>Ga0157370_10000422_pt1 | contig 53330 bp, 45 predicted proteins | sample C35metaG_FD_113463 | JGI IMG/M metagenome (GOLD analysis project Ga0157370, IMG submission 113463) | Corn rhizosphere microbial communities from Kellogg Biological Station, Michigan, USA - C3-5 metaG | ecosystem: Host-associated > Plants > Roots > Rhizosphere > Soil | place: USA: Michigan...
CGGCAAGACCCTCGCCGGCCAGCCGCAGCAGAAGCCGCGCTGGAAGCGCGTGCTCGGCACGGTCAACTCGTCGATGGGCGAAGGCCTCGGCCAGCTCTATGTGGCCAAGGTGTTCAAGCCGGAAGCCAAGCAGCGCGCCAACGAACTGGTCGACAACGTGCGCAACGCCCTCAAGGCGCGCATCGAAAAGCTCGACTGGATGAGCGACGAAACCAAGCAGAAGGCCATCGCCAAGTGGAATACCTTCCTGCCGAAGATCGGTTACCCGGACAAGTGGCGCGACTGGTCGGGCCTGGACGTGTCCGGCGAGAACTACTTCGGTAACGTCGAAGCCGCCAGCAAGTTCAACTACCACTACGACATCGCCAAGATCGGCAAGCCGACCGACCGCCTCGAGTGGGGCATGACCCCGCAGACGGTCAACGCTTACTACAACCCGACCGACAACACGATCAACTTCCCGGCCGCGATCCTGCAGCCGCCGTTCTTCGACGCCAATGGCGACGACGCGATCAACTACGGCGGTATCGGTGCCGTGATCGGTCACGAAGCCAGCCACGGCTTCGACGACGAAGGCAGCCAGTTCGACGGTGAAGGCAACAACAGCAACTGGTGGACCGCGGCGGACAAGAAGAAGTTCGAAGAGCGCACCGCGAAGCTGGTCAACCAGTTCAACGAGTACGCACCGATCAAGGACAAGCCGGACCTGCACGTCAACGGCAAGCTGACCCTCGGTGAGAACATCGCCGATCTGGGCGGCACCGCCGTGGCGTACGACGCCCTGCAGGAAGCCCTGAAGAAGAACCCGAAGGAAGCCGAGTCCAAGATCGATGGCTACACCCAGGACCAGCGCTTCTTCCTCAACTGGGCCCGCGTGTGGCGCGGCAGCGTCCGCGAGAAGCAGGCGATGCTGTACCTCAACGTCGACCCGCACGCACCGGCCTCGCTGCGCGCCATCGGCGCTCCGTCGAACATGGAATCGTTCGCGACGGCGTTCCAGTGCAAGCCGGGCGCGAAGATGGTCCGCGCCGGCGATAAGCAGGTGAAGATCTGGTAAGTCGGTTCGATTACGCGATCTGAAAACGAAAGCGCCGCACAAGAGTGCGGCGCTTTTTTTATGGCGAACGGCGACGTTGCAGATGCGCCGCCGTTCGCGTCGCCGCGTGTCGCGGACACCCGTCATCACAGGCGATGGCGGCGTTGTTACGCCCGTACGGCGCATAACGCCCCGGGTCGGTAGGCCCGAATAAACCGACGGTGGTCGCGTTCGTAGCGGCCGCCAGATGCATCACGCCGCAGTCGGCACTGATGTAGGTTCCGGCGGCTTCGATGAAGCTGGCGAGCTTGCGCGGATCGCTCGTGTAATACGTGGGATAGCCGCCACCCAGGCGCGACTTACCATCGGCGGATACGAGCTCGACGATGCAGACATCGCCGATGCGTGCGAGCAGTTCGTTCGCAAAATCGCTCCACCAGTCGGTCGGCAGGCGCTTCGAGCCAGTCGCGTTCGGGAAGATCGCCATCACCGGCAGGCCGCGTTCGTTGGCATCGCGAAGCACCCGCGTGAGGGCGTCCTGCCCACAGCGACGTTCCGCATCGGTCAGCCTGACATCGAGCAACGGAACCTCCCCCTCACCACGGGCACCCAGTGCCCAGCGCAACGCCTGCACCGGCCGTGCCGCGAGGTGCGTCACCGGACCCTCGTTCGGCATGGCGTCCGTACGTAACTGAAAACGAGCCTTCGCCATGGCACTGGCGATACGCCCGGATGACGACCCCGCCGCCGCGTCGATGACCAGGTCATAGCGACGCGAGCGCAGCTTGCGCAACGCGCCGATCGTGGCGAGGGGGCGCCGCGCCGCGCGTCGATCGAGGGTCATGCAGTCACCGACGATGTCGAACCCGCGAAACACCGAGTGCGCCGCGGGACCGGCGGAGAGCAGATCCACTTCAGCGCCCGGGAAACGACGTTCGATTTCGACCAGCAGCGGGGTGAGCAGCAGCGTATTACCAAGCCGGTGGTTGGGACGGCAGACCAGAATGCGCTGGATGCCCGAGGCGGGAAGCTGTCCGGCGCCAACGAGGTTTTTCGGCGGAGCGACCAGGTGGCGCACCAGCCAGGCCGCGACCCGGCGACGCCAGAGCGCGGCGTTGCCGTGCATGGGCGTGCGAGACGGCTCGTTCGATGTGGTCGATGACAGCGACGCGACAGGAGGCATGGGCGAACTCTCTGGAAGTCTGCCGCCAACGATGCCGCAGCAAGCTTATGCCTTGCTGTCCGTGGGATGACGATTCGACGTCCGTGCGCCCGGGCGCATGGGAACGGGAATGCACGATGTCGTGCTGCGAGGGCAGCTTAGCCTTCGCGCCCGGCTCGCCGAGGCTCAATGGGGCAAGCCGACCCTGACGAGTAGTCCGGGCCCATCCGGTGGGTCGAGCAGATCGACGCTTGCGCCGTGCAGCCGCGCCGCCCGCTGCACGATCGACAGGCCGAGACCAAAGCCATCGCCCAGGCTGGCCGCCTCACGATGAAACCGTTCGAACACCGCTTCACGTCGTTCCGGAGGAATTCCCGGACCGTCGTCGCGGACTTCGATCACCGTCGCCTTCGCATCCTGCTTCACGGTCAGGCATACATGTCCACCCGCCGGTGCATGCCGAAGGGCGTTCTCCACAAGATTGCGCATCAACGCATCGAGTGCGGGTCCATGCGCTACAAGCCAGACAGGCAAGGTCGGTACCGACACGTCGAGATGCCGCGCGTCCACGCGAGCCGTCGCGCGCAACTCGTCGACGACCGCCCGCGCGGCCGCGCAAAGGTCGACCCGGCCACGCGGCATATCGTCCGCATCGTCGAGTCGCGCCAGCAGCAACAGCTGATCGGTGCGTCGAGCGAGCGATTGCAGGCTGGCATAGGCGTCCGGAAGCGAGGCGGCCGCTCTCATGCCTCGCTTTTCCGCGATCGCGCTGTCGAGATTGATCATGGTCGAAGCGAGCGGCGTACGTAGTTCGTGCGCGACGTCGGCGCTGAAACGTCGCTCACGCTCGAGGGCATGACCGATCCGGCGGAACTGTGTGTTCAGAGATTCCACGATGGGCCGTATTTCTTCGGGCGCTCCGGCGAGCAACAGCGTGTCGCGACTCCATGCCGTGCGGATCGTCAGCAGTGAAGTCAGCGTATCCAGCGGCCGCAGCGCACGTCGCACCGACCAGCGCACCGCCACTGCCAGCAACGGAATACCCAACAACAACGGCAAGGCGTGCTCGATCCACAGAGCACGCAGCACGTCACGCCGGCTGTCGTAGCGCTCACCCGCCGTGACCGTAATGCCCCGGGCGGAATCCCGATGCGTGTAGAGGCGCCAGTGGCGGCGATCGATGTGCACGTCGCCGAAAGCACCATCGCCTTCCGGCGGCGCACCCAGCGCGCGCATGTTCTCGGTAACCAGCAGCACACGGCCATCGGCGCCAAGTACCTGATAGCCCACCTCGACCTCATGGGTCGGCGTCTCTCCGAGATGTCCTGTGACTGGCACATCGGGCAACGACTGACTGTCGTGCGCCACCTCGATATGCGCAAGACCCGTCTGCGCGATCATCGCGTCCATGCCCAGCGCCGCCTGAGCCAGCCGGGCGTCGCATAGCGCGTCGACATCGGCGAGCGTGCGCCGTGCCGCGAACCAGCCCATCGGAATGAGCACCGCCACCGCGAGCAGGCCGATCGACCAGCGCAACCGCGATGCGATGCCGCGTTGGCTCACGTCAGGTCTCGCGGCACCATGTAGCCAAACCCACGCACGGTCTGGATCGCCTCGGGGCTGAGTTTCCGCCGCAGTGAATGCACAAGCACTTCCAGCGCATTGGGGCTGACGTCCGACTCCATCCCGTAGACCGAACTCTCGATCGATTCCCGGCGGACGATCTTGCCGTGCCGCTCCATCAGGATGCGCAGCAGGGCGAACTCGCGGCGGGTGAGTTCGACACGACGCTCCTGATAGGTGACCTCGAGCGTGCTCAGGTTGAGCGACAACGCACCCGCGTCAAGCTGATTGTCCGCGAGGCCCTGCGCGCGCCGCGCCAGCGAACGGATCCGTGCGGCCAGCTCGTCGAGATGGAACGGCTTGGTCATGTAGTCGTCGGCGCCCGCGTCCAGCCCGCGCACGCGCGATTCCACGCTGTCACGCGCGGTCATGACGAGAATAGGCGTCTTTACCTTCAGCCGGCGGGCCTCGGTGATCACCTCGATGCCGTCTTTTTCCGGCAGCCCGAGGTCGAGCAGGACCAGATCGACGGACTGGCTGCGCAGCGCCTCCAGGCCTTCGGCGCCTGTGCGCAGCCACGTGACCGTATACGCCAGATGCTCCAGCGCGCGCTTGATGGCTGCGCCGAGCCGGGCGTCGTCCTCGACCACGATGATGTTCACGTTGTACGTCCTCGGTAGCGCACTGAGATTCTGGTATCGCATCCGTGCGCGGCGGGGCACCCACGTTTCCGGCGACCCCGGCGCATTATCCGAAGGGCTACCTTAGGCGTCACTGAGTAGAGGCACCTAAGGCTCAGCTAAGCGGTGCAGGCGAACTTGGTCGCGAAACCAACGGTGTTCACAAAGGTTGTCGCATGAGCTTATTCGTCGAAGGCTTGCGTAGCGTGCACGCTGGCCCCTTCTCGTTCGAGGTGCCGACCGGGCAGTGCCTCGCCATCACCGGCGCCTCGGGGTCGGGAAAAACGCTGCTGTTGCGCATGCTCGCCGACCTCGACCCTCACGAGGGCGCGGTCAGCTTCGAGGGGGTCGAGCAGGCGTCGCTGCCAGCGGCGGAGTGGCGGCGGCGAGCGGGATTGGTACCGGCTCGCAGCGGATGGTGGGCCGACAACGTGAGCGAGCACTTTCCCGCTGGCGCTGATGCGACTTACCGCCGCCTGGCCGAGGAGCTGTTCCTGCCCGAGCGCCTGTTCGAACGCCCCATCGAGGAAGCATCCACCGGCGAGCGCCAGCGCCTCGCCCTGATCCGTGCACTGGTGGCCGAGCCGCGCTTGCTCCTTCTCGACGAACCCACCGCATCCCTCGACCCCGCGTCCACCCGGGCGGTGGAAACCGTCATCTCGCGACGGATGGCCGGTGGGGCTACAGTGATCTGGGTCACCCACGACGCCGCGCAGGCGGCACGCGTGGGCGACCACGCGTTGAAAATGCAGATCGGCGGAGTGCTCACCGCATGACGTCGCCTCTCTCACTGCATGCCGGCGATATCGCCCTGGCCTCCCTCCTGCTCGTCGTGGACGCAGCCTTGTCCATCGCGTTGCGCCTGCGCTTTCATCGCGCGCTGATCGTCGCCTCCGTGCGTATGGCCGTCCAGCTCGTAGCCGTCGGTTACCTGCTGCGCTATGTGTTCGCGGAACACTCACCCTGGCTTACCGCGGTGCTGGTGCTGGCGATGTCACTCGTCGCGGTCCAGGAAGTGGCCGTACGACCGGTACGGCGTCTCCGCGGCGGCAACGTCGTGGTCGCCTTGCCTCACGTGCTCGGCGTGGTCCTGATCACCGCGTGCTTTGCCCTGCTCACCGCGATTCGTCCGCAGCCGTGGTACGACCCGCGCTACGCGATTCCACTGGTGGGGATCCTGCTCGGCAGCATCCTCAATGCGGCAAGCATCGCGCTGGCCGGGGTACTGGACAACGTCCGCCATCAGCGCGACGCGATCGAAGCGCAGCTGGTGCTTGGGGCCACGTTTCGCACCGCCAGCGCACCGCTGCTGCGACGTTCGATCCGCGCGGCCATGGTGCCGGTGATCAACCAGATGGCCGCGGCGGGCGTCATCACCCTGCCCGGGACGATGACCGGTCAGCTGCTGGCCGGTGCCGATCCGGTGGATGCGGTGAAATACCAGATTCTGCTGCTGATCCTGTTAACGGGAGCCAGTTGCCTTGCCGCGGTGGGTACCGCCTATGGAGCGATGGCCCGACTCCATGACGACAGGATGCGGCTTCGCCTCGATCGACTTGGCTAAAGCTCGCATTAGCATTGCGAATCGTTCTCATTAAGTTTACGATGCGGCGCATACCGGGTTAAGTCCCGCGCACCGCCACCGATCAGGGGCAACGACCAGCATCTCACGTGAGTCCATGACTCGCGACGGGCGAGTTCGTGCGCGCGACGGGTCCGGACCTTTTTTGTCCAAGCCTCGCAAGGATCATCATGGCCTTCATCAAGAGCCGCAAGCACGCCGCTCCCGCCGCACGTACCGTCGGCGCCGCCGTTCTCCTCTCGCTCGCCCATGGCGCCATCGCCAGCGACGCTTCCGTGGATGTCGCCCCGCCGCAGCAGGCCAAGGTCAACGACGCCCAGGCGCTTCCCGGCATGCAGGTCGAGGCGGATCGTTCCAGCGACTACCGCGTGGACAAGGTCTCGTCGCCGAAATTCACCCAGTCGTTGCTGGATACGACGCAGACCGTGCAGGTGATCAACCGCGAGCTGATCCAGCAGCAGGGCGCCACCACGCTGACCGAAGCGCTGCGCAACAGTCCGGGCGTGGGCACGTTCTACGTCGGCGAGAACGGCTCGACCAATACGGGCGATTCGATCTACATGCGTGGCTTCGATACGTCGGGCAGCATCTTCGTCGACGGCGTGCGCGACCTCGGCACCGTGTCGCGCGACGTGTTCAATATCGAACAGGTCGAAGTCACCAAGGGTCCGGACGGCACGGAATACGGCCGTACGGCGCCGACCGGTGCGGTGAATCTGGTCACCAAGCAGCCCGTACTCGGTAACGGCGTGTCCGGCTCCGTGCAGATGGGCAGCGGCCAGCGTCGGCGTGGCACGGCCGACCTGAACCAGCAGATGGGCGATACCGGCGCGTTCCGCCTGAACGTCATGGACCAGAAGAGCCACGTGGCGGGTCGCGACCGGATCGAAAACAACCGCTGGGGTATCGCTCCGTCGCTGGCCTTCGGCCTCGGCACCCCCACGCGCGTATACATCGATTACCTGCACATCAAGCAGAACAACGTTCCCGATGGCGGCGTCCCGACCATCGGCCTGCCCGGTTATACCTCGCCCGATACCCGCGCTTTCCTCACCAGCGCCGGCAAGGTCGACGAGGACAATTACTACGGTACCAATCAGGACCATGACCATGACACGCAGGACATGTTCACGGTCATCGTCGAGCACGACTTCAGCGACAAGGTCGCGCTGCACAATACGTCACGCTGGGGCCGCACGACGCAGGATTATCTGCTGACCTCCTTCATGGGTTCGACCGCCAACCTGCTCACGCCGAACGCGACCGATCCCTCGACCTGGACGCTGGCTCGCAGCACACCGACGTTCAAGCACCAGACCAACCGTATCGCGACCAATCAGACCAACCTGACGGCGACGATCGAATCCGGCGCGGTGACACAGGACATCAGCACGGGCATCGAGCTCACCAACGAGGAAGCCCGCACGATCGGCATGGGCGCCCGCGCGGGAAGCACATGGCCCGCGGCGAATCTGTATAAGCCGTATTCGAACGTCGGTGGCCTTCGCTATGGCGAAACGGGCGCCTCGTCCGGCGGCAAGACCAACACCGCGGCAGCGTATGTCTTTGACACCGTGAAGTTCGGCGAAAGCTGGCAGGTCAACGCAGGCGTCCGCTTCGATCACTACAAGACCGACTTCAGCAGTCTCGTGGTCTGTGGCGGTCGTGGCGGACCGGTCTGCGGTGCCCTGCCCACCGGCAGTGTCTTGCCGGGCGTCGACACCAGCAAGAGCGACAACCTGGTCAACTACAAGGTCGGTGTGCTCTACAAGCCCGCCGCCAATGGCAGCATCTACGTCAACTTCGCCCAGTCCCAGGAGCCGCCGGGTGGCAACACCCTCACACTGTCTTCGTCGGCGAACAGTGCGGACAACCCGAACTTCGATCCGCAGAAGGCGCGCACCGCCGAGATCGGCACGAAGTGGGATCTGCTCGACTCGAAGCTGCTGTTGACCGGCGCGCTTTATCGCACCACCGTTACCAACGAACTGGTGCAGGATCCGACCGACCTGCTGTATTACCAGATAGGCAAGAAGCGCGTGCAGGGCATCGAGATCTCCGCCCTCGGCAAGCTGACCGAGAACTGGGCGATCAGTGCCGGCTTCACGACCATGGACGCCACCGTCGAGAAGGGTGCCAACGTCACCCAGAACGGCTCGGACGATCTGGCGTACACCCCGAAAAAAGCCTTCACCTCGTGGACCACCTACCACCTGCCCTTCAACCTGACGATCGGCGGCGGTGCGCGTTACTCCGGCGAACTGCAGCGCGGCACGGACGGTGCGGTCGGCACGCCGCAATACACCAAGGCCTACTGGGTGTTCGACGCGATGGCCAGCTACCCGATCAACCGCAACTTCGATCTGCAGCTGAACGTGTACAACCTGTTCGACAAGAACTACGTCGCGGCGATCAACAAGAGCGGCTACCGCTACACTCCGGGTACACCGCGCTCGGCGATGCTCACCGCCAACGTCCGCTTCTGATCGATCGAGGAAACCGTCATGTTGCTGCACATCCCGGAAGTCCTGACCAGGGAACAGGTCGCGGGGATGCGCGCCGCACTGGCGGAAGCCGAATGGACCGACGGTCGCCAGACCGTCGGTCCGCAGGGTGCGAAGGTCAAGCGCAACCTGCAACTGCCCGACGCATCGCCCTTGCGGCGCGAACTGGGCGACCAGGTGGTCGCGGCGCTGACACGGCACCCGCTTTATCATGCGGCGGTCTTGCCATTGCGCACGATCTCGCCGCGCTTCAATCGCTACGAAGGCGGCGGCGAATACGGTTTTCATATCGATGGCGCGGTGATGTCGACCGGGCGCGGCGAGGAGCATGTCCGCAGCGACATCTCATGCACTCTTTTCCTGGCCGATCCCGATGAATACGACGGTGGCGAGCTGATTGTCAGCGACACATACGGTGAGCACGAGGTCAAACTGCCCGCCGGCGACGCCATCGTGTATCCGTCGTCCAGCCTTCATCGCGTCACCCCGGTGACGCGGGGAGCGCGCATCGCATCGTTTTTCTGGATCCAGAGCCTCGTGCGTGACGACAGTGGCCGCCGCTTGCTGCTCGAGATGGACACCGCCATCCGCACCCTCTCCGCCGCGGGCGCGGATCAGGCCGCGATCCTCCAGCTGACAGGCGTTTATCACAACCTTCTGCGGCGCTGGGCCGAGACCTGAGGCGTAAAAGGTAGGCATCGGGGCCCCGGGGGCGGATAATCAACGCCCCCTTGTAGTCCTTGGCTCCCCTAGCATGTTCCAACCCGGTCAACGCTGGATTTCCACCGCCGAGCCCGAGCTCGGCCTCGGCACCATTCTCCGCGTCGAGGGACGCAGTGTGCAGGTTCTGTTCGCCAAGGCGGGCGTCCTGCGCCCCTATGCATCGGACAGCGCACCCCTCATCCGCGCCGAATTCCGCGCCGGCCAACGCGTTTCCGGGAAGGGCATCGCTTTTCTGGTCGAGCGTATCGACGAGCGTGAAGGTCTCTTCGTCTATCGCGGCGAAGGTCGCGAGCTCGAAGAAGGCCAGCTGGATGACGAGCAAGCCCATTCCCAGGCCGACGATCGGCTGATCGGCGGTCGTACCGACACCAACGATCGCTTCGACCTCCGCCTCGAGGCCCTGCGTCGTCGCGCCGACGCGCGCCGCTCGCCCGCCTGGGGCCTGGAATCGGCCCGTATCGGCCTGGTCCCGCATCAGCTGCGCGTGGCCGGTATCGCCGCCGCGCGTCGGCCCCCACGCGTCCTGCTCGCCGACGAAGTCGGCCTGGGCAAGACCATCGAAGCCGGCATGATCCTTTCGCGCCAGCTGGCCGCCGGTCGTGCCGGCCGTGTGCTGGTGCTGCTCCCCGAGACCCTGGTCTACCAGTGGTTCGTCGAGCTGCTGCGCCGCTTCAACCTCTCGTTCTCGATTTTCGACGAGGAGCGCTGCGAGGCCATCGAGCAGTCGAACGACGGGCGCAATCCGTTCGAGGACGAGCAACTGGTCATCGCCGACTTCGCCTTCCTCGAGACGTCACCCAAGCGGGCCGCCCAGCTCACGGAAGCCGGCTGGGACCTCATCGTCGTCGACGAGGCTCACCATCTCGAGTGGACGCCGGAGGGCGCCAGCCCGCGTTATCGCCTGGTCGAGGAACTGGCCGCCGCGACGCCGGGTGTCATCCTGCTCACCGCGACACCGGAACAGCTGGGCCGCGCCGGGCATTTCGCCCGCCTGCGCCTGCTCGATCCGCAGCGCTACAGCGATCTGGACAGCTACCTTGCCGAAGCCGAGGGCTACGGCGCGCTGTCTGAAATCGCCAACGTGCTCGTCGCGGGTGAGCCGCTGGGCGATGCGCACCGCGACCTGCTCAAGGCCCGCTTCAAGGGCGACCGTGAGTTGCTCGGGCTGGTCGATCGCAACGACGCGAATGAGGAACTCCTTGCCGCGCTGATCGATCGTCACGGCACCGGCCGCGCGATGTTCCGCAACCGCCGCGCCGGCATCGGCGGTTTTTCGCACCGTGTGCCGCAGATCCGCGTGCTCGATCCGGACAGCCTCGACGAAGGCCGACGCGATGCCCTGCTCGCCGAATTCCGGTCGGACCTTCAGCAGCCACCCACCCTGCACGAATTCGACTACCACGACGATCCGCGTCTGGCCGCGCTGCTGAGCCTGCTCGACGCGCATCCCACGGACAAGTTCCTCCTTCTCTGCCGCAGCCAGGCCAAGGTGCTGGCGATCGAAGAGGCGCTGCGTACGAAGAGCGGCGTCGGCGTGGCGCGTTTCCACGAAGGCCTCGGCATCGTCCAGCGCGACCGCAACGCCGCGTTCTTCGCCCAGCCCGATGGCGCGCGCCTGCTGATCTGCTCCGAGATCGGTTCCGAAGGCCGCAATTTTCAGTTCGCCCATCGTCTGGTGATGTGGGATCTGCCGCTGGATCCCGACCTGCTCGAACAGCGCGTCGGCCGTCTGGACCGTATCGGTCAGAAACACGACATCAGCATCCACGTACCGGTGGTCGAGCAGAGCGCGCAGCACATCCTCGCGCGCTGGTACGACGAAGGGCTCGACGCCTTCCGCTCCAGTCCCGCCGACGGCCGTGAACTGCTGCGCCGCTTCGGCAAGCTGCTGGCCACGCTGGCCGACGAGCATGCGCGCGAAGACGACGCCCGCGACCAGGAGCTCGACGCGCTGATCGCGGAAACGCGTGGCGCGCACGAGGAGCTGTCCGCTCTCATTCACGCCGGTCGCGACCACCTGCTCGAACTTGCGGCCAGCCGCGATCCGCACGCCGACGATCTCGCCGGCAGTTTCGCCGCCGAGGACGACGACGAGGCACGCGACACGTTCATCCAGCGGCTGTTCGAGACCTACGGCGTGCACGCCGAGGAACTCGCCAGGGACATCGTGCTGCTCGACCCGCAGTACCTCTCGACGGATGGCCTCACCGGCTTCGGCGATGGCCCGCTCTCGGTGACCTTCTCGCGTGAGCTCGCTCTCGCCCGCGAAGATCTGCCGCTGCTGCGCCTGGATCACCCGATGGTGCTCGCCGCGGTCGACCTGCTGGTCACCGGCGACAACGGCAACGCGGCCTTCCTCGTCGACGATGCCCTGCCCGTGCGTACCGCGCTGCTGCAGACGGTGTTCGTGCTCGAGATCGTCGCCGACCGCACGCTGGATCCGGGCCGTTTCCTCCCGACCACGCCGCTGGCGCTCACGGTCGATACGAAACTCAGCGAGCGCGCCGGCTTCCGCCCGAGCGATGTCGCGATGCGTCGTGCGCCCGACCGTAACATCGAAGTCGCACGCTATCGCAAGTTCCTTTCCAAGCTGGTGCCGCCGATGCTCGAGCGTGCGCAGGATCTCGCCGAGGCACGTGCGGAAGTGATCAAGCTCGAGGCCATGGAAGCGGCGCGACGAGAGCTCGATGGCGAGTACGCACGCCTGGTCGCGCTGCACGCGGTGAATCCGTCGATCACCGACGCGGAGCTGGAAGCGGTCGAGGCCGAACGCGATGCGTTGCTGGCGGCGATTCCCGAAGCACGCTTCCGTCTGGATGCTGTGCGCTTCGTGGTCAGCCCGGACTTCCTCGCGCTGCGTTGAGTGCGTCTGTGCCGGTCCTTCGCAGGTTCACTGCGGGGGGCTCGGCTTCGCCATCGCGTTGGGGCGGCCGCCGTGGGGCGAGGGAGTGGTTGGCTGCCGTTCCTGTCGCTAAGTCCTCCTACGGCCTTCGCCTTCGTGCGGAAGCGCTCCAGGAACGGCAGCCAACCACTCCCTCCCAGCGCGACCGTGTACTTGACGGAAGAGCAGAGCCTGAGGCCGCGCAGCGCTCGGCGATCGACGATCCACGCATCCATTGGCGCGATGCACCGCTTCGCGCCTAGTGCTCGCGCTTATCGCTTGTGCTCGTGCTCGTGCTATCGCTTGTGATCCTCGCTCTTGCAGCCCGCAACCTCATGAGTCGGAGGGTGCCGTTGGGTGTCGCTCTCGGAGCGATTCCGCACGTAGGCGAAGGCCGGAGGAGGACTTAGCGACGAGAATGGCACCCAACGGCGCCCATGCCTCGACGCAAGGGAGCCCATGCCTCGACCTCAATAGCCTAAAAAGCCCGCCGCGGCGGCGGCCTCACTCCCCACGCCCAAAGCAGGACCAGCCCCGCAAAAAGCCCACCCAGATGGGCGAAATGCGCCACACCCGACACCGTGCCGGTCACGCCAAAAATCAGCTCGGCCGCACCGTAAAGCGTGACGAACAGCCACGCCGGAATGCCCACCGGGATCGGAATCAACATCAGCTTCTCGCGCGGGAACAGCATCGCGAACGCGCCAAGTAAACCGAACACCGCGCCCGAGGCACCCACCGTCGGGAACATCTTCTCCGGCTCGAAGAAATACACCACCGCCAGCTGCGCCACGGCCGCCGCGATCAGGCACGTGAAGTAATAGATGACGAAGCGCCGCTTCCCCATCACCCGCTCGATCAGCCCGCCGAACATGTACAAGGCGTACATGTTCAGCACGATGTGCATGACGCTTCCATGCATGAAGCCGTAGGTCACCAGCTGCCACGCACGAAACCCGAGGCCGGCAATGTCCCCGCCCCCCATGTCCACCGCGATGTCGTGACCGATCGGCCACAGCGCGAACCATCGGCTCACCGCCATGGTGTTGTCGTCGCCGAGCAGCGTCTGCACGATGAAGACGAGAACGTTCGCGATCAGCAGATTGCGGGTAATGGGTGGCAGGTTCGTCGGCATCGGGGCGTGTTCGTCAGACGGCGAGCGGCGTGGGCTGAAGGATCTCGATCCAGTACTGATCCGGATCGCGGATGAAGGCGATATGACGCATACGGCCATCGCTCAGGCGCTTCTGGAAGGTGACGCCGAGCTCTTCGAAACGCGCGCATGCGGCGTTGACGTCGGGTACGCTCACGCACAGGTGACCGAAGCCGCGCGGTTCGCTGTTGCCATTGTGGTAGGCGAACGCCGCGTCTTTCTCGGTGCCATGGTTATGCGTCAGCTCGAGCACGCCCGGCTGTGCCAGCACCCAGCGCTTGCGCTCTTCGTCGTTATCCGGAATCTGGCTGCGATCGCCGACCAGCACCAGGTAGACGATGGTGAACGCGGCTTCCTCGTAGACGTGCCTGTACACCGGGGTGAAGCCCAGGACGCGCGTATAGAAGTCGAGCGACACGTCGAGGTCGCGCACGCGGATCATCGTGTGGTTGAACACGTAGCCATGGGTGACGGCGTCCGGGGTCGCGGTGACACCGGGGAGCGAAGTCAGGTCGGAGAGGGACATCGGAGTTTTCCTTGGGACAATACCCAAGGGTGGCTGCCCGCACGGCCCAATTCAAGCGCCTGCGCGGACTTGCCTCGCTATCGGGCGACCGGGCGTGAGTCCGCCTGCTCGCCGCCCAGCGACAGCGCCAACAACACCGCCGCCAGCGCGCCATAGGCCGCCACGAACTGCCATACCAGCGCCTGCGACGCGGCGTCGAGCAGCCACGGCAGGTACACGGAGCCGATCGGCGCGACGGAATGGATGACGCCGAACGCCGTCAATACACCGCCCAGCGCCACGATGCCTGCGGCCTTGCGCACCTGCCCATCGATCATCGCCACGACAAAACTCGCCCAGACCATCGAGGTGATGATGAAGCCGTTGCCGAGGATCACGATCACCGCCATCACCGAGATGCCATGGCCGTTATCGGCGAACAGGGCACCGAAATGCGCCGGGTCGACGATGGTCGGATCGCCCAGCTTGATCGCCAGCAGCCTCGCGATCGGCGGGAAGAAGCTGAAGACGACCGCGCCCGCGTACTGCAGCGGCGTCGCTTCGAAGGCCTGCGTGGTGATGCTGATGGAAACGAAAACGAGGATGGGCGCGAGCACCGCGACCGGCAGCAGTTCGACGAGGTTGGACAGGTAGCCGAGCACGCCGCCGAGGCCGATGATCACGCCCGTGGCGAGCGTGTAACCCCACCGCGCGCCCATCGCCTTGTAGGCCGGCTGGCCGATATACGGCGTGGTCTGCGCCACGCCACCGCAGACACCGGCCACGAGCGTAGCCAGGGCTTCCACCAGAAGAATGTCGCGCGTTGCGTAGTCGTCGCCCGCCGCCCGGGCGCTTTCGGTCACGTTGATACCGCCGACCACCATCAGCAGGCCGAACGGCAGGATCAACGGAAGGTACGGCACCGTGGCAGGCAGCGCATCGATAAACCCGAGGCTCGGCAGCGGCAGGCCCACGCGCCATGTCCATGGGGCCGGCGCGTGGTATCCGCTACCCAGCAGCCCGACCGGGCCGAGCCCGTAATACAGCGCCACACCGACGACAAAGGCACCGAGCACACCCGGCAGGCCGAACGGCAGACGGCGCTTCGCGATAAGCGCATAGAGAACGATGCCAAGCCCGGCAAAGCCCACCACCGGCACACGAAGAATCTCAACCAGCGGCAGCAGACCCATCAGCACCAGGGCGATACCGGCGATCGAGCCGAGCAGGCCGGCACGGGGGACCGAACGCTGAACCCACGCGCCGAAGAACGACAGCACGAACTTCAGCACGCCCATGACGACCAGCGACGCCATGCCGAGGTGCCAGGTAGCCTCACCGGCGGTGGCGACGTCCATACCGGCCTGACGGTAGCCGGCGAAGGCGGGACCGAGCACCAGCAGGGCCATACCGATGGTCGTCGGTGCGTCGATGCCAAGCGGCATCGCGGTGACGTCACTTCGACCCGTGCGGGCCGCGAGCCGCCGTGCCATCCAGGTGTAAGCGAGGTTGCCCAGCAGGACGCCGAAGGCCGTACCCGGGAACATCTTCCGGAAGACCAGATCCGCCGGCATACCGAAAATACCGATGAGTGCCGTGGCGAGAAACGCCAGGAGCGAGAGATTGTCGACGACGAGGCCGAGAACGCCATTGAGGTCGCCGCCACCGAAACGACGACGCGGTGCGATCGTGGTGGCCATCAGAACGACACATCCGCAGGCTGGGTGACGCGGAGCACCGACTGGTCACCGGTCTTTGCCTTCCAGGCGCTGCGAATGGCATCCACGGCCTCACGCTGCGCCGGCGTGTCCCGGTAGAGCAGCACCAGCAGTTTGGAACGCAGGCGCTCGGGGCGCGACTGCTGCTTCCCCTGCCACTGACCGTAGGCATCGATGACCGTGAGGCCGCTGGGGAAACGCGGGGTTACTTCCTTGTCCAGGAAGGCGCGCCATGCGGCTTCGTCGACGCCATCGCGTCCGTCCGCCAGCCCGAGACCGAAGTACAACTCGGTGCGAACCCAGCCCGTGGTCGCATCCGGATGGGCCAGGTCACCACTGAGCGTCGCGCTCGCGTTCACCGCGCCCGGCGCCCGCTGCGCGGGACTGGCACACCCCGCCGTGGACAGCGAAACGGCGAGTATCAGACCGGCGAACAGCTTCATAAGAACCCCTTGCACATGCATTCTGAAACGGACGTCCATACGGCTAGGCGTCCGAGCTATTGACACAGCGTACACCGCAATGCAACAAATAGTGAAAGGTTCGCACGTTCCTGCGACCACTGGAACCACCCGCCGTGATCCCGCGCCCAACCCATCCCGCCATCGTCGTCCGCCGCCCCGCGGCCGATCCGCGATGTCGCCCGGGCCGCGCCGCGCACGACTGACGTCGCAACCCGTCAGCCCCCTCCTCTTGTCGTCCGCCCCTCCGCGGCAACAACCCCATGTGCCCGCCAGGACCCTCCATGCGCCCGTCCCGCCTTACCTCCGCCGTTCTCATCGCCCTTGCCGCCCTGCCCGTCGCCGCGCAGGAAGCCGACCGCGCCAACGCGTCGACCCTCGACCAGGTCGTGGTCACCGGCACCCATGCCAAGGATCGTACCGTGCTCGATTCGCCGGTGCCGATCGATGTGCTCACCCCGGAAGACCTGCGTTCCGCGGGCGCGGTCAACGGCGAACTCGGCCAGGCGCTCGCGACGTTGCTGCCCTCGTTCAACTTCCCGCGCCAGTCGAACTCGGGCGGATCGGACCATGTACGCGCCGCGCAGCTTCGCGGCATGAGCCCGGATCAGGTCCTCGTACTGGTCAACGGCAAGCGTTTCCATACCTCCGCACTGGTCAACAGCGACACCAAGATCGGTCGCGGCACGACACCGGTCGACTTCAACGCGATCCCGATCAGCGCGATCAAGCGCATTGAAGTGCTGCGCGACGGCGCCGGCGCGCAGTACGGCTCCGACGCCATCGCTGGCGTGGTCAACATCATCCTGGACGATTCGCCGGACGGTGGCGAGGTCAACGCCACATACGGCGCGTATCACACGAACTTCCGCCCCGGCGATCGCACCATCACCGACGGCCAGAGCGCCTACGTGAGCGCCAAGGCCGGGACGAAGCTCGGCGGCGACGGCGGCTTTCTGCGGGCAGGTTTCGAGGGCAACGACCGTCAGGCGACCAACCGCGCCGGTCCCGATCAGATCCCCTCGTGGGAGAACCCGTCACCCGCCAATCTGGCGCTCCAGGGCAGGCGTAACTACGCCGCGGGCGACCCGCGCAACGAGAACTACAGTGGCTGGTTCAACGCGGAACTACCCTTCGGCGACAGCGTGCGTGGCTATGCGTTCGGTACGTACACCCAGCGACGGACGATCGGCGACAACTACTTTCGCTATCCGGACAGCGACGCCAACGTGCCATCGATCTACCCGGATGGGTATCGTCCGGAGTCGCTGGGCTACAACCGCGACGTCAACCTCACCGCCGGCGCGCGCGGCCGCGCGGGCGAATGGGATATCGACGGCAGCCTGACCTGGGGACGCAACACCTTCGACTACGACCTGCGCAACACGGTCAATGTATCGCTCGGCGATGACAGCCCCACCCGCTTCAACATCGGCAAATACGACAACACCCAGGGGACCGCGAATCTCGATCTCAGTCGATCCGTCGAATGGGGCTCGAAGCTGTTCACGCTGGCGACGGGCGCGGAGTTTCGTCATGAAGGGTTCCAGACGTATGCGGGCGACCCTGCCTCATACGCGGTCGGACCCATCGTCGGTGCCCCGACGGGAGCCCAGGCCGGCGGTGGCCTCACGCCACAGGACACGGCGGACCTGCGTCGCAACGTCAGCGCTGCCTACGTCGACCTCTCCGGCGACGTTACCGACCGTTTCTTCGCCGACGCCGCCGCGCGCTACGAGCACTACGACGACTTCGGGTCCGCCTGGACGGGGAAACTGAGCGGGCGATACGCCATCACCGATGCAATCGCGATTCGTGGCGCCGCATCGAACAACCTGCGTGCTCCTTCACTGAGCCAGGTCGGTTTCGAGTCGACGTCCACCGGCTACGGCGCCGACGGCACCCTCGTGCAGGGACGTATTCTTTCGGTCAACAATCCGGTGGCCCGCGGCCTCGGCGCGAAGGACCTCAGGCCGGAGAAATCGCGCAACTACAGCCTCGGATTGACGGCGCGCATCGGGGATCGCTTCGACGCGTCGCTCGATGTCTATCGTATCGACGTGGATCACCGCGTCACGCTGTCGGAGACCATCGCACCCGATGGCCTCGAGGACTACATCGCCACGCGCTTCGGCGTCCCCGGCGTACAGAGCGTCGCTTTTTTCACCAATGCGGTAGACACGCGCACGCGCGGCGCGGAACTGGTGACCAACTATCGGCAGCCGGTCTACGGCGGCAACCTGATACTCACCGCGACGTACAGCTACAACCGTACGTCGATCCGGAAGGTCCGCGACACGCCTGCAGAACTTGCCGCACTAGGCGCAGACGCCGTGCTCTTCGGTCTGGAAGAACGCAACACGTTGACCGACGCGGCGCCTCGCCAGCGCGGGTCATTTACCGCGAAATGGGACAGCGCGCGCTGGTCGCTGCTGACGCGTGCCACGCGACAAGGGACGACGACGCGCGTGTTCGATTTCGGCGATGGCTATGTCCCGAAGCAGACGTACGCCGCGCGCTGGCAGATCGATGCCGAGGCAGAGTGGCATGCGACCGACCGACTGTCGGTCGCGCTGGGCGGGCAGAACATCACCGATCAGTACCCTGACCGGTCGATCCCGGACATCGCGTATGCGGGCAATTTTCCTTACGACGTGATCTCCCCGATCGGGAGCAATGGTGCCTACTGGTACGGGCGGGTTCGTTACGCCTGGTGAGTGAGGCACAAAAAAAGAGCCCGGCTTTCGCCGGGCTCTTTCATGGAACAGTTACCGATCTTGCAAGGATTACTGCTGAACCTGCAGTTCCGTGCGACGGTTACGAGCGCGGCCTTCGGCCGTGTCGTTCGTGTCGATCGGGTTGTTCTCGCCGTGGCCGATCGGGCCTTCCAGACGATCCGCACCGATACCGTGCGAGGTCAGGTAGTCGAACACGATCTTCGCGCGACGCTCGGACAGGCCCTGGTTGTAAGCGTCCTTACCGACGCTATCCGTGTAACCAGCGACCGTGACCTTGACGGCCGGGTAACGCTGCAGGGTGTCGACAGCCTGGTCGAGGACGCCCAGCGATTCGCTGGTCGGCTCCTGCAGGGTCGGACCGATGTTCGTCTCACCCTTCTTCGGGCGATCGAACTTGAAGTTGACGCCGCGCAGGTCGATGACGACCTTCTGCGGGCAACCGTCCGGACCGACGATCGTGCCAGCCGGGGTGGCCGGGCACTTGTCGTCGCAATCGTTCACGCCGTCGCCGTCGCTGTCGAGCGTCGAGCAATCCGGAGCGGCCGGAGCGACAGCGGCGACCGGAGCCGGAGCTGCCGGCGGCTCGCCGAAGCGCGAGACGATCGAGAAGCCGAGGAACCAGTCACCGTAGCCATTCTCGGACTCGACAGTCTTGTCGTCCCAATCGTAGCGGTAGCCGGCTTCGACGCGGAAGTCGGAGCTGTCGGTGATGGTCTTGGACACGCCGACGCCGAGCTCGGCAGCCGGGGACCAGCCGTTGTCAGCCGGGTTGTGGTGGTACGAGCCCATCACGCCAGCCAGCAGGTACGGACGCCAGCTGTCCCACGCGCCAGCGTAGAAACGAGCGGCAACGCCGTAGCTGTTGTTCGACCAGTGGCCGTTGCCATCGTTATCGCGCTTGGTGCGATCGGCAAAGATGTCGATCGACGCGTTGTTCGAGATGAACTTGCCGAAGCCCAGGCCGTAGTAAACCTGGCGGCTGTTGGTGTTGCGGTCGGTGTCGTTGTAGTAACCGCCAACCGTCGGTGCGATGTACCAGCGGCCGTCATAGCCGTTACCCGCGGTGTCAGCGGATTCCTGCGCATGAACGGCACCCACGCCGCCCAGGGCCAAACCGATCAGCAAAAACAAGCCCTTACGTTTCATCGGTGTCTCCTCATTATTGGTATTCGCGTCCGCGCTCCACCCCAGACGGAAATCGCGCGTAAATCTCATATCGAATCCGGGGACTTCATGCCGTCCCTCGCTTTGATACCCCTTCAACGGGCGGCGGCAGTTTAGCAAAAATCAAACAATTGAACACGTGCTAAAAACCGCCGTTCATACTTGAGTCACGGCCATTATCAAGCCGTGAAGAGCGTCATGAACTCGTGAATGGGCATCGCGTCCAGCTTTTCGGCCGACGAAGTGACCTCGAGAACCCGCTCAACCCGCTCCGCAGGCCACTCGGCACGCAGCGCGGACTCGAATTTCTTCAGCAGGACCGGAATGCCTTCGGCGCGACGCTTACGGTGTCCGATCGGAAAGTCGATCGAAACCTTTTCGGTTTTCGACCCATCCTTGAAGAAAACCTGCACCGAATTGCCGATGTAGCGCTTTTCAGGGTCGAAATAATCCTTCGTGAACTGCGGATTCTCGACCACGGTCATTTTGTCGCGCAGGGCGTCGATACGGGGATCGGCGGCGACGGAGTCGTTGTAGTCGTCGGCCGTGAGACGGCCGAAAATCAGCGGCACGGCGGTCATGTACTGGATGCAGTGGTCGCGGTCGGCGTAGTTGGCCAGAGGGCCCGTCTTGTCGATGATGCGGACGCCGGCCTCCTGGGTCTCGATCACCACCTTCTCGATCTGATCGATGCGGTCGGCGACCTGGCCATGCAGCGCCATGGCGCACTCGACCGCCGTCTGAGCGTGGAATTCGGCCGGGAAGCTGATCTTGAACAGCACGTTCTCCATGACGTAGCTGCCGAACGGACGCTCGAACTCGAACGCGTTGCCCTTGAAGGCCACGTCGTAGAAGCCCCAGGTCTTCGCCGTGAGCGCCGACGGGTAACCCACCACGTTGCGGTATACCGCGTTGACGGCGTGCGTGACGGCGCGGCGGCAGGCGTCGCCGGCGGCCCAGCTCTTGCGCGGGCCGGTGTTCGGAGCGTGGCGATACGTGCGCAGGGCGCCGTTGTCGATCCAGCTGTGCGAGACCGCCGTCGTGATCTGCTCCTTGTCGCCGCCCAGCATGGCCGTGGCGACCGCCGTGGACGCCAGGCGCACCAGAATCACGTGGTCCTGGCCGACGCGGTTGAAGCTGTTTCTGAGGGCGTAGCAGCCCTGGATCTCGTGCGCCTTGATGGCGTAGCCCAGGACGTCACGCACGGTGAGCGGCTTGCCGCCTTCCTTCACCGCCTTGCGCGACAGGTAGTCGGCAACCGAGAGGATGGCACCGAGGTTGTCCGAGGGGTGGCCCCACTCCGCCGCGAGCCAGGTGTCGTTGAAGTCGAGGTAGCGGATCTGGGTGCCGATGGCGAACGCCGCCTGCACCGGGTCCAGCTCATGCGCGGTGAAAGGCACGCGGGTACCGCCCGGCATCACGGCACCGGGAACCAGCGGGCCGAGATGCTTGACGCAGTCCGGGAACTTCATCGCGAGCGCCGAGCAGGCCAGCGAGTCGAGAAGCATGTAGCGCGCGGTGTCGTAAGCCTCCTGCGAGTCGATCTGGTAGTCGGCCACGTAGTTGGCGATGTCCACCAGCGGCTGGTCCGGATCGGGACGCGTGGCGGAACGGATGTCGTGTGCGCTCATGGATTTCACTCGCGAGGGGTTGGGTTAGCCGCCGATTTTAACCGGTGCCCCCGGGGGAATGTCTTGCCGCAGTGCATCCCAAGCCGCACAATGCACCCCACTACCAACCCGAAGGGGAGTAGTTCCACGGAGTCCCCGGGCTTCGTGCGCGACGGTCGTCAATACGGGTGCCCCACGCACCCCGGTCGTCGCGGTGGCTTCCGCGCCAGGAACGAGACTTTTGTGGTGACGTCGGGCGCGCGTACCCGTTGCCGCCGCATTCGATCTCACCACGCGCGAAGGCCACCCAGCATGGATTTCCTCACCCCCGAATTTTTCTCCGGCCTCGCCGCCATCATCCTGCTGGACCTGGTCCTGGCGGGCGACAACGCGATCGTCATCGCCCTGGCGGCGCGCAACCTGCCTAAAGAGCTCCAGAAGAAGGCCGTGTTCTGGGGCACCTTCGGCGCTATCGCCCTGCGCATCCTGCTGACCTTCGCGGTCATCTGGCTGCTGAAGCTGCCTGGCCTGATGCTGGTCGGCGGCGCCCTGCTCATCCCGATCGCGTGGAAGCTGCTCAAGCACGACGACCACGACCCCGAGGTCAGCGCCGCGTCGGGCTTCTGGGCCGCCATCCGCACGATCGTCGTTGCCGATGCCCTGATGGGCCTGGACAACGTCCTGGCGATCGCCGGGGCGGCCAAGGGCCACATGGGTCTGGTCGTGCTCGGTCTGGCCATCAGCGTGCCGCTGGTGGTCTGGGGATCGACGCTCATCCTGAAACTGATTGAGCGCTTCCCTGTCGTGATTTACATCGGAGCCGCGGCCATCGCATGGACGGCGGCGCGCATGATCGCCCACGACGGTCTGGTGGCCCCCTGGTTCGATGCACGCCCCTGGGCGCCGTGGCTGCTTGACGCCGTGCTGGTCATCGGTATCTGTGGCGGCGGATGGCTCCGGGCCCGTCGCAACGCGGCGAAGCACGCCTGAGCTCTGAAAAAAAACGGGCCGCCCGAAGGCGGCCCAGGATTCCCCCCGGCGAGGCGGACGGCATCACGCCGCCCGCCAACCGGCTGGTCAGAAGCGGAAGCGGACGTAGGCAGCCGGTCCGTTGAGCTTCATGTCGAGGTCCAGGTCGTAACGGCTCTTGTCCTGGTTGAGCTTGATGCGGGTATAGGCGTATTCCGCACCGAAGCCGACGTTCTGCCACGGGAACCACTCGAGGCCGAGCGCGACGTCATAGATATGGCCGTTGAGCGAGCCACCGTTCTTCTTCACGCCCGACGCATTGAGGTACATGCGGAGCTGATCGCTGAACGCGTGACGCCAGCCGATCTGCAGGTTGGGCGCCCAGGCATTCGTCTTGGTGGAGTTGCTGCTGGAGAAGTTCTGGCCGAATGCCGACGCGTTCGCGTCGATGCTGGCGTCGATCTTGTAGTACGCCGCACCCAGACCGAGGCCGAACACGTCGTTGCCCGTGCCGAACCACCACTTGTAGGCGGCGCTGCCGAAGGTGAACTTGAGGTCGCCCTTGACCTGCGCGGCGGCGCTGATCGGGTTGCCGAGGAAATTGATCTGCTCGTCCAGCGACTTGGAGTGCGAACGATCGACCTCGTAATAGTCGAACGCGAAGCCCTGGTGGGCGCCGATGAGGAAATCGAGGCGGACGCGCGGCACCGTCTTGTGCTTCTTGAAGTCGAGATCGTCTTCGAGATTGACGTCGCCGCTGGTGTTCAGAATGCCGGTCTTCGCGCCGATCGTGGTGTCATTGTTGGTGTAGTAACCACCGACCCAGACGCTCACGTTATCGAGAGCCGGCGACTGCGACTTCTTCTCGCTGTCCTGCGCATGCGCGGCCGCACCGAAGGCGGCGAGCGAAGCGATGGCAAGACCCGCGGTGAACTTGCCGTAACGATTGTGACCAGTGCGCATGAACAAAACTCCCTGCAAATGTTTCAAGATTGTTAGTAACCCCCGTTTGAAATCTTAACGAACGGTTGTGTGTGCGCGGCGTGCACGGGAACCTTCGCGTGTTTGAAACGCGAGGCTTTTTTTCATGAAATTCAGGTGAAAGTGCGACCGGCGTCACAAGGTGATGGGTAGGCGCACCGTAATCGTCGTATCCGGCGTATCGCGTGTAACACCGACACCGAGGGTGACGTTGAGCGTTTCTTTCGCGTTGTAGCGATACGAACCGCCGATCAGGAGCGACCCCAGCGTGGCGCGCGCCGATCCCGGCAGCGGATGCCCGTTCCGCTCCGTACGGGCAACGAAGGCCTGGTCGTAGCCGATACTGATCGACGCCTTTTCATTGAGCGACAGACCCATGCCGATGCTGATATCCGCGATATCGCCCGCTTTCACGTCGCCCAGAAACTGCTTGCCGGCAAGCAGGACGTTGCGGCTGACGTTCTTCCGCTCGAAGTTGTGCAAATAGCTGATGTTGCCGAAAAACACGACCGGATCGGACGGATACAGCCACGTCATGCCCAGCTGCGCCGAGTAGAAGCCCGACCCGGTCGGACTCTGCAACGGAAGCCCGGTGCCCGTGACATTTTGTACGCAACGCGTCACACAGTCGCTGGTGACGTCGAACGGATCGCGACCGGTGCGCGACTTTGCGCGGAACCAGCCGATGTAATACGGCTTGTCCGCACCGCCGTCGTTGATCTGGTAGCGCAACGTGGCCTCCACGTCGCCGATACCTTTGCCGCTGGTGGTAAAGAGGTTGTCCTGTGCCGTCCCGGTGAAGATCTCCCGGCTGATCGTATCGGTGTGCGTGTCCACGTAAGGCACGCGCACCTCCAGTTCCATGCGATTCGTCAGGCCGTAGCGAAAGGCCAGCGCTCCGGTCTGCGTGGTCGTCTTGACCTGGCGCACATCGACCAGGCCGATGAGGATCGCGGGAATGACGGTGTAGCCCACCAACGCCACGCGGTCGCTCGATGAATAACCGTACTGGTACGACGGTTCGATGATGAGCTTGCCGCGTGGCGTGAGCACACCCGGCTGGTCGAAGATGGGCGCGACCTCGGGCGGCCTCTCGTCCTCTTCGGGTCGCTTACCGACCGGCTGCGTCGCTACCGTCTGCGAAGATGTCGCCACCAAGGGAGTCGACGGCGGAAGTCCGCCGGACCGGTTCTGCGGCAAGGGTGCCTGTGCATCGGGGTTGGCGACCGCCGCCGATCCGCCGCGTGCGTCCTCCAGGGCGTTCAGGCCGATCGCCTTGCGCAGGTCGTTGTACTGCACCTCCTGCGACGCCAGCTCGCGCTTCATCTGCTCGAGCTCCGCCAGCTGCTCGGCCATGCGGCTGCGCATCGCGTCGATCTTCCGTCCCTGCGATTCGATCTTCTCGCGCAGCGCCGGATCCACCGCGGATTCCTGCGCGAGGCACGCGCCGATCCACATCGGCAGAACCGCAAGCACCAGGGCCCCCGCGCACGTTTTTGCCTGCATCACCCTGCCATTGCGATACATGCGTCAGTTCCCCCGAGATTGAATCACCGCATCGTTGACCGACTCCGCCACACGCATGTTCTGCAGCATGCGTGCCGTGTTCACGGACGCATCGATCGTCGTATTGGCCGTGATGGCCTGGTTGTCGAGCGAGTTCTGGATGACGAGACCCGGCGTTATCGAGTTCGGCAGGACCGCGGTGACGACCGCCGCGGTCGCTGGCGCAGGCGACACCGCCGGCGACTGACTCCCGATGCCACCGGCACCATTGGTGATGACCATCGTCTGCAGCGCGCTCTGCAGCGCCGTCGCCTGATCGTGGGTGATCGCGGCGACGTCCGGCACCGAGATGGTGGTGCGCAGCGCCTCCATGCCATTGATGAGTACCGTGCGCTGGAGCGCGAACGACACCTTGAGGTTGTCCCCGAGGTCGAAACCGCCGCGGATGCGGTCCAGCTCGGCGTCCGCCACGGCGCGATTTACCGGAAAGTCCACTGCGTGCGCGCTGGCGCAGGCAAGTGCGCACGCGATCGGCAGCCGCCGGAAAAGTCGGGTGTTCATATGTCCCCCGGTCCGCGCTTGGGCATCACGATCGGCGCGAGCCCGTTACGCTCGATACCCCCGGAGATCGGTGCCGCGGGAGCGACCGCCCAGTCACGCGGACTGTTGAAGATGGCGCGGTCGCGTTCGTTGTGAATGACGAAAACGATGTGATTGGTCCACATCGCGTCGAAACGGCGCCTGGACATCGAGCGCGTTCCGCGTGCCGGGTCGCCGACCAGGACACGTCCAGCCTTGTACCCTTTCACCACCACGAAATGGTGGTACCCGCGCTCGTTGATCAGCACGATGGCAGGGATGCCGTCGTCGTCCAGTTTGTCGAGCGGAACGTCGAAACCGTCCGCCTCAAAGCCGCGCGACGCGAGGAAGCGTTTGATGTCCAGCAGGGAGAATCCCTCGCGCCCGATCTTCGCGCGATCGCCATTCGCGTACATCACGTCGAACGCGGATTGCTCGTCGACCGGATAACCGTACTGATACGTAAGCAACGTCGCCACTGCGGCCGATCCGCAGCTGAAGTCATATTTCTGTCGGATGGTGTTGCGGAACCGCGCTTCCTTGAGGCTCGTCAGCCGGACCGGATACGATGTACCCTGCCCGGTCTGCACATCGGCCTTCATCGCGCTGACGGCGGGAGCCGGGAGCATGACGAGCAGGGCCAGCGCGCAGACGATCTTCATGGATTCATCCGCACGTTGACGATCGTGGCATTCTGGATCAACACATTGTTGCCGGAGTTCTGGATCACCGTGGGCAGGCCCGCCGCGTTGCCGAACGCGCTACCGGACACGATGTTTCCGCCGCTTACGGTGTCCCGCGCCTCCGTGTCACTCATCGTCCCGTTGAGGGTCTGCTGACTGACGTTGTTGGTGACGTTGCTGCCGCCACTCATCGCCTTCAGCGTGTCGGCGGGGACCGCCGCGCCAAAGCCCGGCGGTGGCGTTTTTTCCGCTGGCGGCGCGGCCATCGCCGCTCCGCCGGCAAACGCGATACCGATGAAACTCAGCACCGCGCACCTTCGATACAGGTATTGCTGCCACATGGGTGCTCTCCTGAAGGTCGTTCGATGTCCCTTCGGATCGCCACGGAGCGACACGCGCCCCGTGGCTCCCTTTGCCCACCCGATGCGTCAGGGCGACGAGCCCACGCTGAGATTGGCCTGAACGTTGACACCCTGCTGGATCAGCGACGCCGCGCCGCTGTTCTGCGCAAAGTTCGAGATGCCCGCCGCTGCCGCGCCCGCACTGCCCATGCTATTGGCCATGCTGAAGCTGCCCGCGTCCGCCATCGACGTACCGCCCGCGCCGCCCGCGCCACCGGTCGCGCCGGAACCCGCACCGCCCGTGCCGTCACCCGCCGCCGCGCCCGCACCTCCGGCGCCCGCGGCGGACGTCGCCGTGCCGCCCGCGCCGCCCGTTCCTGTCGATGCGCCACCCGCCGCCATGGCCGTGGCATCGCCCGACGTGCCCGCGCCACCGGTGCTCGCGCTCGCGCCACCCGTGCCGGCCGTGGAACCACCCGTCGGCGCACCGCCGCCCGCGCCGCGAGACCGCGCGGCACCGCCGTCACCGTTGGAGTTGCCGCCGTTGCCGGAGGCGTTCCCGCCTGCCGATGCGGTCAGGGAGCCCGCATCGCCACTGCTGGACGACGCACTGCCGTCGCCGCCGACCGCGCCGCGCGCACGCGCGTTGCCGCCGCTGCCGCCAGCTCCGCCGTCGCCGCCATATCCCGTGGCCCCGTAGCCGGCGCCGCCGGATCCACCGCGTCCACCTGCCGCGGACCCGTAGTTATAGGCGTTGTTGCCGATGCCACTGACGGTGACGCCGCTCACACTGCCATTGAGCGTGGTGTCGGAAATGGCATTTGTCGTGTTGTACGAACCCCATGTGGTGTTCGTCGTCGTGTTGCTGTGAGTCGAGCTATCGGAATAGGTCGAGCTGTCCGAGTACTGGTACGCCGTCGAGTTGCGTTGGGCGGTGGCGCCCGCTGCTCCGGTCTGGCTGCTGTCCTGGGCAACGGCCGGCAGGGCGAATCCGAGAGCGAGGCAGATCGCCGTGGCAATGAAGGTCTTACGCATGGGAAAGTCTCCTGTGAGCGACGCGAAACCCCTGTTTTCTTCGTGATCGCCGGGCGCCCTGCCAACGCGCCGGGTGATAAGGCGGAGCAAGTTGCGTGCCTTGTGTCGTCGCTTGCACGAGACCCTGTTCCGAGGCGGCTTCGGGCGCTTTTCGCACCTGAACGGAAGACGCGATTTGTAACGGCCGCGATACACGCCGTAACGCCCATGGGTTAGCCCGGTCCGCGTCGGTCATTGCTGCGCCCGCCCTTGCTCCGCGCCCCCGATCCGGTAATCATTCGAACGATCGTTTGAACCGGATCCGACCGTGTCCTATCCCCACCTGCTCGCCCCGCTCGACCTCGGCTTCACCACCCTGCGCAACCGCGTGCTGATGGGCTCGATGCATACGGGCCTGGAGGACAAGGCGGCCGACTACGACAAGCTGGCGGCTTTTTTCGCCGAGCGTGCCCGTGGCGGCGTCGGCCTGATCGTCACCGGCGGCATCGCGCCCAACATCCAGGGCTGGCTGAAGCCGTTGTCGGGAACGATGTCGATGCCCTGGCACGTGGCGCGCCACCGCAAGGTCACCAGCGCCGTCCACGCGGAGGGTGGCAAGATCTGCATGCAGATTCTCCATGCCGGTCGCTACGCCTATCAGCCGTTGTCCGTCGCGCCATCGAAGATCAAATCGCCGATCACGCCGTTCACGCCGAGGGCGCTCGGCACACGTGGCGTCGAGCGCACCATCGACGCCTTCGTCCGCAGCGCGAAGCTCGCCCGCGACGCCGGCTACGACGGCGTCGAAGTGATGGGCTCCGAGGGCTACCTCATCAACCAGTTCCTGACCGCGCGGACCAACAAGCGCACGGATCGCTGGGGTGGCTCGGCGGAGCATCGCATGCGCTTCCCCATCGAGATCGTGCGGCGTATGCGTGAGGCGGTGGGTAAGGACTTCATCATCATCTACCGGCTCTCGATGCTCGACCTCGTCGACGATGCTCAGCCGTGGGCGGATATCGTCACGCTCGGCAAGGCCATCGAAGCCGCCGGGGCGACCATCATCAACACGGGCATCGGCTGGCACGAGGCGCGCATCCCCACCATCGTGACCAGTGTGCCGCGTGGCGCCTTTTCATGGGTCACGCGCCGCATGAAAGGCGAAGTCGGCATTCCGCTGGTGACCACCAACCGCATCAACATGCCCGATGTCGCCGAACGGATTCTTGCCGACGGCGATGCGGACATGGTGTCGATGGCACGCCCCCTGCTCGCCGACCCGGAGTGGGTCAACAAGGCGCGCGCCTCACGCCCGCAGACCATCAACACCTGCATCGCCTGCAACCAGGCCTGCCTCGACCACGTGTTCGAGAATCGCCGCGCGTCGTGTCTGGTCAACCCGCGTGCCTGCCATGAAACCGAACTGAAGATTCTCCCCACCACCGCGAAAAAACGCGTCGCCGTGGTAGGCGCCGGTCCGGCGGGACTCGCCGCCGCCACGACACTGGCCGAGCGCGGACACGCCGTCACGCTGTTCGATCGGGCCCACGAGATCGGCGGTCAGTTCAACATGGCCAAACGCATTCCGGGCAAGGAAGAATTCCAGGAAACCCTGCGCTACTTCGATCACCGCCTGACGGAAACGGGCGTCACGCGCCAGCTTGGCGCCGATGCCAGCGTGGACACGCTGGCGGCCGGAGGATTCGACACCGTGATTCTCGCTACCGGCGTGTCGCCCCGCCCCTTGTCGATTCCCGGAGCCGATCATCGCAAGGTGCTCAGCTACCTCGACGTGCTTCACGGCAATGCGCCGGTCGGCGGCAAAGTGGCCGTGATCGGAGCCGGCGGTATCGGCTTCGATGTCTCCGAATTTCTCACCGAAGAAATCCCCTCCCCCACCACCGACATCGCGCGCTGGACGAAGGAGTGGGGCGTCGACATGACGATGGCGACGCCGGGAGGATTGATGCCGGCGCAGCCGGAGAAGCCCGAACGCGACGTGTGGCTCCTGCAGCGTAGCGCGGGACGCCCCGGCGCCCGTCTCAACAAGACCTCCGGCTGGGTGCACCGCGCGACGCTGAAGAACAAGCGCGTGAAGATGATCGGCGGCGTGACCTATGAACGCATCGACGATGCCGGACTGCACGTGATCATCGACGGACAGCCGCAGGTGCTCGACGTGGACAACATCATCGTATGCGCAGGGCAGGAGCCGAACCGTGCCCTGCACGATGCGTTGCTGGAGCGCGGTATCGACGTGCGACTCGTCGGTGGCGCGGATGTCGCGGCCGAACTGGATGCCAAGCGGGCGATCGACAGGGCGACGCGGATGGCGGCGGAGATCTGAGGTTGTCCGCGGGGTAGCCGGGGCGCGGCGTCATCGCGCTGTTGGCCTTTCGCGCGCAGGGCGCGCTCCTACAATGCGGCTCTCGTAGGAGCGACAACGCGGCTTTGGTAGGAGCGCCCTGCGCGCGAATCAATAACGACGCGGCAATGCCGCCTCGATTCAGCGCTTCTCGATCGGCGTATACACCTGGTCTTCCGGCCCCGTGTAATTCGCGCTCGGACGAATGATCTTGCCGTCCTGACGCTGCTCGATCACGTGGGCGCTCCAGCCCGACGTACGCGCGATGACGAACAACGGCGTGAACATCGCCGTCGGCACACCCATCATGTGGTACGCCGACGCCGAGTACCAGTCGAGGTTGGGGAACATCTTTTTCAGATCCCACATCAGCTTCTCGATCTTCTCCGAGACCTCGAACAGACGCGGATTGCCACCGTCGGTGCAGAGCTTGCGCGCGATTTCCTTGATGATCTCGTTGCGCGGATCGGACACGGTGTACACCGGATGCCCGAATCCGATGATGATCTCCTTCCGCTCCACGCGCGCACGGATATCGGCTTCCGCCTCACCGGCGTGGCGGTAGCGCGCGATGATTTCCATCGCGACCTCGTTGGCACCGCCGTGCTTGGGACCGCGCAGCGCACCGATGGCGCCGGTGATGGCCGAATACATGTCCGAACCGGTACCGGCGATGACACGCGCCGCAAACGTGCTGGCGTTGAACTCATGCTCGGCATACAGCACCAGCGAACGGTCGAGCGCGTGCGAGTGCAGATCGCTCGGCTTGCGACCGTGCAGCAGATGCAGGAAGTGCCCGGCGATGGAATCGTCTTCGGTCTCCGTCTCGATGCGCTTGCCGTTGTGGCTGAAGTGGTACCAGTACAGCAGGATCGAACCGAAGCTCGCCATGAGACGATCGGCGATGTCGCGCGCGCCCGTCACATTGTGATCGTCCTTCTCCGGCAGCACGGTGCCGAGCACCGACGCACCGGTGCGCATCACGTCCATCGGATGCGTGGCCGCCGGCAGCAGTTCCAGCGAGGCCTTGACGGGCGCAGGCAAACCGCGCAGGCGCTTCAGCTTCGCCCGGTAGGCGTTGAGCTCCATCCAGTTCGGCAAGACGCCATGGACGAGAAGGTAGGCCACTTCTTCGAACGAGCCCTTCGCGGCGAGGTCGTGGATGTCGTAGCCACGGTAGTGCAGGTCATTGCCGCTGCGGCCGACCGTGCACAGCGCGGTATTGCCGGCGGCGATGCCGGACAATGCGACGGATTTCTTCGGCTTCGGGCCGGTGGTGGTTGCGGTGTCGCTCATGAGTGACTCTCCTTAACCCTTCTTAGAGAACAGCGCGTCGAGGTGACGCTCGTAGTCGTGGTAGCCGATGCGGTCGTACAGTTCTTCGCGCGTCTGCATCGTGTCGATGACGTTGCGCTGGTGACCGTCGCGGCGGATGCTGGTGTACACGTTCTCGGCGGCCTTGTTCATGGCGCGGAACGCGGAAAGCGGATACAGGACGATGCCGACGCCGACACTCCCGAGCTCTTCGGTGCTGAACAGCGGCGTCTGGCCGAACTCCGTGATATTGGCCAGCACGGGCACGTTGACCGCATCGACGAAACGCTTGTACGTCGGCAGGTCGTAGGCGGCCTCGGCGAAGATCGCGTCGGCGCCCGCTTCCACGCAGGCGATGGCACGGTCGATGGCGGCATCCACGCCGAGCACGGCGATGGCATCGGTGCGCGCGATCAGGAAGAAGTCCGGATCGGTCTTCGCATCGGCGGCGGCCTTGACGCGATCGGCCATTTCCTCGGTCGTGACGATTTCCTTGCCGGGCCGGTGACCGCAGCGCTTCGCGCCGACCTGGTCTTCGATGTGGCAGGCCGCGGCGCCGAACTTGATCAGGCTTTTGACGGTGCGCGCGATATTGAACGCGCTCGGGCCGAACCCCGTGTCGATATCGACCATCAACGGCAGGTCGCACACGTCGGTGATGCGACGCACGTCGGTGAGTACATCGTCCAGCGTGTTGATGCCCAGGTCGGGCAGGCCCAGCGAACCCGCCGCCACACCGCCGCCGGAAAGGTAGATCGCGCGAAACCCGGCGCGCTTCGCCAGCAACGCGTGGTTGGCGTTGATCGCACCAATGACCTGCAGGGGCTGTTCCGCCGCAAGCGCGGCACGGAAGCGGCCGCCGGCCGAGGGAAGCTGCGCCATGAAACTCTCCGGGGCAAAGACCGGCATTTTAGCCCAGCCCGTGGTGAAGGCCTTGCTGCGTCGCGGCGTGACAGGCCTCAACCTCCGGGCTTGCCCTGCCCCGGCCGCGCGACCCCGTACATCTCCCAGGCGATCTTCTTCAGCAGCGCCTGCCGGTCATCCCCTTCGGTATAGAGGTCGAAATGCGTCTTTCCGGGCAGGAACCGGAAATCGCTCTTCGCGTGCAGGCCGTCGAGCGTGTCCTTGAGCAACTTCGCCGACCCATCGAGGTAGAACGTGTCGGCCGTGCCGACGATCAGGTGGATCTTTCCGTCCAGGTCGGGCCTGAGCGACGGCCACTGTGTGCGCATGCGCTGGGCGATGTCGTAATGGTCGCGCCAGTACGCGACGACATTCGCATCGATCGCGCCGGTATCGCGATTGAACATCGGCTGCGGCCGTCCGTCGGCGCCGCGCGGCGAGAACACCCACTCGAACGATGCCAGCTGGCCACCATAGGCGCCGAGCACGCGCTCGAGATGCGCGAAGGTCTCAAACGTGGCGATCACCTTGCCCTTGTCGCGGATCAGCGGGTACGGCGTGCCATCGGCCGCCTTATAGGCGTTGGCGTGGGGCGCGTAGAGGTCGATGCCGGTGAAGTCGTGGAAATCGCTCGGATCCGGAGAGGTCGACCAGGTGCCGCCGAACACCTTCGGATAACGCGTTTGCAGCCACAGCGTGGCCCAGCCGCCGGACGAATGGCCATTGAGGAAGCGACCGCTCACCCTGGCGTCCATCTTGTAGCGGGCCTCCAGCCACGGGATGTATTCCGTGGTCAGCGCCTGGCCCCAGGGGCCGTTGTTCACCGAATCGGCGAATTCGTGCGTACCCGTAGGACCGGATTCATCGAGCAGGACCCAGATCATCGGTGGCATCTGCTTGTTGGCCATGGCCGACCATACCGACGCGATGGTCCCCGTGAACCGGTCGAAGCCACCCCCGAAGCCGTGTGTCAGATAGACCGTGGGATAACGTGTCGAGGCTTTGGGGTCATAGCCGGGCGGCGTGACGACCCAGGCACGGATCGACAGGGGGCGACCGGCGAAAGCCGTCAGAGCGGGACTCTCGAACACCTCCGCATGCGCATGCTTGCGCGCCTCGGGCAGCGCGTCGCGGATGGCCTGCGGTGCCGCCGGCGGCAGGTTCCAGGGGTCCTTCGCGGGCACGGTGGTATCGAGAGTGAGCGTGGGCAGGCTACCGCCCGGCGTCAGCCTGACGGCCGTGACCGGGCTGATCAGATCGCCGGCGTGACGTCCGCTGTAGTTGTAGTCATGCCCCACGTCGAGCACCGCCTGGAAAAGGTAATCGCCTGGCGGAAGGCTCGAAAAGCCCGCGGGGAACGCCTCGCCGTCCGTGTCGAGGTCGACCGTCTGGCCGCCACCGATCCAGCCGACGTCCCTGGCCGCGACCGACACCGCGGTCGGCTGGAACGGGTTGGTGTCCACTTCTTCCGCCTTGCCGTCTTTCGCAGCCGAAGCGGGCATGGCGAACAGGATCAGGCGGCCGGAAGTGCCCTGGCTTGCCGCCGGCAGGCCGACGCGCACGATGCGATGCGCCAGCGGCGCGCCGTCGGCATGAACGGCGGAGGCAGCGCCAGCGAGAAGGGCCAGCGCGAGCACCGCGCGAGCCAACGAAACCTTCGACATGTTCATCCCCTTTTCGGGCCGCGAGGTCGCGGCGTGGCAACATGCCGATCCTGCCATGAGACGAGGAGTGATCGCAGTGCCATTGGATTGGATCAGCCGCCACGCCCTGTCGGTCTGGGCGCTCCTTCTGGTCGCCGTCCTGCTGGGCGCCGACGTGGCGTGGCGCCGCGCCGTACGGCGGCGGGAAGGACTGGACCCGGCGGCCCGCGCCTTCCTGCGCCCCACGACCGCCATGGTCGTCATCGTCGCCATGCTGGTGATCGCCACGGCGATCGCGGTGGAGGTTCGCGAGCAGGCAGGCCTGACCGTCTTCGACGCCAGCCTCGCCGCCGACCTGCGCGCCAACCTGCCCCTGCCCGTGCTGCGTGCGATCGCCTGGGTCACCCATACGGGCGATCCCGTCGTCGTCGGCGTGGCCACGGGCGTCGTCTTCCTCTCGCTGTTGCTTCGCCGGCACGTGCGCCTCGCCATCACCTGGATCGCCACGCTGGTCGGCACCGCCGCGATCAACAGTGCGCTCAAGGGCTGGTTCCAGCGCGAACGGCCGCTGCACGACCATGGCTTCATCGTCGAACACAGCTACAGCTTTCCCAGCGGCCATGCATCGGGGTCGATGGTGTTCTACGGCATGCTCGCGTATGTCCTGCTGGTGCTTTGCCCACCTCGCTGGCACCGGCTCATCGTGATCGCTGCCGTGGCCATGATCACGGTGGTCGGTATCAGCCGCATCCTGCTCCAGGTGCATTACTTCAGCGACGTGATGGCGGGATACGCCACGGGCCTTGCCTGGGTCACGCTGTGTGTCGGCAGCGCGGAATACCTCCGCCTTCGCGAGGGCCGGCAGGCCAGGACGTAATTTCATGCGGCCGTAACGAGGCGAATGCTTCGATCCAGCGATGTCCAGTCCAGTCTCTTTCGCCATTGTCATGAATGCCGGCTCCGGCCGACAGGACGCCGCGGCGGCACGCGACGAGATCGCCTCGATTCTCGATGCCGCCGGACATCCTCATGCGTTTTTTCTCATCGACGACGAGCACGACATCGTGGACGTTGTCCGCGACGCCGCCGCGTACGCCAGCGAGCAGGGTGGCGCGATCGTGGCCGCGGGCGGCGACGGCACCATCAACTGCGTTGCCGCCGCGGCGTGGCGCGAACAGCTGACCATGGGCATCCTGCCGCAAGGTACCTTCAACTTCGTCGGCCGGACGCACGGCATTCCGACGGACACCCGCGGCGCCGCCGAGGCGCTCGTGCGGTCTACGCCGATCAACGCGCAGATCGGCATGGTCAACGATCGCGTGTTCCTGGTGAATGCGAGCCTCGGTCTCTACCCGCAGGTGCTCGAAGACCGCGAGACGTGGAAACAGCGTTTCGGCCGGCACCGCATCGTAGCGTTGTGGTCGGGCCTGTCGACGCTGATGAAGGGTTTCCGGCCGCTTCGCGTCGAAGTGACCGACGGCACGCGGTCGCGTCAGCTGCGCACGCCGACACTGTTCGTCGGTAACAATGCGCTGCAGCTGGAGAAAATCGGTCTGCCCGAGGCGGTGGACGTGCATCGCAACGATGGCACGCTGGCCGGACTCGTGCTCAAGCCCATCGGCAAGCTCACCATGCTCCGCCTCATACTCAGCGGCGCCCTGGGCAAGCTCGGCGAAGCGGACGACGTCGTCAGCTTTCCGTTTCGCGAGATCACCGTCAAACCGAAACACCACCGGGCGAAGATCAAGGTGGCCGTCGACGGCGAGATCGTCTGGCTCGATCCGCCTATCGTCTTCCGCGCCGCGCCGCGCCCGCTCGTGCTGCTTACCCATGGTGAACGCCAGCCAGGGGAGGATCCGGGTTGAGCACGCTGGTACAGATTTCCGATACGCACTTCGGCACCGAGCGTCCCGACGTGGTGTCGGCACTGAGCGAACTGATCATCTCGATGCGGCCGGATCTCGTCATACTTTCCGGTGACGTGACGCAGCGCGCGCGACGCAGCCAGTTCGATGCCGCCCGCCGTTTCATCGACGGCTACGGGCGCCCTACCCTTGTGATTCCTGGAAACCACGACGTCCCGCTACTGAACGTCTTCGCACGCATCTTCGATCCGTTCGGTGGTTTCCGCCGCGTCTTTGGGGCAAACCTGGAGCCCGGGCACACGGACGACGCGTTGCTCGTCATCGGCGTCAACACCGTCCGGGCGCACCGGCACAAGAACGGCGAGGTATCCGATGCGCAGATCGAACGCGTCAGCCAGCGGCTACGCGAGGCCACCGCCGATCAGTTGCGCGTCGTCGTAACGCACCAGCCAGTCCATGTGATACGAGAGAAGGATGTCGAGAACCTTCTGATCAACCACGAGCGCGCGATCGCCGCCTGGGCCGCCGCCGGCGCCGACCTTGTGCTCGGCGGACACATCCACCTGCCTTATGTCAGGCCGCTCAATACCGAACAGCGTGCACTGTCCAGTGAGTTGTGGTCGGTACAGGCGGGCACGGCGTTGTCGACGCGCATTCGCGAGGGAATCAGCAACTCTTTCAATGTCATTCGCCACGACCCGACCACCGATCGCTCGACATGCGTGGTCGAGCAATGGGATTACAACGAGGCCAACGGGCGCTTCGATCCCGGCGGGAAGACGACCGTGCCTCTTCAGCGGTACAGCGGCATCCCATCGTCGGCAGGGCTTCAGACGTAATGCATCTTCCGCGCAACCCCACCGTCGACGGTGAAGTTCTCGCCGGTGATAAACCCCGCCTGCGACGACAGCAGAAATACCGCCAGCGCACCGATGTCCGGCGGGATACCGGCCCGCCCGACCGGGTGCTGCGCATGATCCGCCGCTGACAGCTTCGGCTTATGGCGCGCCGATGGCTTCTTCCAGTCATCCACCACGATCCACCCCGGATTGATCGCATTGACGCGAACCGGTCCCACACTGATCGCGAGCGCGTGCGTCAACGCGACGATGCCGCCCTTGCTCGCCGCATAGGCTTCCGTGTCAGGCTCGGACTGGTGCGCGCGCGACGAGGAAATATTGACGATGGCGCCGTTGCTCTTTTTCAACGCCGGCAAGGCGTGCTTGCTGCAGAGAAAGGTCCCACCGAGGTTCGTATCGATGCGCCGCTTCCATTCGGTCCAGTCGAGCTTCTCGATCGGACCGTTCACAGGGTTGGCGATGCCTGCGTTATTGACCAGGCCATCGATGCGACCGAAGCGTCGCAATGACGAGGCCACGAAACGCCTGACACTCGCTTCCTTCGCGACATCCAGCACGAGAAACGCGGCGCGCTCGCCCGCGTCCCATTCGTCGATACAGGCCTTGCCGGCTTCGGCATCCAGATCGCCGATGACCACGGAGCCACCGGCGGCCAGTACCGCTTCCGCGATGCCCTTGCCCACACCTTGCGCACCGCCGGTCACAAGTACGACCTTGCCGGGCCACTCACTCGTCGCGGCGGAGGGTATAGGCGCGGCTTTCTTTGCTGCCACCATGGGTCATGTCTCTTATGGGAGTTCGCCGCCGATGCTCTGCGTCGCCCCGTGCAGGGAACGTCACGCTGGGCAACGATCAGAGGCGACAGAAAACCGCGAATTCCTGAACGAAACGCTCAGGCGGCTCGCGCTACGCTTGTTGACAGGACTACCTCAGGAACGACTATGCAACCGATTCCCACCGGCCTCATCGGCTATGGCACAGCAGGTGCCTTCTTCCATGCGCCACTGATCGCCGCGGCGGAAGGCCTTCGTCTCGCCGCCATCGGCAGTCGCCGTGCGGAACAGATCGCCCGCGACTTTCCCGAGGCCACGGCGTATGAACATCCTCACGACCTGATCGCGGACCCGTCGCTCGAGCTGATCGTGATCGCTTCGCCCAACGAGAGCCATGCGCCACTGGCGCGCGCCGCGCTGGAAGCAGGCAAGCATGTCGTGGTGGACAAGCCGTTCACGCTGAACGCCGCCGAGGCCGATGCCCTGATCGCGCTGGCCGACCGCGTGGACCGCCGCCTTTCCGTCTTCCAGAACCGTCGCTGGGACAACGATTTCCTGACCGTTCGTCGCCTCGTCGACGACGGCCGCCTCGGCGAGGTCGTCTACTTCGAGGCGCACTTCGATCGCTTCCGCCCCGAGATCAAGCAGGGGTGGCGCGAGACCGAAGTCGCGGGATCCGGCCTGCTCTACGACCTTGGCGCGCACCTGATCGACCAGGCCCTGGTGTTGTTCGGCCTGCCTCAGGCGATCACCGCGGATGTCGCGCGCCAGCGCGCAGCCGCAAAGGTGGATGACTACTTCCATCTCGTGCTCGATTACGGCCATCGGCGCGCGGTGTTGCATGCGTCGGTCATGGTCCGCGACCCGGGCCCGCGCTATCTCGTCCACGGCGATGGCGGCAGCTTCGTGAAATACGGCATCGACGGCCAGGAAGCCGCGCTTCGTGAGGGCCGCCGCCCGGGTGGCGCGAACTGGGGCGAGGACGAGCCGGCGTCGTTCGGCCGGTTCACCGATGCCGATGGCAGCACCACGGTGATCGATACCCTGCCCGGCCGTTACACGGCGTATTACGAAGGTGTGGCCGCGGCGATTCGCCAGGGTGCGACCTTGCCGGTCGCCGCACGCGAGGCCCGCGATGTCATCCGGGTGATCGAGGCGGCGCAACTGAGTGCGCGCGAGCGGCGGACAGTGTCGCTCTGAGCCGTCGCCGGCGAGGAGCCGACGTCAGCCCTCGCCGGTCGCCACACCGCGCGACCGGTCGCTCACCCAGCCACTCCACGACGGCGCATACAGGCGCGATCCGCACAGCCCCGCGTATTCCATGGCCAGCAGGTTATGGCATGCGGTCACGCCGGAGCCGCACATGTGTACGACGTCTTCCGCCGGGTGCGGTCCGATCACCCCTTCGAAGGCGCGACGAAGGTCTTCCGGTGAGCGAAACCGGCCCTCCGCGTCGAGGTTGTCGGTAAACGGCCGGTTGCGCGCTCCCGGCACGTGCCCCGCCACGGGATCGAGCGGTTCGACGTCGCCCCGGTAGCGCGGCGCCGCACGCGCATCCAGCAGGACGAAGCGCCCGCTGGCGACACCATCGGCGAGTTCATCCGCACCGACCGTGCCCGCGTCGTCGAAGGCCGCGTGTACCGCCGTCGCATCACGCGAAGCCACCCTCGCATCGACGGGAAGCCTGGCGGCCTCCCAGGCGGCCCAGCCTCCGTCGAGCACCGCGACATTGTCGAGGCCGGCCAGCCGCGCCAGCCACCACAGACGTGCCGCCGCCAGTGCGCCGCCTGCCGCGTCGTAAACGACGACCTGCAAGTCGGGGCGCCACCCCGCGCGCGACAGCCACGCCGCGAACGACGCCGCGGACGGCAACGGATGTCGCCCCCGGCCGTTCGCCGGCGTGGCCATGTCGGCGAGGTCACGATCGAGGTCGGCACGCACCGCGCCAGGCACGTGCGCCTGTGCGTAGTCCTCATTCCCCTTCGACGGCTGCGCCAGGTCGAAACGCGCATCGACGAAAAGCACGTCCTGCGCCGGCAGATGGGAAGCGGTGATGGCGTCTATCAGCGTGCGCGAGATCAACATGGGTGATGTCCCATTCGCTTGAGCAGGTTGAGAAGAATGGCCGCCGTGACACCCCAGATGCGGTAACCCGCGTGGAGAAATTCGACCATGTCCCGGCGGTGTCCACGGAAATCCATCGTATAGCGGCGGAGGTTTGCCGGCTCGAGAAAGAAGGCGAAAGGGACCTCGAAGACCTCGGCCACCTCGCCGGGATCGGGCGTCAGTGTCGCCTCGGCCGCGATACGCGCGACCACCGGCGTGACGGAGTAACCGCTGATCGTCTCGAAGGATTCCAGGAACCCCAACGGCGTTACCATGCGCGCATCGAGCCCGATTTCCTCGTGACTTTCGCGCAGGGCCGTGGCGACCGCGTCCTCGTCGTGGTCCTCCACCCGGCCGCCGGGAAAGGCGACCTGACCCGCATGCTGCTGCAGCGTGTCCGTGCGTACGGTGAGCACGACACGCTGCTCACGGTCGTCACGAATACCGATCAGAACCGCGGCGGCGCGCCTCGGTGCATCGCCGATGAGCTCGGCCATGTCCTCGTGGTTCCAGCCGCGCGGTCCCGGGGGCGCCTCCAGGGGAAGCAGCGCGCCGTGCAGCCGGGCGAGCAGGTCATCCATCAGGCGTCCTGCCTGCCTGGCAGGATCCGGTCCATCAACCAGAGTTTCTGCTCGTCGTCCATCGTGGACCAGCGGGCGATCTCGTCACCCGTGCGCAGACAGCCCTCACAGAGGCCGCGCGCGTCGAGCCGGCACACACCGGTGCAGGGAGTCAGGGGCAGCGAGGAGGAAGAGACGATGGCCATACCGTCGGCCATTCTAGCGCGACGGTCAGGGCTTGACGTCGATGAGCTCGAGGTCGAACAACAACGCCTCGTTAGGCCCGATGCGCGGCAGTTCACCGCGCTCGCCATAGGCCAGCGCCGGTGGAATCACCACTTTCCACTTGTCACCGACATGCATACGCGGAATGACGTCCTGCCAACCGGGGATGACGCGGTTGACCGTGAAGGTCACGGGTTTGCCGTGCGCGTACGAGCTGTCGAACTCCGTACCGTCGATCAGCGCCCCGCGGTAATTCACCACGACCGTGCTCGTGACCTGCGCCTGTGCGCCGTTGCCCTTGGCGAGCACGGCGTACTGGATGCCGGAGGGCAACGTGGTCACGCCGGGGCGGGTGCGATTGCGGGCGAGAAAATCCGCGCTGCGCTTCGCATTGGCGGTGGCGACACGACGGAATTCGACCGCCGAGTCGCGCTGGACCTTGGCATCGAAGTTGACGAGCTGCTGCTGCATCACGTCGATCGGAACGCCTGGCGCACGCTTGGCATAACCATCCTGCAGTGCCTTGACCAGCACGGCGATGTCCACGTCGGGCTGCGCGCTGTTGGCGAACTGCGTGCCGATCTGATAGCCGATCGCATACGACAGCTTCGTCTTGTCGATGACCGGAGCACCGGACGCAGGCGCCGTCGACGGTGCCTGTGCCAACGCCGGGAGGGCGGGCAGGCACAGCAGTGCGGCGATCGTGACCAGCAAACGCGAGGATGGCATCCCGTTCTCCATGAACCCGGAACCCTGGGCGTGCGTGGAGGATAATCCATCGGTCGCCGCCCCGTCCGTACGCCATAAGACGCCGCGCAGGGGGTAAAGGTTCCCCTGCTACCATCCGCCTCCTCGCCCAACCGCCAGGAACCGCCATGGCCTTTCGTACGCTTACCACCGCCGACCGCGGCGCCGTGCGCCACATCACGGTCAACCGCCCCGACAAGCTCAACGCACTCAACCGCGAGACCATCGGCGAGCTGACGCTCGCCTTCCGCCAGGCCGCCCAGGACGATGCCGTCCGTGTGGTGGTCCTCGCCGGCGCTGGCGACAAAGCCTTCGTCGCCGGTGCGGACATCTCGGAGATGACCGCCTGGTCTCCGGTGAAGGCGCAGGCCGCTTCACGGGCCGGGCAGGACCTCATGCTGACCGTCGAACGACTCGGCAAGCCGGTGATCGCCAAGATCCAGGGCTACGCGCTGGGAGGCGGCATGGAACTGGCCATGGCTTGCCACTTGCGCGTCGCCAGCGACAAGGCGCGCTTCGGTCAGCCGGAAATCGGCCTCGGTCTGATCCCCGGCTTTGGCGGCACGCAGCGTCTCACCCGCCTCGCCGGTCGCGGCATCGCACTGGAGCTGTGTCTGCTCGGCCAGCAGATCGACGCCGCGCGTGCCGAACGCGTCGGGGTCGTCACCCGCGTCGTGGCGGCCGATGAACTGGATGCCGCCGTGGATGCCATGGCCGAACAGCTTGCCGCCGCCGCGCCGCTCGCGCTGAAGGGAATTCTGGAAGCCGTGATCGAGGGTGGTGAGTGCGCGATCGATCAGGGACTGGCTTTCGAGACCCAGGGCTTCGCCATCGCCTTCTCGACGGAAGACATGCAGGAAGGCACCAGCGCGTTCCTGGAGCGGCGCAAGCCGACCTTTAAGGGTGCCTGAGCGCATCCGACGCTGACGCCGGCCTGCCCGCGCGTGGGCGAGCCTGGCGTCAGCCGTGGCCGCCCGCGTACTTCTTCTCGCCCGCCGTCACCCGGACATCCAGCCGGTTTTCGGGCGGTGCCAGTGGGCAGGTGGCGTACGGCGTGAACGCACAGGGCGGATTGCGGGCTTCGTTGAAATCGAGCACGAGTTTGCCGTCCTTCGCCAACGGAGTATCGAGAAAGCGTGCGGCGCCGTACGTCTCCTTACCGCTGGTGCGATCGGCGAAGACGAAGAACAGCGAGTCGGGTTCTTCCTGGATCGGGAAGAGCTCGTAGGTGTGCCCGTCGCGCGTGAACACCGCTTTACCCGGTACCTTTTCCTTGTCGATCGTGCCAAGCACCGAGCCGATCTCGATCTCATGCGGAGGATCGAACGGTACCCACTCCGCTTCGACGCGCCACGACGGATCGACGGGGAAATAGTCGAGGCCGACGAAGTGCGTGCGGGTCTCCGCCTTTTCGTCCTTTACGCGCAGCGCCTTCTTGCCGTCGCGCGCGATGACGAAGAAATTCGCGGAGCCGAAGCGCACTTCGGTCGCCTTGCCACCGTTGCCGCCGTCGTCCACCAGGGTCGCCCGCTGCACCTCGCGACCGTCGACGAGGACACCGCTGCCCCTGGCGACTTCCAGCGTGACGTTGCCGGTGTCGTCCAGCGTGACGACGCCGAGGTGTGCCGGGCCGGCCTTGAGCACGATGTCATTGTCCGCGGCGCTGCCGACGCGATTCGCTCCCGGCTGCAGCCATTCCAGACCGATCAGGCTGAGCCATCCGGCCGGCGCCTTGAGGGTTTCGAGGCGCGACGCGCGGACTTTTTCCACGGCGGCGGTATAGGCATCGCCGGCAATGACACTGCCGGACGTGACCGCCACGACGGAGGCGAAGGCAAACGAACGGATCATGGCGATACCCCGGTTTGGACGTCTATCCGTCCAGCATACACGGATTCAGCGACCGCGCAGAAACAGCCTGTCCAGCTCCCCCAGCGACAACTGCACCCAGGTCGGCCGGCCGTGATTGCACTGACCGGAGCGCTCGGTGGCTTCCATCTCGCGAAGCAAAGCGTTCATTTCAGGAATGCCCAGGCGTCGGCCAGCCCGTACCGAGCCGTGACACGCCATCGTCGAAAGCAACTCGTTTTCGAGCTCCTCGAGACGACGTGAGCTGCCGTGCTGGGCGAGTTCCGCGAGCACGTCGCGGGTCAGCTGCGCCACATCGGCACCTTCCAGCAGCGATGGGATACGCCGCACCACGACGCCCGACGGGCCACTGCGCGACAGCTCCAGGCCCCATTCACCCAGTGCGTCCGCATGCTCTTCGGCAGCGGCGGCTTCGCGCGCGCTGACCGCGATCGACAACGGCACCAGTAGCATCTGCGAGCGCAGGTTGGCGGTGACGCGACCGTTCTTGAGCTTCTCGTAAGTGATTCGCTCGTGCGCCGCGTGCATGTCGACCAGCACCATCCCGTGCTCGTTCTCGGCGAGTACGTAGATGTTCTTCAGCTGCGCGATCGCATACCCCAGCGGCGGGACGTCGCCACCCGACTCCGGCTCGTTGCCGGCTGGCGGCGTCCACGACGTCGAGGGGCGCGGCGCCGATGCGGTGCTGCCGAACAACGTGGCATAGCCGGCGAGCGGCTCGTCGCGGACGCCGAGTGTCAGGCGCGACTGACTGCCCGCCTGCGGCCAGGCGGCCATCGGAGGAGCCGACGACTGGGTGGCGGTAAAGCCGGGCTGCACGAAGCCCGAGCCCACCGTGCCCACCATGGCCACGGAGCCTTCGCCCGCCGCTGCGGCGACACCGGCGCGTGTCTGCGCGAGCGCCTCGTGCAAAGTCCGGAAAAGAAAATCGTGGATGAGTCGCTGTTCGCGAAAGCGCACTTCACTCTTGGCCGGATGCACGTTTACATCGACGCCGACCGGATCCAGCGTAAGGAACAGCACGAAGACCGGATGACGACCATGAAACAGCACGTCGGCATACGCCTGGCGTACGGCATGCGCGACGATGCGATCGCGGACGAGGCGCCCGTTGACGTAGAAATATTGCTGGTCGGCCTGGGAACGGGATGCCGTGGGCAACCCTACCCAGCCGGACAGGCGCAGACCGGCCGCCTCGTGATCGACCCGCAGCGACTGGCCCGGAAATTCCGGACCGAGGACCTCGGCGACACGGGCCAGCGCGGCATGTTCGTCGCGGGCCGGCTTCAGCAGCCGCACCGGCTTGCCATTGTGCGACAGGCGGATATCGACGCCTTCGCGCGCCAGTGCCAGCGATTTCAGCAGGTCGTCGATGTGAGCGAACTCGGTCCGCTCGGCGCGGAGAAACTTGCGTCGGGCCGGCACGTTGTAGAACAGGTCGCGCACCTCGATCGTGGTACCCGGCGGATGCTGCGCGGGACGCGCTTCCTGCAGGCGACCACCATCCACCTCGATACGCCAGGCAGCGTCTTCACCGGTCGAACGGGACGTCAGCGCGAACCGCGCCACCGATGACACGGAGGCCAGGGCTTCACCGCGGAAACCCATGCTGGCGACGCGCTCGAGGTCGTCGAAGCTGCCGATCTTGCTCGTGGCATGCGAGGCCACGGCCAGGGCAAGTTCGTCGCGAGGAATGCCGCCGCCGTCGTCGCGCACGCGGATCAGGCGGGAGCCGCCCTGCTCGATATCGACCTCGATGCGGCGGGCGCCTGCGTCGATGCTGTTCTCGACGAGCTCTTTGACCACCGAGGCGGGCCGCTCGATGACTTCGCCGGCCGCGATCTGGTTGATCAGCTCGGGCGGCAGGGGGCGAATGGGCATGGCTTACGACCTGACTGCGTTCAGGTCGAAAGGATAGCCCAAGGCGACTCCGTCAGCTCGACGGAATAACCATCACCGACCCGATGCGGACGTTGTTGTCGTTCATCTTGTTGGCGCTCTTGAGCGCGCCGACCGACACGCCGTACTGCTGGGCGATACCGGTCAGCGTCTCACCGCGGTTGACGCGGTGCAGGTCGCGCACGTTGTCATCGGCGCGGCCGGCGGGCGCCGCGGGCTTCGGCGGGGCGTCGACGGTCTGCACGACGATGGCGTCGGATGGCGGACGTTTGGCCCCGCCCTTGAGGGGCTCGGGTTCTGATCGGGGTGCGGGCGTCGGTGCCCGGCTGGCGGGGGCTTTCGCGACAGGCTCACGGCTGGCGACCACCCGGGTCGTCGCCGCCTTGACCGCGTCCGATGCCACGGCCCCGGCGTCCGAGGCCACGGCCGGCGCGGCGGGCGCACTCGCCGCCGTCGAAGCCAGCGACGTGCCGTTGCGCCGCGCGGCCTGCGCGGCAAACCACGTTCCCGGGGGAGGCATGGACTCGAAATAGTTGCGCACGCCGCCGAGCACCGCGGTCGCCAGCTCACGACGGTGACCGTCGTCGCGCAGGCGCTTTTCTTCGGTGGGATTCGTGATGAAGGCCGTCTCGACCAGGATCGAGGGGACGTCCGGCGAACGCAGCACCACGAAGTTGGCGCGCTCGACGTAGCCGCGATGGGTCGGGCCCAGGCGGCCGAGGGCCTTCAGCACGTTGCCGGCGATGGATTCGCTGGCCTGCATCGCGTAGCCCTGCTGGAGATCCAGCAGTACGGCGGCGAGGGAATCGTCCTTGTCGTCCAGCGAGACGCCGCCGACCAGGTCGGCGCGGTTTTCGCGGTCAGCCAGCCAGCGCGAGGCCTCCGACGTCTTTCCGCGAGGGGATAGCACCCAGACCGACGAGCCCTTGGCATCGCCGTTCTTGAACGCGTCCGCGTGAATCGACACGAACATGTCCGCGTTGTGCTCTCGAGCGATCTGGTAGCGGCGCTTCAGCGGAATGAAGTAATCGCCGTTACGGGTCAGGACGGCCTGCATGCCGGGCTGGCGGTTGATCTGATCCGCGAGTTCGCGCGCCACCTGCAGCGTGACGTCCTTCTCGCGCAGTCCTGTAGCGCCCCTGGCACCGGGATCTTCACCGCCGTGGCCCGCATCGATCGCGACGACGACCTTGCGCTCACCGGTCAGCATCGGCGGCGAGCCGGCTGAAATCGTCTTTGCCGTCTTTCCAGCCCTGCCGCGTTTTCCGCCGGAGGGCGCAACCGTCGGCGTATCCGCGGCGGCTTCCGCATCGGCCTGCGCGGCAGCCTTCGCAATCGCGGGCGTGTCGTTGTCCGTTGGACTGTTATCGCCGGGGTCGCTCTGCCCGCCCGGGTAAAGGTCGAGCACCAGCCGGTACCCGTAGTCCCCGGCCGGCTTCAGAAGGAAACTCTTCGGCTTCGCCCTTGCATCGACGCTGGCGACCAGGCGGGCGCCGCCGCCCTGCCTGCCCGTCGTCATCGACTTGAACAGGCCCTGCGCGCCTGGCGCGGAGAAATCCCCCGTCACCGAGCTGCCGGCGATATCCAGCACCACGCTGCCCGGGGTGTCTCCCTGGGACATCTTGTAGGTCGCCGGACCGGAGAGATCGAAAACGACCCGGGTGTATTCCGGGCCCGCCCAGACGCGGGCTGCCTTCACGTCGGCCGCATTCGAGGCGGCAGGAGCAAACGTCGCGACGGCGGTCACGCACGCAAGCAGGCCTAATTTGTTAGTGATTCCCCTCATATGGCCCGGATTGAACTCCATGCGCCCGACGAATGCAATATCTTTTCCCTTGATAATCCATAACCTGCGAAACCTTCGTCAACGCGCGTACAGGAATGCGCTCCAAACAGCGACAGGAAGGTCAGTCGCCGAGGGCTTCCAGAAGTCGCCGACCCGTGGGAGTCCGCGCCTCGAGCCGAACGGCGCGGCCGCCGTCGGCATGTCGGAAGTACAGCTCCAGATCGACAGGCGGTAACGCCCCAGCGCCGCGCTCAGGCCATTCCACGAGGACGATGGCGCCGGGCTCGGCCAGGCTGTCGAGGCCCAGCCATTCGAGTTCGCCGGGATCCGCGATGCGATACAGATCGAGATGAAAGGCACGACGATCGCCGATGTCGTAGCCCTCGACGAGGCTGTAAGTGGGGCTCTTTACGCGCTCTCCGACACCGAGCGCGCGAAGAAACGCTCTGGCGAACGTCGTTTTCCCCGCGCCGAGATCGCCATGCAGGAAGGCGACCAGACCGCCGGGAAACGCCCCGGCCACACTGCGGCCGAGGGTGAGGGTTGCTTCCTCGTCAGGGAGAATCCGCTCGGCGCCGCTCATGAGGGTAGCCCGTTGACGAGCCGGCGAAGCGGCTCGAGCAGGTCGCCGGCAAGCAGGCCACGCTCGCCGGCTCGCGCCGCCACATCCGCGGCGCGCGCATGCAGCGCCACGCCGAGGCAAGCGGCTTCATAAGGTCTACATCCCTGCCCCAGCAAGCCAGCGACGATACCGGTCAGGGTATCCCCCATGCCGCCGCTCGCCATGCCCGGGTTCCCCCACGGGCATACGGCGACCTCGCCCTCGGGCGAAGCGATCAGGCTGCCATTGCCCTTCAGGACGACGACGGCGCGGTAGCGCCGGGCCAGCTCGCGGACCGCCGCGAATCGATCGGCCTGAATTGCCGCGGTTTCGACGCCGAGCAGGCGTGCCGCTTCACCGGGGTGCGGGGTCAGGACAATGTGTTCCGGAAGTGCGCGCGGCTCGGCGTGAAGCAGATTGAGCCCATCGGCATCCAGCACCGTGGGCAAGCCGGCGTCCAGCGCGGTGGTCCAGAGAGCGTGCCCCCAGGCCGCCTGGCCGAGTCCGGGACCGAGGGCCACCACGGATGCCTTGTCGAGCATGGGCTGCAACGCCTGCGGGCCGTTGACGCCATGTGCCATCAACTCCGGGCGCGCGGCATTCATCGCCAGCACGTTCTCCTCGCGGGTCGCCACGCTGACCAGTCCCGCGCCCGTCCGGAGCGCAGCCTCGGCAGCCATGCGTACGGCACCGCCGGTACCGTGGTCGCCGCCGATCGCGAGGATATGGCCGTTGCTGCCCTTGTGGGAATCCCGCGGACGACGCGGCAACGAGGCTTCGATGAGCAGGCACGCGTCCGGCGACTCCAGGGCGCTGTCCGGCAGGTCGAGTGAATGGAGCTCGATATCGCCCGCCACCTCGGCCCGATGCGTATGCAAGCCGCGCTTGCGCACGATGAAAGTCGCCGTGGCGTCGGCGTGCACGGCCACGCCCGGACAGTCGCCGGTGTCGGCATTCAGCCCCGAGGGCACATCCAGGGCAAAAACGGCCACCTTCGCGGCGTTGATCGCCTCGATCGCTTTGCACGCTTCGCCTTCAGGCGCGCGATTGAGACCCGTGCCGTAGATCGCGTCCACGAGCAGCTCGGCGGCCGGCAGCGCCGACCACGCATCGAACGCTTCCATGCGGCCACCCGCCGCCTCGAAGGCCTCGCGCGCCCGACAGGCATCGGCACCACCGGGCGCCCCGAGCGCCACGAGATCGACGGCCAGACCGTCATTCAACGCGTCGCGCGCGACCAGGTATCCGTCGCCTCCGTTGTTGCCCAGGCCACACACGATCCGAAGGCGGCGAACCTCCGGCCAGCGCAGGCGGAGCATGCGATAAGCGGCCGCCGCGGCCCGCGACATCAGCTCGAAGCCGGGGATGCCGAGCTCGTCGATCGCGCGCCGGTCGATGGCACGGGCCTGCCCGGACGTGAAGAGGGCGATATCGAGGTTGGGTGCGGTCATCGGAGGATTATAGGAGGGCCAAGTAGAATGCACGTATGCCCGCCACCACCGACACCGACTACGCCGCACTCGCCACCGACATCAAACGTTGGGCGCGCGAGCTCGGCTTCGCGGATGTCGGCATCGCGGGCACGGACCTCGGTCACGACGAGGCATATCTCGAACGCTGGCTGGCCGATGGCCATCACGGGGAGATGGACTACATGGCTCGCCACGGCACACGCCGCAGCCGCCCGGCTGAACTCGAGCCCGGCACCTTACGCGTGGTGTCCGTGCGCATGGACTACATACCGCCCGGCACGTCGAACGCCTGGGACGTGGTCAACGATGGCGAAAAGGCCTACATCGCCCGCTACGCGCTGGGGCGCGACTATCACAAGGTCATGCGCAACCGCCTGCAGAAACTGGCGGCAAAGATTGGCGAACACATCGGCGACTTCGGCTACCGGGCCTATGTGGATTCGGCACCGGTACTCGAGAAAGCGCTGGCCCGTAATGCGGGGCTCGGCTGGATCGGCAAGCACACGGTCCTGATCAACAAGCGCGCGGGCTCGTATTTTTTCCTCGGTGAGCTGTACACCGATCTGCCCCTGCCCGTCGACGAACCCGCGAGCGCGCATTGCGGCAGCTGTCGCCGGTGCATCGATATCTGCCCGACCCAGGCGATCGTGGCGCCGTATCGACTCGACGCTCGTAAGTGCATTTCATACCTGACGATCGAGCTCAAGGGCAGCATTCCCGAGGAGCTGCGCGCACCGATCGGCAATCGTGTGTTCGGCTGCGATGACTGTCAGTTGATCTGCCCGTGGAACAAGTTTGCACAGGAGGCGACGGAGCCTGATTTCGCGCCAAGGCACAGCCTCGACGGCCCCAGGCTGGTCGACCTGTTCGCCTGGAGCGAATCCGAGTTTCTATCGCGCACCGAAGGCATGGCCATCCGCCGCACGGGTTATGAAGGCTGGCTGCGTAATCTGGCCGTCGGCCTGGGCAATGCGCCTACGTCCCGGGAGGTCGTCGAGGCACTCGAGGCGCGTGCCGACGATACCTCGGCGATCGTCCGCGAGCATGTTGCCTGGGCGCGCAAACGTCATTCACCGGCGCGGTAACGAAAAAAGGCTCCGTTCCCGGAGCCTTTTTCACTGAAGTCAGGCCATGCCGCCCGACTTCCTCACGATCAACATCGCCAGCTCGAGCGACTGTTCGTAATTCAGCCGTGGATCGACCATCGACTTGTAAGCGCGATCGAGGTCCGTCTCGACCAGACCGCGCGCGCCACCGAGACACTCCGTGACGTTTTCGCCGGTGAGTTCGAGATGGACACCGCCAAGACGCGTGCCGGCGGCCGCATGGATGTCGAACGCCTGGTCGAGCTCGCCCGCGATATTGGTGAAACGACGCGTCTTGTAGCCGTTGCTGGTGCTTTCGGTGTTGCCATGCATCGGATCGGCGACCCAGAGGACGCGCCGGCCTTCGCGCTTGACCGCCTCGAGCAACGGCTGCAGCTGCGTACCGATCTTGTCGTTCCCCATCCGATGAATCAGGGTCAGACGGCCCGGCTCCTCCGTCGGATTCAGCACATCGATCAGCCGGATGAGTTCGTCCGGCTGAACGGTGGGGCCGACTTTCACGGCGATCGGGTTGCGGATGCCGCGGAAGTACTCCGTGTGAGCGCCGTCGAGTGCCGCGGTGCGCATACCGATCCACGGGTAGTGCGTCGACAGGTTGAACCAGCCGTCCTGACGCGGCACCTGGCGAGTCAGAGCTTCCTCGTAATGCAGGAGCAGCGCTTCATGCGAGGTGTAGAAGTCCACACGCGAGTAACTGGAGATCGACTGACCGGCCAGCGTTTCCATGAAACGCAGCGAGTCGCCGATGGTCGCGACCATGCGCTTGTATTCGGCAGCCAGCGGCGAGTGGTCGACCCAGGCGAGATCCCAGTATTCCGGGTGATGCAGGTCGGCAAAACCGCCGTCGATCAGGGCGCGGACGAAATTCATCGTCATCGCCGAACGCGCGTGCGCCTTGATGAAGCGCTGCGGATCCGGGCGACGCGCCTCCGGGGTGAACTCCGGGCTGTTGACCAGGTCGCCACGGAACGCCGGCAGCGTGACGCCGTCACGGGTTTCCGTGTCCGCCGAGCGCGGCTTGGCATACTGACCCGCAAAACGCCCCACCCGGAGCACCGGCTTCTTCATGCCGTGCACGAGCACGAGGCTCATCTGCAGCAGCACCTTCAGGCGGTTGGAGATGATCGGGCTGTTGCAGTCGGCGAAGCTCTCGGCGCAGTCGCCACCCTGAAGCAGGAATCGCTCGCCGTCCTGCGCCTCGGCAATGCGCTGCTTCAGCGTGAGGATTTCCCACGACGTGACCAGCGGCGGCAGTTCACCCAGCTGACCCAGGGCACGATTGAGCTCCGCCTGATCTTCATAGGTGGGCTGCTGGAGGGCGGTCCTCGACCGCCACGACCCCGGCGTCCATTCGGCGGACGGGGGAACTACGGCTTTGAGGGAGTGCTGCATGACGGCGGTGCCTTCGTAATGGCGCCTTGGCGGCGCGAGAAAATCAGCGAACGGTGCGGCGGATGGCAAGGAGAGCCCAGACGATCAGAATCACGAACCAGAGCAGGGTCCAGCCCGGCATGGGGATGCCCAGGATAGGTTCGATCCTGGCGCACTCACCCGAGCCGGTGAACGCGAGCTTGAGCATCTTCGTGAACGGAAATGCGTCGAACAGATAGCCCAGGCCGGGACCGCACGCGGGGATCTGATCGGCCGGCAGGGATTGCAGCCAGAGATGTCGGCCCGCCGTAGCGATGCCCCAGAGTCCACCCAGCGTGATGAGCGTTGCATAGACGACACGGCCTGATCGGCTCTTCGGCGAATGAAGGCCACCGATGAGGAAGAACAGACCCATCGTGCAGACGGCGATGCGCTGAAAGATGCACAGCGGGCACGGATCGAGATGCATGACGTACTGTGCGTAGAGCGCGAAGGCCATGAGGCCGGCACACACGACGAAACCCAGCAGGAAACGCGAACGGAGCGACAAGGTAGAGAGGGCCATGGGGGGTTGGTGCGTTGCGGGACACCCACGTTAACCCGATGTGCATGCCCTTGTCAGTAGGCGCGTGAAGTTTCTTTTGTAACCATAGATCAAGCACTTGCGTAGCTGACAGCCCACCGGGCATAAAAAAAGCCCCGGCAGGTTACCCGGCCGGGGCTTCTTCACTTTCAGCCGCGAGGCTTACTCGGCGTCGGCAGCCGAAGCGGCGGCCGGGCGATCCACCAGCTCGACGTACGCCATCGGAGCGTTGTCGCCCGGGCGGAAGCCGCACTTGAGGATGCGCAGGTAGCCACCGGGACGCTGCAGGTAGCGGGGACCGAGCTCGACGAACAGCTTACCGACGGCCTCTTTGTCGCGCAGACGCGCAAACGCGAGACGACGGTTGGCAACGCCATCGGTCTTGGAGAGCGTGATGAGCGGCTCAGCAATACGACGGAGTTCCTTGGCCTTGGGAAGCGTGGTGCGGATAAGCTCGTGCTTGATCAGCGACGCGGCCATGTTCTTGAACATGGCTTCGCGGTGGCTGCTCGTGCGGTTGAGCTTGCGACCGGATTTCTGGTGACGCATGGCGATAACTCTCTATGTCTGTTGTTATGAAAAGCCGGCCAGGATGAGCCGACTTCCCGCGGTTACCCGCTGATGCGAGGCTGTCATAACGCCTCGCTGTAAGAGCACGGCCTCTTTGGACCGCTTTGAAGATCCGGAGGAAGTGCGCGACGGCATCCACCGGATGGAGCAAAGAATCGGGGCGATCGAAATGCGATCGCCCCGTTTGAATCAGCCCAGCTGCATACCGTGCGACAAGCCCGGCGGCGGCCAGTTTTCGAGCTTCATGCCCAGAGCGAGACCACGCCCGCCCAGGACATCCTTGATTTCCGTCAGCGACTTCTTGCCAAGGTTCGGCGTCTTCAACAGCTCGACTTCGGTCTTCTGGACCAGGTCGCCGATGTAGTAGATGCTTTCGGCCTTGAGGCAGTTCGCGGAACGGACCGTCAGTTCGAGGTCGTCGATCGGACGCAGCAGAAGCGGGTCGAAACCGCCCTTCTCCGCCTTGGTCGAATCGCTCTCGCGGCGCGAGAAGTCGCCGAAAACCGACAGCTGATCGTTGATGATTTCAGCCGCCTTGCGGACAGCGTCTTCAGCACCGATCGTGCCGTTCGTTTCGATATCGAGCACGAGCTTATCGAGGTTGGTGCGCTGCTCGACACGAGCGGCGTCCACTTCGTAAGCGACGCGCAGGACCGGCGCGAACGACGCGTCGAGCTGCAGACGGCCGATCGGCCGCGTCTCGTCATCCGGGTGCTGGCGGGCGCTGGCCGGCTGGTAGCCGACACCGCGACGCACCTTCAGACGCATGTTCAGTGCCACATCCTTGGTGAGGTGGCAGATCACGTGATCCGGATTGACGATTTCAACGGAGTGGTCGACGGCGATATCGCCTGCCGTGACCACGCCCTTGCCCTTCTTCGACAGCGTCAGGGTGACTTCGTCACCGCTGTGCTGACGGATGGCGACATCCTTGAGGTTCAGCAGGACTTCGATCACGTCCTCCTGCAGGCCTTCCAGAGTGGTGTACTCGTGCAGTACGCCGTCGATTTCGACCTCGACGATCGCGCTGCCCGGAATCGAAGAGAGCAGCACGCGACGCAGCGCGTTGCCCAGGGTGTGACCAAAGCCACGCTCGAGCGGCTCGACCACCACCTTAGCGCGGTTCGCTCCAAGCTGCTCGACGCTGAGGCCACGAGGC
>Ga0157370_10000424_pt1 | contig 52917 bp, 108 predicted proteins | sample C35metaG_FD_113463 | JGI IMG/M metagenome (GOLD analysis project Ga0157370, IMG submission 113463) | Corn rhizosphere microbial communities from Kellogg Biological Station, Michigan, USA - C3-5 metaG | ecosystem: Host-associated > Plants > Roots > Rhizosphere > Soil | place: USA: Michigan...
AAAAAAAAAACAGAATACATCTTGGTTTTTCTAACAAAATACCACACCCCACCACTCCTCCACACAAAATAGCCCCCCCCCCCCCCCCCCCCCCCCCCCCCCAAGAATCATCCTCTAGGATCGCTTTTAGTTGAGCATCGCTCTCATCAGCCTCATCTTCTGTCTCGACCTCCGTCCACTTCATTTGTCCTTCATAATTGATATATTCAATTGTCCAAGTCCTCATTCTTGATTCATCCCATCATAACTACATGTTTGATTCCCTGTTCTCTTACTCCAGATGTCTTCAGCAGAGTATTCAGAGAGGGTGTTTTCGATGTTGTCCCACGTAGCCATATACTTATTGAATACATAAAGCTTCTTGGTCTTATGGCTTACTTTATAGCTTGTGTACAGAGCTTGCTTATCTGGATTGTTCAGATAAGCATAAGTGCCATCGACATAACTACATTCAAGAATGATTGATTCATAATAGTCGGCTTGGAGTTTGTATTTGGTGCCTTCTTGATAGCTCATAGATCCCCCTGAGAGTCAATCCATCGTTCAGCATTCTTTACAGTTACACGTTGAGTGACACAAACGTATTCAGTAGATATATCATCGTATTTTACAACATCAATCCAAGGGTTTGAGTACTTGAAGATATAATAACCTTTGTACTCTATGGGTGTTTCGTTGTCCCTTACTGGGTAATACTCAGGCTGAAAGAGTTGCCGAGTATACCACGGATTGCGGAATTTCCTGATGATCATAGTCAATCTCTATCAAAAACACAACGGTGATTAAGAAGTGCTTGGTCAGCATCTGTCTCAGCTTGTACAAGATCACGAACGATTTGCATAGCTGCTTCCCATTGATCTGTACCGAACTCAAGGGAGCGAACTACATTACGAGCTTCGATCAGTGCTTTAGGTTCCTTGTAAGCTTGGGTTTTAGTTTTCATGGTCTTGTATCCGTTAATTGTTTGCTTGAGTAGGATCATCATAACCCACACAGCTAACCTTTGCAAAGCTTTTCTTTTATCTTTTTAAGCCTAGTCGCGCATGAACGACAGCGAGCTTGTCTCGCTACTCTTGTTCCCAATTCCGCTTAAGATTTCTCTCAGTGCTATAGCCTCGCTTCTTGTCCTTACCACCTGTGTCATAGTGGTCTGCACACTTGCGCTTAGATGAACGAGGCCCTTGGGCACTCTTGCGTCCATATTTTTGGAATGATTTGTTTTCTTTGAAAACGTCTTGTGTGTAGGTGTTCATTTGGTTTTCTCTGGTGGCATGTTGGGCCAGTGTTGTGTATCTGTTAAGTAATCCATGATCAAAGCTTCTGCCTTGTGTTCATCGTTTGTGTAAAACAAATCAGGCCACTGACACTTAATATAGTCATTCACGAAAGCTTGACCTAAGCGTTCATGATGTTGACGGTTCTGTCTAAAGTCTGCTTTGCACTCTTGAAAATTCATTTCAACATCTCCAATTCAATCATCTGTTTTGTATTATACATTGGAACACATGTAATGTCTGACATAGGAAGACAGACCCATTGCCCATTGTCACGGCAGAGTTTAGCAGCTATGCCTTGGGAAAGGAAGTGAAAAGCTTGTTGGAATGCCACTTCTTGAGCTGTCATTTTATGCATTCCTATCATTAGGTGATGGTGCTTTAGGCATCTGCATCCAGTAAGGATATTCCTCGGCAGCGACATCATCAAACATTTTGTTGTCTATAAGCTTCAAGCTCAGCCAATGCACTGCCATCCAACGACCATTGTTCCAAGCTAAGACATGACCGTCCCATTGAGTGTCCTCTTGTGTTGGACGAACCTTGGATGTCTCAAAATAAAACATTTGCTTATGTTCTTTCATCTCACACCGCCTTCAATTCGTTGATGTAGTTTCTTGCTTTGTGGTGCCATCTTACCAATGTCTTAGCTACCTGTAAAGCTTTTTTCATATGTTTCTTTAGGCTATTTTTATCACTCAAATCATCGATCCAAGAGCTAGTGGTTACCTCTGTGTCTGTGTAGTCTACATCACAGCTTGAGTGGGTAGTTTCTTCGCTAACTTCCTCTGTTTCTTCACGAATTGGACGAACACTTGTAGCCTTTTTATAGAGAACCTCTGCACGTTCGATTTTGCATACGATCACATCTCTGAGAATCGAATACTCTTCACACGTCATGTCTGTGGTTTTGTATTCTTTCTCTAGATCAATCATCTGTGAGCGTAACGTTTGCAGCCTTTTAAACTGAGGTAGGATTTTATCTTTGATGCTTACTTTAGACACAACCTTCTTAGGTTCGTCAAGCTGACCATAAATGTCAATGTTGGCCTTGCCATTCTTCAGCATATGCAGTTAAGCAGGAATTTCTTCAGTTGGGCGATTCTGTTTACGACAATGCCAATAGTCCGCTCCAGACAAGTTACGAGTTTCCATAGTGGCTTCATTCTTGTATTGCTTACCGTTAGGACTGATACCATCCCACGAATCGTAGTCACCACCGATTGTACTATCACCGTAACCTGATCTGCCTTTGGAAGTCCACATGATAAAACCCTCAAACCTAAACACCTTGTCGATGTAGAGATTATGAGGGTTTAAGGGTGTTGCTGTCAACAGTTATTTTGCAGATTTTTCATCATCTTTCAATTCACGCTTAGCCTTAGCCAGCAATTCATGCAACACGTCTACAGCATCATTCCCAATCTGTTGTGCTTGTGGTGTCTGTGCAATAGCTTGTCCAGCATATGCAACCACCATCCTTTACATAGTTTTCTCACTTGGAATAGTTTTTGCAAACAGAATGAACAACAAAGGTAGCCAAACCCAACGCAAGGCTTTACGCCGCCCAGCTTTCTTGTATTCAACTGTCTCTTTACTATCCCATGACCTGATATCCACAGTAAAGAAGAAAGCTGCACCTAGAAGCAACAACAAGGCAATACCACCCGTTACACCAAAGAAAGCTGCAATACCCGGAAGGATGCCAATACAATACACGATAAAAGCCAATTCCATTATTTCTCTCCTTTAGCTTGATTAGCGATAATTCGCAATAGTTGAAGCTCTTCCTCTTTCATCCTCATCTCACGTTTCTTACGACCACTACCAATGCAGATGGCACAGATGATCCAGATTGGTAGCCAAATAAAACCTGTGAGCATCGTTAAGATAAAGTGTACGAAGTGGGCCATACCGCTCATGATTTATCCTCCAAAACATACTCGAAATAATTTGTCCACGCCTGCTGTCCAACACTGTAAAAGATGTGAACTGTATTATTCTTGAACTGTTGAATGTCGCCATTAGATTTCATGTGAGAGGGATATTCTTGTCCGGCCTTGAATGCCACTTCACCTGTAGGATGCATAATGACGTCTTTAATGCATTTGAGCCTGATCATTTCACACCACCTTCACAACGATGTAACGACCTTTCAGACGTTCATTCAAAGTGCTGCACCATTTGTCTGCTGAAGCTTTCGTACCACGTTGAGCAACCACTTCAGAGGTAAGGGTGTCTTTGATTTGAAATTTCATGACCGTATTCCTTTGGTTTGGAAGCTTTTTGCTTCCTCTTGATTACAAGTATAACTCTTTCATACAGGCAGTCAACCATTCATTTCCAATCAAGTGAAAATTCTTTAGCTGATTTCTTCGTCAAATCTCCCAATGACCTACTCCGCAGCAAAACGCTTCCCTTGTCCATCAGTTGCCACTCTTTTTCAGTTGGACATTTGTGTACAGTGAAGCCTACTGAGCGTAGCTGTGTGACGATATGGTTGGAGAATGTTGATTTCACTTATAGCCGCTCCAATGTTCTGCTATGCAAGACGAACACCAGCCAATTGCCATACCAATAGGGAGCATTAGGACAGGTGCCCAACCGGAATAAAAACTAGCCATGGCTGACCCAATGAGCAACACTAGACCTAGTCCTAAAAGAATACAAACCGCCCATTTAAAAATTTTGTTAAATTTAACCTTCATCTCAAACCTCCTTCTGTGTGTTTGTCTTTGATGTCTTGAATTCTATAGCTCAGAGAGCAGCCTGTCAACAATATTTCTTAAATTATTTTCTTACGGGCAAAGAAAAAGCCTTCAGTTAGGAAGGCTTTGAGGGCAGGTCAGTTTGCACGCTTTATTGTCTTAAAAGCTTCATCTAAATACTTCTTGACACTAATCTTCCCATCAGTGGTTCGGAACACCCTGTACTGCCCATCATCAGTTTTAGTGATTGTCCCGAGAATCAAACACTCGACGAACACGTGTTCCAGCTACATCTGAATATTTCCCGTATACACCACTAGAAGTTTTCATAATGTATTCCTCTTGAGATTGTAAAGAAATAGTTTGCTTATAGCCCTAGCAAGCTGCTCCAGTCTTTCCCCTTGAGAGATAGCTTATGAGACCTTGTAGATCGTGTCAACACCTCATTTCAAATTATTTCAATGTTGGAAGGTTTTCGTTGTAAATCAAACCTTTACACACCAAATCTTCTTCAATTTTACCACTGTCTTGATAATATTTCTTGTCTTCATCGTTATCAAATGCCCAATCAGCCGGTACCCACAACGTAGCATCAAGAAATTTCTCTAGCGTCTCTTTACTCTGTACTAAAGCTCCTAGACAGTCGTTACGAGCTTCAGATTGAGGAAAGGATTCAATAGCTTGCTTGATTTGTAAAACGTTCAGATCGATGTTGCTGGTGATTGCGTTCATTTTGTTTAGCTCCTGTTGTACCAGTGTTGGGTCAGTTTTTGTTTACTCTGATTAACAGTTTATCTGAGCAATTCTACAAATCAAGGTGTTTTAAATAATTATTTTTGTGTTATTTCTCTTCACCTCATTCAGCGCAGCGGTGGCGTCGAGGCAGGCAACCTCGCGAATCACCGCGATGCAGTCGTCCGAGTCCATCAGATAGTCTTCTGCCGATAAGCGCTCTTGCTCGGTCTGAATTGCCGCGATCAATTGCTCAGGCAGCACCACCGCGGATGGCGCTGACGGGGCAGTGAACAGTGGAATAACCGTCATCCCGTGAGCATCGGCATGCCGATTGGCGTCGACTTTATAGCCCCATACAATCGGGCCAGTCATCCACGCCACCGGCTCACCCCTCCCACTCTCCAGCTCAGCAACTCGCGCCTGTAGCTGGGCGATGGTGGATTGCAGGGCGTCGTAATCGGATTCCCGCACGCACCGGATGTTCTGAGCTTCGTGGCACCAGAACCGCGACACGCCGTCAATCGTTGGGTTATTGGTCATGGTCGGCACTCCAGAATTCGCGTTAAGCCGACGTTGCGGCTGGTGAGTTGACACATGCAGCTATTGATGTGCATACCGCGACCCAGACCAAACGGGATGAACCGGTGACCCTGAAGCTGTCCACACTCTTTGCATTCGTAGACAACCCGCATTTCACCGTTTACCGGTCGCATTGCCTGCATTACTTCATCAGCCTGAATGGCTTTCTGCATGTCGTTACTCATGACTTCCTGCCTCGGGTTTGGGGTTGAGGGTGGCTTCAACGCGTGCGTTATGAGCCTGCAAAATCTGCAAGAACCGAGTTCGACCGATAGAGGTCATGGCCGCACGTATCTGAGAATCAGAAATCGCCAGTGTCATCTCCGTTGCCATTTCTTCAAGCATCGACGCTTGCTCCGCAATGCGCTGCTCGGCGGCGGCATGCTTGCGCGCCCATCCAGTTACGGCGGTCTGTGCTTCGATCAGGTCACGATTGACCAGAGTCAGCGCTTCGTCGCGCTCAGCCACGACAGCCTCAGCCGTATCGGCGCGCAGGCGTTGGGCGTCGAATTTCGGCGCGTAGACGTATTCCCCAGCAGCACCCTTGAACGTGTAACGCTTCACATCATCCATTTTTCAATACCCCATTGAATAAGTTTAAATTTCATTGTCCAATATCCATATCAATATCATCACCACAACCACTGGCAACTCCTATAAGAAGACAGAATACCACAATTACAAAGATTATCCACCACATTTAAAACATTCCTGTAATCTGGTGCCACTTTTCTTCTACGAATTGTACACCTTGCTGATACTCTTTTGAAAATTCTGAACCATAGATATAATCTACATCTTGTCCACCATTCCAAGTAGACAGCCAAGTTTCAAGAGAAAGCACGCTGTTCAAGCCACAAGCGTATACTCCATCTACCAGGGCTTCTTTAAAATCTTCTGTCTCGCTTGTCTCATCCAAAGCTTTTTCTAGCTGAGTCTTTAGGATTTCCAGGGGGTTGGTCATTCTTCACTCCAAACCACACCAGACGGTGTTAGTTCATAAACCATGAAGTGTTTTTCGTTGTCCCCGATGGACACTAAGTAGTCAATTAATGCATATGCTTCTTCGAAAGACCCTTTGAATGGCTTTGTAAAATCATCAATTCTCTCATCATAAACGAATTGATTCTTAAGGTGCTTTGTACTTCGTAAAACCATAAACTCTTTCATAATCTTCTCCTAATAATTCCTATTAATAAATCTAACTGCACTATAAATCATCGAAAAAATAAATACAAGCACAATCGTAGAAATAAATGCTGAAAATGATACAAAAATAGCTTTCAGCAATAAAAACATAGCACCTAAAATTAATATTGTACAGAAAATTATGCCAAAAATACTTAGAAAATCTTTTAGGAAATTCATGTGGCTACTCCTCAAGATTAATGATTCCTTTTATGCACACATTTCCAGTGCCTCTGATATAGATCATTTTACCTCCTTTAGCTAAACAATCAAATTGTCGATTTTCCTCCTTTTCTTTGGCTCCTGAAAGATTATAGATTAAAATAATTAGGAAAAATACTAATATGATTATAAATAATACAATAGCAATCCCCTTGGCCACATAATATCCCAAATCGTCATCCATTTTAATTCACCTCGTAGATTGGTGAACGCAATGATTGCATGAGCTGATCATATGTAAGCATACCCGGCTGCTGTTTTTTACGAATTGCACACTCGTGCCACTCTCCAGTTTTGCCTTCAAGAGTATACACCCAACCACTATCCATTTCTTTAAGAGTAGAAGCATTCAGTGGATTTTCTTGAAAACGCATATTTATTACAGTTGTCTCACCATTTTCTTCTGGGTAGTGGACACTTTGGAGTATTACAACTTCTCCTTCTGAGAATTTAGCGTTCATTTGTTTCTCCAAATCTTCTTAATTGCCCAAACCATATTGCACCAAGGAGACAGTTCGATCAACGATTGATGGTCATCTTTTACCGCCAACAACTGAGTATATTGATGCTTTACACGTTTATCTGTAGCTTCTTGGACATCGCGTTCAAACTTATCTTGAGAACAACCTATAAGTTCGCGTAATTCCTCATCAAATGCTGCAAAGATTTCTCTTGTAACTCCATTTTTATTGCCCCAACAAAACCTTTCAACAGGCAGATGTTTCACTTCCACTTCTTGTTTGTTCAGAAGAATGTCTGAATTCCTAACAGACATCATATCCATGAGAGAAGGGTATTGGTATTGTACCACAAAAGTCATGTCGTAAGATTGAACAGTTTGTCTGGTAGCTGAGTATAAAATGATTGGTTTCACTGCTCATCCTCATAGTAAAACTTTACTTTAAGCTTGCCATCAATATTATGAAACTCTTCCCACGAATTGTCTCCGTGTTTCTCTTCCCAAAAGTGTTGAACAGTATTCTGGAGAGCTTCACCATAGTCATCAAAGGCATCTTCATACCACTCAATCAAATCTTCACGTTTAGTGGTCATTCTGGTTTCTCCTTAGAATAGTTTAGTTCATTCTCTTTCAAATAATATCTTTGCTGTACATTATCACCAACGAAGAAAACATATAATCCTGTCTTAGCATCAATCCCTACTTCAAATCCTTTGATCCACTCGCCCTCGACTAGGCCCCAGACATCAAACATTGGAAAACTCGTGTACATCTGAATTCTTCTTAATCACATGCTCAAGAATATGTGATTCACATTCTTTAAGCCAGTTATAGCGAGCTTCTTTCAACTCTTGCTTTGCAATAATTAGTGCATTGCTCCCATCAAGCGATGTTTTAGCTGTTTTATAGGCGAATTCGCACTCTCTGAGCCGTTCTAGCAATTCAGTTAACTCGTTCATAGGGTCACCTAACTCTGTTGTTTTTCTACATGAATTCTCTGCATACAATGTGTCTTATATGCTTGAGCAAGGATAACAGCTTCCTTGCGAGAATTGGCTTGGATAGAGCCTTTTGGGATGTTATTTATGCTGATGGTATAAGTGATCATGATCTTTCATCCTGTGCGATTGCAAAATCAATAAGCCGAACAAGTTCTGTGCTAGCCGACTGTGGATCAGATTGGGCTGAAAAGAAATCAAGCCATTCTTCACTAAGCTGATCATAAGGTAGACCAGAAGCCTTGACGAATGATGTCCACCGCTTTGCATCCTGAATCTGTTCAGCAGATGGGCGTTTAGAAACAACAGCTTTCTTCTTTACAGCGCTCATAACATTCTCCTAATAAATATTGTCTTTCTGTGTTTCTATTGTGGATTGTTGTGGAGGGATTGTCAAGCTGGATTTACAGAATTTTCCAAACCATTAGAAATAAACCACTTACATCCGTCGTTGGGATTTTTGCAAGCTACCACCATGCACAGATAAGCCTGATACTTTGGCAAAGGTGGTCGTGTGTATCTTTCGCAAGATTCTTTGGCGTTACAGCCTGTGCCTTCACATTTGATTGCTGCGCTCATTTCTTTTCCTCTATACTTACCAATTGACGTTCCAAATGCCTCCAACGATCATAGAGGTTTGTTTTATTTTCTACACGTTGAGGACAGTACCACGAATACTCGTCAACAGATAGTGACAAAGGTTCGTGGCGTACAACTTCTACAATCTTAGGCTTAGAGAATTTTTCTACAGAATACGAAGTCTTTTCTGAATAAATTTGTTTTCGTAGGAAGGCTTCAATCCACTTTTCATCTTGAATATTAACCCATTCAGAATAAGTAGTCTGTCGATTCCTATCCCAATAATCTCCTGTGATATAACCTCGAATAGCCCAAGTACCTTTCAGTTTACCAGCATAGTAGTATTCGTTGTCATTCTCAAAGAGCTTCACCCAATCACCAACTTTCAAATCCTTAACACTGATCAGTTTATTCTGAAGTGTGTCCATCTGATTAAGTGTAAGCAAATAAGGTTCTGAGTTGACAGGTAAGAGGATATGATTATTCCCTTCACGTCCCCAGCAGCACGCTTCTTGTACAACACCTTTAACCACAGTTGTGTGGTGCAACAAAGTTGCCAAGTTGTCTGTTGGGATTTCTACAGTGAAACCCCGAGGATCTTTTACACGAAACAATTTGTTTGATGTAGACCAACGAGAGACAGAGCTACCAACATAGAAGCCTGTTGTTGGTGTGTTATCACAGATTTCCTCAACGCCAGTTTGTGCAGGAATAATATGATCAACAATTACGTTGTTCTTTTCATCCCGTTCATAGTCATAAGAAGTTTTAGCACCTTCTTTGAGTTTATAAACTTTCTGAGGACCAACACTTGCCCAACTACGTCCAGTCGATTGCATCTTAGCAACATTGGAGAGTGGTTCACCTTCTTTAGTCTCTTCATAAGGGCACATGTAAGAAAGCTCATCTTCTCGATTAACTCCCTTTACGAACCAGAACTTCTTAGCTATTTTAATCATTTCCAAACCTCACAAAATTCAACTTCATCTACCCAATATTCAATATCAGACGTTTTATCATTCCCTTGCATACTCCGTGCTGCCATACTAGCTGTGTCTTGAGTAGAGTATGCCCCTACATTAGAACGATTGTAGCGTGTTCCTGTCCATTCATCGCAGACTACGACGTATAGTTTATCTGGTGCTTTCATCACCACAACTCCTTTTCAATTTTATAGATATCCAGTGACTCATGTTTATAAGTAACCCAAACATACCGAAGACCTCCAGTAAGATGGCGTATTGTTTCATGACTGTAGTATTTCACTTTTCAAATACTCCCAATAAAGTGATGGATTACGTTCTGTATAAAAATATTCCCAGAATCCTGTCTTCTGCCAGTGCCTCAATCTCAACAAGCTATCCAACACTGTAGTCTTATACCTTGCACCAACATACCAATATTCAGGGAACAATGCAAGATATTCTTCCTCTGTGTAGTATGAGAGGAATTGCTTATCTTCTTCGTTGAGGCGTCTGTTGGAATTGTATTTCTCCCACCATTGGTATACTGGAGGTTTGGAGAAGAATTCAGGGAACCACTTCTTGAACCAAGAGTCGCTTAGCATTAGTCATATCCCAAGAGAGTAGGTTTGTTTGGATATCGGATATAGCCGTCCGTATGCAAGACTGCACCCTGTTCTTTACACTGCTTTAAAAGGTTGAGTCTGTAAATCAAATCCTTGTTAGAGCTGTTTTGTTGCAAGGCTGCTTCCGCTTGTTTGATAGCTTCGTCTAACAGTGTGCTCATTTCATTTCTCCCAAACGCTCATTAATACGTTGACGATTAATTTCAATAGCTTCTTGTGTAGGGATGAAATCTCCAAACCACCAGCTATTGATCCCTTCAATCAAACTGTCTTTCTCAATAGGATTTACTTTATAGCCACGACTGACAGCTTCATTGCACAGAGAATAATATCTCTTGGTGATGAAGTCAAGCTTATCATACATAAATAAAACATGTCCTGTACCCATTGTGTAAGCTGATGGCTGCTTAATTTTGTCTTTGAAATTATATTTGTTAATTTTCCTATCCTGTGCTTTGCGGACTAGACCAAACACACGGGTGATCTCGTGGATTTCTCCCATCAAGTGCTTATTGTGCAATTCAGATGGGGCGATAACATTGATTCTTGTCATGAGAAGTCTTCTATGTGAATGGCTGATGTGAGAATAATACAGACAAAAGAAAAGGCCGTCAAGCGGCCTGTGAGGTTTATTTAGTAAACTTCCTCAATCTTAAAATCATCCTGACCATCATACAGACCTCTAGTGTCATCCATGTAGGTCAAACCAAAATGAGATTTCATGTGCATATTGAAAGCAACTTTAGCTGCTGATTCTGATATCCAACCACATTTAGAGCCGAATTTAATCAGTTCACCTGTCATGACATCCCGGATTACGTAAACCTCTGTTGGTTTGTGACGGCTCATTTATTCAGATCCTCTTTAATCTCTATCCAATGTCTAGGACGACGATCATTTCGTCTACGTCCGTATTCATATTTATGTTGGTCAGCTTCATGGATTGTTGTGCTGCAATCGTCGTCGGACCAATCCACATAAGCAATCCAACCAAGTTCCTCATCTTCTACAATCTGGGTGATGATAAAATCACTTGTCTCAGTTTCTCCTTCAGTCCAGTGACGAATAATACGAGAACTTTTCTTTAGTTTACTGATTTCGATCATTTAAATACTCCAAGTCTAGATTGTTAATGTCAAATTCACTCTCAGGATAATAACCAACGTCAGATATGGTGTCAACAAGATCTTGAGGAAATTCATAATCAAAATTCTCTGTATAAAAGCACTACAGCAGCCTTTATTCTATGCAACAGAAAGCCCTCCGTCAAGAGAGCTGGTGAAATTTATTTTATTTCTTCTGTTACCCAGTCAGGAATTGTACTGATGTCTGTAAAACCAAAGAACTCAGCAGAGGTAATAAAAGATAAGCTTTTAATATCACAATTGAATAACTCGTACCCATCATCAAGAAATGAATTAATGAGCTTTCGTTCTATATACAGGGCTTCATCATCTGAGAGATTGTAACATGGGATTTGCACATTGAGGGAATCAACACCATGAATAAACAAGGCTTGATTTAGCTGGAAGTTGTTGCTTCTACCTGACTTGCAATGTAAATATCTTTTTCCTGTTCCCTTACCAACGTAGACTGGATTACCGTGGAGATAGCAGATATAAACATAAGCTTTTCTTGAATCTTGTATTTGTTTTAGATCTATCATTCTTTTCTCTTATCATCACTTACAGTTCCTATAGTTCTTAGTGGTTAGTTATATTTAAGTTAATTGTTATATAAGTATTACACTTCCTAATCAGTTCAGGAAGAAATCTGGATAGAGCTACCCTATATATTCCCATACAGTTAAAAGATAAACATCATCTTCTGTCAACCCTTCGGCTGACACTGCTTAGAGAACATATAGGCTCACATCCGACCCTTCCTTCACTGCCCTATGAAAAGACAATAAATGTCCCTTCCTAATTCAGACGAGGTTAGATAGTTGCATGTTGGCAACTCCCAATACACCATAGGTAGAATATTGTGCTGGAGAAAGAATCAGGGCAAGCTGTCTTTCTTATCTGTCATTCTCCCCTTGCGCGGGAGCCAGTACGCCGATTCCAGATTACGAGCTACGGCTGTGTCTAGTACCATTCCTTTTACACGTTTTAATACAGAGCCAAGCGTTGTAGTCCCGACAAACTCTGTACGATGACTTTCTAATTTGCTCTCGCTTAGAAGAAGGACATGAATCAATATTACGCTAATCTTTTCTGTATTGCAAGCATTTTCACATGAAATGTTTTTATCCAAAACAGGGAAATGCATTCCTACAAGGAATCAAGATATTCTTGATAAGTATGCCAATGCTTGACAATCACTTTAGACTGCTCCTTATATTTCTTACGTTCCTTATGATCACTAATCCCATGAAACGTAATCAGATGATTTGTCGAAGCTCCGTCTTGTTGGTTAGCATCCATCAACTTATTCTTAGATGAACGTTCAAACGTCTTACCACAAATCTTACAACTTGTACCGATGTAACTCTTTGTGATATACGGCTGCCTACGTCGGTATTTCTCAAGAATTTGATTGGCTTCATCCGCACCATTACATTGTTTGTAGTAAGGTTCCAACATATCAGCTAGAGAACTGATACAGCCTAGAAGTTCATCTAGGTCTTCGTTAGAGATTTCCATGTTTAATCCTCAATCCCATCATCAAAATGTCTACGAATCAAATACTGTCGCCACTCTTCACTAACCTCATAATCTTTCTTTGTGTGGTTGTCAAAGAATCCAATAGCCCAGCCACTGCTACTGATAATACCACTTTCTCGGATAGGTTTGCCCCAAGATTCCTCAACATTCAATACTTCCCCTTCAACGTATGTAGATGCAAGGTAGCGAGATTCACTAAGGACAACAGAAGAGTATTTCTTTCCTGAGTGTAGATGTGTAACGTACCAAGCTTTAAGATTATTCATTTCGATTCTTCCAACTTTTCATAATTTTCTACATACAAATCCCAATAAGGTTCGTAAATACACTGCCCATAGTCTGTGTACTCACCCTCATTACGATTGCAGGTTAGGAGGTATAAACCGTCTCCGCGCTCAAGAATTTCTTCTTCATACTCTAGGAGTTCTTTTTCTATATCAACCAAAGCCTCAATTGTTACTTTTCCGTTAACATGGTAAATAAATGTATCTACACCTTCTAGTTTCATAACCTTAAGCTTAATTTCTTTATCTGACATCACTCTTCCCCCTTCCATTCCACATTGTATCTAGGACACACATCAGAAAGCTTCCTGACATACGTATCATAATCCATAAAATTCCCCACAATGAAAAATATTCCCTGTGAGTTCATGACAATCATCTCTCCCTCTTTTAGCTTAATCCTCTGTCCCGTGGATGTGTCGATTATTTTGAATTTCTTTTTCATTTGTAAATACTCAAATTCCAATAACCCCAATGATACGTCTTATAGCCCGAATCCTTGTAGGTGTAGATATTCAGCCATTTTGGTTTCCAATACCAGTGACCAATCCCTTTACAGATACTAATTTTCATTTACAGACTCCCTCGTTTAGCTTTCATAAAATCAGAGTAGTGTACTAACGAACCATTGAAGAACATTGACTGACCTTCAAATGTCCACTTCTTATTATTGTAAAATAAACACTCATACACATTTGCTCGGTAGACACTCCACTCGTCAGGCGTCATTTCATGACCTGCACCAGTTGTTTTATTTTTCATTTTAATCCTCTAACACTACTTCAGATACGTGGTAGCTGATATTGCAGTCAGCGTCTTTAACTTGTAAGATTAAGGCTTGCACCTTGGCTATATGTTCATTCCCATACGCACAAATAAAATCTGTCATGTGGTGGGCCTTGTCCAGTGTAAGCTTTGTTTCTCGATACACAACGTAAACATATTTCATGACAACCTCCTCACTTAATGTAGGCCAATACTACCTCCATCACAAACCCCTGTCAACACCCTTTCGAAAAATCTTCTGACAGAGTGTAGATAAATCTACCAAATGAATTTGCCCAAGGGGGTTTTCCCTGAATTGAGGGCCTAGAGAATATTTTTAAATCATTGCTTGACATAGTAGTAGGAGCGTGTAAACTGAGACCAATCGAGTAAGACACAACCTAAACGAAATGGAGAAATAAATTGAAAATTACAATCTGTGGCAGTGCTCGCTTTGAAGAGTACTTTAAATTCTGGAATGAAATGTTGTCACTGTATAGACACACAGTCTATACGTTGTCTGTTTACCCAAGCCAAAAGGAAGAAGGTAAAGATTGGTATAACGAAGAAGAGAAGAAAACTCTTGACCAAGTACACCTTGACAAGATTAGCAATTCTGATGCAATCTTTGTGATCAATCCCTTTGCTTATCTTGGAGAATCCACCCTCAAGGAAATTAAGTTCGCACAACAGAAAGGTAAGGAGATTTTCTGTCTTGAATCTTGGGGTGAAGGTAATGGCATCAGTAAACACATGCACCACAAATACGTGGTAGAATTGGCTAAATGGTTTGGCGTCCCCGATGAATTTGGTAGCCCAATTGCTACTCACAAGTTTCGTCAAGAGACTTCTCCCCTTCTACTCGGAGGGGCAAGCACCATTCGCAGTAAGATTTTTACTTGTAAGAAATTGTTTGAGCTATCTTTGTATGATCGTGCCGGCATTGAGATTCCTGTGGATAAGCTTTGAAGCCTCTTGACCCCTCACAAACAATGTGACAAGATGCTGTGACTGAAGGGCTTAGACGTGTAAGCAAATAAATTTGAATGAATTATTAATGTAATGCTATGCAGCGAAGGCTATTCGAAGAATGGCGGCTGTGGGAGAGATGGGATGAACGATAAAATTGCAGCATATAAAGACCTCTTGAAAGTGGTTAAGAAGCACTCTGAAGCATTTGACCGTGAGAGTGTGACCTTATCTCCTCTACATGTTAAATCCATTGTAGAAGCTCTTGAGGTGAGTGAACGCTTCGGTATTCCTCTTCAGGGTATTCAGTCTGGTACACATCTGCGTGTAAAGAATGTCTACGATGACTGGACAGGGTTGAGTCTGTTTGGTGAAAAGCATGGTCGCACTATCGGATGTTCAGATAATGGCAAGCAACCTAAAGACGAATGGTTGTTCAAGATTAGCTTTCCTTGTGGTGCTTACACGTTTGGTGGAGATGGTTTATGGGATAAGAGCTATCCTAAGAAAACCTTTGATGCATTCTTTGAAGAGCTGAAATCGTATGGTACAGCTTTCTCTGATACAATGAATAATGCTTTGTATTTTCGTGAAGATAATTCTAAAGCTGTGTATGAGGCTTTCTGGCCTTTGTTCAATAAATATAAAGCAATGGTCAGTGATGAGTTGAAAGAGCAACGTAAACAAGAGTTGGTTAGGGAGCTTGAAGCTTTGGAGAATAAATAATGGGTGTCCTAGCATGTGACAGACAAGGTTGTGAGAATATTATGTGTGACTATGATAGTTACGAACATGGTTATATTTGTCATGATTGTCTAAGCCAGTTAATGGACACACAAGGAAGCACCACAATCAGTCAATTTATGCAAACACCAAAGACTCACGAAAGAACTACTTACCAAAATGCTTGGGGAGATTATGTTGAGAGTGTGTTTCAGGAGAGGAATTGATGAACATATGCAGCAATTAAGTGAGATGGAAAATAAATTGAATGGGTGGGAGGGGTGAGACAAGCTCACCTTCGTTCAAACGCCATTGGGCTTTAGAATCAAAAACTAAATTGGAGAGTTTAAATTGGCTTGTGTAGAACGAATTAAACATGATGTTGAGCATTGTACTTCGGACAAAGGTCTGCAAGTATTTTATGATGATGGGAAGAATATTTTTACTGGATACTGTTTTTCGTGTGCTGCGAAGGGATTGGAGGCATATGTCTTTGATCCATATAACGGTAAACAGCCACGACCACCAAAACGTAAAACAGAAGATGAGATTAATGAGGAAATCCAAGAGATTCGTAATCTGAAATCTCCTCGTGATGAACATCGAGGTATTGCACCAGAATACTTTGCTCGTGCTGGCATTAAATTAGCTTATAGTGAGTACGACGGCAAAACACCATTTACCTTTAATTTCCCCTATACGCTTGAAGGGAAGTTGATGGGCTACAAATCCATTATGCTTGATAAAAAAGCAATGTGGTCTGTTGGCGATATCAAAGGCGCTGATCTATTCAACTGGGAAATTGCCAAGAAAAATGCAAACGGACCTAATCCTCGTCTGTACATCTGTGAGGGAGAATACGACTCCAGAGCCCTAGAAATGATGCTTGAGGCTCATGCTGCCAAACGTAAGAGTCAATACAATAAGTTTGCTGTAACAAGTTTGCCTCATGGTGTTGGAAGTGCTGTAACTACAATCGGACGTATGCGTAAAGAGATTGACAATTACTTTAAGGAAATCGTCCTAGTATTTGATAACGACGAGGCTGGCAAGAAAGCTGCAAAAGAAGTTCAAAAGATCCTTCCAAATGTGAAGGTAAACATTTACCCAACAAATGCTAAAGATGCCAACGAAGCTCTGTTGAAGGGTGATGGGGATTTGTTTGCAGATTTCTGTATTTGGAAAAGTGCAAAACCTACTACTGAAGGTGTAGTAGGTGTTTCTGTAGTGTTGGGTCGTGATGATGCAGCACCTGAACCGGGGTTTGCTTATCCTTGGCAAGCACTTACAGACATGAATTGCACTCAGCGAATGGGTGAAGCTACTTGTACGGGTGCCGGTGTTGGCCTTGGCAAGACTCTTTTGTCTCATATGAAAGCTGCACACAATATTATTGAACACAAAGAGAAAGTGTTTTCTGTTCTACTTGAGGAACCAAACCGCTCAACACTTTACAATATTGCTGGTAAGATTGATGGGATTCCTTACCATATCCCAAGTGTCCACCAAGAGAATCGAGAACGGTATCTTGAAACAGCGTACAGCCTTGAAGGTAAATTGTTCTTGTGGGAAAGTGATGGACAAGCTGCCCACAATCGGTTCGATATTGAAGAGATTGTAAAAGCTATCCGCTACAATGCTATGGAGTATGGTGTTCGGTTTGTAGAGATTGACAACATGACTCGTTTGGTAGATCATTTGTCTAGCGCAGAAGCTAACGAATTTATCAACAAATGGTCTTCTGAGATTGCCAACCTTGCAGCAGAGCTTGATATTCACATTGGTGTGTACAGCCACTTGAACCCGCCAAAGGGTAAAGATGCAAAAGATCATGAGAATGGTGGTGAAGTATTTGCTTCCCAATTCACAGGCTCTCGTGGTATTATGCGGGCATTCCCTTTGCTGATGAGTTTTGAGCGGAATAAACATGCTTCAGGTGATTTGAAATCAAACAGCTTTATCGGGTGTATTAAAAACCGAATGTTTGGCGGTGAAGATAAGTTTAAAACTCAGTATCAATCTAATACAGGTTTGCTCCTTCAGTATGAATGGGAAGGAGATTCACTTTAAGGAGTTAGGATTTGAAAAGTATTTATAACTGGAAGCAAGCAACAGTAGCTGACTTGGAAAGTGATAACCTTCTTGATAAGGCAACCAAACTTCATGTTCTTGGCTTTCAGATGAATGAAAATGACATCCAGACTTTTAGGGGTTCTTCCGAATCACAAAGGATTGTGAAGTTTTTTCAGTGGCATATGGAGAATGAAGTGCCAATCGTTATGCATAACGGTATTTCATTTGACGTACCTTTAATGGAAAAGTTGTTTGGTATTGATCTGTCTAAGCTGATGCTTATTGATACCTTAGCTCTTAGTTGGTATTTGAATCCTGAACGAAAAACTCATGGTTTGGGAACTTTTCACGAAGAGTATGGTATTGAGAAACCTCCTGTAGATGATTGGTCGGAACAACCTTACGAAGTATACCAAAATCGTGTGGTAGAAGACGTTAAGATTAACCAAGCTTTGTGGAAGGATCTTAAGAAACGTTTGATTGAACTATACACAACAGCCAAAACAGAAATTGATGTAGGTGCTGTGGGTGGTAAGCGTATCTCTGATGATGAGGTGTTGGCTATTGATGAATTGAGAGGTTTGTCTGTAGAACAACATATTAACCGACTACTTACTTTCTTGATGTTTAAGATGGACTGTGCTCGGCTGCAAGAGAAAACTCGTTGGGAAGTTGATACAGAACTTCTTTTCGAATCAGAAAAGAAACTTGAAGCAATTGTAAACGAAACAACGGAAGCCCTAGAGGCTGTAATGCCAAAGGTTCCTCAATACACAAAGAAAGAAAAGCCCAAGAAACCTTTTAAGAAGGATGGTAGCCTTTCCGCAACAGGTGTTAAATGGAAAGAGTTGATGGAGGTTTATGAAGCAAAAGAAGTAGATGAGTACGGCACTTTGCGAGTTGAAAGTACGGAAGTTAAGGGAGTTTTTAAGGTATTAAACGGTTACGAGGAACCAAAGGCATCTTCTCCTGCCCAAGTAAAAGCTCTGCTTTATTCACATGGTTGGGTGCCGACATCGTTCCGTTATGAAAAGGATGAAGAAGCTTTTAATGCTTGGGTTGAAAAGAAACCAAAGGAAGGCTCGCATAACAGTAAGTGGACCGAATGGAAAAACAGTAAGCCTGAAGAACGTGCAATCCCTCAGATTAGTGTTGGTGGTGATGACGGTAAAGAGCTGTGTGAATCTGTACTAGAGTTGGCTGAAGATGTGCCAGCTATTCGCAAGTATGCAGAATACAACGTGGCTAAACACCGACTGGGAGTCATCAAAGGCTTTATTCGTGACCTTAAAGATGGTAAGTGGCTGCAAGCTCGTATTGGTGGCTTTACTAACACTTTGCGTGTCATGCATCGTGAAATTGTAAATTTGCCCGGAGTAGACAAGCCTCACGGAGAGTTAATTCGTGGTGGTTTGGTTGCCGGTAAGGGTAAGGTTCTATTAGGGTCAGATATGAGCAGCCTTGAGGATCGGGTGAAGCACAACTTCATGTTGCCTCATGACCCTGAGTATGTAGCCACAATGCAAGAAGAAGATTTCGATCCTCATATTCTGATGGCCCTTACTGCTAAGATGATTAGTCAAAAAGAGTTTGAAGACTTTAAACGTGGAGAAAAATCTTCAAACGCAAAAGCTGCACGTAAGAAGGGTAAGACGACAAACTATGCTTCTGTTTACAATGCTGGGGCTGCCAAGATTGCTCAAGCAGCAGGCGTTAGTTTGAAAGAAGGTAAGACTTTGCATGAGGCATACTGGAAACTGAACTGGTCTGTAAAGGCTATTGCTGATGAGCAAGTTATTATCAGAGACAGCCGAGGTCGTAAGTGGCTTGTAAATCCAATTAACGGATTCTGTTATGCTTTGCGTTCTGAAGCTGATAGGTTCTCAACACTGGCACAAGGTACAGGCTCATATCTCTTTGATATGTGGGTTGATAATATTTTGACAGAGACAGATAAAAGATACGGTAAGCAAACACTTACCGGCAGTTTCCATAAACATCATTGTGGCCTTGCAGCGTGAGTTGCATTGAATAACTTTGCTTAAACGGGGAAAGCTAAGGGATACGCAAGAGTCCTACGCCAACCTACCGTGCTAAATTGTCGTAAGACATAAAAGCCTAGAGACTATCCTTCGGGAGTAAGGGGCAAGTGCCCTTGAAATAGCAAAGAACCTCTTTTGAGGTTGTGATATAGTCCGACACCAGTTGAAAGGCTGGGTGCCTAACGAGCACACAACAGTAAGGATGAATGTATCTTGTGCGTCAAAGATAGTCAGAAGTTTAAAGATGAATTCTCTGCTCTTATTAAAGAGTCTGTAGATAAAGTAAGCCATAAATTTAAGTTGCGGAGAATGCTGGGGTGCGAAACACAAGCGGGACAACGCTACTCAGATATTCACTAATGGAGAAGTAATGAAAGAAGTGTGGAAACCGATTATTCTTGATGATATTCAAGAACGTTACGCAGTCAGTAATTTTGGAAAAGTGATTGACTTAAAGAATCAAAAGTATATGATATGGCATGACAACGGGGCTGGTTATATGAACGTTGGTCTACAAGGTCCAAACTCTAAAGTCAGAGTTCGTTATGTTCACAGACTGGTAGCTATTGCTTTTCTTGAGAATCCTGATAAACTACCTCAAGTTGGGCACAAGGATCATACACGAGCTAACAATTTTGTTGATAATTTGTACTGGACAACACAGAAGCAAAACACAGCAGATGGTATTGAGGCTGGACGGATTAATGCAAATCGTCCTAAGACAAACCGCAAGATAACACCAGCTCAAATTTGTGAAATTGCTTTGCTTTCACATCAAGGAAAAGGTGTACATGAGATTGCAATTATGCTAGACTTCCCACGTACAACGATTTCTAGTGTGTTCAATGGGCGTAGTAGTTGGGATCTGTTTGAGTTTGCAAGAAAAGAAATTGAAAATACCGCTGTACAAACCCAATAAATCATGCGAAAATAGATGTACAAATTAAATTGTAAAGGAGAGAAAGATGAAACATAAACTGCAAGCCCTTATCGAACGTCTTGAAAGTCAACATGATTTTGAGAATGAATTCTACCTGACCTACACAGGTCAACTGAATGATGGTGATATCTCAGACTGGCACAATAACCATTTGATGATAACGTAGAACTTGGATTCAGCACTGGTCAAACAAGCATGGCTGAAGACGTAATTGTAGCACTTAAGAAAATTATTGAAGAGGAAGAATAACATGCAAACTAAATTCACATACACAATCCAAGACACTAACAATCTGTTCGCAGATGATATTCCTTCGCGCAGTCTAGCACGGCAGGAACTCAAAGAAGTGAAATCTCTTGGTTACACTGAAGCTAAGATTCTCCGGGAAGAGTGGGTGAAGTTGTCCACTAAGGCTGCTCGATAGTATGGGCAGTGTAACCCTACGAGACACAGTAGAAAAAGTTGGTGATGCATCAATTTCCACTGTAGAATATGTCTTCTCAGATATTCAGGACTTCCTTCTTTGGGAATCTAGTAAACGAGATGCTATGAATCAGGCTGTGAAGAGCTTTTTTGATAGTCAATTGTTTGGTGATCATTTTTCGGGTGAAAGTCCTTTTGAGAATGAAGAAGCTTGGAATGTGACAGAGATTAAAGTGGCTAAGAAGAAAACTGAACCAACTAAACATTAATTAAGGAGAAATAAAAGATGTCGCTAGATCTGAACGAGATTATCCAGTATATTGACTTGATTCCAGAGTTCAAGCCAGTTGCACGTAAAGTGTTGGACGGTTTGAAAGCTTACGAAGAAGAGTATAACGAGATTACAGACTTTGTAATTGATCGTACTGTAGCAAATAAGATTAAAATGTATAAAGCTTCCCAAGCTGCTGGTATTAGTGATGATCATTCGTTGGCTTTGGTAGTGAATACCTATCAAGAGTTTAAGAAAGTTGCTGAGAATGCTGGCAAGAATGTCTCAACCAAGAAGGCTGAGAAGTAAAAGAATTTACGGAAACGTAGATATACCCTCACAATAATGTGAACAAAACTTATACACACCTAAATAGAGAAAATTAAATATGACTAACAAAACTGAAGTGATCGTTCGTGACTTGCCTAAATCGGGTACTTTGGAAACAGCAAACGTTTATATCAAGAATGCTGTAGTTTACTACGCAGCAGTACATGAACCAAAGCTGAAGTACCAGTCTGTAGACAAAGAGTTTAGTGCAACTGTCTTTGTTGATGAAGAAGCTAAGGATCGTCTGCTGGATGAGGTGATGGTTAACAAGTCCTTCTCCCAAGTTGGTATCACTAAAACGAGCAAACCCCCTCGAAAAATTAAATTCGCATTGTCTTCGCAAGTTGAAGAAGGTAAAGCTAATTATGATCTGGTAGATGGTTTGTGGGGCTTCAACATTGCCAAGCCTGAGTTTAGCAAGAAGGGTTTGCCGATGAATGTTAACGTAATTGATGCAGAAGGTAATGCATTCACTGAGAATGTGGGCAATGGTTCTGTCGTTAACCTGAAGCTGTTTGGCTACAAGAATCAGGACGGTCAACTGACTGTTACACTGGACACTGTCCAAGTGATTGAGCACGTAGCTTATGAATGGAAAGGTTCGTCTGATTCGATTGATGATGATGTCTTGGGTGTTAGTTATAAGGTGAAAAAGACTGAGGCTAAGCCTGCTGAAAAAGAAGAGGAACAAGAAGTTCCAACTCCAGTAGCTAAGCCAAAAGCCAAGACTGCTCCACAGCCAGCACCAGACTTTGATAGCTTCGATGACGATATTCCTTTCTAAATCAAGCACTTAGAAACACACAGGCACAGGGATTGTGCCACTTATTTGAGGAGAGATTTATGACAACAGATATTCAATCCATACTGAACTGCCCACTAGAAGAAAATGATTCTGGGGGAGACACAGTAAAAGGGTATCTTAAAGCACTTTTGTTCACATTGTGGGACGAAGATGAAGGTTTTAGTGGTAAGCGTCCATTCGGTAATTCGGGCTGGGAGTACGACCTTACAGATGCCTTGATTGACAACAAACTTGCACAAACCCAAAGTGAAGCTAAGAAACTGATTTTCAAAGCTATCCAAGCAATTTAAATTATTAGGAGAAATATATGATTAGCGAAAAAGAACTCTTCGATCGTCTGGCAGACTTGGAATCTCAGAAACTTGTATTGTCTGAAGATATTCCTCAACTTAAAGCAGATAGTAAGTATAACGAAGATGACTGCCCTCAAGGTTTGACTGCTGAAGTTATTAAACTGATTGCAGCGGCTGCTAAGCTAGAAGCCAAACGTGATTTTGAAGAGAAGAAAGATGCTGCGAATGCTGTGTTCAAGAAGTATGAAGAGCTGACTCAGTATAATGATTAAATTTGATTGCCGCTGAAATATGCGGCTTTCTTCTATAAATGAACCTTGAAGATATATGGAAACTAAACAAAATAAATACTATGTTTATGTCGCAATAAAAGAAGACGAGGTAGTCTATGTTGGCAAGGGCACAGGCTCTAGATATAAGCATTTAATTTCTGGTAAGAGTCATGTTTATGAAGCTAATGAATGTTTCTTTATGGGTATCAATTTTACTACGAAAATAATCGCCAGTTTTGATACTTCTGAAGAAGCCCTTTCTTTTGAAAGCAAAATGATCAAAGATATTAATCCGACTTGGAATTCCACTAGGAGTAGAGATGTAATTAGAGAAGGTTTTCTTGGAGTACACTTTGAACCTAATAGTAAGAAGCCGTGGAGATGTCGATTCAAGTATAAAGGTAAACAGTACAGCTGCGGAAGTTATGAAACAGAAATTGATGCAGCAAAAGCTCATGATTTATATGTGAAAACCAATAATATAATCCGTCCAATAAACTTTAGCTAAAGGAGTTAAATATGTATGGCAAAGAAACCAATAGTAGTAATTGACGGAGATCTTTTAGCATTCAAAGCCTCCGCTGCAAACGAAACTCGTGGTATTATTGCTCTGCATAAACCGAGTCAACGAACTAAAGCTTTCAAGCACCGCACAGAGTTTAAAGAGTTTATTGGTGAGAAGTTTCCACTAGAAGACTTTGAGATTACAGATACACAAACTGCTGAAGATATCTCATATGCTTTACACACAGTTAAACGAATGATCCAAGGTATTTGTGAAACTTGCGGAACAGATAAGTACGAGATTTATCTTAGTGGAAGAGACAACTTTCGTGATGAGCTACCCCTACCTCAACGCTACAAGGGAAACCGCTCAGGACTAGTAAAACCCCTCCAACTTAAGGAAGTTATGGAGTATTTGAAAGGGGTTCACAAGGCTGAAGTTGTGATTGGTGAAGCCGATGATAAAATTTCTATTCGTCAACACGATGGTATCAAAACCAAGACTAAAATCATTGGTTGTAGCACAGATAAAGATAGTATGGGCACCGATGGATGGGTATATAACTGGGACCGGATGCAAGAGCCAATGTTTGTCAAAGGTCTAGGTGAACTAGTTCTAGATGAGAAAGGCAAGGTACGAGGCCACGGTAGCAAATGGAAGTATCTTCAATGGATCGTTGGTGATACGATTGATGGGCTGAACCCTTGCTATCTTGCTGGTATTAAGTTTGGTGAGAAGTCTGGATACAAACTATTGAAAGATTTGCAGACAGAAAAAGAATGTTGGCAAGTAGTTCATGATCTTTACAAGAAGTGGTATCCTGAAGAAGTAACTTATACTGATCAATGTGGACGTGAGGTTACAAAAGATTATCTTGGTATTGCACAGATGTATTGGGATGGAATTCACATGCTACGCTGGGAAGGTGACTTTGTAGATATCCGTGAAGTTATGCAGAAGATGGGTATAGTATGACAGTCCCATCACAAGCAGACATCAAGAAACGAGAAGACAAACTAAAAGAGCTCATGAAGAAACTTAATGAAGACGGTTCACCACAAGAGAAACATGTTGTAGCTATTGTTCGCTCTGCTATACGCCAAGCTTGGATGAAATCAGACGTTAAACTAGCTTATTTATATAGTAAAACGATACCTGATTTGGACGATAGCACCAGAACCAAGTGGTTGGTAAGGTGTGAGATTTGCGAAGGTTTGTTCAAGCTTTCTGACGTTGAGATTGACCATAAATACGCTGGTAATAAATATCCGTTCACGAAGGTTGAACATTTTCAAGATTACTTTGATAACATTTTGATGGTTGGTTTTGATGATTTACAAATCCTCTGTAAAGATGACCACCTTTCAAAAACATTGAGTGAGTCCTTGAACATCTCTTTCGATGATGCTAAGATCGAACGTGAAGTGATTAAGATTTGTAAACTAAAAGCTGCACAAATTGATAAATGGCTTGGTGACCGAGGCATTAAGGTTGCTAAGAATCCACAGGCTAGGCGAGATGCTGTACGGGAGGTACTGAAGAATGAAACTGTTTAAACTTTACTGTGTGGAAAGTCCCGGCTGGGATTGCAATCATGGATTCGTTATAAGGGCAAAAGATGAATTGGCTGCACAAGAGCTTGCACAAAATCAAATTTCTGACGAAAAGGATGAAAGTAAAGAATTCTGGCTAGATTCAAACTTCTCTAGTTGCGAGGAGATTAAAATAAACGGTGATCCTGAAATTATCCTTAATGATTTTAACGCGGGCTAGGAGAACAACAATGACCGACAAGAAACTTAAAGTAAACAACGCAGCATATACAGAACTTAGTATTCAAATTGCTGTACTTCAAGCATCTGTGGATAAACTTCTTCAGTTGGCTATGAAAGATAATACTGTAAATATTATTGGTGATGTAACTTTCTCAGGCGGTGTGCCTATTCCAACTGATGAAGAATTCACGGAGAACTTCAAATGATTAAAGATTATTGGACAGCAATCTTCTGGTGTGAATTTATCCAGTTTAGTGTTTATTTCAATATCTGGACTCAACAACTTGGTGTTTAGCTTGAGAGGTGGGTATGGGAAGTGTTATAGATATGTTTCCGAAGAAGCCTATTGGAGAAATCACAGTTGAAGTTGATCCACTAACATACTGGAAGTTGCGTAATGATTTGATTAGCGACGAATTTGTCAAATATAACGCCTATGAGAAACAGGCTATACTTGATACTATTTTGCAGATGAATTTGGAATTATACACGCTTGTGGTTAAATTGAAGGAGAGACTTGGTGAGTAAGAGTAACATTGAAGAGATAATCTGTGTTCTCTGGCTTATCTTATCAGCAGTCTTGTTTGGGCAAGGTTTGATCTTCTGGTCAGCACTTGCGTTTGTTAAAGCATTACTAGACTTTTTCTTTAGTCTGAAATATGCATATCTTGAATCGAAGGAGAAGAAAGTTGAGTGAAGTAGAGTGGAAACAACAGGCGGTAGCACTAGCAAAGAACGGGCTTTCATGGCGCAAGGTTGCAAATCAACTGAATGTTCCTAAGAGTTCAGTATCTGATTTCCTGCGTAAAGTATTTAATAACGTTAGTGATAAACCTGAACAACTTGGCCCAAAGATTCTATTTATCGACATTGAAACGAAGCCCATCCTCGCACATGTATGGCGACTGTTTGACCAAAATGTTGGGTTGAACCAAATCCAAGAAGATTGGTCAATCTTGTCCTACTGTGCTAAATGGAAAGGATCTGATGATGTTATCTATGAAGATCTTCAAGGAGCTGAAGACTTCGAAGATGATAGTAAACTTCTTGGTAATCTCTGGAAGTTGCTTAATGAAGCTGATATTGTTGTTGGTCAGAACAGTAAGCGATTTGATGTGAAGAAGATCAATGCACGTCTGGTACTTAATGGCTACCCTAAGCCTAGTACATTCCGGCAGATTGACACACTGAACATTGCTAAAGCCCAATTTGGGTTTACTAGTAATAAATTGCAGTACATGACTGATAAGCTCTGTACACGTTACAAGAAACTTGAGCATGGTAAGTTTGCTGGTCATCTGCTTTGGGCGGAATGTATGAAGAATAATCCTAAAGCTTGGGCTGAGATGAAGCTTTATAATATCAATGATGTACTTAGTCTTGAAGAGCTTTACGATATCTTGAGTAGTTGGGATAACACACTTCCTAACTTTGATGTCTATGTAGATGAAATTCTAGATATGTCTGTGTGGGAAGAAGATGGATTCCATTATAGTAACGTCGGTAAATACAAACGGTATCGGAATAAAGTTACTGGCGTTCAACGTCGTAGCCGAGTGAATCTCTTGCCAAAAGAAAAGAGGGATTCTTTGTTGTCTAATATTACGGGGTGAATTGGTATGGATTTTCGACTGTATGAACGAGTGAATACTTTGGAGAAAGAACTTGACGATATGCGACTTCTCGTTCATACTCTCAAACAACAGCAAGCGGATATGCTTGAGCAGATTAAACGATTGAAGGAGGCTGTATCGAATGACGATTGTAAATAAGAAATTTAAATGCAAAGATGACCTTACTCTTTATACCATCGATAATCTTAATCCAGATACGGACTACTATACCATTAGTTGGACTACAGAGATGGCTGAAAAGGAAACCGACACTTGGCGTAAGGTCACTGTAGAAAAGAAGTTTGACAACGGTGATTGGTATCTGGTTGACGATATTACCCGTCCAATTCTAGAAGAACGAAAGATTGGTAAGGTAAAGATGCAGCTCTTTGATGAAGGTTTCCCTAACGCTATTCTAGAGATTGCCAAGGTGATGGGTTGGGCTGAAGAGAATAAAGGTTATAAGCCTAATGACTTCAAGAACCTCCCTAACGCTGAAACTGAATTCTCTGCCGCTGCTAGTCGTCACCGAGTGAAAGGGTTTATTCAGAAAGCTGAAGGTATTCCGGCTATTGAACGAACTGATGAAGAGAGTAATATTGTTCATTTGGCACATGCTGCTTTCAACGTACTGGCTGAACTTGAGCTTGTGTTGACAGGGAAGATTAAATGAATCCTAAGCGATTAATTGGTGTGGATGTTGATGGTGTTGTAGTAGATACAATCAATCTGTACAAAGAAGCATCTAAGCATCTAGATGATCCGCTAGACTTCTGGCGTTCTGAGGATCTTTATGATAACCTACAGCCGATGGAAGGTGCGGTTGAGAAACTGGAACAGTTAAGTAAATACTTTGGTATTGTGTTTATTAGCCGTTTGAAAGGTCAGCATCACAAAAGTAAGTACTATTTCTTGGAACGTTACTTCCCATTCATGACTGAGTTCATGGGGACTCATGGTAAATGGGTAATGAACAACTCAGTTGAGGCTATGATTGATGACCTTCCTGAGAATCTGGTAAGATTTGATTCTCACAAGCGTGTGCTGTTTGGACAAGGTGAATATAAAGATTCGAATACGTTTGATGTAAGTAAATTCTGCAAAGAATATTTGAAATAATTAAGGAGAAATAAGTTGTCGAATTACCGCGTTACTCGCTTCAACCACATTGCAGGCAACACACCACATCTTGGTGCAGATTACGAATATTGGCAACAAATTAAGAATCAGGCTGCACGGGTTCTAGAAGAAGCTCAAGAACTCTACGATGCTGCTCAAGCTGAAGATATGGTTGGCGTGGTTGACGGCTTTGCTGATGTACGTTACACCAACGAATATGTAGAAGACCTTCTAGTTGCTGGTGAAGTTGAAACAAAGAAAGCTTGGGATGCTGTGTGTAATAATAACGATCAGAAGTTTACAACTAGCTACACTTATGCCTGTGATAGTAAGGAAGCTTTGGAAGAACTTGGTGTTGATTGTTACCTTGACAGCACAACCTATGAAGGGACGTTGTACTATGTGATTCGTCGAGTTCATGATAATAAGATTCTTAAGTTGAAGCACCATGAATCTCCAGATTTGAGTAGTTTTATCCCAAAGGAGTTGCTATGATTCACGCACATGTACCAACACAACGACAAAAGCTTATCTGGCAAGACATTATTAAATCAAAAGAAGACTATACAAACTTAGCTAAATCTGGCATGATGTACGTTTACTTTCCAGATATTACTTGGAAAGAGGTTGAAGAGTATTTGAATAAGGAGAAGCAAGTTGTTTGATTTTATTAAAGCACAAGTAATTGGGGTAACAACACCAACTGTGGACTTCATCCCGACAGCAGAGGATCTTCCAGCCTTCTGCGCAAGAGTGAGTAACCCAGACAATCAAAAGAACTTTGATACAGCGGCAGGGCTTCTTAAATACTGCATGCGAGTTGGTCACTGGTCTGTATTTGATATGTCCAATATCGTAGTTGAAATTGAAGCACCACGAGATATTGCAAGGCAAGTGTTGCGACATTCAAGTATCAAGTTCCAAGAGTTCAGCCAGCGTTATGCAGTAGCTCAGAACTTTGTAATTCGTGAAGCTCGACTACAAGACACAAAGAATCGTCAGAATAGTATTGAGCTTGATAAGTTTAACGAAGAAGATTTTAACCTGATACTTGCTTGGGAGAACAAGCAACAAGAAGTGATTGAACTGGTTAAAAAGAATTATAATTGGGCATTAGATAATAATATCGCTAAGGAGTGTGCTCGTGTTATTCTTCCTGAAGGTAATACAATGAGCTATATGTATGCAAACGGTACAGTACGACAATGGATTACTTACCTGAAAGTTCGTGATGATCTGGGGGTTACACAAAAAGAACACGTAGACCTTGCACGAAAGATTAAACCTGTTATCATTGAACACTTCCCGTTCCTTGAAGAGTTGATGGAGAAATAAAATGATTAATAACGAATACACAATTTCTAACTTTATCCAAGAACTTCAGAATCTTTATATGGTGCGTCTTGGTATGTCAGTCTCAGAATCGAGTAGGTACATCGTTGACACTATCGAAGATATTGAAATTGCACTAAATAATGATGTTTCGGCATTTGAGTACTTTCAAGAAGATTTGGCTAATGGGGTAGAAGTATGAGTAATTTTAAGAAAGTAAGTAAAGAAGTTTTTGATGAGTTTGTAAAAAACTACCCGAACAAACTTGAGTGGAATGTGGCAACCATTTGTGAACCAGCGATGGGGAATCATAATGACTTCTCGGGTGGTAAAGTCTAGCCCGAAAGTATGGTAACTAAGGTTTCCTTAACTAATGGCGAAGCATATTACGACAATGAACCAAATACTTACTACATTAAGGAAGCAGTCTAATGGCCGTTGGATTTAATCTCTCACTTTCAGATTTGCTTCTTGTTGAAGGTTTTGCTGAAGCATTTGGTAAAAATGATAAAGAAACAATTTATAAAATTCTTGAACAGAACGGATTTGATACCTCGATGGGGGTTGAGGAGATTGTTTGTCAACACCGAAACCTTCAGGGTAAGGTAGTCAACTGTTTGATGTATCAAGGGCACGAACTTAGCACAAAAGAGTGGCTGTCCGGTGGATCAGCAAGTTGGGACAATACACTAGAGCACAGCAGCCTTGATCTTCGAATTCAACTAAAGAACATGGGTAAGATTTTGAATACTGGCGACTTCTGTGATTATGCTGAACGTCATGGGATTCAATCGGATAGTAAATGAGGAGTTAATGTGTCAAAGTATTTGAGCCAAATTGAAACACCAACAGATTCGTATGTCGCACATTATCCTTGGGCTATCGAGATGGCTATTCAACAACAGTCCTTGTTCTGGCCTGCTGAAGAACTTGGGGTTGATGATGATGAACAAGACTTCCGAACTAATCTAACTAAAGGGGAATTGCATGGTATTCTAACTGCACAATCTATCCTGACTCAGTACGAATTGATGATTGGTGGAGATGAGTTGTGGGGTGGCAAGATTTCAAAGTTGTTCCCACGACCTGAGATTCAACGGATGGCATCTTGTTTTGCTAATGTTGAATTGGGTAGCCATGCACCTTTTTATGACCTTGGAAACAAAGTACTAGGTAAAGCAACTGATGAGTTTTATACTCAGTGGAAGGAAGATCCTGTACTTGCTGAACGAATTCGATTTATTAGTGAGTGTGCAAGCAGTAATGATGCATTGGAAGTAACAGCAGCTCTTGCCTTCTTGGAAGGTGCAATTCTTTTCTCAGTATTTGGTTACTTTAAAGGTTTCAATAGTCGTGGATTCAACTTGATTCCTCATTTTGTTAGCGGTATTGATGGTAGTGCTAAGGATGAGAATTTCCACTCAATTGCTTCTGCTAATCTGTTTAAACAATGTAAGGCAGAACGTAAAGAAGCGGGTAATCACAGCACACGACGTGATAATATTCTGAAAGAAAAGATTAACAAGATTGCGTCTGATGTATATGAACATGAACTTCTAATCATTGACAAAATGTTTGAAGTTGGTAAGAACCGAGTAGTGAAGAAACAAGAGCTTATTGAATTCTTAGAAGATCGAATTAATATTGTGCTGAATCGTCTGGAAATGCCACCGATGTTTGATCGTAAACAAAGTGTGATCAGCGGTTGGTTCTATCAGCAGCTCTCTACTGTTAAGGTTCCAGATTTCTTCGCATCAACCCAGTTGCAATACACACGTAACTGGAGTAAACATAAATTGGGCTTTAAAAAGGAGTTGGTATAAGATGTTGGTTGAGGATAGTGTAGGGGATATTCCCGAAGAAGAGTTGCAGAAGTTTGAGCAATTCAGCAAAGAGCGTAAGAAGCTCCAAAAGAAAGGTCATCTACCTGAGTGGTATACAACCCAAGGTTGGCAGATGTTTAAGGAGAAGTATGCATATCAAGGTGAAGAAGCTGTTCTAGGCCGACATCGAACTATTGCTAAAACTCTTGCCAAACATATGAAAGGTCGTGAAGCTGAATGGGAGGAGAAGTTCTTTACTGAGTTGTGGGACGGTATTCTGTCTCCAAGTTCTCCTGCTCTCGCTAACACAGGTACTGATCTTGGAATGATGGTTGCTTGTTCTGGTCAAGTGGTTGGTGATAGTGTAGAAGAATTCTATGACGGCATCAAAGAAACAGCACTGTTGTCCAAACAAGGTTTTGGTACAAGTGCAAACTTCAGCCATATCCGACCTCGTGGTAGTGCAATCTCAACGGGCGGTAAAGCTAACGGAGCAGTCACTGTAATTGATGATTACTTCACAGCGGTATCTAAAGTAAGTCAGGGTGGTGCTCGACATGGCTCTATTGGTGCCTACCTTGATATTGAACATGGTGATTGGGACGAAGCTTGTGATTCTCTCGCTCATGATCATAACGGCAAAAATTATGGTTGGATTATTAAAGATACTTTCATTGAGAAGTTGAAAGCTAATGATCCTGAAGCTAATCGACGCTGGATTAAAGCTGTATATACCAAGCTGATTACAGGTAAAGGTTATATCTTTAAGGTAGATTGTGCAAACCGTCACCGACCTAAGATGTATGAAGACTGGAACTTGTTTATTGAAGCTTCAAACCTTTGTACAGAAATTATGCTTCATGCTTCTGAAGCCCTGACTTATTCCTGTATTCTTGCTTCTGAGAACTTGGTACATTGGGATGTAATGCCAGAGCGTGAATCTGTTTTTATTGGTACTGTGTTCCTTGACTGCCTATGTTCAGAGTTTATTGAAAAATCTGCCGGTGTTGTTGGGCTTGAAAAGGTTCGTGAGTTTACGATTCGCGGCCGTGCTATTGGTTTGGGGATTATGGGCTTCCACACATATCTCCAGTCTAAGAAGATTCCTTACATCAGCTTGGAAGCCCAGTTTCTGAGTACACGAATTGCTAAACATTTGAATGATGAGTCTCTTCGTGCAAGTCAGTGGTTGGCACAAGAGTATGGAAGTCCAATGTGGTGTGAAGGTTATGGTGTTCGTAATACACACCGTACAGCTTATGCACCAACTAAAACTTCCAGTCTGCTGATGGGCGGTGTATCTGAATCTTGGTTTCCTGATCCGGGTATGATCTTTGATGCGGGTAGTAGTGTTGGAGAACTTCGTCGCATTCCTCCAATGTTCTACGAAGAAATGAAGGCTAAAGGTGTTTACAGCGAAGATGTTGTAAAAGATATTATTGATAACCTTGGCTCCGTGCAACATGTTGACTGGTTGACCGAAGAAGAGAAGCTGGTTTATCTGAATGGTTTTGAGATGGATCAAGAGATTCTTCTACGACACGCTAGTCAGCGACAACCATACACTTGTCAAGGACAGAGCCTCAACTTTTATGTTCCAGAAGATGGAAGTGAAGATTTGATTGCTACTCTGCTTACGAAAGTGTTGTTGGATGAGAATATTTTGAGTCAATATTATATTTATTCTCGTTCAGGGGTTGTGGTGAAAGATGAGTGTGTGGCTTGCTCAGCCTAGAAAATAAAATTTAACAAAGCTTTGAAAGAAGCCTAAACTGAATCCCATAGGCAGAGATGCTTGTGGGATTTTTCTTTTGGAGGGAATAAAATGCGATTTATACAACACCGTACACGAATGTCCTACTGGTCACACAGCAAGATATCTAAATACATTCGTACTAAATTTGGCCTTGATAATCCTAAGTGGAACACACTAGAGGGTTGGAATCAACACAAGGAAGAATGTAAACAGAAAGCACCACTAATCCATTGGTTGACAGATAAAGGTTTCAATAAACTTCAGAATATCTGCTTGTTTATTCCAGACTTGATTTACACAATCAAGGTAGCTAATATATGGAAGTATTTTAGAAATCTCTATGTCTTCCACAAAGCTCTCCGTCAATACCGTTCGTGGGATTATTCAGGATTGCTTTTGTTCATGGAAACTGCGGCAAAGGATATGCATGAATGTCATAAGAATTACGGACACTTGATGCGCTCTGATGATACAGCTAAAGAGCTTCTGATTATGTCTGCATTGCTTAAACGGATTCGTGAGGACAATTACACAGACGAAGTTCAAGGGTTTAAGTATACAGAAGGTAAGATGTTTGGCGGAGAGTTTTACCAGAAACCAAATACACTACCAAGTATTAAGGTCAAGAAGTTTTACAGGATGAGGGAAGCTGTACGAAAGAATGATCTTGACTTGGTTTGTAAAATGATGAAAACTAAACTCTTTACTTGGTGGGATTAATTATGAAAAATTTAACAAAAATTGTACTAACAAGCTTGGGAATTAATACGGTTGGGGCTATACTAATTTGCATTCCAGCAGCAACACCAGCCGGGATAGTTGCACTGGTAATTGGGGGAATGGGACTACTGTTTGCTCCATTGCTTTCTATGGCTTTGGAAGAGTCAAAATGAAAAATCACTCGTTGACGTAGCTGCTATCCTAATTTGCCTCTTAGCTGTAGTAGTCGCCGGACAATATTTTATAAACCAGAAAAGGGACAGGCTTGCTAGTAAAATTGAATTGGCAGTTGAAAGACAAAAGAAGCTGAAAGTGGAACTGTCCACATTTGAGTCGGCTGTAAAACATACTGAGTAACTTTTATATAGACAAATAAAAACCCCGCTATCCTTTCGGACGCGGGGCGAAGTTCTGAGATAAGGACATGGCAATCCTTAATGTGCCTACTGGCTTGTTATTATTGTTCTTTACCGCTGTAGATGACAGCGTTTGAGTTATTATTGTTAATAATTTTCTGGCTAGACTTCTTATCTTCCACCAAACCTTTAACTTGCATCTCCATTATATGCATTCTTCGATCAACAAGGATTTGATAGTTATCTTGGTTTTCAGATATCTTATTGATTCTACCATCTGAATAATCCATATTATTGGATATGACCTTTTTCAAATCGCTTCTAGCGTTCTCTATCTTTATTTCCAAGGAGCTAAAGTCATGAGCACTTTTGTTATTCGTAAAAATTATGGATAACATCACAATTAGAAGGAGTAGGGTAGTTAGGTGTACGGTACGCTCAGCTATCACCCAGAACATAATCCCTTCCTTATTTTCTATTTTTTAAACTACCAAAGTATAAATCCATTCTACCCAAAATATCAGCCTTATTAGCCATAGAATTAGCTGACAAGGTTGCACCAATGGATTCAATCTTGGTATTGAGCCTTACTTCAACTTCTCGAAGGTCTTCTTTGTTAACCTTAATCATTTGAAGCTGAGTAATCGTTGCTTGCATTTCTTTATAATCGCTATTGATACCCTGATAACTGATAAACATAATAGATACAAAGAGGGATAGAAGTGCAAGACACGCCTTCTCGAACAAGTTGCTGATACGGCTGTTTGCGTCATTGATTGTCATTTGTAAAGAAGTTCCTTGTCTCGTTTATTATCACGAAGCTTTTGCATTTGTTTCTTATAAGCTCCGATGCATCCAGTGTTTTTATTATAAGCTATTGCCAACTCAATCAAGCTATCCCCGGCTGGAACAGCTTTACACGGGTCACTTAACAGACTGTCCGGTGGGTACAATAGGACAGGTTTCGACGAGACAATAGGACTCTGTGAGCATCCTGACGAGATCATCAGACAAAAGCTCAGTCCCATCCAAAATAGTGTTTGCTTCAGCATTTTTAGGTGCCTCTGGATTATTCTGTGAAATAGGCTTTTTGATGCCAGACTTCAGTTTAGATATCTGAGTAGAAAGCTCATCCACCTTAGTTTTTAAAATAGACTTTTCAGATTCCAATTCTGTTGTATCTTTATCGTCTTGTTTACAGCTTAAATCCTTCAAGTTAAGGGACTTCTGCATCTCTGTATTGACGTTAATGGCTTGGGCTAGTGCTTGTTCAGCCACGACCTTATCGTCGTGCAGAGATATAGAAAGCCAACCTAAACCCGCTGTACTGGCCGACAATGCTAGGATGATGTAGAAGGTTATTCCAAAACTACTTATCCCCATCACTTGATTCCTCTGAAGGCCAGAGCTTCTTCTGTTTGATCAGCCTGAATACTGCTGCTGATACGTTTAGCGTGAACATACATACGCCATAGATAGCAGGAGTAAGCATTGGCTCTAGCAGTCCGAAAAAGGGCAAGATAACTTCAATCAATGTAAGGATAACAGACAGAATATTTGTCCAGAAGGAGTAAGTGAACAGCACTTTACGCCAATTAGGAACTACTTTTACATTTTTAATCATGATAAAAATAACTCCTTCTCAGCTAAACGTCTACGAGTTAGTCCATTAAGAACTTTTCCCCCAGCTTTGTTCCAGCGCTCAAATTCATTACCCGCACCAACATAGTCTTTACCATTCAACTTCTTGAGCAGAGTAGAGGATTTAAGATTACCAAGCCCAAGGTTAAAGCTAAATGACACTAAAGCATCAAATTGGTTCTGGGTAAGCGGAACTTTAACAAGTTCATTCACACCGGATTCAAATCTAGACAAGTCTTTAATTAGAAGAGCTTCGGCCTGAACTTCAGTGATAGTAGATCCTGGAATTATATGTGGGCCTGTAGAGCCATACCCTTGAGTCCACACACCAACAGAATCTCTGTAAGCTTTCAGCTCAAGACCTTCAAAACTTTTGATAAGGTTAATACCTTCATTACTTATTATCATTAATCTTGCCTGTGTATTATTGATGGAGATAATTATATTCTAATTATCTCCATTATTTTTAAGTTATTTCACACGTCCACCAATCCTTACTTGGAAGTTGTACGTTCCTGCTCCAATACTGGCAGCTTGATACTCCCTGATACTGAATACAGCAGAAGTTGTAGAGCTGCTCGCACGGTCGTAAACAAATACTATAAACAAACCAGATACAAAATCAGGGGCTATGAAACCTGTTAAAGGAACTGTATCAAATATCCCTGTAGGAATAGGAACAGTTACAATTTGTTCAGTCAGACCTGAAGCAAATGTTACAGATCTTGTTGTCAGGTACTCCACAGGAGCTACAGCATTCCCGCCAGCAGATGTATCTGAAAAGTTTGTAGTGCAATTAGCAAAGACGTTAGTTCCGACAGTATTACCAACAGCTTGAAGCTGTAATCCTGTGGTGCACAATGTAAAACTATTGTTACCAATAATATTATTGGTGGAAGAGGTCCGTACCCCAAATACACAATTGTGGGCATGGTTAGCACTCACAATTGTGCTAAATGAGTTGGCTCCGATATCTACACCAACAGGAAGTATCGTATCAATCGTTGAGAGATTATTTACGATTACAGAGGCTTGTTGACAGTTAGAAAGAGCAACTAATGTCCCAGCGAATCCAGCAGCGGTTGAATGCCCGGCCTTGAACAAATCACAATTAATAACTTTTACTTTAAAGATATTAGTAGCGTCTACTGCCCTGTACCTACAATCAACATGGGTGTTGGACAACATGAAGTCTGGATTTTGTTTTACAGCATCGCCAATCAAGTAACATCCGCGATGTACTTGAACAAAGGCGCACTTATCTACAAAAAACCCCTCGTACCACCCAGTAACTTTTATACCATTAGATACACAACCTACTACAGTTTCGTTGACAATATGATCAATCTGCCCTAGCGTACCATCACTTGCGTATTCAATACCACTTTCCATCGAATATGGGTTTTCGGTGGTCAGATTTGTATCAAAAACATTACCTTTAATATGGCATTTATCGATAATCGTGCCATTGGCATTAAATAGGTAAATACCAGTAGCCCAGTTTTGACCCCCATTATTGAAGTTGTAGATTTGTACGTTATTTGCCAGAAAAAGGGTCTGATTGTTGGTCATCGGCAACCAAGCTGCACTAATACCCCTACCACCGTTTGTTCCATTCCTCATGATACTTAAGTCACGAACTTCAAAAGTCTTGTATACAGTTCCATTACCAACAATTGTGTTAGTGCCTGTAGCAGAGAATCTTAGTCCGTCTTGGTTAGCACCTGACTGAAGAATTACTGTCTGACTGATACCAGCTCCTGAAATTTTAATCGGGGCGTTCGGTAAAACCAAGGCAGATGTAATTTTGTAATAACCCGGAGGGAAATAAATAGAGCCGCCTCTTGCAGGAACAGCGTCAAAAACCTTCTGTAGAGCAACCGTATCATCAACAACACCGTCACCCACTGCGCCAAAGTCTTTAGCAGAAACTGTTTCACCTAAACGGGTGTTCAGTGTCCTTGCAACTGCCCCTGTACCAGAAGCTGTATAGATTACAGAGGGGGAAGGGATAGTTGAAAAAGTTTTTGTACCATTCAAAAACTTTGTTGCATCTCCGCTTACAGGAAGATTTGGCTCTTTCTGTGTCAGAGATAATTCGACAGCATCAAGCCGTGAATCTGTTTGTGAAATGGAATCTACTAAGTTGAGAGTGGTGCCATCAAACTGGTAAGTTTGACCTGTCCCTCTTAACTGCACTACAAACCATTTTGGTGTTGGGCTGGAGTAGTATGTATTATTAACTGCAAAATAAAGCTTATTATCTGTAGTAAGAAAGTGAGTCTCACCATTTACAATTGCCGGCAGTGTTGAAACAATACTGTCAATGTTCTTATCAAACAAGAAAGAGAATTTAAGGAGATTTTCATCCATCCCGAAATTCCAATTACTTTCCCCCAAAGCCCAGCCGAACTTCACATCGAGGAATGGGGATGTCTGTTGTGTCATATTAAACTCCTAAAAGACGAATAACTCAAGAATATTCCATGATAATGGCTATACCGTCACCACCAGCACCACCAGCAGCAGCAGCAGAGTTAGTCCCTGCTGCACCAGCACCACCAGCACCGATTACAGAACTAGTTCCTACACCGATATTTGCGCGACCGCCTCCGCCAAAAGAAAGGACAGACCCACCACCAGCGCCTGAAAGAAAGTTAAGGGTGCCAAAAGAAAGGCCAGCGGCACCCATACCCCCAAGAGAATTATTGATGTTGCCGCTAACACCAGACCCGCCAGCACCACCAGCAGAAACAAATGGGGTTGTAGATGCGACAGCAGCATTCGCCGCCCCACCCGCTGTGGCCGAGAATAATGCACCGAAACTTGAGGGTGTACCATTAGCTGTCGCACCCGATGCGCCCCCAGCGCCCACAATCAAAGTTACACCAGAAAATCCAGAAGTTAGAAAGCTTCGAGCATACCCGCCGCCGCCCCCACCACCAGCAGCAGAGTATTGGCTTGCTGTAGTTGCAGGAACATTACCACCCGAACCACCGCCAGCAACAAGCACAACATCAACAGCATTAGTCCCAACTGTCGGGGCGTATGTGTATGTGCCCGCGGTAAATACTCTTACATTGAGAAGCCGCCGTGTTGTTTTGGCATCAACTTCTGCTTTGGTATAAGTGTTAGTGCCGCTAGCGAAAGCAAGTTCCCAATAAGTGTTGGATACATCTGTAGTTGGATTTTGATTAATATTTGTTTGCTTAGCTCGATAAATAGTGCCATTGCTACCCATAACCAAGGATTTGGAACCGCTAACACCGTATTGCTACTCTGTGGCAGCATCCCAAGAAGCAATACCATGTTGCATAATATGGGCAATGGCTTGGTCTTGTCGATTTTGTGACCAGTTTTCCCATTGGAGAGGCGGTACTTCAGCAGTCCAACCAGTTTGAATTTTTACATCACTAGGAGCAACCATAGCTCCACCAGACGACCAGAGTTTGCTATAGTCTGGTTTATTTATTTCAGCCAAAATGATATTCCTTAAATTTATATGAGAGAAGCATACCGACCACCACCAACTACTATAGAATCTACTCCACCATAGGCTATACCGTAGCTTTCGCCGTACCCGCCAATACTGGCTATTGAAGTAAGATCACCATACCCTTTTGCATTTGGTGCTCCCTGAAATCCAAAATAATTATTGATGTCGAATTCACCAAAATTAACCCTTACTCCGATTGGCTTTGGTACAAATCTGGAGGGATAGCCTGAAGAATACGAGACATAGTTAAGCAAAACTTTTCAAAAGAGGATAGCTCTCTTCCTAACATTACTGTGAATTCGGCGTTACCCTCAGCCACTACAATACTTGCTTCAATACCAAACACGAATTGCATGAATTCGATAAATTGGAGAGGGGTGACATTAGTGCTGTTCTTAATAATTTTAGCTTTAATAAAAAGCCTATATTGTTCATCGTTAAGAATTGTATTACCAGCAAGAGGATCATTTAAACCTCTATAAAATCCACCAACACCGCTGTCATTAAGGTCACCATAAGATTCTGCATCAGGGTATCCAAGGTATGCAAAATAAGTTAATAGGGCAGTATCAATTAATTCTCTTGGTTGACCAACTATATCGCCAATAATGTCTAATTGATCGCCGGTGGCGGTGTCAATAGAACGAAGCTGCATCAAATCTTTAAAGGTGTTTTGTAGTTCAATTTTACCGTTTAAAAGAATTTGAAGATATTTATCAAATATTGGGTGATCTTCTGTTTTGAATTGTTCAGTTACCCTACCACGTGCCTCAGAGAGGTAATCAATTATGTTGAAAGGATTAGTCTCAGACATAGTTACCTCCGTTAAGTTATGATGATGTTGACACTGGACAAAGATGCAATAGAGTCAAAAGGAATTACAATATTCCCTACACCAACAGGAGAGGGGGACGTACCGATGTAAAGACTGTTGACCTGATGACCCGGAATTGAGTTGATTGGAGTGTAGAGACGGCTGTAGATAACATCATCCCCTGTGCCGAAATTAGCAGAAAAGTAATCAATCAAAGCGGTTTTAATTGCATCGTTTCCATTAGCCGGGAAGTTTACATCTGTGGTGATATCCATTGTGATATAAACTACTACAGGGTTTGGTCTAGAGAAGCTGATTGCGTGAGGGAAGCCGTTACTATCATTGATGGTTACTGTAGTATTACCATAGCTCAGGATACCAATTGGTTTGTTTTCCCATATAGCATTAGCAATACTTGTTGACAAACCACCAGAGACGATTGGTAGGAAACTGTGGGCAGGTACACCGTTAGCATCCACAACACTTGTATCATTTTCATAGATGGTAACTTCGGTAACACCATCTGTGTTAATCAAAGCAGAATAAATGGAATCAATAGAGTTTGTAGCCCTATCAAACTTACCATTCCTGAATCTAAGGCGAAGTTCTTCATCCGTCTCACGATTCTCGCCGGAAGTTCCTGCAACAGGATTTATTACACTGTCCCAGCCAAGAAGAGGAGTAAGAATGGTATCAATGGTGTTTGCTGGTTGATTCACCGGCCCAGCTACAGTAGCTACCACTTCACCGACTGTTCTAACTTTTGTGATACCAAGATTAGATGAAGTTGTAAAGTTTACAGTTTGGAACACATCATTACGATCAATGACTAATGTAGTACCTACAACTGTAGCAATAAGACTTGGGTGGGAACTAACGATTACAGACCTTAAGCCATTCAAAATCTCCAAGACTGTTGCACTGGCATCAGAAGTAAACGTGATTGTATTAGATGTAGTTGTATTTGAATAAGTTACTGTATAAGCGGTACTGTTTTGAAGAGTAATAACGGATAGTGTAATACCGCTAGCATTACTCGGGGCCAGAGAGATTGCGCCACTAGTAGTAAACTGTTCTCCTGTTGTAGAACTAGAAACAGTTTGACCAACAGGAATAAGGGTATTTGTATCGCCTGCAACAAGAATAGAGGCTGTGGTGAAAGTTTGCTCTTTTCGAGTCAGGCCCCCATAAGCCACAAGATTATCAAGGGCAATCACTGTAGCCGAGTTTGGGTCGAAGGCTGCATAAACTTCTTGGGCAGCTTCCCACAGATCAGCTTCACTTGGGGCTGCTAGGGAAATGAGGCGCCCCAATGCCGAACTATCGGATGTATCTACTGTGTCACCGGGTTGGACAAGATCTTGAAAGAGTTGCACTGCCAAGGCCCTGTCATCTGCCAAAATATCGGCTAGCCTTTTAATTGCAAATCCTTGGTCAGTTACGCCTGCCATATGATATCCTTTAATTTAATGGTTCAATTACGATAGGGGCTGTGACCTCTCCGGTGACAACACGAACGCTGAAAGAAAGAGAGTATTTACGGTTTACAAAAGTGGAATTGAAAGTTACAATCTCTTTTACTCCCTCTTCTGCAAGAATCTGTTGTTGGAAGATCAAATCAGCAGCAGCTTTGGAAGTTTGCTTGATTCCGAGGAGTCGTTGCCACCAAGGTACGCCGTAGACCGTATTAATGAACCACTCACCCAAAAAGGTCTGAAGCCTGATCTTTAGCCTCCGACCAACAGTTTCAGTAAGGGGTTGAGTAGTCTCTTCTTTTCGAAGAGGGCCATTTCGCCAGATGATGTCCCAATCTGACCCTAATTTAAAATCCACAAGATACTCCTTAGTTGCTTGGAGGAACCGTTGAAGGTGCGTGACGGTGTGTATTGAAAACTACACCGTTAAAAGTTGCCTGACCTCCGACAAGGGTATAATTACCTGTCTGACTATAGTCGCCTTGATGAATGATGGAACCAATCCAAGTAGTCGAGTCAATATCAAAAGTTGCTGTGGGTGAATTAAAGTTTAAACTGGTCGCAGCATTAATAGTGATATCGGAGCCATTAATAATAATAGGCATATTGCTAGTTGTAATACCAATACTACCATCTGCCCTAATCCTAATTTCAGCTTCAGCACCCCCTAAGTTACCAAATAGCACGGTATCTTTTGTATCATGGGTGAGTACGTGTTTTGCTGGATTGTTAACAGCTATCCCCGGAGGTTGAATACCGGGTAAGAAAATCGCATCACTTTTATCCATCTTGGCAAAATTTGTCGGGCTAGATGGCCGTCCATTCCCCCCCTTCAAGCCATCCATATTTCTCATGGAGAACATTGCAGTTCCGGTGTCACCAACTTCAATAGGGAAGGTAAATCCAGACTTTTTAGATACTTGGAAAGAGACAGGGACACCCGGTATTACTGCACGTTCTTTAACGGTGCCATCTTGTTCGAGCTGATTAATAGTTGGTTGTATATCAACCATTTGCCCATTCAAGCCATCTCTTACAGAAACAACGATGCAAGGAATGATAGTATATTTATTATTCATTAAGCTATCAAAAGCACTAGTCATTGTGCTTTGAATTGCTGCCACAGCTTCAGAACTCATCACTTAGCTCCAGATTGAACTACTTTCTCTAAACTCACAGCTTTTATCTCAGTCCACCAACCCGAAGAGCGCCAACCTCCAGAATGTCTAAGAGATTCAACCTTAAGCCATCCAGTAATCAAAGTATCCTCAAGATAGATAATATCCCCAGCTTTAATTTCTGGGTTAAGTAGGATCTTCATCTGAATTCCGGGTTTTTTAGCTTTATCTTTTTTAGACCGTCGATGATCCCCAGATACACGATAAGGGGTTTCAATCAACCCTGTATATTTAGAAATAACGTAAGCTTGAGCAAAATTTTCCGTAGCAGCACGATCATTATTATGAACGTATAGCACTCCGTCATCAATCTGAGTGTCTAGTGCGTATTTCTCAGCTAACCCATCAAGCATTTCTTTAGGAGTGCCCATGAGGGGATATCCGTAGATAATCTCATTACTAAGATTTGTACCGTTGTAGACGCCGCGAGATACGCCGGGAAGGTTCTTGCGAATAGCTTCAGCTACATCTTTGACAGTCTGTCCGGGAGCTACGAGTTCAGAAAGAATTTGATGGTTGAGTTCTACGTAGCCATCTCCGAGTTGTATCTGTGTAACTCGATCCGTACCAGACTTCCTCGTAGAAACATGAGTAACTTGGCCTGAAAACAAACGCTTAGGGCCACCTGTATCTAAATAGCCTGCCTCAAACACTGCGGCTGGATAGTCCGTATCAAGCAGTTTGATATGATCAATGGAGAGGTTGGTAACTTCAATAGAAGCAGAATTCGTTCTTTTCTTGTTATCCGTACTTTTACTGATATCAAACTGAACTTGAAGATCAGTGATTTCTAATGCTTCACCAGAGTTATAGTCACCAATTATTAGTCTATACTGGCGGTTTCTCTGGATTAAGTCCATTAGTCTTCCTATGTGTAGATATAGAAAAGATTGTAATACTGATTAATTGAATCTGGGTAAACTTTGTAAGGTTCGCTGACAATATCCGCTTTCTCTTCCATCCAGATAAAACCCGTGAGGGGGAATATTGCATAGTCCAGAAACAAAGGGTAGTTTGGAACCAAAGCTTCCCCCATTACGATAGGGTTATTATCAGCATCCAGCAGATTCATAAAATACAGTTTTGCCCTTTCATTATAAACAAATTCAAAAATGTACGAATCGCCCTGAAAAGCTATAGTGTAAGTGTAGAAAGGATCTGGAAACAAGGGCATTGCAATATATTTATCAGCCATTTTCCCTTGCCTGTCTTAGAGGATCTGTGTCTTTGGGGTGATTGTCGCCTGCCTTCTCACCATCAACATTTTGTGGTGTGCTGTCTTGCTTACCTTTTGATGCTTTACTTGCGGATTTCTTTTTCAAGGAATCTTGAACATCTTTAGGTATGGTAGTCTTCTTCAAAAAAGCAAAAGTAACTTGTTCAAAAGTAATATCACAATACAATGCATAACCAGTGTTGGCATCTTCCTTGAAAGTAATCTTAGTCATTACAAGGTTGTTAATTACTTTACGTAATGAGATGTTGTCATATTCAAACAAACGGACTAGCTGGATGCTAGGATCAAACTGACCAGTCTTGTCATTGTAAATAACACCAGATGTTAGGTCAATCAATGCTTGTCGAATTTGTTCGATCAAATCAGTACGTCTACTATCAACTATAACTTCTGGCTGATCGTCTGAAAGAAACTGTCCAATGCTATCTGGTAAAAATTTCTTTAACACACTTTGATCAGTGGAGTTGACACTAACAGTAGTAGGTGCTTCATTACTGTTGTAGGGGCTATTACCATCCAAGTCTTGAATTAGGTAAGTACCAGTGGAAATATCTACTCCGGTAATCACAGCACCAATTGTGAACGTTGGGTTATTCTTAATGAAGTGGTCTGTGATATTTCCACCCGTATCTACGGGATGCTTTGTCACTTGACCACTATAATTCTGTGTATAGGCTGTTACTGCATCACAATAAATGAAGCCCCCATCCTGTACGGAAGAGTCTCCCCATTCGATGGCTAAGCTCATAGAGGCTCCTTATTGTTTTACTGGGAATTGAACATTCACTTGATCAAAAGACTGAACAAACATATTTGCTACAGCTTCACCAATTGCTTGAGCTTGTGCATTAGCATCCATACCCGCAAGAGTTGAACCGTCTACGTTTACAACAATGTCAATCTGGTTGCTATTGTTGGTCACTATACCCATAGCATTATCATCAGCAGCTGCCTTGGCCATTTCAGCTTGTTGATCATCATAACCAGCAGCATCATGATAATAAGGTGAGGTTGGATCATCATAGACCGCACGCCCGCGTTCCTTGGCCTTAGCCAGATTGAAGCCTGTGTTGTTTATGATATCACCAACTATGGCTGCTGGTGAAGCATATTCTAGACCAAACAAATTAGCTTTTTCAGTGGAGCTATTACTTGTCTCGGAGGTCGGAAGGGATCCGCTTTTCCACTTCTGGAATTCTGCAATTGCATTCATAATAGATGCAATTTCCTTTGCAGTTGATTCAAGTGTTGGAAGAAAATCAAATTTGATGGAAGAAATATCTGTAAAGATTTGCTTGATATTTTGCCAATCTTGCTGCAATTGTTTAGTCTTATCTACACCTAACCAATCAGCGACAATACTATCTTTGCCCTCAAGTGCACGGATAAAAGATTGAGGAAATAATAATAGATCATCAGCCCATTTTGTGGCTTCATTAAAGCCTTCGGCCAATACCTTCACTAGATCGCCACTTTCACTCAAACCTGCATTAAGTGTGCGGAAAATACGAGCAAAACCCTCTTCTACGCCTGAGTTAGAGGAGACTATGGCCATATCGCTAAGAGTATTCTGATAACGAGCTTGCTCAGCTTGAGAGGCTTTAGAGGCTGCCTCCAACCCCGGCTGAGCTTGTTGAGATGCCAAAGCCCCGGCATAAGTCAAGACATTCCCTTTAACCTTACCCTTCTTCATCGCATCAAGAAGCTCTGTAATAGCTTCTTGACCTGTTTTATTGCCACCAATTTGTTTTTGATATGCACGAGCAAATAACGATACAGCACCGGGCAAAGATTCAGCTAGTTGCCCTGTAAGTTCCTCAGACTGGAGCTTATTCTTACCAGCAATTTGACTTAAGGCCCGGAAAACCCTTTGTTGTTGCACACGATCAAGTTTATTTACACGGGACAGCTCAGCAAAGCCTTTATAAACTCCTTGCCCCTCTTTAACAGACATCCCTGCACCAGTAAGACCCGAGAGGAGCTTTGAATAATCTGGAGCTGCTTCAAGATAGTTAAAACCAACCCTCTGACCTTGAGCGCGCAGCCAGTCAAAAGCTTGGCCTCCCTGCTCGGCAGTTCCTCCGGCTTGTTGAACAACTGCGTTGGTTTGCAACTGTGCTGCAACTACTTGTTTGTTTCTCTGATTCAGGGCACCGAGACCATACCCCCCAAGGCCCAATGCAATAGCAGGACCAAACAGACTAGGCATGCCCCTTGTTCTACCAACACCGCCAGCTAAAGCGCCTGTGACAGCAGCTTCTCTAGCTCGTCTTCCCGGAGTTGCAGGAGCATTTCCCGGAACAACTTGAGGGTTGATATGCATTGGGTGTGCCATTCCGGCACGAAGCATAGCAAGCTCAACTGTCCTATTCAAAGCTGCCTGATTAACAACAAATTTGTTGATATCAAACACTACACGGTTACTTGCCATATCCAGCGCGTTGCCAAGTACACGCTCAAGCTTACGTTGATCTACTGTAAAGTTACCAACACCAAAATTCAGATTACCAAAGCCACTAAACTTCTTGAGTTTCCTCTCAAGAGTATCTAAAGCCTTGTCAACTTTCTTCAATCCTTTGGTGTCTACATCAAAACCCAAACTGGCGAAGTACTTGGCTATTTGCAATGTTTATTACTCCGTCACTTTGGTTTATTTTTATCTGCTTTAGCTTTTTCTATAGCTTGCTGATGGAGAGAATCATAGACATCCAACATTTCAATAAGCTTCAACATCTGCCTTGTAGAATACTTCCATTCCATCTCAGATGCTAATTCTAGACCACCTTTCTCGTGCATTGCAATCCTGTATATACTCCAATGCTGAGAAAAGGTTTTGTCTATCTCTTGGTCTAATCTTGTTTTACCCGATACAGGCTGCCCATTGGACTGTATTACTCTTCTGTATCGGGTTCCCGAAAAAGTTCTTCGAAGTTAAAGTTAAGAACTTCCTTATAAAGCTTATTCAAGTGTGCATAACGTTTGGAAAAAATAAAATCAAATGACTTTTCTGTAATTTGCATATTATCTTTAGATACATAATTACAGATGACTTGTTTCATCTGACTAAGGTCGGCTTTGCCTTCGTCAATAGCTGCCTGATACTTTTCAATAAACATGAGGCCCTTTGTTGCAGGCATTGCAGTTACAAGGTAGTCTTGATTATCTACTGTAACGGTTGTTTGTTCTAGAACTTGAAATTGTGGAGCTGCCATTTATTTTATCTCAGAAAATTATTAATTTTAATACCGCCATAACTTTCAAATATTTTCACAATATCATCTAAGTTATACACATGCGTTGTTTCAGTGTAACCGTCTTTAAATTCTTGTTTTGAGAGAATATTCGTAGATAAGGTAGCTTTAATTTCCTTTTCGGCATCTTTGCAATCCCTAACAGATTCAAATTCCCAAATTCCATAATTATCAACAGAATAGACTGACATTCTTTCTTGTTTTTCTATTATTAATGTTGAATTACGAGCAATACCAAACTTTAAAGCTATTGGTAATTTACCATCGGATATCAAATTTATATAAGCTTGCTTCTGACTGTGAGAAGAGCACGCGCAGGGAAGCTTGCCACACTTTAGATGATAGGCTAATGATTCATTTACCGTGTTGCAAACAGGGCATTCTACATACCAATAATCAGGATAACCTTTGCGGTTCAGTCTAAGGCTGCGAGAGAATACCGTATTTATATGAAAAGACCCTGAGTTAAAGAACCCTTCAACCATATCAATATCTGATTTTATATTGCACTTACCAATTCTATCTAGAGCACAATACGGGCAACAGCTTCCTGTTTTACATGCGCCGCCTATTGTGGTTGTAGTCCACTCTCCGTGCTTTTCACATTCAAAAATACAATAAGTCTTATTCCTGTTGTATTCTCCATACCAACCTTTGAATGCGAAGCTCCGTTCATTTGCAAGTCTATGGGCCCTTATAAGTTGTTGTCCTTCCGTCCATGAGGGATTTCTGGCACAGCCGCAGGGGATTTGACCCCTACGCAGGTCTGGGAGCGAGGTAGTGAAGAGTCCTTTCTTGTAGAGTTCTACATCTTCTGCACAGACCTTACAATGAACCACATAGAGTTTTGAGTCAGCTTGCTTTCCAATAACCGTAACTATATCATCAAAGAATTTAAGGTCTGTAAACTTCGTCTTTTTGATTTCTGCTTCATAACTAAATAACATGAATTTCCTACCTACCATATTTATGTTCATCTAGTATAGTTGAAATATTATAGATTGTAAACAAAATTAAAAGATGTTATCAATAAATTTACCTATTTCACTAAGCCCTCTGTCAAGTAAGTCGGACGCGGGTTTGGCGTTCCCGCCCACGGTATAAGTACCCGTAGTCTGACAAAACAGTTCCCAGTTTCTATACTCAAACTGACCAGAGAATGTAGCTGTTGGATAACCTGTAATATACGCTTCATTAGAAGAGAATACGCTTCTGCCAGACTTGTCTTTCAAGGTAAGTGCAATCCTTGCTGTACCTTCATCCAAATCTAAATCATGAATGTAGGACAGGTAATCGTTTCCTTGGGAGCTTTGAATAAGGGAGATTGTTATCGTAGCTGAGGTGTCAACATTCTTTACCCTTGTATTCTTTCCTCGTATCCCTCGGATAACAGTAAATCCTTTTACTGTTCTATTGACTGTGATACTCTGCCACCCAGTTAATTGATATCCACCAATCTCAAAAAGAACATCCTTGGGGCTGTATGTATTAACTGTAAAAGAGTTCGACATTAGAAAACTCCTTCAACAATTTGTGCAGCACCTGACGCAAGATTAACAAGATCTTGTAGAATGCCGCTAGCATCTTGGTTACTACCTACATTTATCACAGCTTGTGAAGATCGAAGAACCCAAGTACGCGAGTCAAAAGTTGAACTTTGAACCATATTAGGAAGAGATTCGATACATGTGTTTGTAGAGAAAAATAAATCAGTCCCTGACAAATCTTTAATGAATAAAGGAAACTTAGCCCTTTGTGTCAACTCATCCAACTGCCATAGTTTGGTTAGTACATCATTGGATGTAGAACCTCGGTGGAATGTCAGTTGGATTGTATATGTTTGGCTGTTAGTGAACAACCTCGCAGTCATTCCATCCGCTGTTTCTGTGGTCCCATAAGGTACTTTATCTTTACTAATTGTAATGAATGTACCTTCTGCAAAACCATTAAGCGGTATACCAAAGGCCAAACAATTAATATCTTCTGGGCAATAGTTAGCTAATTCCATATTATCTCCTTAAAATACTAGGGGCCTTTCAGCCCCTATTAGGCATTAAGGATTCAACCGCCACCGCTGCTCAACTGTGCCACCAGCAGCTTCAACAGCAGCTACCTCAGAGGGGGCCAGTGGAATGTTACCACCAATAAATAGATCACTGCCAAACAGGTAAATCTGCCAATCGCGGGTAGAAGTTTCTGAGCTGAATTCTACAGCGGGAGGGGCGGCGATGATAGCACTGTTGGACGAAACTACAGTTTGTCCACTGATGTCTTTGATGGTAACAGAGAACACCCAAGTGTTATCACTAGTTTGAGCATCAGCAATTTGTAGTTGTTGAAGAACAGTATTAGATGGGGATTATTGATGCAAAGTTACATCAACAGTCATCCCAGTTACTTTTCGCTTAACACGCCCAAAGGAGTTGGAAGTGCCTACACCCTGATAAGGTGTAGAACTTGGAACCAGTCGATTCATTGAAACGAAGGTGCCATCTGCAAAACCTGTTACAGTGTGTACAAAATCACCTTTCGAGATAACAATTGTGAAATCGTCCGGGGAGTAGTTACCAATATAATTTGAAGCCATTGTTAATCTCCCAGATTAAACGGAAAGGTAGAATTGGATGGAAACACTACGAATAGCACCAGCAAGCCGTGCACGAATTACAAATACACCAGCAGCACGTTGGGCACGAAGAGTTGCTGGGATGCTGAGAACTGGCGGCGTCTGTACAGTCCAACCAGAATCGATCATACCATTACTTTCAGCTAAACTAAGAACCGAACGGATTTCATTCTCTACAATCAAAAGGCCCGGATCAGTCATTGGGATCTTCAGGCTATTGATGATTCGGAAATAGATACCTTCTTGTAGACGTGCCTTCAGCCAATCCTTAGAAATTTGGATGTCAATTGGCTTACCATCGAACATATTACCGTCTTGGAAGACGTCAAGACCCCCTTTACGGCGGAAAAAGTTCCATGATTTAGCACGCAAGTTTACAATCTGAGTGGAGCTAAGGATACTGCGAGTAACCCCGTTAGCACGCTTAAAATCCCAGTCATTAGAACCCGGAGTAACAGCCAATTGACTACCCATCCAAGCAGCCGCTGGAAACTCAGTTGCAGAAGTTGCAGAATAAACACCGAAAGTACGACCAGCGTTCTTAGCCTCAAGCTTGTAGCCAACATCAGTAACACCGGCAGTTGGAGCTACCGCATCTGAAGAAGACAGGCCGTAGATTTTATCCATTGCTTGGATAGTATCAGACAAAGCTTCTTGTTCAGCAGCCACTTGCGTTTCAGCAGTAAGGGCGTACCAGATATCATTCTCTGCATCCACAGCTACCAGAGCAGCAGGCCAAGTCTCAGATGCGGTATTTACAGCAATCAGATTGGTCGAGGAACCGACACTCCAAGCAGTGCCCTGCACAGTTGGCGCAAGACTGAGGGTAGTTGTGCCGGATACAGTAATACCGGTTGGCGTACCAATCGCTGCTTTCAGGCCGGTTACAATTGTTGTGGCAGTTGCACCTGCGCCAGAGGTAAAGGTATACGGTGTGCCATTAAGTGTAACAGTATAAGTGGTGTTGTCAGCAACGGTAGGAGTAAACACCGCAGTATCTACTTGCCGACGACCAACTACAATAGATGGTGGAGTGGCGCCAATAACTGACGACTGACCAAACAGCTGACTGGCCATTTTGTATACGTTAGAGGTCGTGGCAAAATCACCGCCAACCTCAGCAATATTTTGATAAGTACGAGTACGTTCAGCAAAGTTAGTAAACGTAGCAAGGATAAGGGGAATAGCAAAAGAAGCTGTGGCAATAGCGGTAGTTTGGTCAGTAATAACAACCTGCACTACGTCGTCCAAGTCACTCATATGATGTGATCCTTTGTTGTGTAGCCGTTGCTACGGATAAATGATACTTTCTGGAATTTTTATAATTACTGGAATCTCTGAAGTCTCATCAGCAATGACTACGCCTTCAACAGCATCAATGAGCTGGTCAGTAATAACGACATAACTGAAAGTTACATCAAGATTATGATACTCAACCCATTTTGTATCTCGTTTCTGAGGTGCCCTACGAATCTGGCTTTTCCTCATAAAACCTAGTTTGTTCCTACTCAACTCCAACCTTGTAAGAGGGTTGTTATTGATATTATTATTAAAGCTTTGTGACATATCACCACTCAAGCTTCCGATAAAACTCAGTTGAGCCATAACTTCATATGCAACTTGAAAAGTTAGTGTTCCGTTATCGTTAACTAGAGTTGATGTGCTATGGTGTCCCTGCTGAACAAGATTCAAAACATTAATTACAACATAGCTTTCGGCAGGTTCAGTTCCGTTTGAATGGCTAAAAATCACCGGAGTATTGGGATATTCTGATAGTGCTGCTATAACACCTTTACGGATGGCTTGTCTGACATCACTGTAGATTGGCATATGATGTCCTCAATTTGGAGTCAACTCAATCCTAGCAGCCTGTACTTTCACATGCTCCAAGATTCCCATTCCATTAGTCCAATCATCCACTTTCATGATTTTGTACCGAGCATCTTTCCAAATGAACTCATCTGCTGACCAACCACCAGTCCCCTCTTTAAGTGTGCGGGCATAATCAGCAGAATAAAACTTAACCCAATTACGAGTTCTATCAGCTTCGGGAAGCATCATAATTTCGTATGGTTTTAGAGGTTGAATGTTCACTTGCAAAACTACCTCAGTGGTTGATCCTTCAATCCACTCACCAGTTGCATCATCATAACTACCAACAACTTGTCTATAGATAGTTAGGGGGATTTTATGTGTAAGTAGAAATTGAGGTTTTAACATTTAATTACTTCCCCTATTAGCTACTTTAAAATCGATTGAGTCGTAAAGAGTGTCAGAATCCCTGAGAGGGTCATTGAACCCTTTTTCAGACACAGTAAACGGAGAGTTTGGCGGAGTATCCCAATCAGCAACAGCTTTCTTTAGGTCTACCTTAGCCTGTACACCAATCTTCGTATACTCTTGTTTGAACGTGCTATTTCCCTCGGCAATCCTTTGCATACTCTCTACAAACAACTTGTCGTATGATCCTTTTCTAACAGGAGTCATGAAACCAACACGAATAGCTGGGCGAGTGGGGATGTTCTGAGCAGGAAGCCCTTCTTCTTGCCACTGCCAAACCTGAGCAACAGAGAGGTTATCGTTATCTGAACCATAATATGTAGGCTCAACAATACCAACTTGAACCTCTAGATCAGCTCCTTTTAGAAGTTCTTTCTTTAAACTATTCCAACCAGATTTATCTACTTTTAACTTGAAACTCATACTAGATTACCGAGTATTCAAAAGTAGTTCCCGCATCGTGACAATCATCACATCCACAACCTGTCTCACAACAAGCTGCTTCTCTGCAATTATCCCCATCACAAACTTCAATGTTCATGAGTTTACTCGGGCACTTGTTAGCAGACCAAGGCATCAATCCATTTGGAATCAGAGTTCCGGGATTATTAATCAGATAATCAAGGGCTTTAAGGTACTGAGTTGAAAGGCTGGACCAAACTTCGAGGTCGCCGGTCCTCTCGCGGGTACTCCATCCTGCAAGTTGGAACGAAGCAGAGATTGCAGCTAATCT
>Ga0157370_10000427_pt1 | contig 52545 bp, 42 predicted proteins | sample C35metaG_FD_113463 | JGI IMG/M metagenome (GOLD analysis project Ga0157370, IMG submission 113463) | Corn rhizosphere microbial communities from Kellogg Biological Station, Michigan, USA - C3-5 metaG | ecosystem: Host-associated > Plants > Roots > Rhizosphere > Soil | place: USA: Michigan...
CATCTGACTGATTACACTCCGATCAATGAAGTTCCATACGGTGCGGAGTTTCAATATGCCAATCAAAGCCCTGCCGGAGGAACTCTTCCAGACAACTTCTTCCGTGCGTACCCGGGCTTTGGCACGATCAACATGCAGTATTTCAACCTTACATCCAACTACAACTCTCTTCAGGCTCGGTTGAGTCGTCGTTTTGCAAATGGGCTGGAGTTTGGCATTTCGTATACGTGGTCGAGGGCGATGGACTATACGGACAGTTACAACGGTACCGTTCCGCTGTATCAGGATCTGCGCGCCTGGAACTATGGTCCCGCGGGATGGGACAGAAAGCACAACCTGGTTGCCAACTACACGTGGAGTCTGCCCAAGGCGAGCCGCATTTGGAACAACTTCGCCACCCGTGGACTGCTGGATAACTGGCAAATTTCCGGTATCGCCTCTTACATCAGTGGCGCTCCGGCTTCCTTCGGCATCAAGACGAGCAACAACGCTAACATTACCGGAGGCGGTGATGGTGCCCGGCTGGTTTTATCGGGTGATCCATCGCGGGGTGCCCCCCATACCTTCAAGGAATGGTTCAACACCAGTGTGGTTAGTATTCCGGTAGCCGGTTCGATTGGTACGGCTTCCAGCCCTGCAGTTCTAGGAGGGACCGGGAATGCTCCGCGAATCAATTACTTCAACCCCGGCGACACGAACTTCGACACCGCCCTGTTCAAAAATATTCCTGTAGAGAACAAGTTCGTTATCCAATTTCGGCTGGAGACTTACAATACATTCAATCATGCTGAGTTCAATGGCGTGAACGACACTGCTACTTTCAAGAATGCAAACTCATCCGATTTGTCAGTGAATCCTCAAACGGATTCCACTTTTGGGCAACTAAACAGCACCCTCGATCCGCGCAGGTTGCAATTGGCTTTGCGCCTCAACTTCTAACTCATTTGCAGACTCCTGCTGTCGGCACTTCCTTATGTCCGGCAGCAGGAGTTTGATGTGTTCAGATGTCACACTCTACCGTAGAAAAGGAAGATTAAATTCGTGAATGAGACAGATCGCAATTTATTGACCCGGCGTCAATGGCTGGGTAGAGTACCTGCACCACTCATCGCCGCTTCGGTCGGAGCTAGTTTGTTAGGTCAAAAAGAGCTGGTCGCTGAATCGAGCAAATCTACAGCAGCTAAGAGTGACCTTGGTGCTCGCATCTATAACATCCGTGATTACGGCGCAAAAGGCGATGGCACAACCCTTGACACGGCCGCGCTTCAAGCAGCCATCGACGCTTGCAATCGCGATGGTGGCGGGACTGTCCTGGTTCCAGCCGGAACATTTCAGATTGGCATCGTCGAGTTGAAGAGTTATGTAACCCTGCACATCGCTGCTGCCGGAAAATTGCTCGGTAGTGGAGATGGAAAGCAGTATCACGCGGTTGATGCCATTCCGCTACACGGCGACACGACCCTGGAAGATGGTAACTGGGCGCTCCTCTTTGCGGTCAATGCAAAGAAAGTGACGATTGAAGGTCCCGGCACGATCGACGGTCAGGGCGCACAATTTCACTCCGCGATTCGAGGCACTCCCCCGCCAAGTGGAATCGGCGGCAGCCGCCGGCCATATCACATCCTCTGCTATCGTTGCGAAGACCTTATCGTCCGTGACATCTCTCTGCTGGACTGTGCGTTTCATAGCATTCGCGTCATTGAGAGCACTCGCGTCAATATGGATCACATTTACATCCATAACCGCGTCAACGGCAACAACGATGGGTTTCATTTCATCAGCGCGGAATATGTCACTGTCTCAAATTGCACAGTGAAGTCGCAGGATGATGCCTGCGCGATGTTCGGAAGCTGCAAATTTATAACAATCACAAATAGTTCTTTCAGCACGCGCTGGTCTGTCTTCCGTTTTGGAGGTGGTTCAGCGGAGAACATTACCGTATCCAATTGCCTGCTCTATCAGGTATACGGATGTCCCATCAAGTTTCAGGTGAATCCGGGATCGCGCCATGAGAATATCTCGTTTTCGAACCTGCTGCTGCAGGATGTAACTGGGCCAATTCATGTAGGAACTGGTCCGAGGCCGCCGCGAAACAATTCTTCCGAACCGGGAGCAGCATCGGCGCAGCCGAAGACTGTTCATCCTGCGAATTCACATCCCGCTGCTGGACCCGCCACCGTCCGCAATATCTCTTTCAGTAATATCCAGGGAACGGTTACAACAAGTCCATCACAGTTAGCCGAGGCTTCTGTTACGAGCGGTTACAGGCCAGGCGAGGGACACTCCTGTATCACACTTAATTGCGTGGGCGAAGCGGTGATGGAGAACATCTCTCTCGATAATATCCATCTCACCTTTGGGGGCGGGGGAACCGCTGAGGAAGCGGCTCGACGCGATCTGCCGGAGATTGCGGGTGAATACTTCATGCTAGGACCGATGCCCGCTTATGGTTTGTACGCCCGCAACGTGCATGGCCTAAATCTGCAAAATATACGTTTCCAAGTTAGCACTCCAGATTTTCGCCCTGCAATGATCTTCGATCATGTCGTAGATGCTGCCGTCAATAATTTGAGCGTTCAAGCGCACGAAGAGGCAGAATCGGCACTGCGGTTTATCGACACCAAGCAAACGTTGTTGACTGCGGCGCGACTTCTGACCCCATGCCCGACCTTTCTGCAGGTAGAAGGTGCAGCAAACGAAGGGATTATTCTGGACGGTGGAGACTTATCGAAAGCAGCTTCGTCGGTTGCGTTCAAAAATGGCGCGGGAGAAAAGGCTGTAAAGCTGCGAGTCTGATTTTATCCAATATCCACGAAGGCCGAAGGTTCGCGGATATTGGATGACCCATAGAAATCAATTTGCCGGGGGCTGGGATTCGAGCCGGATATCCATATCGTCCCGATTCAGCAACAAGATAGAACCGGAGAAATTTGTCTAACCGGCAGAAGAGTTACCGTCCAGATGAAGGTGCGCAACCCGGTCATGGTTTACCCGTCCGCATCTATCACTTAGTTGGTAACAGTAGTGCGTTCAATCCGAGCTATGAGGTCACAATGTAAACGATTTTGACAAAGAGCCCTAATGGAGGGTTGCGTTCATAAATTCCTTTAGGGAACATCGCTCGATCATCCTTGCTCGATCGATGCGGGTTTCAATTTGGGCAAGTTATTTTAAAGGCCGGTATTTATTTTGATGACGAAAGTTCGAGCTTCAATCCTCTCTCTTCTTTTTGGTGCTTCCTTGGTGGGCGTTCCAGCTATTTCTGCTGAACAACCCACGGACTCCGCCAGAGAGTGGACTGCCGTGCAGAACTTACTGGAGGGGATCCATGGCATCTCGACTGCGCCTCCCAATATGATCGTTACGCCGAAGTATACCAGTGGTGCGCTCATGGGGAATGGTGACATCGGCGTGGTTGCGGGGGGCACGACAACATCGCAGCGCTTCTATTTCGGAAAGAGCGACTTTTGGGGAACTCATTGGAATGTGCGCCACAACGCCCCGGAGGTCTCGATTATTTCCTTAGGGAGCCTTACGCTCTCTTCGCCAGCCGAAACAAGGCGTGCGGATACCGTCTATAAGATGGACCAAGACATCCTCAACGCACAGGTGCTTACGACACTGAAGTTTGGAGACACGGTTGTTCATCTGCGTTCGTGGACGGCGGATGGAGAGAATGTTTTTGCTACCGAGGTTTTGAGTGATGCGGGCAGCCAGAATGTTCCTCTCCAACTGAATCTGGCGATGCCTGCGCCCGATTCTGTGGCGCATACCATATTCCCGGCGGCCGCTGGCGCACGTGAGGGAATGTTGTGGGCCAGCCGTGAGAACAATTTGACTGCACCGACCGATTACAAATCCCGAGCCGCAATCGCTGTGCGCCTCTTCGGTGCAAAGTTTTCAGAGGTGAAGCCAGCCCCTTATAACACTATTGGTAGCTTCATACTAAGAGCAGGACACCCGGTTTGGATCGTTACGGTGTTTAAGAGCGACAGTCGCATCGACCTTGATGGGCCAAGCTCCGCAACCCTGGTGCATTCTGCCCTGGGCCGCGCCCATCGATTGTCCTCTTCCGGTATTGCAAAATTGGAAGCTGCGCACCGCGCATGGTGGAAGCAGTTCTGGCTCAAATCCTTCGTTCAGCTTCATGACAAAGTATTGGAAGATTACTACTACGGAGCGCAATATGTGATGGGTTCCAGCAGCCGTCCAGGGCATCTTCCTCCGTCGTTATGGAGCAACTTTCTCACCACAGACAACGCAGGGTGGGGTGGGCGATATTTCATGAACTAGAACGAGGAGGCACCGTTTTACGGCGTGTTTTCGAGTAACCATGCCGATCTCGCCGAACCTTATAACCGCATGGTTCTAGCGCAGATTCCCTGGCAGAAGAACAGAACGGCGGCGGCGGCTGGTTATAAAGGCGTCTCCTTCCAGCGCACCTTCTCACCTTTTACGCTGTATGAGCCTCCTCCTGCGCCTATACCGGTCGCCGCTATCAAGAATTATAAAAAGCTCCCCTCCGACCAAAAATCAAACGCAACTTTCAGCCTTCTACCGGTGATTGAGTATTACGAGTACACGCAGGACAAAGCCTTCCTCCGCAAGCAGCTTTACCCAGCGTTGAAGGAGTTGGATGCTTTCTGGCGTGACTTTGCCGTACGCAATTCAGCAGGGACGCAGTGGATCTTCGAGCATAGCTCCGCTCATGAGGGTGGTGACGATATCAATCCAAACCTCGATCTCGGATTCGCTCGACGTGTCGCGCGGGAGTTAATTGAAACGAGCAAGGTTCTGGGCGTCGATGCAGAGATGCGGCCTCAATGGCAACAGTTTCTCGATCAACTCGCACCCTACCCCAGCGGCACGGTTAATGGCAAGACGGTGTATTACATCGCTGCGAACGTCAAAAACAAGATAAAAAATCAAGGCCTGTTCGAGCGTGGCGATCAGCCCATCAATCTCGAAGGGCTAGTCTATCCCGGTGAGAACCTTGCTATTGGCGGCAATGCGCAACAACTACAGATCGCCCGGAACTCGATGGAGGAGATGAACTCCTGGGGAGTGACGCGAGGCGGCAACACCAACAATGGCTTTTGCAAGATCTTTCCCATTGCCGCCCGCATCGGGTGGCCTGCCGATGACCTTGTCCTTAAATTGAAAGCCGCAATTTTGCACCAATGGCGTCCGAGTAACCTCACCGTCTTCCAAGGGGGCGGAGGCATTGAGACCTCTGGCTCCGTCGAGGCTATCGACTCCATGCTGCTACAGCACGAAGGCGGCGTGCTCCGAGTCTTTCCCGATTGGCCTGCAACGATGGATGCTTCCTTTACTCGCCTTCGCGCCAAAGGGGCCTTCCTCATCTCCAGTGGGCAGCATGGAGGGATAGTCAGCTACATCGACATCACCAGCGAGAAAGGCGGTACTCTCACGATTAAGAGCCCTTGGAACTCCCGCGGGGTACGTGTTACTGGCGTCAAGAACTCCGGCGGCTCTACCCTGCGGCCCGACACAGATGGACGGATCATGCTATCCACCATACCTGGAACTCACTATCACCTTATTGCTCAGTAACGATGATGGAGTATCTCTTATGTCGCGAGTATTGCGTATCTGTTTGTTGTTGGCTGTCTTGGTACTCACTGCATCCTTAGGACGGATCGTGACACGACAGGCCTTTTGCGCCGCCCCACACGGCCAACGTATCGTCTCAGCGAAGGTCGGTTCCGCCGCCGTGCAACATCGCTCCCAAAATAACGGCTCGGTCGAATTGCCCCTTCGGGTAGCTCAACCCTGTCACATCACCTTTACCACACCTGCAAGCGTAAAAATTTAGACGCCAACTATTGTCTACGCAGCTTTACTCGCAATCTGTGTATCACCAATGGATATTTATGAATTCCAAGATCGTTACCCTCTCTCGTACTCGCCATTATCGCCCTAGCGTTATGCTCATGCTCCTGATAGGGACATTCCTGTGTACAGGCTCTACTCGAGCGCAAGTTTATGTCTCTCCAAAAGGCAGCGATAGTGCGGCGGGCACCATAAACCATCCAGTTCAGACGCTCGCTCACGCCCGTGACCTCGCGAGAACGAAAGCACAAAAGAGGGTCTTGCTGGTTGGTGGCACTTATCGGCTGACACATCCGCTCAAGCTCTCCCAGCAAGATTCAGGAATAAGCTTCGCCGCGACCAACGGGGCGCACCCGATTATCAGTGGTGCAGTACAAATTACAGGATGGAAGCTGACCGATGCAAAACGCAATCTGTGGAAAGCCGCTGCCCCAGCCACCCTCACCAATAGTCGTCAACTCTACGTCAACGGAGTCCGAGCCCAACGGGCCAGAGGACCTGTTCCGGTTGCGCTCCAGATGACTCCGACCGGATATACCACCAGCGATGCCACCATGAGCCACTGGAAAAATATCTCCGATATCGAGTTCGTCTACACTGGAGGAAATTCTATCTGGGATCTGCCCTCTGAGGGCCTTGGCTCGTGGACGCAACCTCGTTGCCCCATCGCGTCCATCCATGGAACCACTATCACGATGGCCCAGCCCTGCTGGGACAATTCGACGAAGCGCGTTATGCTGCCCAACGGGGCACGCACAGCAAACCTCGTCGGGCCAATGAGCGTAGGCAAACGGCCCTCTTACGTTGAAAATGCCTTTGAACTTATGGGAACGCCCGGCCAATGGTACTTCGACCGCTCAGCCTCCACTATTTATTACGTTCCACGCCGAGGCGAAGATCTCAACCATGCAGACGTTGAAGTTCCCACCCTCGAATCTCTGGTCACGCTTAAGGGCACCGCATCCCAGCCCATCCACGACGTAACTTTCTCAGGAATCCAATTCTCCTACGCTACATGGCTAGGCCCCAGTACCCCCACAGGCTTCTCTGCGATTCAAGCGACCTACCAGGTCACAGGGAAAGATGGCTATGCCAAACAGGCACTCTGCAATTTCGTTCCTGGGGGTGAATGCCCCTTTGGCAACTGGACCAAAGCTCCGGGAAGCATCACGGTGGCTTTCGACCGCCACATCCAATTTCTCAATGACGTCTTCACGCATCTCGGCGCAGCGGGCCTCGACTTCGCCAGTGGTTCCCAGCAAGATGTCGTCGAAGGCTCTATCTTCACCGATATCTCCGGCAACGGGCTCCAGTTAGGCGGCGTCGAAGCACCGCTTGCCCCCATAGCCGACTTCACCAGCGACAACCGTATCATTAATAATCTCTTTCGCAATGTTGGATCAGAATACCGTGGTGGCATCGGAATCGTCGTCGGTTATGCAAGAAACACAGTCATCGCCCACAACGAACTGGAGCATCTCCCCTATGCCGCCATCTCCATTGGCTGGGGCGGCTGGCCCGATAAGATCAAGCACCCGGGCCAGGCCAACAACTCCGGCAACAATCTCATCGCAGATAACTCCATCCGCGACTTCATGCTCGTTCTCTCCGACGGCGGCGGCATCTACACCCAGGGCCGCACCGGCAAAACCCTCGTCGACGGCGAAAAAATTACCGGCAATGTCATTCGCGACCAGTACAGTTCCGGACATGGCATTTACACCGACAATGGGTCCGCTATGATCACCATTCGCCGGAACGTCGTCTTCCACACCGAGCACGATAACATCAATTCGCGCCATCGCGACTACTACGACGGCCAGCACGGAGAAAACTTCAATCCGCTCGATATCAGCGATAACTGGTGGCAGCAGGGCGACCGGGACTCAGATCAAGAACAGGTACGGGTCCAGGGCAATCGCATCATCTACGCTCTTTCGGAAGCTCCCTCTGTTCTGCTGAAAAGTGCCGGCCTCCAGCCAAAGTTCCGTAATCTGCTGCAACGGCGATTCGGCGCATCAGCCGCTCCGGAGCCGCCGAGCCGCGTAGCCTCTTTCGGCATCGATAAAGCCGCCTATCTTACCTGGAGCCCCTCCGTCTTCGACGGAAGCTCTCCCATCGCCTCATACACCGTTGCCGCATCGAACGGCCGCAAAATAACGATTTCAGCAGTCACATTTATGCAGAAGACGTATGTAATATTCAACGGTCTCACTAACGGCCAGTCCTACACCTTTACCGTCAGCGCAACCAACGCACAAGGTACAAGTGCCCCATCGCTCCCCTCACGATCTATTACGGCCACAGATCGGAAGATCGACCTTCCAGGTCCTCCGGCCAGAGTCCAGGCCTTCATCGACCACGGCAACGCCAGTATCCACTTCCAAACCCCCTCATCTAGTTTGCCTAAAGCGCAGGAACCGCCCATTGTCGCCTACGCTGTCACCATCCACCCATCGGGTCGCAAGGTCTACTTCACCGGCAGAAACGTAATCGCATTGCAGGAGTCGAAACACGTCACCTTCAGCGTAATTAACCATCTTAGGCCCGGCCAGCCGTATAGTTTCAGTGTGTCGGCCGTCAACGCCGCTGGCGAAGGCAAACCTGTAACTGCCCAGGCAATCCCGGTTTCTCAATAGATGTTGGGAATCTCGCGAGCTATAAATTACCTCTTTATCGGGAAATTAGATCTCGTTCGTCGGTACCAAGGCTATCGAGATTCAGCGTTTAGATAGTTCCTTCGGCGCAAAGACGCGTGAAGAGGCATGACGCCGAGAGAGTTTTGAAGAAGCCGCTGGAGATTGCGGCGGTGTCCACCCGCATCGACTTGCTGCCGCCGGAGACAGAGGACAGCCGTCCTCATATCCCTCGACAGTTATCTGTGACTTTGCTCTATAGAGATGGACGTACAACAGCGAGAAGATCATGGAGCAGACCAGGAACGGGGTCGAATACAGGAACAGGTCATAGCTCCAAACGACGGTGTGAAGGGCAGGAGATCGCTCCAGGGCGATGAGGCGGAGCGCGTGCAGTTCCACATAATCAGTCATAGGTACCCTGCACGTACCAGTGCCGGGAGCGTGGGTCGAACGCGATACGGCACACGCGCTCGGCATTCTCGTTCACCAGCCGGACGTCCCACTCTTCGCGACACCAGTTCGCCTCCGACCACCACTGGCCACTGACCCGGTTTGGTCCCGCGGACTCGCGGACGATGTAGGCTTTCGCATCCCAGAAAACGCGCTCGGGAGTCTGGTTTGCGAGTTGCACGTTGATCGACTGCGGTGGCCGGCAGACCCGCAGGGCAACAGGTTTGGAGCGTCGCGGCTGTTCCGTAGTACGCGGTGTAGGCGGCGTAAATTTGGCCATACGAAAGGCGTTGGGCCGGTGGTCATCAGTCAGTTCCGGAGAACCAACACACTGTTCGCCAAGCAGTTTGCCGAGACGTGCGAGCAACACCTCAAGCTGTCCCGGCTCCGGAGCCTGGGGAAGAAAGAGACCATGTTGTGAGCGGTATGGTGATGCCGACGCCGCGTGCAGCTTAACGGCGAGGATCGCGGCGCTGGCAGGATGGGTCTCAAGGTCGAGATGCAAGAGTTTGAGCAACGTCGGAGTGTCCTGCAATGGCAGGGCTGGCCGAACTGTGCGCTCGCGGCGTTTGCCGCCTTCCAGGTCGAGAATCACGTGCAGGCGGGCGATCGCCCGTGCTCTCGTACGGACGCGATCAAGCAGTTCCGTCGTCATGCGCGAAAGCAGGAACAGCAACCGTTCCAGTCATCTATTGGGAAGTCGAGTTCCATCCGCTCGACCAGGCCGTCCTCAAAGGATGGCTCGATGGGAAACATCAGGTGAGGCCACTCGCCGCGGGCGAGCGCATGCAGCTTTTTCCCGGTTTGGCCGATCCGGGCGATCAGGTCCGTGACCGGCAGTGCGGCCAGTTCGCCGCAGGTACTGATCCCCGAGGCAGAGAACCTCTCCGCATGCTGTGGCTCAAGGTTCAGCACGCGGAGCGGAAGACTGCGAAGCGCATCCGCCTCGCAGCCGACCGGAACGACACACACGCCCGGCTCGCCACAGGCAAGACAGACTGCGGCATGAAAGTTCTCTGCGACTGCAACGTGAGGCAGGAAACCGGCCGCCTGGATTGCCTGCTGCAGCTTGTTCGCAAGCTGAGAGGGGTCGCCAAAGAGGACGTTCATCCCCTGAATGTCCAGAGCGAATGTCCCCGGCCACTCTTCAATGACCTCGATCCTCGGAGAGAACAGGCATGCGATGGCATGAAGTGCGGTACATGCCGCAGCTTCAACGTCGGGTTTGCGTGGGACAATGACCAGCTTCGAAAAAAACTCAGCTTGCAGGCGCGTCATCCTCGTCTCGATTCCGAGGGCCCGCGCTGCCTTGTTGGCCGCAAAGACGAACTCTGTTGGAGGTTCACCATCGAGCACGGCAAACGGCTTTCCTCTTCGCATCGGTCAGGCTAAACGGTGCTAAGCCGCTCAGCCCGGACAGCCTGCTTAAAAGGAGCATCCGCCCAGCACTCAAACGGGCGGGGATCGTCGGCAAGCAGATCGGCTGGCATAATTTTCGCCACTCACTCGCTACCAACCTGCGCGCGATGGGAATTGATGTGAAGGTGGCGCAGGAACTGCTGAGGCACGCTAACTCCAGAACGACGCTGGATATTTACACTCGGGCGGTGTCTCAGCAGAAGCGAGATGCCAATACGCAGGTTGTCGAAATGCTGTTGCCGGCGAGCAAGAAAAAGTCTCAGCACCTATCAGCACCTATGCGGTCGCATACCGCACGGACGGAGAAACGTTAACCTATTGATATGGAGGGTTTGTTGGTGGACCTGATCGGGATCGAACCGATGACCTCTTCCATGCCATGGAATGAGTCAAACGTCAAATTATTGACGGCAAAGGGCTTATAAACCGGCCAAGTCGGCAAAATCGGCCCCATCGGCGATATTTGCGACAAAAATGCGACAAACTTCTAGCAGCGGGCCACTGGGCTGACCTTGTGGGCGTCAGCCCGATTTCCACCCCTCGTCGCTACGACCAGCGCTGTTCGCGCTTATGAACGGGGAAGCAAGCGTCAACGATTCGGATGACATTGTCGGCACAGTTACTACGCCCGCAAGACTCCGCTATTCCCAGACCCAAAACATTAGCTAGGAGGTGGTACTTTGCTCCGTTGCAGTTCTCAGCGGATTCCATCAAGTTCTCGTTCCTAAGATTTCAAGCGGTTTTCCCTGCGCATTGTTATCTACACAGAAAAGGGAACAAGAATTGAATCACCTGACTAATGGGATCAACGACTGCTCCACCAGGTAGAGTTGTTATCTTAGTCCAACGATCTGGCCTGCGCGAGATACAGTCTGGGTTTCTTGGAGCCTGAATGCGTCCACGAGATGCACTGGATAGCGGTAGGTTTTAAAAGGAATGGAGCGAGCAGGAACAGGTGACCCACTGATTACGAATTCAACATTGTCAAGGGTCCATTTCTATTCACAACATTCACCTTTTCAGTGGTTTACACATGATTGCCCGCACGGATGGACGCTTTTTATTTGCTCGCTTTGCTCAGTATTTCGCACGTTGTTGCAAGTAGAGAAGGCGCGGTGGGAGCTTTGCGTGCAAGCTGCGCCAACAGGGCACAAGTAAGGACACTGCTTTTTCACAAGTTCCGTAGTCGGAATAAATCACTCGACAGTCAGTGAGAAGGTAGTTGTATGCTGTAGCGAGCCAGATGTTGCGACTACCGTGATAGTCGAAGCGACCGGTTGACGACTCGACGATGAGCCTGCGGACGAGCCACCGCAACCATTGAGCATGACGAGACTGACTACGCTCAAGAGAAGCAACAGCGGGAGTCGCAGACGGGGTCCTCTTCTCCAGCAGAACCAACCGAACATAATTGCGAAGAATGTTGGTACAAGCGACTCAGCTCCATGCTTGCTCGCGGAGGCCGTCGCGGACGCATGAACTGTCACCGTTGTTGCAATCGGTCCTCCGTTCGGCGTTACCGTTGCCGGAGAGAAGCTGCAGGAAGCTCCCATTGGCAACCCAGAGCAACTAAATGAGACTGCGGCATTAAAGCCGTTCAGGGGTGTCAACGAAAGGGAAAAGGAACCGCTCTGCCCAGCTTTGATGGCAAGCGAGGAAGACGATGCAGTGACAGAAAAGTCCGCAGTAGGCAGATTCAATATATATTGGACGGTGGCGACAGTGCTGGGCGAATAACTGCTGGCGGTCGCAATAGCCTGGATGGTTTGGGAAGTCGATACCGTAATCGGCCCTGTGTATACGGTCGAGCTGGCCGTGGGCCGAGTCCCGTTGGTCGTGTAGTAAATGGTGGCGCCAGGGGTAGCATCGGAGATCGTCACGGTCTGCACCGAAGTATAGGTTCCCGACGGTACCGAAAAGGTCGGCGTGGCTGCCGATGGAAAGACAAACGACACTGAAGGTACCGAGCTGTTCTTATAACCCGTAGCCACGGCGATGGCCTGAATTGTCATCGATGTGGAGATCGAGATTGGACCACTGTAAAGGTTGGACATCAGTCCCGGCGTGGTTCCGTCGGTAGTGTAGTAGATCGCAGCCCCAGGAGTTGTATCTGTAATGACGAGGGTCTGTGGTGTCGTGTAATTGCCCGATGCAAGATTGAAGATCGGAGCAATCGCTTGGGGAAGGTTGATCGTATAAGTTGCGCTCGCTTCGGGACTGACAAGGTAGGGACCGTAGTTTGCTGCAATGCCGTTACCCACGAAGTATCCGGTTGTTATCGCAGCATAGGCACGGAGGGCGACCGAAGAGGAGAGGGTAATCGGTTCACTATACAGAAAGAAGCCCGAATTCACGCCATCCACATAGGTGGCGTAATAGATGTTTGAACCTGGCGCAGCGCCAGAGATGGCGACGGTCTGGATCGTTGTATATGTGCCTGACGGAACAGAAAATACCGGAGCCGAGAGGGAGGTCGGCAGGATATACGTCGCCATTTGCACTCCACTGTCCCGATATCCGGGAGCGGTAGCGATCGCTTGAACAGTTTCTGTCGCCGCCAGTTGGATCGGCGCCGTATAGCGTGTCGAGCCTGTGGTTGGCATGGTTCCATCGGTGGTGTAGTAAATGGTCGCGTTCGGCATGCCGTTGGACATGGTGAGCTGTCCGCCAGCGGTGTAGACCCCCGGCACCAGACTGAAGATGGGCGTAGCAGCAGACGGTAATGTGACGGTCGAGGGACGATACTCCCAGAGATCGTTCGTTCGGATCGGAAGGGTCGAAAGGTTGGTTCCCGCTCCCGAAAACAACCAGAAGTTTCCGCTCTTGTCGACCCAGCTCACAGCGCCAGATCGTGCTGATGGGGTATTGCCTGTGTCAGGGACTCCCTGGCTAGTGGAGAATCCCTGGGCACCATCGCATACAACAACTGGAATTTGGAGGATGGATTGAAAGCTGCAATTGCTGGTTGCATAATCGCCGCCCATCCACGACCACTGATTGATCGATGGATTGAAGACCCACAGCGCGTTATTCAACCCGAGATGGAAGCCATTGTCCTGGCCAGTAATATCGCTGCTTCTTCCTCCCAACAGCCAGAAGTTGCCTTGCTGGTCGGTCCATTCGGCAAACCCTGATCCCCCGGCGGGAGTATTGTTGGCAGCGGGCCCCCCAAGAGTGCCGTATAGTGCTGGCTGGCTGGAGCAATCGTTGAAGTTTACAAATGGGTTGAAAGTGCAATAGGGGTCCCGAGCGCCGGCCATCCACGTCCATTGCCCGGCAGAGATGTTATATCTCCAGAGGTCATTGGAGTTTCCTTGTTTTGAAGTGCTCCCGACCCCACCGAATAGCCACAGATTCCCGTCTTTATCGGCCCATGCGGCTGCCCCGGAACGGCTTCCAGGAATGTTCTCGGTCGCGGGTACGCCTAACGTGCCGTAGTTCCCCTTTTGGTATCCGCTGGTAATATCAACAAGGTTGGTTCCACCCATCCAGGTCCACTGCATTGTGGCTGGGTTAAACTTCCAGAAGTCGTTCAGGATAACGACAGATTTACCATCCCCGTCTCTCCCTGAACCTCCAAAGAGCCAGAAGTTCCCGTTGCGGTCTACCCAACTTGCTGCGTTGTACCGTCCCCCAGGAATATTACTGGTACCGGGAGTGCCCAGCCCGCCATATGTGCCAGCTTCTCCAACCAGGTTGGTTCCACCCATCCATGCCCATTGACTTGTAGCCGGATCGTACATCCAGAGGTCGTTCGCTTCTCCAGGTGAGGTCGCCAAATCCCCATAGGGTCCTCCCCACCTGCCTACTCCATATCCGCCAAAGAGCCATAGTCTTCCCGTATGGTCCACCCACACCGTAGCACCCGTTCGACCGCCGGGGGTGTTACCTATAGCCGGCGAACCAACCGTTCCGTACACATTGGCCGCCCCAGTGCATGTCTTCACTCCGAGAATCACAAAACATGGAACCGTATTGCTCCCTGACATCCAGCGCCACAGATGCGTTGAAGGGTTGAACATCCAGAGATCGTTGAGAAAGCCCTGGTTTCCAGCAGCATCGTATCCCTTCCCTCCAAAGAGCCAGAGGTTACCATCTGTATCAGTCCAGCTTGCGGCACCGTCACGTGCACCGGGAGAGTTTTCCGGTGCAGGCGTCTGCAGCGTTCCATAGACTCCCGACTGGTTTGCTGCACGACTCCCTGCCACCCATGCCCACTGCCCCGACGAACCTGTAGGTCCTATGGTGTAAACGGCAGAAGAAATAGTACTGTTCGAGTAATGGTCGGCAGCGGCAATCGCACGGACAACTCCAGAGGAAGACACCGTGATGGGGCTCGTGTAAACAGCCGAGTTGACGGTAGGCGCGGATCCGTCGGTCGTATAGTAAATGGCCGCTCCCGAAACAGCGTCGCTAAGCGAAACTGTCTGTCCGCTGCTGTAGGTTCCAGAGGAGGGATTGAACGTCGGTGATGGCGCAGGTGTCACCTGGATCGTGTAGGCTGCATTGGTTAAAAGACTGCTCGCATATCCGTCCGCAACGGCAATCGCTTGAATCGTCTGCGAGGAAGTGACGGGAATTGGAGCGGTGTATTGAAAGACAGATGTATTGCCGTTAATCGTGTAATAGATCGTCGCTCCGGGCGTTGTGTCCTCAATCGTCACCGTTTGTATAGAGGTAAAGGTGCCGGGCGCCGGTAAAAAGGTGGGAGTTGCAGCGATGGGGAGGTTGTTTGAATTTGGCTGAAATCGCCACAGATCCTGAAAGTAGCCCCACGTCCCGGCGAGATTCACGCCTTTTCCGCCAAAGAGCCAGAAGTTTCCTTTGTTATCGACCCACGTCGCCATGTCATCGCGACCGCTGGGAACATTCGTCATCCCTGGAATTCCAAGAGTACCGTACACTCCCGGCTGACCGCAGAATGTGCTGAAACAGGAGACCGTGCTGTTCCCTCCCATCCAAGCCCACTGGTTCGTCGAGGTGCTGTACTCCCAAAGATCGTTGAAATAGCCCCATTGATTCGCTGAGTTGAGGTCGAGGCCGGTGCCGCCAAACAGCCAGAGATTTCCATTGCTGTCCGCCCAAGTTGCTCCAACCATACGGCCCCCGGGGCTGTTGGAGGCGGAGGGAACCTGCAGAGTCCCATAGATGCCGGCCACCGCGCACTGGCCTGGAAGAACAGAACTACAACCGCTCATCCACGTCCACTGGCTTGTGCCTGGATCGAACTTCCACAGGTCGTTCAGGAATCCGTAATTTCCAGCGGAATCAGCTCCTGAACCACCGAAGAGCCAGAAATTTCCGTTGTTGTCGGTCCAGGCCGAAGCCCGATCGCGGCTTCCTGGAAGATTTGTCGCAGCAGCGATGCCCATCGTTCCATAAACGCCGGAACGTCCACACTGAGTCGTACAAACGACAGTAGTGTTTCCAGCAATCCATGTCCATTGATTTGTGGATGGGCTGTACCTCCAAAGATCATTCAAATCACCCATCGTACCGGCGGAATCGAATCCGGTTCCCCCGAACAGCCAGAGGTTGCCGTTCTTGTCCGTCCAACTGACAGAGTTCTCTCGAGAACCTGGAGTATTTCCCTGGGCCGCGACTCCTTGGTTTCCATAGACTCCTGGCTGAGTGCAATTCGTGCAGGACTCCGCGTTGCCTCCACTCATCCAGGTCCATTCATTTGTGGACGGCTTGTATCTCCAGAGATCATTGAAGTAGCTATTATTGCTATTAATACCCCCAAAGAGCCAGAGATTTCCGTCTCGATCAACCCACCTGACCGCTTCGAAACGCCCCTGTGGCGTGTTTCCGGTGGAAGGAACGCCCAAGGTTCCGGAGGTGCCCTGAGCGGTGGCGAAATTCCTAGGCAGATTGTCTACGCCACCCATCCATGCCCACTCGTTCGATGAAGGGTAGTACTCCCAAAGATCATTAAGCGACCCAGGCTTCCCCGATGCGTCGCTGCCATCTCCACCGAACATCCAGAGATTCCCTTGCAAATCCGTCCAACTGACTGCTCCGTGCCGGTTGCTGGGGAAATGATCGGCTGAAGGCACCCCTAAGGTGCCGAATGTGCCAACCTGCTGCCATGTCTTAGTGCCACCCATCCAAGTCCACTCATTAGTTTGGGCATTCGTCGGGAGAGTAAATGTTGCTGCAAACGCTGCTGCAAACAGGACCGCCGCGATCCTTCGCTTATTTCCCTTAAGATGCCGGCCGATTGGGTCAATGAACTTCTGTAAAGGCAAACCCTCGGAGAACCGCAAACAATTCATAAATACTCTGTTCTAGACCGATCACAATCGAACAACTTGCAACTAAGCGCAGACTTATCCGCCGAGCAAGCCACCCGTGAAATGGCACAATAAAATTTCGCTCATTATAGTGCGAGCACGGGCTGGGTTCGATGTTTTTGGGGGGAATTCGAGGCGTAAGGCAACGGACGCAGCCCGTAGGATTCACTCGCGTGGGGCTGAAGCAAACGAAGTCTGACTTATTGAAAAGAATGGAGCCGATGAGCGGAGTTGAACCGCTGACCTACTGATTACGAATTCAACATTGTTAGGCATCCAGTTCTATTCACAACATCTGCTTTTTCAACAATTTACATATAATTGCCCGCACGGATGGACCCAATTTTTATTTGCTCGCTTTGCTCAGCATTTCGCACGTTGTTGCACCAGCTTCCCACAAAATTCCCACAGTCGATGTCGGCCGCCGGGTGCTTATGCAGGCGACACGTCTGTCGTCGGCTTTTGGCGGTGGAGATTAGCGTAACAATCGAAGATGAGTCACGTGACTCGAACTGCAGTTTCCGACCAACTGATAGGATCAGCTTGTAAGAACAAGTGTGAGCTGCCCCCTTTTCCCACCCATTCATTAACAGGAGATTCTGTTTCCTTGAAGGACCTAGTTTTCTCGTACCAAGCTTAGTGTTAGTCCTCTACCGGTTTAGGTTGTAGCCAAGTCGCGGCTCGCCGCGACCTGGTTGGCGAACTCACTTGGTGTCCTGTCATCGAGAGATGCGTGAGAACGACTCTCATTGTATTCCTGCCTTCAGCCTTCGATCAGCTGCCTAGCCTCCTTCAGATCCATGAATCAGTGGATGTTCAGACACTCCGAGCGGAAGGTTCCGTTGAAGCTCTCAACGAAAGCAGTATCGGTTAGCTTGCCCGGCCTGGAGAAGTCGATCTTCACCCCGTTCCGATACTCCCACAGGTCCATTACCTGACTGCTGAACTCGTTGTCGCAGAACAGCACCTTCGGACTCCACGACTGGATTTCAGACGGTTCAACGTGCACAATATCGTCTCCCTTCAAGCTCTGTCCGGCGTCGATCGCCAGAGCTTCGCGGGTATACACATCCATGATCGTCAACAAGCGGAACCGCGCCCCATCCTGTAACTGGTCTGCCACTAAGAACTTATCCGTAATTAGTATTCACCTGGATATTCTTGGTAGATTTTGGTGGGGAGCAAGATGGATCTGGGTGAAGATCGTATCAAGATGGCTCAGGCCAAGTCGTGGACGGTGTCGGACGCGTTGTGGGGCAAGCTGGAGCGGCTGGTTCCCAAGCACAAGAGGCCGAAGGGCCGCAACAATCAGCGCAAAGCCGGTGCGAGGCGCAAGCCGATAGCTGCTCGGCAGGTGTTTTCTGCCATCGTCTATGTGCTTCGAACCGGTTGCCAGTGGAAGGCGCTGCCCAGGAAGTATGGCAGCGCGAGCGCGGTGCATGCGCATTTCCAGCGCTGGCAGCGGGAAGGCTCTTTTCTTAAGATCTGGAAGGCAGGTTTGGCCGAGTACGACGAGATGGAGGGGATCGCCTGGCGCTGGCAGAGCATCGACGGTGCTATGGGCAAGGCTCCTTTGGCGCAAGAATGTGTGGGGCCTAACCCCACCGACAGGGGAAAACAAATGGGCGCAAGCGCAGCCCTCCTGGCTGGACGCGCGTGGCATCCCGCTGTCGCTCGTCGTCAGCGGAGCCAACAGGCATGACATGAAATTGCTTGCTGCAACGTTGGACGGCATCGTGTGCCAACGTCCCGAGCCCCGCAAGGGGAAGCCGCAGCATCTGTGCGCCGACGCAGAATATAAGGGCGAACCCGCCCGCAAAGCAGCTCTGGCGCGGAACTACCAGCCCCATATCAAGCAACGCAAAGAGGAGAGCGAAGCCAGGAAGCAAAGGCCAGGATACAAGGCCCACCACTGGGTGGTGGAGCGTACCCATGCCTGGTTCAACCGCTTTCGCAAACTGCTGGTCACCTTCGAGAAAACAGAAGCCAGCTACAAGGCACTCCTCTCCCTCGCTGCCGCCTTGATCTGCTGGAGACAGACTCTAACTATTTACGGAGAAGTCCTAAGTCCATGCTCCATGCCTCATCTGGAGTGATCGGCTTGACCTTCTCTTCGCGCAAGCAAGCAGCCCTGCGCTTGCCGGACGGCTTCATCCTCTTCAACATGAGCCCTTCTTCTTTGCACAGCTGGTACAACAGATACTTGCCCGCATCCCAGCCTTCGCGGTTCAGCAGCACGCGGATCCTGCGATATCCATAGCGCACTCTTGCATAAGCGATCTCGCGAATTCGCATCCGCAACTCAGTTCGTGGATAGAGTCAGCTGCGATACCGACAGGTCGCTCTTGCCAGGCAAGGCACTCGGCAGGCACGCCGTTTGCTCACCAGATAGCTTGCTACAAGACGTTCCCCTATCGGCCCAGGTCGCGAAGGCTTTACAATTTTTTGACAGCACATCCTGCAACATCGTCTTGTCCAGCGTCAGCTCCGCACCAACCGTTTTAGGTACATGTTCTCTTCTTTCAACTGCGCCATCTTTCGGACCTCGTCCACCTCCAGGCCGGCGTACTTCGCCTTCCATCGGTAGAACGTCTGCTCGCTGATCCCGGCCTTCCGGATCACTTCGGCCACAGGGACACCCACCTGCGCCCGCTTCAACACTCCAACGATTTGCTCCACAGAAAAAAGCTTCTTCTTCATCCAAATCCCTCCACCCTATCCGGTCAGATTTGGTTGAAGACTAACATCTCAACTGGCTCAGAAATACTGGGGCCGATCACATAGCACTCACCAAAGCTGTCTCTGGCTTGATACCGTCTGCTAACACCCCGCACATGACAGGCTCCTAAGCAGAGGCTGCAGATTCTACTGCTTACCGCACTGCAAATTCTTTCAATACGCTTTTCAGGAATCTCGGCAGTGCTGGATTTGCATTATTAGTTTCCCACGATAGAAATAGCTCGGCGTAGAGAGGCGGCATTCTGATCTTCCTAATTATCGCCCTATTGAAGTGCAGGGCCTTTGCGCTCTCTGGAACAAGAGCGATTCCATGGTTTGTGCTCACCAATGCGAGGATCGAGTGAATTTGTCCAACTCTCTGTACATAGTGAGGCTGTACCCCTGCGTTTCTGAATACCCTCTCGATGAGTTCATTGAAGTAAGGACCTTCGACTGGACCAAAGGTAATAAAGGGTTCGCCTTCAAGATCCTGGACTGTTGGGTTTCTACCTACGGCAAGGCGATGACCCCGCGGAACAGCAAGCATCATCAGTTCATGTGCAACACGTGTAAAGGCCAGATTCCTAGATTCGGAAGGCCGCCGCAGTATGCTGATATCAATCTTATGACCTTGCAGTGCCTCAATTTGGTCACGTGACTTCATTTCATGAAGCACGATATCTATATCTCTGATGGAAATCTTGACGTGCGAGAGCAGCTTCGGAAGAAAGCTATAACTGGAACCAGCTGTAAAGGCGAGATGCAACAACCCAGTCTCACCGCGAGAGATTCTCTGTGCGGCAGAAGCAGCGTTCTCCGCCAGAGCTAACAGGCGTTTTGCTTCCTGTAAAAATGCGGCTCCGGCAAGCGTTATTCTTACTGATCTACTGGTCCTCACGAAAAGCTGGACATTTAAGTCCTCCTCAAGCAAACGCACTTGTCGGCTCAACGGTGGTTGCGTCATATTCATCCGCGCGGCTGCCCGGCCGAAATGCAATTCCTCGGCGACCGCGATAAAACAGGCGAGCTGTCTGAGTTCAAACATCAGTATAAATTCTATATCGATCAATGCCTATTATGTGTCGTTTATCGCATGTTAATCATTGACCATCGAAACGCTAGATGCGTACAGTTCTCTCATCGCAACGCCTGTGAACCTTTTACCGAGGCTTCTGAATGATCGAGTCATGCCGCTTGAAATCGTTCACATGCTAAGAATCGAGACTAATCCTGTGTATAGAAGAACCATCGCGCTTATCCTTCTCGCCTTTCCAATAACCTTGGTCCGTGCTCAGACTGTTGTAGGAATACGTGGAACGCAATTCACGATCAACGGTCAGACTACCTATTCAGCAGCGAGCGGGTTTCCTGCCGCTTCCCCGAGCCTCGAAGGAACTTTACTCAATGTGCGAGCGGTCCAGGCCATCTTTGATGACGCTCACTATCCAACCCAAGGATCAAAGGAACACCCCTATTTGTCTAGCGTCGCTAGCCCCGTTTCATTTGACTATCCAAACGGGCCGTACGGTGCGGCCCAAAATCTGGACGAGTTTTTGGCGGCACTCCCAACCTGGCGACGAGCAGGGGTACTAGCGTTTACGGTCAATCTACAGGGAGGAGGGCCTTCCGACGGCAATTTTGGCGTGCATGATCAGCCACATCTCAATAGCGGTTTTGATCCGCACGGAAATCTGAAGTCTGCATATGCGCAAAGGCTCACCCGTGTTATCGAACGCGCCGATCAATTAGGAATGGTCGTTATTGTTGGGTACTTCTACCAAGGCTCAGAGCACTGGATAGATGAAGCTCCTGACGACAAGTACATGAGAGAGGCTGTTCGCCAGGCATCGCTCTTTCTCAAAGGATTGCCACATCGAAACATGATGATAGAAATTGCGAATGAAGTATCTCCGACCATGTATCGACATCCTCTTTTGCAGTCGAATGGCATTTTAGACGCTGTGAATTTGGCAAAAGAGAGCGTACAGCATCAGATTCCTGTTTCTTTTAGCTGGATTGGTGTGCCGCCTCCTCGCGGAAGCCGCGCTAATGACGCCTTGCGTGCAGTCGACTACGTACTGACTCATACGAATCATAGGAGTGCCGAGGGCGTACATCAATATATACAGGCCATGCGGGCTGCTGTTGGATACGACCGTCCAGTGCTGATTAACGAAGATGGAATAAGTAGCTTCAATTTGCAAGCAGCGATCGAGGAACATGCCGGATGGGGATATTACGATCAGGGATTGAACAACTATCAGGATGGCTTTCAGTCACCTCCTGTCAATTGGAAGATCAGTTCAACGGCAAAGTGGATTTTTTTTGATCAGGTAGCGCGTCTAAGCGGATCTCCCTCACCGCGCGTTCCCGATGAGGTCGACCCTGTTTCGCCAGTTATAAAGCTGATCGGGCTCAATGCGGGTCAAAGCCTAACGTCAAAAACGAGGGTAGAAGCAGTCATTGCAGACCGGGATCCTCGATGGCCGATTCGGCGCGTTGAGTTCTTCATCGACGATAGACCCTACAGCTATACCGTAACCGCACCCTTTCTTCTGGGCAGCAACCAGGGGGCTGGGGGCCTAGATGATTTGGCATCGGGTTCGCACAAGCTTCGCATTGTTGCATATGACGAGCGTGGACCGGCTTTTGCGGAAACTTGCTCCCAGCTTGAAGTCCCATTCGTAATTGAGAAATAGATATTCAGCCGTCAATCTTAGTTGACAATCATTCAGGAGTGCAAGAGCAATGACGAAAAACTTATTACTATCCGGGTTGCTTGCATTTGTTTCATTAGTTTGTGTAGCAGCGATGGCGCAGAGTCCGACTGGCACGATCAACGGTACAGTCGCCGATGTAAGTGGCGCGGTCTTATCAGATTCAATGGTTCGTGCAGAAAATATCGCGACCGGCGTTAAGCGTGAAGTGAAATCGGATCAGGCAGGGTTGTACTCTCTTCCAGCCCTTTCTCCAGGAACCTATAGCATTACCGTGGAACACGAAGGCTTTAAGAAAGAAGTACGTTCAGGAATTCTTTTGCAAGTACAGCAGACGGCTCGCGTAGACTTTGCGCTTCTAGTTGGGGATACTGTTCAGACTGTAGACGTCACTTCTTCCGCTCCACTTTTATCCGCTGAAGATTCGACTGTCGGTCAGGTTATAGAGAATAAACGTATCGTAGAACTGCCTCTCAACGGACGAAACTACCTTCAGCTTGCCAGCCTTTCGCCCGGAGTTACTAATACATCGTCGCCATCCAACGGCGCCAGCAGTTTCCAAGGCGGAGCACGTGGCGGCACGAGTATCACCATTAATGGGCAGCGTAATGATTTCAACCATTACACTCTTGATGGCATTGAGAATACGGACCCTAATTTTAATACTTATATTCTCCTCCCGTCTGTGGATGCTCTTCAGGAGTTCAAGATTCAGACGGCCACCTATCCAGCTGAGTACGGATTTGCCATCAGTCAGATTAACGTAACAACAAAGTCCGGAACAAATGCATTTCACGGGAGTGCTTTTGAATTTCTCCGCAACTCCTGGTTGGACGCCAAGAATTACTTTGATTCTCCCACTGCTAAAATCCCCCCCTTTCGCCGGAATCAGTTTGGCGGAACAGTTGGCGGTCCAATCATTCGAAATCGGCTATTCTTCTTGGGCAATTATGAAGGCTTGCGAGATAGCAAGGCACAGACACGGGTCTCTACGGTCCCGTCGGCCTCACTACTCAGCGGCAACTTTGTCGGACTGAAGACCGTTTATGATCCGGCTACCCGTGTCGTTGCTCCAAATGGAACAATTACTGCTAGTCCGTTTCCAGGCAACATCATCGACCCCAGTCGCTTCAGCCCCATTTCGGTAGCGCTTCTAAATTACTATGCCGCGCCTAATCGACCGGGGGCGACGAATAACTACATCAGTAATGAGTCGCTGACAAACTCAGGCGATCAATATATGGCACGTATCGATTATCAGATGAGTCAAAATGTTTCATGGTTTGGGCGCTACAATTATGACAAAGATTCCCAGTACGTCCCATCCAGTCAGCCACATCAAGGTACTGTTGTTGGTACCAGACCTGATCAAGTCCTTGCCGGGGGCACACAGATTCTGGGATCACGTCTCGTCAATGAGGTTCGATTTGGGTGGACTCGATTTGTAAATAACCAAGCTGGCTATAACTCTTTCAAAACTGATGTAAACGGTTCAGTGCTCCATATTCCTGGCCTCAACCCCACAAACTCTCCAGCCTTTTGGGGAATTCCAATAATCAGTATTAATGGATATACAGGCTTTGGCGAACCGAATACTGTGTACCTGACCCACAACAATATCTGGGAGGGCCATGACACTCTCAGCTGGACACTCGGGAAGCACTTCTTAAAGCTGGGTGCAGTATATCAGCCCATCCACTACAACCAATCGGGCAATCAGTTCGCTCGTGGGTCTTTCTCGAATGATGGTAGCGCTACGGGTGATCCACAGGTTGCTGGCAGTACCGGTAATTCTGTTGCGGACTTTCTTCTCGGTTATGTGTCATTCGCCCAGAGCGGTATTCAGCCTGCCGCTGCTGAACTGCATGGAACGTATTATGCTGGTTTTATTGCAGACACGTGGCATATTTCATCTAAACTCACACTTGATTATGGTCTTCGGTATGAGTATTTGACGCCTTTGGCAGACCAGATCGATGGGTCGTCGAACCTCGCTGATATCGACACGACTTCACCGATCCTTGTTCGAGCATCCAATAAAGGGAAGAATCTAGACCCTTACGCAGGGCTAATTGCAAGACTGACGAATGTTCCTGTAGTCCGAGATGGCCGGCTAGGCCCAGGGCTGGTTAATCCTGACAGAAACAACTTCGCTCCTCGCCTGGGTCTGTCGTACTCAATTAGCGACAAGACCGTTCTTCGTGCGGGAGTCGGAACTTTCTATGACGTCCTGGACATGGGAAATACCATATATGACATGTCCAGAACCTTGGCAGGAGCCATTCAAGTGTCTCAGGATCCCACGACCCTCAACCTGTCGTTTTCAAATCCTTTTGCAGGGTCTTCCGCGGGAACGGGCGCAACAATCAATATCTCGACCCCGACGCTTCTAACAAATAATATAAATATGCGTACCACCTATGTTAGTGAATGGACACTGAATCTCCAACAGTCCTTAGGCAAGAACACGGTCTTCGAAATTGGCTATGTAGGCAATTCCGGCCACCGCCTAAAGGCCGAGAGGTCCATCAATCTTCCTCAGCCCGGACCGGGAAATCTTCAATTGCGTCGACCATGGCAGAACATTGGTTTCGTTCAGTTTTCAGATGGCAATGGCAATACGAACTATAACGCCCTGCAAATGAAGGTTCAGCGCAGCTTCAGCAACGGATTTACCTTACTCAGTTCCTATACTTGGAGTAAATCTCTCGACAATACCAGCGGCGCACGACCGGGTGGTGGAGATGTGCTATTTCCGGGTAACCCGTTCGACCTTGGACGCGGCGAGCGCGGGCTATCTTCATTTGACGTGAGACATCGCTGGGTAACCTCCGGGCTTGCTGAATCACCCGTCGGTAAGAATAGGACATACTCTTTTGGGCCGATTGCTGATGCATTGCTGGGCAAGTGGCAAGTGGGCGGCATTCTAACGTTGCAGAGTGGAGGACCATTCACTGTTGTGAGCGGTACCGATATTGCTAACATTGGTAACGGCTACACGTCCCGCCCGAACCTAACGGGATCGCCGATTCAGTTGAGCCATCCTACTGTAAGCAAGTGGTTTAACGCCTCAGCTTTTGTGAAGCAGCCAGCCTATACATTCGGAAATGCCGGTCGCAATATTGTGGAGGGACCAGGTGTACTTGATCTAGATATGTCCTTGATGAAGACGATTCCTCTTGGCGATAGAGTTTCAACGCAGCTCCGGTGGGAGGTATTTAATGTTGCCAATCATCCCATATTTTCGTTACCAAATGGGACGCTCAGCAGCACTACCTTTGGGGCCATCTCTTCTACGAAAATTGATAACCGAGAAATGCAGCTGGCTGCGAGAATTGTCTTCTAGAATTTCTCAACGTGATAATTGCAGATACTTCAGCGGACTAACACGGGGACCGTGGGCGGGCAATCTCTGTCCCGATAGTCCTTCTCGCAGGCGTGTAATTCAAAAGGTCACAGGCTATCGATCTGCTCTGTATAAATAGAGAATTTCGAGTCATATGATTTTCCAGGAGCAATGAGGGAGTTATGGCTAGCATTTCTGAAAGAAAGACATTTCGAATCGCGCTCCTGCCGGGCGACGGAATTGGACCTGAAGTGATTGAGGCAGCACTTTCGGTCTTGAAGGAGGTTGCGTCTCATTTGCTAAGTGTTAATTTTGAGTATGAAGTGTTCTCCGTTGGAGCTGCAGAATTTCTTGCTTCGGGTGATCCTCTTCCGCCCCGGGTCTTCGAGAGCCTTCCCAGATTTCATGCGGTCTTGCTGGGCGCAATGGGTCTTCCCGGCGTCCGCTGGCCGAGCGGAATCGAGATGACTCCACAACTAGACCTTCGTGAACGTCTTGATCTTTATTGTGGTCTTCGTCCGATCTATCTATTTCATCCCCAAGACTCGCCGTTGAGAGGTCTTGAAAAGGGAAGCATTGATTTTCTATTAGTCAGGGAGAGCACGCAGGGTCTGTTCGCCTCACGAAAGACCGTACCGGATATGAGCGCGGACAGCGTCGAGGACCGGATGCTCATAACTCGCGTTGGCTCCCAGCGAATAATACATGCCGCCTTCAGAGAGGCGATGAAACGCCGCAAACATTTGACACTGATCGATAAAGCGAACGTGCTCCCTTCGATGGCTTATTTTCGTCGAATATTTGACGAGGTTGCCGCTGAATATCCAGAGGTCAAAACCGAAAGAATATACGTGGATGCTGCCGCGCTCTATTTACTGCAAAAGCCGCATGTCTTCGATGTCTTAGTGACAGAAAACATGTTTGGGGACATACTTTCAGATCTGGCTGCTGGTCTCGTGGGTGGCATGGGTATGGCACCATCCGCCGATCTAGGCGATCATTATGCGGTGTTCCAGCCATCGCATGGCTCTGCCCCAGATATTGCGGGACAGGGCATAGCAAATCCTGTTGCTACCATTCTTTCAGTTGCTATGATGTTAGATTGGCTCGGCCATGCTGAATGCAGGAAAGGGGCCGCGCAGATCAGGGCAGGCGTTCATGCGGTCTTTACCAATCCGACTGCACGTACACGAGATATGGGCGGCAAGTTATCAACTTTTGCTTTGGCGGAGACCATTAGCCTAGCAATTCAGAATCATCGAGAGGCTGGAGTTGGCCAGTGAGAGACGGATTCCATATATTCGACACGCATACTCATATTGGTGAGGGGCGGCATAATGGTCGCGTCTATAACAGTGAGCAATTATTGCGCGACATGGATGCCTATGGAGTCGATAAATCGGTCGTTATCCCTTTCCCTGTTGTCGAAGATTATCGACATGAGCATGACATCATAGGACGAGCACTCCGAAGCTATCCTGACCGGCTCGTTGGAGCTGCATGCCTCTCACCGTTTCTTCCCACCGCCGAATTCAGCGACGAAGTCCGCCGATGTAAAGAGGAGTATGGGTTTCGTGCTCTCAAACTTCAACCTCAGTATCACGGGCTCAACCCACTGAGCAGCATAAGCGACACTTTCTTCGGGGTAGCACTGGCGAATGATCTCACGGTAATATGCCATACGGGATCAGGTCTCCCTTTTTCCGCGCCGTCGTTATATATGGTGCCAGCTCGTAAGTTTCCGGATCTAAAAATTGTACTCGGACATTGCGGCGGTGGAATTTTTATGCACGAAGCCATCGTCGCTGCACTCTTCTGCCCGAATATCCTCCTTGAACTGTCGAGCCTCATGCCCCATCAGGTTATCGAGGTCCTAAATCATGTTACTAGCCATCGGCTTATGATCGGATCTGACCTTCCCGAGAGTGTGGGCACCGAGATTGGGAAGATACTCAACCTTAGCGTAGCGGAGGAGGACAAGCGCAATATTCTCAGTGTGACAGCATCGAGGATCTTCCATGATTGAGAGCGGACGCGCAGCCGCTTGCAATCCGAACTTTAGGAAATATGGCATGGTTCTGGCCCTATTCATCCTATCGATGATCACCTATGTGGATCGAACTAGCATTGCCACCGCCAAGGACCAGATCGCTGCACAGCTGACCCTGTCGGACAGCGCAATGGGGATGGTCTTCGGTGCATTTGCATTGGGCTATGCCTTCACTCAAATTCCCGCTGGCTGGCTGGCTGATTGGCTAGGTCCCCGCGTTGTTCTAACGAGCGCTGTTGGACTATGGAGCGTCCTCACTGCGCTAACTGGAGCAGCTTGGAGCCTCCCCGCCTTGCTTGCGATTCGCTTCCTCTTTGGTGCTGGGGAAGCAGCAGTTTTTCCAGGCAGTGCCCGAGCGATTCGTAATTGGCTACCGCCAGGACAGCGAGGCCGGGCGAATGGCGCTCTATTTGCAGGTTCTCGAATTGGCGCAGCTATTTCCTACCCACTCCTTGTATGGATGCTCGCTCGGTGGAATTGGCGAAGCGCCTTTTTCATTCTTGGCATGGTCGGTCTTGTCTGGGCAACATGTTGGATGATATGGTTTCGAGATTCTGCGCTCAATAAGCAGTCGTCGCAACCTGATATCAATGTTCACGCGGACGAAGATGCGCCTTCGAGAGGAGGAAACATCACCAGCATGGTGGGTCTGGCAATGACACAATATTTTGCAAGCAATTTCACGAACTTCATCTGTCTCTCGTGGATGTTCCCATATCTTAAAGCTCAGTATCATCTGTCGAACTCCCATGCTGCTCTGTATGCGATGGCTCCTCTTTTACTGGGTGCCACGTCGCAAGGCATTGCTGGCACGCTGGTTGATCGAATGTATCGCTCCTCTCTGCGGTCATGGTCGCGTCGGTTTCCTTCTATAGTCGGGTTTGCGCTTGCGGCGGCCGGACTCATTGCTGTAACCCAGTCCCACTCGGTTGGCACGGCTGTCCTGGCTTTTACGATTGCCATCTTTGGAGCTGATCTGACGATTAGCCCAAGCTGGGTCTTCTGCGCGGATATTGCTGGTAAACGTACCGGCAGCTTTTCTGGCGCGATGAATATGCTTGGGAGTATTGGAGCGTTTGCCAGCGCAAATGCCTTTCCGTTTATGAACAGGATAACTGGAAGCTCTTCGGCGTACTTCATTCTTGCTGCGGCGCTCAATGTGGTAGGTATCATCTGTTGGCTTCGCATGCGTTCGGTCGATTTTCCACTGTCTAGCATGGCGGAGCCGGTGAGAGGGAACTGATGCGTTCATCGTCAGGTTTAAAAGGCGCTGGAATTGGAGCAGGTTACTTTGCGCAGTTCCAGCATGAGGCTTGGACAAGGATTCCTGAGGTCGAGATCGTAGCGGTTGCTGACCGTTCCGAGGTTAAGGCCAGAGAAGTTGCCTTGAAGTACGCGATTCCTCATCACTATAGCGACTGGAGACGGATGATCGATCTTGAGCGACCGGACTTCGTTGACATCGTTACCCCACCAGATAGTCACGAAGAGATCTGTTCTTACGCTGCCGAACGAGGGATCAACATCATATGCCAAAAGCCACTAGCTCCAGACTTTGCAATAAGTCAGAAGATTGTTGCAAATGCGACTGCAGCAGGCGTGCGATTTATGGTACACGAAAATTGGCGATGGCAACCTTGGTATCGTAAGTTGAAAGAGATTGGAGATACAGGAGTGATTGGTGAATTCACTCATCTTCAGTTCCTTACTCGTCTAGGCGATGGTTGGGGTGATAATCCATATAGTCCGCGGCAACCATTCTTTCGCGACTATCCTCAGCTCCTCATCTATGAGACAGGCGTTCATTTTATCGATACGTTTCGCTTCCTCTTAGGAGAAGTCAATAGCGTATTTGCTCAACTGCAGCGTCTTAATCCTCTCATCCGCGGAGAAGATGCGGGCGTCCTTTTCTTGAGTTTCAAAAACGGAGCAACTGCGGTGTGGGATGCGAATAGATATAACGAGGTTGAGGCGGAAGACCCGCGGCTCACCTTCGGACAACTTCGCATTGACGGCATGCACGGCCATGTGACGATGGACACGGAATCTAACATCCGTTTGAAGATGCTTGGAGAGTCGGGCCACAATATTGCCTACGAACGAACCAGGAAGAACTTTGCAGGTGATTGTGTCTATTTCCTTCAACGTCATTTCGTTGACTGCATACTATCTGGGGCCGGGTTTGAATCGAGTGGTGACGATTACCTAAAGACAGTGAGAATTGTGGAAGCTGCTTACGAATCGGCAAAGACATCCAGTGTAGTTACAGTCGACTAGGAGCACCAGGATGTTTATTGATTGCGAGATACTATTGAGGGATAGTGATGAGCGAGCAGCTACTTAGCGAATCGGGGAAAAGGAGTCTTCCACTGCTGGGATGTATCGCAGACGATTTTACTGGTGCTACTGATCTTGCTGGGATACTTGTCCTGAATGGTATGCGTACTAAGGTTATGCTCGGCATTCAGGAAGAAGAGGTGAAATATTCTGATGCGATTGTTATCGCGCTCAAGAGTAGGAGCATACCCGCAAGATATGCTGTTGAGTCGTCCCTAGCTGCATTACGGTGGTTACGCGACAAAGGCTGTCGTCAATTCTTCTTTAAATACTGTTCTACCTTCGATTCGACATCGAGCGGAAATATTGGACCAGTTGCAGAGGCGCTCATGGACGAATTAGGTGCGGACTTTACTATCGCATGTCCAGCATTTCCAGCTAACGGCCGCACGATCTACAACGGGTATCTTTTTGTGGGCGATGTACTACTCGAAGAGAGCAACATGCAGTTTCACCCACTAACCCCGATGACAGACTCAAGCCTGGTACGTTTGTTAAGGGGTCAGACCAATCACAAGGTAGGTTTGATCGACTACAGAAAAGTCAGTCTCGGGTCCAGGGCGATTTCCGAAGCCGTAGATAAAGCTCGTGCTGGGGGCATGGTCATGGCGGTCGTGGATGCGATCATTGAGTCCGACCTCAGGAACATTGCTTTCGCGTGCCAGGATCTTCCTCTTCTCACCGGAGCATCAGGATTGGCCTCAGGCATCCCGGAGACATTTCGCAAGCGTGGTCTTCTCACTCAGAATGAAAATGCGAGTCAACTTCCATATGTCTCTGGTCTTTCCGCCGTTATCTCTGGAAGTTGCTCCGAAGCGACTCAGCAACAAGTCGCCTGCTGGGAAGAAGAGGGGAGGCCCGTGTTTCATCTTGATCCTCTTTCAACTAATACGGATCCTTACTTGGCTGCTAAAGCTGCAGAGTGGGCTCGCACCAGAATGGATGACGGTCCGATCCTGATCTCTGCTACTGCCAATCCAGAAAGCATGAAAAAGGTTCAAGCGACGCTCGGTATCAGCAATGCCGGACGGATTGTTGAGGGACTCTTGGCCGATATCGCTTGCCGTCTTGTGGAATTGGGTGTCCGCCGGCTGATCGTTGCTGGTGGTGAAACTTCGGGCGCGATTCTGAAGGCCCTCGACGTTCACGCACTTCGCATTGGTCCACAGATTGATCCTGGTGTTCACTGGGCAGTATCCGAGGACAAACGGTGTTTGGCTCTCGCTCTAAAATCGGGAAATTTTGGTAGCGAGGATCTCTTCCTTAAGGCTTGGAGCTTATTGCGATGAATGAATCGAAGATACGGGAATGCATGGTAAGGACTGGCGAGTCCCTTTTCAACCGAGGATTGACTGCAGGTAGCAGCGGCAACCTCAGCGTCCGCATGGACGATGACTGGCTTATCACGCCAACGAACTCTTCGCTGGGCAGCCTCGATCCCGCCCGGATATCTAAGATAGGGCGTAACGGGCAGTTGCTTTCGGGAGACCTGCCCTCGAAAGAATTGTTCCTCCATCTCGCTATGTATGAACAGCGTCCAGCCGATACTGGCATCGTGCATTTGCATTCAACATGCTCCGCTGCAGTCTCCTGTATGACTGGACTTCCGTCGGAGAATTGTATCCCCCCGCTCACTGCGTATTTTGTAATGAAAGTGTCTCGGCTACCACTCATTCCTTATTACCGTCCGGGTGATTTAGATCTGGCTTCTGCCGTGCGGGACCTCGCAGCAAATCATCATGCTCTGCTGCTTGCAAATCATGGCCCAATTGTCTCTGGGACAACCCTCGATGCTGCAGTCTATGCGATCGAAGAGTTAGAGGAGACTGCGAAGATATTTCTGTTGCTTTATGGAAAAGACATCGCTCCGTTGACGGATGAGCAGATTGCGGATTTGAAAATGGTATTTAAGCAAAACTAGTGATTTCTTCGTAATCAAAGACAGAGAGGTGACAATGCCCAAATTCGCAGCAAACATCGATTGGCTTTTCACTGAGGTCCCGTTCGTAGAGCGTTTCGGAGCTGCCGCCGCGGCAGGATTTAATGGAGTTGAATTTCTGTTTCCCTATGCCCATCCGATCGGCGAGCTGAGCAATCTAATAAACCGCTACAAACTAAAGAATGTACTTTTTAATCTTTACGCCGGTGACTGGAAAGCTGGAGAACGCGGTATTGCAGCGTTGCCAGGTCGCGAGGGTGAATTTCGAGATTCGGTTGAGTCGGCTATATCATATGCGCTCGGCTTAGGAACGCGGTGTCTTCACGTTCTCGCAGGGATCGTTCCACCAGATGGCAATAGAGGCGAGTGCCGAGACCTATATCTTGCAAATATTAGATATGCTGCGAATAAATTGGCCCCACACGGAATAACACTTCTTGTTGAGGCCATCAATGGCTACGATATGCCTGGATATCTTATCCAGAATCAATACGAAGCATTCGATATCTGCATGGAAGCGGGCGCAGAAAATATTAAGATGCAGCTCGATCTTTATCACATGCAGATGGCTGAAGGGAACTTGGCCGCCGGACTGCTGCGCTACAGATCGGCTTATGCTCATGTGCAAATTGCCGGTGTCCCAGGAAGACGCGAACCGAATATTGGTGAAGTTAACTATCCGTATCTGTTCAGCCTTTTAGATCAACTTGGCTACGATGGGTGGGTTGGATGTGAATATCGCCCTCATGGCTGTACCCTTGAGGGACTCTCTTGGCGGAGCGCAGCTCTCGAACTGTGAAGTTTAAAATAGATTGTCCATTCGATCCGGATTGGGGAAGCTTATTGTGCGAACACGAAGTTTCATTGAGGTGACCGAATTGGGCAAGGCCGGGATGAGCGGGCCGCACTCGGTCTGGAGTGCCCGGGCCATTTTTGTGTCAGTTTTGGTGAGAGAACCTAGTCATAAAAGGAGTTGAGGATCCCAGTGACGGGTTGAGCATGGTTTCAGTCCGAGCCAGCCGTCCGGCACGCTGCCAACTCATAACACGTGGTATCGCGGATTGTGAACGTCGCAGAATAAGGAGAGCCACCGCGATAGATCTGGTACCTGTTGTCGAACTGTGACGGATAATGTAGGCTCCGCATCAGAAACTGTGATATAGCCGGTTCTGTCCCATCATGCCTGCTCGGCGGCTTCATAGTCGAGACATAGTTCGCTGAATAACGGAACCTCCAGCCTCGCCTCAGTCCGAACCGATGGACTTTGAAGAGAACTCATCAGCCCGGATTAATTGCTGGGTGATGATTGAGTTCGCGGATTTTTGCGCCATAGCTGGATCGCCTTCTTTGCTAAAAAATTACTCGTAGCCACACAGCGCAGATAGGACGGCTGTGAAGCCAATTCTTACATTCGTGGCGGCGATTCCTCTCGTCACGTGTCGTTTGGATTTGAGCGCAAATCGAAGAACCCAGAACTAACCACGGGGTAGATCCCCCTTGAATCAGTTGCCGTTGGACCGGACTCATCTTTCGCTCCGGTAAGTACGAGATTGCCGTTTGCGTCAAAGGCGAGACTGATTGCCGTGTCGTACCCCGTGTCGGGCTTCCAGGTTCTAGACCAGACGAGGTTCCCAGATGTATCTAGCTTGAGAAGAAGCACGTCGAAATCGCATCCACTTGCGCATTGCTGACTCACAGTTCTGCCGGCCAGGTAGACATTCCCGCTGACATCGACTCGAACTGTCTTCGCTCCGTCGGTCTCGTCCTCGCCGGAGCCAGCCCAATTCCGGTTCCACAGAAAATTTCCTGAACTATCAAACTTAACGACAAAGATGGAGTTGTGATTGGGTGAAACGCGATAGTCCCAGTTTATGCCCGACTCATATATGTTTCCGCTACTGTCTACGTCGAGCGAACACCCGCCATTGTAGGTAGGCCCTCCTACAGCGTCAGCTCCCAACACCCGACTCCAGAGAAGATCACCATCCGGCGAAAATTTTAGAATCGTCGCCGAAGAGGAACCCGTGCCTGACGGATTGTAACTGTAGGCCTCCGCGGCAATCAATACATTCCCAGAAGCGTCAAACGCTATATCGTGACCTTCGTCGTAGCTGTTGCCTCCCCAGGTCTTGCTCCAAAGCAGGTTTCCTGCGGTATCGAATTTCAGAACAAAGACGTCATACCAGCCGGCACCAAAGCTATCGGTGCGACCGGTCACATAGATATTTCCTGTTGGATCAACGGCGACACCGTTGGCATATTCGTCGGAACTGCCTCCCAGGTTTTGGACCAGAGGACATTCCCGCTGGAGTCATATTTCAGCAACAACGCGTCGCTGCCGCCCGCACCGAAGCTTGATGTTGAACCCGCCAGATACAGATTGCCATTTGTATCTCTACTGGTTGCCGCAATCGAGTCGGCGGAACTTCCCCCCATGTATGCGCCCAAACTTGAGCATGGATGACAGGCGAAAAGGACAACAAGATCAAGGCCAGCTTCCAAGCATGCTGCGACATGAACACACTCCCTCTTGTCTGCAGAATCTCGAACTGCGCACGGGATGCTGAATGTTTGTGTGTGTTCGCGTGCAGATGCTGTGCATCCGGATCGCCAAACTCAATTACTCATCTGTCAACGATTAGCACTGGGAACCTTCGGTGAAGTGCAAGGTATTGCAAGGGCATTAGCGACTTCTTTATCTCTAGATGTGAGATTTCAATAGTTTGTTATCCATTCAGTCGAGAACTGGGAAGCGGATGTTGCGAAGCAACAGCAACACAGGAGACTTCCGGACCGACAACGAGCGAGCGGCTACCTAGTCCTTAAGAGGCGAAGTCTGGGACACTCAAACCTAGGATGACAAACGTCTGAGCCTCTCTCCGACTTCCACAGGTCCATAAGCTGTAGCTTTTGAACCAATCCCAAATCCTCTCTACCCGCCTATAGATATCAATAACTTAGAATGGTCTTAGGCGCAGTCATTTTGGACCACGGCAATGAAGGGGCTTTATTCCTGCGACAGTGCTGAAGCGACTGATCCTTAAGCAGGAGGATCCTAAACCGACTCCACAAATTGACGTCGACTCATGAGGTAAGGGATACGGACATCAAATCAGAAGGTAAGCAGTGCCTGCCACGCCTTAAATGAGCGCGTGCCAGTGAACCAGACGTGATGTTTAGAAAGCAATAGGTTTCTTGAGCTCTAGGGCCGTCTTTGCTAAGCGACTAAGTTAAGAGATCACTGATCTAAGCAGTTTGAGCTGCTCTTTTGGAATTCCAGCCAGCCGCAGATCGAGCGACTTCATCCGCTCAAGCTCTTTGGATAAACGGCTGACCTGCCCAACGGAGAGGAAGTCTCCTGTATGTGTGCCACTGAAGAGCACTTTGTTCAGCAATATCGGACATGTCGCCAATTGAGGAGAGACGCTTGCAAGGGCATCTCGCACTCCGTGAATGTACCCCATATTCCCGAGATGAGAGCTTCCCGCGTTCATATCAGCATGTTTGCAAGGGGGCAATCGCATCCAGGCATCGTGCTTGTCGATCTTTAGAGAATCTACAGATCTGATCTCCGGCGAACCATTTCTACTGATGTAAAGTTGCTTTGGATAAGGATGAGTATCTTCAGGCGATTCTTTTCGACGCAATCGCAAAAGACTGATGCATCTAAGCCCATGGCGCTCCCTCTGATTGAATCGCGGCCTCAGCATCGCCACTCCTCAACGTTTTCAGCTGTCCACCGTATTTTGGTTGTGCTTCATGCTGGCCTCTAAACGCATAAGAAAGACACCGCAATTCAACCTTCAAATGCCTCTCTGATAGTCGTGAGTTTGTCGTGGCTCGACTTATGATTGTTGTATAGCTCTCTCACGAGCTTTTGCAGTTCCTTACCCATCTCGGCTCTTTCAGCTGCCTTCGTGCACGCAGCCAAGTCATTGATGCGCCGAGTGATCATTCGCATCCTACCCAGTGCGCTTCTCTCCCCCCAATCGCGGACTTCAGTTGCAATCTCAGAGTATGTTAGGTGAGGAAAGTGATCCTCAGGAATACGCTTGGTCTGTTTGCCTTCTTGTGCGAGCTGCTGGATCTTTTTCGATTCGCCTTTCGAGAGTGGCATCAACTCCTCTTCGATAATGATCGAGAATGCGAAGGAAGCTATTCGAATCTCCGGCGCGGACGGCGTCCACTCCGTTCGTTTGCGAACAGGGATAACCAGCCAGTTCGAAGCGGCTGAGTGCAGGGTGCAGCCGTAACCGAGGTCGATTTCATCATTGAGGGAGATCATCGATCGTGCGCGGAGTTGCCCCTCCCCGACCCGGACGAGATTGACCGCGCGGTAGCACAACGCATCGCAGCCGAAATCGAGGATGGATCCTATCTTCAGATCGGGATCGGCGGCATGCCCAACGCCGTATGCCGCTTATTACTCAACAGCGGCGTGAAGGATCTTGGCATCCACACGAAGATGACGACCGACGGTCTCGGCCTGCTTTACCGTTCTGGCCGGGTAACCGGATCGCGGAAGACGCTGGATCCGGGCAAGGTGACTTATACGTTTGCGCTGGGCTCGCACTCTCTTTACGCGACAGCCAACCGCAACCCGGACTGGTACTGTCACTAGGTGGACTATACGAACTCGCCGTACATCACCGATATGATTGCGGCAGATCACAAGCGCAGTCCCGAGTCTACTGTAAATGCATTGGAATTGATTGCACTGTCGACATGAGTATCTATAAGTTCTGCCCCCGCCTTCCGATTGGTCGATGACCTCACCAAATCAACAAGGATCGGCGGCAATACCGCTCGCTACCGGCTTTGCCGTATGACCATCAGCCACCCGCCAATGCTCAACAAAGATGGCACCATGGATCCTGCAGGGCCAAAACCGATAATAATTACATTCATAGAAGCATGCGAGCCTCCGCAGTTAGTGCAGGAGGGTCGTATTGCATGCAGCGCACTCCCTTGTTATCAAGGGGTTTGCATATCCCGCTATCTCACGCCGTTCAAGAAGTGGTAACTGAGGCCTACGCTAACGCCGTAGGGATTGATATTGCCAAAGGTGAATTGCGGCCACTCCTGGTACTCAAAGTCGACTAAGCGAATCTTCAGGTTATAGCTAAAGTTATAGTCAACTCCGGCTCCCGGGGCGATCACAAAATATCTTCCGTGCGCATAGTTGTAAGGAAAGTTGAAGTATCCCAATCCCACCAGAGTTTTGACATACGGCGAAAATCTGCCCCTGCGAATCTCAACACGCGGGCCGATGAGATAAGTGGTCTCGGTCGTGTTCGCTAATTTATTTTGCCGCAGCCATCGGGCTTCGCCCTCTATGCCAACCTGCCGCCAGCGATTGATATCGACGTATAGCCCGGCACCGCCGAGGACACGCTGACCATAGGCAGACTGGAAGATGGAGTAGGTGCCTCCAACCGAGACGTACGCTCCCGGCGCGGTTGCCGCCGGAAGCGCCTGGCCGATAGCGTTCTGAAGAACAGAGAACCCAATCAAGAGGAAGACAACAAGAAGAAATTTTTTCATCGCAGGCGTCATGGTTATGGTGTAACAGTCATGGTCATCTCGACGTATTGAGAGACGCCCGTCTGGCCAGTCGCGCTGATCAGAAAGTTATAGGTTCCGGGAGGCGTTCCGCTATTCTGAATGGTTCCGCAACCGGAGAGGCCCGAAGTCAAGGCAATGATGCCCACAAAGAGAAGCAGGCCGCTGACCAAACGAATACGACGAAGCCTGAATGCAAGGAAGCAGAATGCGAGCGATCCTGGAAACAGGCAGGCAAATGCTATTTTTGAATTGGAGTGTTGATCATTACTTGCCTGACTCCCACTGAGCAGTGGGTGGCCGGTATCCACGGTTAGAGTGACCGATTGAACGCCACCGGCAGGCAGATTTTCCTTGTTTTTCGAGAAGGTGCAGGTGGTGTCCTCGGGAAGCCCAAGGCAGCCGAAGGAAAAAGTATCGGTGAAGTCTCTGACGGAGGATAGCGATACCTTTACATCCAGATGCTGCTTGGATTGCAACTGCAACGTGATCGGAGTCGCCTCCAGAGTGAAGTCTGGTGCGGGCCCAATCGGAACGGTGGAGGGCGAAGCAGTGGACGTGGCATAGTTTGCGTCGCCGCTGTAGGTCGAAGACAGGCTGGCGCTGGTTCCTGGCAGCAGAACCGTCACGGTCGCCACGCCGGAGGCGTCAACCGGAACCGTCGCCAGCGTGATGCTTCCCGACATGAAGGTCACAGTTCCGGTGGGAGCCACGGAGCCGACTGTGCCCGTCGGGCGAATGACCGAGATCAGAGTGAGCTGCTGTCCGCCTGAGAGCGAGGTCGTAGAACTGGTAAGGGCGTCCGTGGTGGGGCGTAATTGAACCACCTCGGCGAATGGAGCAGCGGAGCTGGCAAGATTCAGACCGTCTCCTGCATAATTTGCGATAAATGTATGAGAGCCAGCGGATAGAGAAGGAATCGAGATGGTGGCGACTCCATTGGCATTGAGTGTGCTAACGCCGATAGAAACAGAGTCTTCAACAAAGGTCACAAGACCGGTTGGGCTCTGCGTTCCGCCGTTCGAGACGGTTGCGGAGATGACCACCGGTGTCAGGGTAGGCAGAGGGCTCTGGCTTGAGGAGACGACCGTTGTGGTGGGCGCCTTCACAATCGTGATCGCAAGCGGAGGCGCGGAGGTGCTTCCAGTATCGTTGGAATCACCGTTGTAGATAGCGAACACGCTATCCGTCCCCACGGGCAGCGACGAGGTAGCAACCGAAGCGACGCCATGATTGAGGGCTGCTGTCCCAATGAGCACATTTCCGTTCATGAAACTGACGGTGCCGGTGGGTGTGGCACCGAGTGCCGTGACCGTCGCAGTAAGGGTAATGGCCCTGCTGGCGATCGAGTTGAGAGTGCTGGCTGAGAGGTGGGTGGTGGTCGCTGTCTGCTTGATCGTCTCGGTAATGATCTGCGTAGAGGTGCTTCCGGCATAATCGGAGTCGCCCAGGTAGGCGGCGGTGATTGTATGCGTGCCCGCCGGAAGCGTCGTATTTACATAGGTGGCGACCCCAAGTGAGTTCACCGGTACAGTGCTTAGAACAGAGGTGCCATCTTTGAAGGCCACATTGCCAGTGGGCGTGGACGCAGGAACGCCGGTTACCGTTGCGGTAAAGGTAATCGGAGTTGAGAACTGGGCGACGGTGGTGCTGGCTGCCAGATTTGTCGAACTTGAGGCCAGGTTGACGGTCTGATCGAAGCGGTATTGGCTCCCGTAATCTGTTGCATCTCCAGCATAGACGGCAACGATGTGGTGTGTGCCGACCGCTAGAGGAGGAACGGGAAAGCTGGCAATGCCATTAGCGCCGATAACGGCAGAGCCAAGGGCGCTGGTCCCATCGGAAAAAGTAATATTTCCCGTCGGAGCAGTTGTCCATCCGCCGAGGGTTGCGGTGAAGTTGATCGGTGCGAATTCTGTTGCTGGATTCGCACTGGAAATGACATTGAGTGTCGTTGACTGCTCAATCACCTGATTAAGCGGAGCGTTGGGAGCGCTGGCTGCATTCAGATTATCGCCGCCATAGACAGCCGTGATGACGTGAGTTCCAAGGGTAGTGAAGGACGTCGTAATCATCGCTGTGTTCGTGGCTGTGACCACCGTCTGCGGAAGCCCGATGGGAGTTGCGCCATCGAAGAACTGAACCGTGCCGGTTACGTGATTCGGGCTTGAGATTCTCGCAGTAAAGGTTACTCCCTGGTTTACTGCCGCGGGATTGACACTGGACGTGACGGTCGTCGAACTTGGGTCAACGGAGAGAACCGTGCCGTTGAGATCGACCGAAATAGGACTGTTCCCTGAGTCTGAGGTGACGGAGAGCAGGCCCGATACGGGAGACACAGTAGGTGGCTTGAATTCGACCGCCAGAATACAGGTGTCATCGATTTGCAGCGGTACAGTTGTCGAACAGGTGGTTGTGATCGGATCGGTTGGCACCATATCGAGCGCGGCGTTCGTCGTCGCCGGGGCAGCTGCGAGGTCAGTCAGGTTGAGCGGTGCGTTACCGTCGTTCTCGACTGTTTGGGCGATTGGCGCAGAGGTCTTGCCTTCCTTCATCGTCGGGAACTCGATTCCGGCGACAGTAGCATTCACCTTGCGAACACGAAGGTCGAGCCGATCGGCGATGAAGAGGTTACCTGACGCATCGAGATAGACTGAATATGGCTTATAGAGGCCGGCGAGGTTCGCATTGAAGCCGTCTCCACCAAAGAGAGCAGTCCCATTTCCTGCAAGGGTTGCGATCTTGCCGGTGGCGCTGATCACCTTCCTGACGACGTTATTTTCCGAGTCCGCGATATAGAGATTGTCCGCTGGATCGGTTACGACGCTGGAGGGTCTGTTCAGTGTTGCGTTGATGGCTGCCTGTCCATCCCCGCTGTAGCTGGCAGTGCCGGTGCCTGCGACGGTGGTCACAGCGCCTAAGGGGTCGACTTTGAGGACGCGATTGCTGCCGAAGTCTGCGACATAGAGGCTGCCGTCTTTTGAAGAGATTGCGACACTCCAGGGCTGGTTAAAGGTGCCTGGCACGGTGGTGACCACGCCCGCCGTATCGACTTTGCGAATGCGGTTATTGCCGGTGTCCGCAATATAGAGATCGCCGTTTGCATCGAAGGCGAAGCCTTGCGGCCCGGCTAGCTCATTTCCGGTGGCTCCGGACGTGCCCAGTGTTCCGGCTATCGTGGAAATGTTGAGGGTGATCGCATTGATCTTGCGGATGGCACTGTTCCCGGTGTCCGCGAAGAAGATGTTTCCTGCGCCGTCCACCGCAATGGCAGAAGGTGCGCTAATTTGAGCCGAAAGGGCGGGACCGCCATCTCCCGCGGAGCCGGCGATTTCATTATTGCCCGCTATGGTCGTAATATTTCCGGCTGGGTCGACCTTTTCGATGCGGTTGTTGCCCGTGTCGGAGATGTATAGGTTTCCCGCTGCGTCGGTTGCTTCGCCCAACGGCAGGTTGATCGCGGCTTTTGTTGCTGTAGTTGTGCCGCTGGTCGGACAGGGACCGTCGCTCAGGCAGCCGTCCCCGGCGAGAGTCGTGATTTGTCCTGGAGACATTATGCTCAAAGAACCTTGCCCTGTGCCTGCGATGTTTTGGCTAGCCATGATATGCCCGTCGCCGCTATCGCGGATCACAATCGCTCCGAAGCGCCGTCCGGGATATTTGGGCGAAAAACTCACGGAAACATTGCACGTTTGGCCTGCGCCGGTTGCGCAGGTGCCTACTGAAGACAAGATGAAATCGAGATTTGGAGAGCCCTGTGTCAATACCTCGACCGCACCTAGGGTCCCTGCAGTCTGAATGGTGACCGGAATCATCTGCACCTGCGGGGTGCCACCTACCGCCATCATCGTCTGGAAAACATAGGTCGCTTGCCCCAAAGCTCGCGCGAGGGAGCCTGTAAAGAGGAAGCAGATAATAAGCCCGAGGTAAATTACCGGGTTCAGTCGCTGCGTTAACGTTAGTGTCAACGTTTCCTGGGATGGACTGGGGAGGAAAGGATATTTTGGTTGACGACGCTCATCAGTTCCGTGTTGAGGGCGCTGCCTATCTGCGTTTTGATTCATGGATGGAGCTTCCCTTGCATCCCAGGTCCTCGCTGGCCAGTCAAGATCTGCTAATCGTGCAGCCACTTGGTCGAAGCGGCTATTGGGCGAGGCGATAAACCAGCCCATCGGATACGCAGCTGGATGTCGATTATTTCGGGCTGCGAGAGAACACTATCGCTGTTTCACAGCTTGAACTATTCCACGAACGTGTTAGTTATCTCCAATGACAATATCCAGATCTCCCAACACTAGGGCATCTTTACATTGACCAAACTGAGATGAGTAGCTACGTCTCCGCAGAGAGCCGACGCCCCTGAAACCTATGGTCGTCAACAAGGATATAACCGACGAATTGGCTGAGAATATCCAATGAGCGTCTATCCGAGCTATTCCCCTTCATCGACATGAGTTGGGGTTACCGCTGTTCCCCAGACACGAAGCGGCTCTGCGAGATAGTAATTTGGAGCCTCTCAGGAATGGACGGCATCTTGAACATTCTGGTATCAATGAGCGCAAAATAGCCAATGCACTCACCGAGTGCTGTTTGAAGATAAATCACCCTAATGCGTAAATCCCTTACGGAAGTTCAGCCTTGTGATGCCTGCCCGTTCAGGTTTATGGGGTACTGTCTCCCAAAATCATTGAAACAGTTACGAGCTGAATTCAGGCTTATGGGGAAACCCACACTGAGAAAACAACTATCCATCCGTGCGTCCGACGTGGCCCTGACAGTGGTGGCTAAAGGCCATGATGTACGCGGCAGACATCAAGCCGTGCTCGGCGATGAGTCCGGCTAAGGCCTCGGAGCGCTCCCCGATCAAAAATCTAAACGGAAGACTCGCCATGACCCGATGTTCTGTCATCTGGTACGCGGCTATTAGCTCAGGCGTTGGAGCGTCCGGAGCCGAGCATGTTCACGATCTGCTTGTACTCCGGAGATTGTTCGAATCGCTCAAGCTTCCCTGGATTCAATGCTCTGTCCATCGCACAGCATATCCATGCGTTGCCACCACTTTCCAGATCGATCAGGGACATCTCATAGTGCGCATAAAACGTATGGCAGGTCTCGCAGCATTCGACGTTGAGGTGGTGGAAATCTTCGCAAGTCCGGACGCTCTCATCAGCTTCTACGCTCTTCAACGATGCTTTTAGCACCTCGACTATTTCTTTCTCGTCGCCTGTCTCATCGCCGAGCGGAGCTCTGCTCTCCTTTACCCGGGTTCGAAAGTCCTTCAGGATCTGTTCGATGATTTTGTTTTTTGTCATTTGAATGCTCATTTTCTCGCTGATACATTGACGTTGACCCTACCGCCTTGCCAGTTCTGAGGCAACGGAGGATCGATTAGTTGACTGCCTGCATCCGCGCGATCAATGCCCTTTTGATCGGGCCGAAGAAGCAGACAAAATCCGCTAGCCAATCCTGCGTTATTCGACAGTTATCAATGTACAAACCGGGCTCCTCCGCAGTGACGTATGACGGATCAAGCAACAGGACGAGCCGATCCGTTCCAGCCCATGGGATCGCCTCGCTGACCACGGGAATACGGAAGTAGAGCGTGTTCAGGCGGTCTTCGCAATGTGGATCGCCATGGCCGATCGTGATTGATCCCGTCTCGAAAGCATCCTGGGGATCGCTGGCCACCCACCATCGCCGTCCATCGATACTCAATTCTTTAAGAATCCCCCGCAAGGCTTTGAGGTTGACGAGCAGTCCGAGTTCCACCTCGGTGAAATCGATGTTCATAAATGTTCCTCTCAGTCTCTGCTATAGAAGCGATGCGCCTGACGCAATGTCTCTCTCCTGATGGGGCTCGTCGCCTGGATGCCGCGCTTTGGCCTGGTGGACAAAGCGAACTACACTCGACCTCGATAGTCCGTGCTTCCGCGCGACGTTGGTCAAAGACATCCCCGACAGGCGATCCTGAACCAGAGCCGCATGGTCGACATCGAGCGGAGTTCGGCCAATTCGGCGTCCCTCGAGTTTTGCTCTCCGCATACCGGCACGAACTCGCTCGACGATAAGCGACCTTTCTAGTTCGGCGATAGCCGAAATGATGACCACGATCGCCCGCCCCAGAGGACCTTCTGTGTCGATGGCTTCTCGCTGGGAAAGGAACTGAATGCCGAGTTCGTTGAGCTCGTCGAGGACCTGCAGGAAGTGCTTCGTGCTCCTGGCCAAACGGTCGCATGACCACACGAGAACCACATCAAAGCGATGTCGATGTGCATCCTTCAGGAGGTGGTCCAGAGCTGGCCGCCGCACTTTTGTCCCACTGACGCCATGATCCACGTATTCCTCGACAATTTCGTAGCCCTTCTGCCGCGCAAACTGACGGAGTTCGAGACCCTGGGTTTCTGGATGCTGGTCAACCGTGGATACTCTCAGGTATAAAACTGCACGTTTCAAGGGTTCACTTCTGTCGGAGAACGGGTTTCACATCTGGTTGTGGTCGTTGCAGGAGGAGCTGGCACGCTTTTGTGCATTGAACGGATCTGCAAAGAGATTCTCTGCCGTTGCTTCCAGGCTCAAAAGCGTACTGCCCAGTTATGCGAACCTTGAGGAAAGAGTCCCCTCAGGGCTGGAAATCCAATCGCGTCTCTCGTATTACCAAACTTGCTGTTGGAGTGCCCAAGAATCTTCCCGACACGATCACGTGCGACCGTATCACCATTTCCAAAACCGCTGGCCTTGCTCCCAATGATCAGGTTCTTTGCGTCGCGTACGTATTCAACCTTCAGCATTCTTCTTCTCCTTGAGCTAATAGATCTCTCTTGCACGCTAACCTACTGACCCAAGAGGGCAGTTATGGACTCGCACAGAAAGTTTCTTATTTTGTACTCATTTGCAGGAGAATCGGGTTTTGATCCAGATCGCCATCAATGCCAAGCATGGCGGCATTCACAAATGTTGTCTGAGATGTCTCGAATATCCCGTGAGCCCCATGCACATGTCCAAAGACATGCAGCTTTGGATGTATGCGCATCACAGCATCGAGCAGCTCTTGACAGCCTGAATGCACGCCGGAATCAGGAGTGGAATCGAGGATTCCGTATGGGGCCCCGTGAGTAATTAGAACATCTGTGTCCTTGGGGATCTGCGCGTAGAGCCGTCGACGATCTGCTGTAAAACTTAGGCCAAACGCTCCACCGTATGAGGGCGTGACAGGAGATCCCCAAATTCGCAAGCCGTCGATCTCGATGCCCTCGTTAATAAGGACGGAGGCATTGCTTAGCAGTGAACGTTTGACCGGGTCCGCTTCGAGGAAAAACTCATGGTTACCGGGGACCACGATCTTGTGCCGATGTGGTAATTCGCCGAGCCATCTGTTGAAGTCAGAGATCGCATGTGGGCTCTTTGAAAACATCGTGAAGTCTCCGGCATGAATGAGGATCTCTCCATCGGGGATATCGAGTTCTCGGTGTAGCTCGTGCGTATCGCTTATTAGGACTAACCGGACTGAACTGCCCGATATCTCATGCTTCCCTTCTGAATTGATGCCCATATTTCTTAACCTCACGAGTCAGGGGTCAATTTATGGACTCAATTCAACAGCATTTTCCCTTGGTCTAAAATGCCTGCGTCAAAGATCACTCTAAGTTATTGATGCCTATAGGCGGGTAAAGGAAATTTTGGACTGGTCCAAAATCTACAGGTCGTGGACCATCCAAGTGACAAGATGCAAAAAGGGATCATGCAGAGCAGACGAATAACCATCGATCCTACTTCCTGCGAAAATCAGGGGAAGTCTCCTCATGCGGCGCCGGTGGGGTCCTCGGCGCGAGATGCTTCGAATTCAGAAAATAGTTTGGCTGTCTCTTCTACGCCGAAAAATTTCTCTATTCGCTGACGAAAGAGAGCGTCTGCCTTAATTGTTTCGTGCCTAACTCCCTTGAAGGTACACGTGATCTTGGGCGCGAAGGTTTCCGCAACCTTTGTGAAAGCCTCATCCACTGCGCCTTCCAGGCATCTCATTAGGGAATCGTCTTCTATTTTTCCGTCCACAAAGCGGTCGCACCATTCTTCGGGTGGATTCGCCCTCATCCTCGGGTAGAGCGACATAATCAGGCTGTCCCGAGTCTCTCTTATTTTGAGGGCAATGTTTGCCTTCACAAACGCCGCATAGATTTTGAGGAGGGACCTCAAACTATCCACTCCAGCTTCGAGCGCTGGTTTGTGGCGCTTCTGGATCAAATTCCCGTACGATCCCAGCGAGATGAATTTCTTGCGCAGTTTTGTGGCTTCCTTCGCGAAGTACCCTTCAGTGAGCCTTATCCTTTGTGGGCAGCCAACCTGGTCATCAATTTCTAAGGCGAACGGAACACCGGTTTCAAAAATGCGAAAATTGTTTCGGAGACGCTCCTGCAAATCCTTCTCGACCAAACCAAGGATCTCGGGTGGCAGGGGGACGGTTTTCATGTTCAAGCGGAAGCCCTCAATAGAGAACTCAACGAACTCTAGTTTGTAGTTGAAGACTGTCTCCAGACGGACCAGGTCAAACTTCCTGGGAGGATTCACAATCAGGTTGGCTTTGGCTTGAACCACATCCTCTTCCGTGACGGGGTGCAGCCCCACTTCCTGAATATGGCCCAAGACAGACGTCTCGCTGGCTCCGCAGGCGAAAGCCAACTCCTTCGGACCGGCGCCTGTGATGCGAATGGCGTTAGGCTTTTCGTCGGAGATCGAGCCCGCCTCGATGAGCTGGGGCGTGGGGAGTAAACCAGGACGTCGGCATCTGCCACAACTAGTCCGATCCGGACACCGGCCTGCATCTGTAGAGATAGCTCCCGCGATTTGAGCGCTGGACGTAAGAGCTCAAGTGCCTCGATTTCACCGTAGCCCAGTCGGCAGATCTCGGGATCGGCGTCCAAGGTGATCGAGAGATCGGGCGGACCGCCATCCTCGCGGATTCGATCTGCCAATGCCGCCGCGACATCTCGGGATAACCCCGGCGCAACTATGACAAATCGTTCACGGGCGACCCAAATCATCGCGATAAGTGTTTCGTCCGACGCTACTGTGAAGAGTCGTGCCATGGCCCGTCCTTAGAGAGTAATGCGGTTTCCTTTGCCGAGTTTAGCCTCGGCTGCTATGCGCAGTGCGGCGAGCCACTCGTCCAGAGCTCCGCCACCGTCAAGATGTAGGGCAGCCTGCAGTCAGGTTAGAGTCGGGAAGCAGGAATCTAGGCCACCACTGGCTGCGAAGCCGGGACTCGGGCAGCGCGTTGGCCCCCAAAACCCGTTCTTTCGTCATTTCCCAGTCACCGGCGGCCAGATACGCGTCTGCGACAACGCGGGCCAAGTCAGGTCGAAGAGAGGCTACAGTATTTACATCGTCGCGCCCCTTGCACGGCTGCTTGCCAGTAGATCTGCTGCAAACAAGTTTGCGCTTGATGCCATCTTGTAAGCCAATTTACTCGCCTCTTCCCGGATCGATCCGAATTCCAAAACGAATTTAGTACGCTTCTCTATTACTTCGCCTCGCAATTTCACAACTTCCAGTCTGACCAGCTCCAGTTCCTCGGCACTCCTGTAATTCGTTTCGCTCGCCGCTTCTACTGTTTTTCGCTCCTCATCTATGCGAGACGCCTCTTTATAGCTCTTGAACGCTGAAAATGCGATAAGCGGAAGCGCGACCAATCCGCCAAGTGTAAAAGCCCCGAGAGCCATTCCTCCTCCCCCCGCTGCGAGCGCTCCTCCGCCGAACCAAGCTAAGATCGCGCTGTGAGCGGCTGCTCCCGATAATCCGGCGATTGCAGCTCCGGTCGATGCAGTTCCGAGGTGTGCAACGAGTATCCAAGCTCCAGTAGATGCAGCCACACCCAGACCAACTCCCTTCCCTGCGACGATTGCAGAATCAAATTGTGCTATCGTCTCGCGTACGCTCCTAAGGTCAGGTCGGCTAAATCCTGGCAGTGTGGGGATTTCAGATCGCATCTTTGAGTAGGACAGACGTTCGACTAAATCCTTCGCATCCGCGAGAAGCCTCATGCATTCCTCGGTTTCTTTACCCAGAAGGGCAACATCAGACTTGAACGCAGATTCAGCGGCTCGGAATGTCTCAGCAGAGACTCCGTGATCCCTCAATTTGTCTTGATAGGCAGCAACACTCTTTTGAATGGTGCTTGACCCACCGGCGGTCATGATGAAAGTTGCAACTTCCCCACCTCGTTTAGCTGTGTCCTTAATACCGTCCCACAATGAATCCAAATCGAAACCCATAAACTTTCGCTCACCCCGGAGTAAATCCAATACCGGTCTACCCGATCTTGTGTAACAAATTGTTGCTGTAGCGCGGTTATCCTTCTTGCCGATGAAGGTCCTCGTGGACACTGTTCTAAACAGGAACCAAGGATAGCTCAGGACTCAAGCCTCAGTCATGACCAATTTGGGGTATGAGCTAGTCGCTTCGCCCGCTGTGGAGTGGTGTAAAGTGAGTCGATGCTCGAACGAGACTTGCAGGACTACCTGTTTGAAAACCCTGACATTTTGTTTCCTGGAGAAATAATCAGCCGCAAGCGCGGGGAGGTCTTTATTCAAGGCCGTCGCATTGACCTTCTCTTCGAGATCGACGAAGTGCAGTTCATCGTCGAGCTGAAACGAGAAACCATCGGACAGAGCTGGAAGTTGGCAAACTCATCGTCTCCCACGTTCAGCTTATCCGCGTCTCCACCATGATCCGGAGCGATGTCGATTTTCTGAATGAGATTGTTGTTCCATTGCATCTCCGGATTCTGTTCGAGGATCGCCAGCAGATCGATGAAAGAAATGATGGTGGTACGGGGTGTGCGGAAGTAGCTTTCTCCCAGACGTTGACTGCAATGTTGCATGAACGCCGGGATTGCTTCATCGGGGAGTAGGTACTTTGCCGGATCGCCTGAGGCGTAGACATTTCGGAGGTTGAGAAGGAGGACATAGAAGTCTTCCGGTGACTTGGCGCGTGAGTTCGGCATCAGCCGAGCGGCGCTTTACGTCTACCTTGCGTCTGCCCCGGTCTAGGAATGTGACCCCTGCCCTGGCCCGAGGTATACCAGTCGAACCCCTCAACTAAACGTCGAGTGCCGCCCCGTTGTCGCGCAGCCATGCTTTGCGCTCAGCGTAATCCTGCATAACTTTATCAACCTCATTCCAGAAGGCATTATCATGGTCACGGCGGTGTAGGTGGCAAAGTTCATGCACCACAATGTAGTCGATGATCTTTGGCGGGGCCATCATCGTCTTCCAGTGGAATCGAATCGACCCATTGGCACTGCATGAGCCCCAGCGGTAACCCAACTCTTTGACCTCCACGGCCCTCACTTGCACCCCGACCTTCGATGCAAAGTAGGACGCACGGCGCTCCAGTCGCTCGGTGCCCTTGGCAGTGTAGACCTTCCAGGTGATCCGTCGCACCATCGCTACGTTGGCCCAGAAGATGGGAACGGTTAAGGATGTGCAGGGTATTCTCCGGCACTCCCGCCCCGGGACTACCACCGACGTGTACATGCAGGAGATCCCGGAGAGTGTGCGGGCGACGGTCACCTCCATACACACGGAGTTGAGGTCGGCCAACGGGCAGCGTCCGGCGTCATCCGCAAGGTCCAGAAAGCCGGGATCGAAGCCAGCGAAAACAAACCTGAATCCGGATGTCGTCGCGACGATGACATCCCCAATAACGGAGTCGATTGCGGCCTCAGAGAAGAAGAAACCGGCATCGGTTCCAGGCAAGGTCTTGGAATTTGCGACAAGAATGCGACAAAGCTCGGGAAAGGGGGTGGCGCTAAATGCTTGATTTTATTGGTGGACCTGATCGGGATCGAACCGATGACCTCTTCCATGCCATGGAAGCGCGCTCCCAGCTGCGCCACAGGCCCACTCTCAGGAAGGACTCACTCTATTCTGGAGGAGCTGGCGACATTCGTCAACGTCTTCGGGAACTTATCCGCTATCTATCGGTGTCTAAAGAGAATAGGAGCGGACGAGCGCTCCACCGCTGCCGGCGCGGTTTTTACCTGATTTCGTTATTTGCCAGTTGTTTCGCAAACGTCGTACTGTAGAGGACACCCGAAATGCAGGCGGGCACAGTAATGGGTCATTTAGCGAGCGTGATAGGCATCAGCACCGAGGATGCTGCACTTGTAGCCGACCTCAAGATCGGCTCCGAGGACGCCTTCGCCATTCTCATCGCTCAATATCATCAACCCCTGTACTCGCTGATCGCCCGCAGTCTCGACGACCCTGCCGATGCCGCCGACATCACCCAGGAAGTCTTCATCAAGGTCTTTCGCAACATTCGCAGCTTCCATGGCGACTCCAGCCTGCGCACCTGGCTCTATCGCATCGCCCTGCACGAAGCCTCGAACCAGCGGCGCTGGTGGTCGCGGCACAAGAAGCAGGAAGTCACTATCGACTCGCCCTACGACCACGAAGAAGATGGCACCGGCGTCAGCCTCGGCGCGACCCTGGCCGACGAAGGCAACTCTCCCTTCGACAACGTAGCCGAGAGCGAGGTCCGTGAGCGCGTCGAAGCCGCTCTCCGCCAGGTTCCGGAGGCGTTCCGCACGGTTCTCGTCCTGCGCGAGATCGAGGGCTTCGCCTACGAAGAGATCGCTGAAATACTGAACGTCAATCTTGGCACGGTGAAGTCGCGGCTCACCCGCGGCCGTTCTGCCCTGCGCTCCCTGATCGTTGCCCAGTCGAAGACAGAGGAAATTAACTCTGCATCTTCCTTCGCTATGACTTCATCCGAAGAGATGGTGACGCAATGACACAGAACTGCGCAAAGATTCAGGCTTCGTTTTCCGGGTACCTCGACGGTGCCGTGACTGGCCGGCAGATGCAGGAGATTGCCCGCCATCTCGAGTCGTGCGAAGACTGCACGCAGGAGTTCGAAGCGCTCCGCTCCATGCAGCAGTCGCTTGCCCTGTTGGGACCGGCAAAAGCCCCCGTCGACCTCGGCATGAAGCTTCGCCTCGCCATCTCGCACGAGTATGCCGCGAGGAAGGTCAGTTGGAGGGACGGCTTCAGCCTCAAGTGGGAGAACACCGTTCGTCCTCTGCTGGTGCAGGTTTCGGCCGGCTTTGCCGGATCGGTGGTGTTCCTCGGAGGCATCGTGCTGCTGCTCGGCATGGTCGCGGCCCCGGAGACGGTCATGGCCAACGACGAGCCGCTGGGCGCCATCACGGCTCCTCATTATCTTTATTCCGCGGTCGCCCCTCGGGCCATCATCACGTCTCACGATATCCCCATCGTGGTTGAGGCTTATGTGAACGAGAACGGGCGTGTCTACGATTACAACGTCGTCTCCGGCACCATGGATGCAACGGTCCAGAGTCAGATCGTTGACCAGCTTGTGATGAGCGTCTTCCAGCCCGCCAGCGTCTTCGGCGCGCCGGTGCGGGGCAGGGTCGTGCTCACCTTTTCCGGGGTTCAGGTCCGCGGATAGCACGGCCGTCGGCGCAAGCGAGGTTACAACCTCCCCATTTGCTCCCTCAAGCATTTCCTCTATGGGTGTCGAGCGAAGCCTCAGGTCTTGACGCCGTTTTCCCAGGAGGAACGGCACTCTCACGCGCCCTCCAGTTCACAGGAATAGAGGAAATGCTCTAAACTCCATGGGAGCGTCGAATTTATCGTGCCTTTGACAATTACTCCATCTTCTCCTCTATCGTCGTCCTGCCGTTCTCCCCGAATCGCGCGATTGAAGCTCTTGAAAGCGCTCCGTAACGCGTTTCTGCTCGGCGTGGGATTCACTGTTGCCATTTCGGCTCAGGCGCAGTCTTCTTCCAGTTCAAGCAGCAGCGTCGAGCATCCCGCGCAGGAGCCCACCGGACCGGTTGCACCGCGCATCGCTCAGCCCGAGGCCGGAGGCTCCGCCATCACGCTTGAGACCAGCGAACCGCTCTTCAACATCGCGGTCGCGCTCAACGTCTGCGGATATGACGCCGACCTCGCCGCCTCCAGCCCGGTGCGCTCTGCCATCCGCAACGAGATCAACGCCGAGCTTGCCACCTCGTCCGAGGCCCGCGCCAGCCGCGATGCTCTCTGTACCTACATCCGCCAGCACACCCTGGCCGACAGCACCCTCAATCTCGCGCAATACGTTTCGCTGGCGCTCTATCTGTCTCCCCCGCCGCAGCTTACGACCACTGTCGACCAGACCCAGCTGCCTCCCGACTCCACGCAGGTCGTAAACATCCTTCCCCTGCTGCGCAAGTTCAGTGAGGACATCCACCTTCACGTCATCTGGATCGCGCATCGCGCCGACTACGAAGATCTGGTTAAGCGCGTCCACGATCCGTTGACCCGCATGGTGCTGAATACAGACATCTACCTGCACATGCCGGTCAGCAGCTACGACGGCCGCCGCTTCCTGGTCCTGCTTGAACCCATGCTTGCGCCGTCTGCAACCAACGCCCGCATCTACGGCAACGACTATATTGTCGTGGTCTCACCCTCCGGCGACCCGCTCGGCGCGGTCCACATGGACGAGATTCGCCACACCTATCTTCACTACGAGGTGGAGCCGCTGGTCTATTCCCGCGGCACCGCCATCAAGCGGCTGGTTCCGTTGCTGAAGTCGGTACAGGATGCCCCGATCGAGTTTAACTACAAGTCGGATATCTCGGCACTGCTGACGGAGTGTCTCATCAAGTCCATCGAGATTCAGACCATGGACACCGGCATCCCGAAGCCAACCAAGCCCGAAGCCTCCGCCAGCCGCGTCGCCTTCGGCAAATACACCGACGCCATGACCGCCTATGAGCGTGATGCAGAGGCCGTTCGCCGCCGGAAGGTCGATCTCACCATGCGCGAGGGGTGGGTGCTCGTCGATTACTTCTACGGAAAGCTCGTCCAGATGCAGAAGGACGGCATCAGCCTGAAGGAAGACATCGCCGAGATGGTCTACGGCATGGATGTCGAGCGCGAGCGCCACCGGGACGAGCAGATCGCCTTCCTGCCTCAGAGTGCCCATCAGCGCGAGGTTGTCACCCGCGCTCCGCGACAGCTTCAGGGACTCGATCTGGCCGAGATGAAATTGCTCAAGGGAGACTTCGACGGCGCTGCCGCGCTTGCCAAAGCAGCCCTCGACGATCCCCAGGGCGATCACGCCCAGGCCCATTACGTCATGGCCCGCCTCGATCTGATGCAGAGCCGTCCGGACGACGCCATCCAGAACTTCCAGCAGACACTCAAATTC
>Ga0157370_10000430_pt1 | contig 52291 bp, 84 predicted proteins | sample C35metaG_FD_113463 | JGI IMG/M metagenome (GOLD analysis project Ga0157370, IMG submission 113463) | Corn rhizosphere microbial communities from Kellogg Biological Station, Michigan, USA - C3-5 metaG | ecosystem: Host-associated > Plants > Roots > Rhizosphere > Soil | place: USA: Michigan...
ATGGGCGTGCGCTGTAAGGGGTTGAAAGGAGGGGTTATCAGCGCGGCGCGATAGCCGGTATCCGGCGGCGGCAGGCCGTCGAGCGGCTTGGCACTGCCGTCGAGCACGCGGCCAAGCAGCTGTGGCCCGAGGGGCAGCTGTTTACCGGCGGTGTGGCCCTCTGGCGAGATGCGGGCATACACCCGCGCGCCCGGCAGAATGCCTTCCACTTCTTCCAGCGGCATTAAAAATAGGTGTTGGCCGTTAAAACCGACCACTTCGCTTTCGACTTCCTGCACGACGTTGCCGTCATGGCGTTCAATCAGGCAGGTCGCGCCAAGAGGGAGTTGCAGGCCGGTGGCTTCGAGCACCAGTCCGGTCGCGCGGGTTAGGCGACCGTAGCGGCGCAGCGCGGGAGTACGCTCCATGCGCTTTTCAGCGTCATCGAGGGTTTTTAGCAATCGGCTAAGGCGGGCGGTCATCAGAGATCACCCGGCGCCGCGAGGCGGCAGAGTTCGTGCCAGCGAGTGGCTAGCGAGGCGTCCATGTCGCCATCTTCCGCGCTGACTTTACAGCCACCGGCGTGGATCTGGCTGTCAGCCAGCAGACGCCAGCTGTGCAGGCTCAGGGTAACGCCAAGATGCTGCTCAACGCGTTCGAAATCGGCTGGGTTAACCCGCAGCTGCGGCTTGCCTTTGAACATCGGCTCTTGCTGGATCAGCTGTTGAATTTGGGTCAGCAGGGCGGAGCCGTCGCAAATCGGCGGCTGGCCGAGCACCTGCTTGGCGGCGGTCAGCGCCATTTGCATCAGGCGCGAGGCAATCACGCTGTCCAGCGCGTCCAGCGTTTGCTGGAAGTCAGTGACCAGATGCTGCCAGTGCTCGGTGAGCACCGCCTGATGCTGTTGGGCTTCTTGCAGACCTTGCTGCTGGCCCGCTTCCTGACCGGCCTGATAGCCAGCCTGATAACCTTGCTGCTTGCCCGCCTCAAAGCCTTGCTGATGACCCTGCTGCTGTGCCTGAATTTGCAGACGTTGCAGCTCGTTCTGATCAACCTGAAACTGGCTCAGGGGCTCGCTGCTCTCAGTGTCATGCTCTTCGCCATCTTCTTCACCAAACAGAGGTTCGATGGCGTTTTTATACTCTTTACTGGAGTAAGAGGGCGTATTGAGGTCGTTGAGCTTCCACGGCTGCCACGGCAGGGCGTTGAGCTGTTCGGCTTTGCGCTCGGCCAGCGTCTTTTTCTCGGCCGGCAGGTCTTGTGGCGTCAGGGCATCAGACATAGGTATCCTCACCTCCGCCAATCATCATCTCGCCAGATTCGGCCAGACGACGCACGGTTTGCAGAATGGCTTTCTGTTCGTTTTCCACCAGCGACATGCGCATCGGGCCACGGTTTGCCAAGTCGTCGCGCAGAATATCGGCAGCACGTTGTGACATGTTGCGCAGGAATTTCTCGCGCAGCGGCGCTTCGGCACCTTTCAATGCCACCAGTAGCGACTCGCCCTCGATCTCTTGCAACAGGCGTTGGATGCTGCGGTCGTCGACATCCACCAAGTTCTCGAACAGGAACATTTCGTCGATGATTTTCTGCGCCAGCTCGCCGTCGTAGCCACGCATGGCTTCGATAACCGCTTCTTCCTGCTGGCTTTTCATCAAGTTGATGATTTCCGCCGCAGTACGAATACCGCCCATCTTCGAACGTTTGAGGTTTTGGCCGTCGAGCAGGTTGTTAAGCACTTCGGTCAGCTCGGCCAGCGCCGCTGGCTGTACGCCGCCGAAAGTGGCGATACGCAGCATGACGTCGTTACGCTGGCGCTCGTCGAACAGGGCCAGAATATCGGCTGCCTGGCCGCGTTTCAGGTGCACCAGAATGGTGGCGATGATCTGCGGATGCTCGTCGCGGATCAGGTCGGCCGCAATCTGTGGCTCCATAAAGTTGAGGGTTTCCATGCCAGTGGTGGTTTCGCGCGACTCGAGAATGTCTTCCAGCAGGCTGGCGGCGCGCTCTTCGCCCAAGGCTTTGGTCAGGACCGAACGCAGGTATTCGCTGGTGTTGACACTCAGCGCGGCGTACTGCTCGGACTCATCTTCAAACTCGCTCAGCACGTCGCTTAGCTGTTTGTTGGAGATCTGATGGATGTTAGCCATCGCGCCGCTGATTTGCTGAACTTCACGCGGGTTGAGGTGCTTGAACACCTCCACCGCGCGGTCTTCACCCAGCGTGACCATTAGGATGGCGCTTTTTTCGGTTCCGGTCATAGTCATGGTTGTTCTGTACTCATCCATTGGCGGATAACCAGGGCGACGATGCGAGGATCTTTATCCGCCAGCTCCTGAATTCGTTGGGTTTGAACTTCAACACTGACGCGCTGCTGTGAACGGCGGCGCTTCGCCAGCTCATCGTTAGACAGTTTGGCTGGCTGCGTGCCTTCCGGCGCTGGCATGGCTGCCGCGACGGTCGCCGCAGCCTGAGCTTCGCGGTCGGCCTGCTGTTTGAGCAGGAGAGGGCGAACCATCTTGCGCCACAGCAGCCAGGCAACAATCAGTACCAGTAACCAGCGACCGGCGTTCAGCAGTTGGTCGAAGAAGGCCGGAGATTTCCAGAACGGCAGTTCGGTGGATTCATCGGCAGTTTCATTAAATGGCGTGTTAACCACGTTCAGGGTATCGCCGCGTTCGGTGGAGAAGCCCATCGCTTCGCGCACCAGTGAGTCAACCTGCTTCAACTGCTCGTCGGTCAGTGGCTTGGCTTTGCCATCCACGCCCGGCTGATAGTTAACCACTACCGCCGCCGACAGGCGCTGGATGCCGCCCGCGCTGTGCTGGGTGTGGGTGATGGTGCGATCCAGCTCGTAGTTGGTAGTTTCATCATGGCGATTGCTGCTCGGACCGGATGGCGCGGCGGTGGCCGCATTGCGGTTAGCCGCGTTGTTCTGCCCATTCGCCTGCTGGCCGTTGGCGGCGTTCGGGTTATTAACGTTGGTCGCCTGATTAGTAATAGGCGCTGTCGCCGGAGCCGTGGGCTGGTTGGAGAGGGCACCCGGCACGCCGCCGACGCCTGAACCGCCAATTTGCTCATTGGTGCTCAACTGGCGGGAGCGCACTGCGGCTTTATCTGCCGAACCGTTCGGCTGGTAGTTTTCGTCAGTCTGCTCGCGCACGGCGTAGTCAATCTGCGCGGTGATTTGTGCATGCACGTTGCCGCTGCCGACCACGGGTTGCAGGATGGCTTCGATCCGGCGTTGCAGGCGGCCTTCCACTTCATTGGCATATTTCAGCTGCGCGGCGTTGAGGTCACGCCCGTTGCCATCGGCCTGAGTCAGCAGGTGGCCGCTCTGATCAACCACGGTAACGCTGGCCGGAGGCAGGCCCGAGACGCTGCTCGATACCATATAAACGATGGCGTTGATCTGGCCGTCATCCAGCGCGCGGCCGGATTGCAGATTCAACGTCACCGAAGCTGAAGGGTTCTTCTGTTCGCGCACGAACAGCGAAGGTTTAGGGATAGCTAAGTGAACGCGGGCGCTCTGTACCGGCCCCAGAGTCTCGATGGTGCGCGAGAGTTCGCCTTCCAGCGCGCGCTGATAGTTGATCTGCTCGCTGAACTGGCTGATACCAAACTTCTCTTGGTCCATCAGTTCGAAGCCTACCGCGCCACCCTTTGGCAAGCCGGAAGAGGCCAGTTTCAGGCGAGTTTCATAGACTTTATCCGCCGGGATCAAGATGGCACCGCCGTTATCAGAGAACTGATAAGGGATGTTCATTTGGGTCAGCTGGGTGACGATGGCGCCACCGTCTTTGTCGTTCAGATTGCTGAACAGTACGCGATATGTCGGCGCTTTGGCCCACAGCGTCAGGACAACAACAATGGCCACTGCGGCGGCTGCGGCAATGGCCAGAGGGATTTTTGGATTCGCACGCAGGCGGTTGATAAACGCTGTCAATCCGCTTTCAGGGTTTTCTGCGCCAGCAATTGCAGAACTCATACCAGATCCCTATTCAGCTGTTGAACGTTGATGTTCGTGTTGTGTCGTGACAAAACAGACTCCCAAGTGCGCAATCCTGCTGATGTAAAACAGACAAGCGTGTCATTTTTTTAGCCCCTCTCCACAATAAGAGAAGAACCTGATTTTTCAGGTGAGCCATTATTTGCTGCTTTATGCAAAGTTAATGGCCCGATAAGCCATGGTTTTTGCGGTCAATTAGCGCGTTTAGGGAAATTCCTATGTGATAGGGTGTCGTTCCATGAAACACAAATCGGTTTCATCCCCCATTCAGAACCGTGCGAAAATTGAGGAATCTATGGCAATTCAAGGCATTGAGAGTGTTTTGCAGCAGTTGCAGGCCACCGCGCTGCAGGCAGGAATGAAGCAACCTGTTGAACCCCTACAGGAAGCCGGTTTCGCCAGCGAGATGAAAGCCGCGCTGGGCAAGATCAGCGAAACGCAAAACACCGCCAAATTGCAGGCGCAGAAATTCGAACTCGGCGTGCCGGGCGTAGGCTTAAATGACGTGATGGTCGATATGCAGAAATCATCAATTTCTCTGCAATTGGGCATTCAGGTGCGTAACAAGCTGGTGGCGGCGTATCAGGACGTCATGAACATGTCGGTTTAATCTCATTAACTAATTGAATAATAAGTTAAATGCGGTTACGAAATCTTCTTGTGGGGCATGGATGGGGCAAAGTCTCCTAATTTTTGGTTCAACATGGCTATTTGCTCGGCATTATTGTCATTCATCCAAGTTCCATATACCGAGTAAACCATTTGAGCAGAAGTGTGCCCCATTTGGCTGGCTATGAAGTTTGGGTTTGCTCCTGCTGAAAGTGACCAGCATGCATAGGTATGTCTGGATTGATATGCTTTTCTGTGAGTCACTCCTGCTTTTCTCAGGGCAGCGCCCCAGGACTGTCCTATAGATGAAACTGAATAGTAGTTTCCGCTCCTGTTGTTCACAGCTGAAACTTGTGGGTTGAAAACAAACGTGCAATCTTCTTTTTCAGATTTGCCGTATTCTCGTGAAACCACCTCAATCGTCGTTTTCGCGGACATCCTTGTCATCTCGGCCTGATCGCGCAAAACATCAATTGCCGGTTGAATTAAGTGTATTTCCCTCGTGCCAGCATTGGTTTTTGGTGGTGTGAACTGATGTACCGTAGTTAGGTTTCTCTTTACCTTTATGGTTCCAGCTACTAAATCTATATCCTCCCATGCTAAGGCGCAGATCTCGCCATGCCTCATCCCCGTATAAACAGCAAGTGACCATAGGTTGGCTATTTGCCTGTGGCTACATGCTGCTATTATCCTTCCAAATTCCTCTCTTGTAATCGGCTCAGGGCTTGCTTTTGCTTTTCTAAGTGGTTTTATATTTCCCATTGGATTGCTCTCCAAATATCCATTATCGTGACCGAACTTCATAACCGACCCTAAATCAGACATATTTCCATTTACGGTCCTTACAGACCTTCCAACTTTAGTGGTCTTAACACCCTTTCCCGGATACTGAACGCCAGTAAGCATGGCGCTCCTAAGTCTCAACAAATCCTCTGTTCTTATGGCCGAGGCTAGCACTGAACCACCCAAAATCAGAAGGATTGACTTCATCCGCGACCTATACCTTCCGGTGCTGTTTGCAGACAAATCAGTTTCTTTTAAAATCATCCATTTCTCATAAAGTTCAGAGATAGTTAGCTCTTTAGATGCCATCCCATACTTCTTTAGATTAGGCGAACAGGGAAATTGATTTTGATAGTCGAAATTACCTGTCTTGATCGCGTATACAACCGCTCCTCGCAACTCACCAGCCATCTTCCTGTTCTTCGTCGTATCCGGCACTCCAAGCGCCTCACGAACCCGCCCACCCTTGTACATGAACCAAATTCGCAGAAACCCTCCATGGCTTTCCACTCCAGTCGGATATTTTAACTCCGCCATATCTCACCTCCATATCAGTGGCCGATCAGGTTAATCCTTCTTTCCCTCGAAAGCATCAGGCTGAAACGCAATCTGACCATCAATCCATTTTTCTATTTCCTGATGGTTATACATGCATTCGCTATTGGGCTTTGGTAATCCCTCTGGTGCAAAGTGCAGGTATTCGCGGCCCTGCATCCATGATTTCTCTCGGGCACGTTTAATGGTTCCAGGGCGAAGTCCGGTGATAGTGATGAGTACATCTTCGGTTACCCACTTAGCGGGGGTTAGTTGCATCGCATGTGACATTGTAACGTCCTCTACTATTTTCCATCAGCCACTCGACGCACCCAACAGGCGAGCCACATCCATACCTGCTTACGATATCTAGCAGGGCAGAATGGGTATGCGTCTGGTGAGTGCTTGTCGAGTATTTGTCGGTAGGTGAGATTGTTGGTTTTACTGCGGCGTTCGGTGAGTATCTTTTTGGCTATTGCGCGGGATGCTATCTCCTGCTCTGGAGTCATGGGTTACTCCACTTTGCGGTATCCTGCTAGCACAATTGCGCCAAGCAACTCATAAGGCTGATAGCCATCTGGCATTGCTTTTTCTAATTCCTCCAATTCAGAGAAAGCCTTATCACTATCCACATCTTTAGGTGAGCGGATAGGGCGGAAGTTATTATCTTTGCTGATGTATTGCTCGTTATCCTTGCCAACCTGCTTCATCAGCATTGAATCTTCACCATGAGCAGTAATCCGTATTGCTGCCCAGTTACCAAGCGCCGCTTGAAACTCACAAACGCACCCAACAGGCGGCAACCCCTCGCCAGACCACTCAGTAGTCAACTGCTGGTTTACAACTGGCTCGGTGATTGGGCGGCGCTCGGATATTAGACCAAATAAGCCCAAAGCTCTTGATGTGCCATGTTTGAAAGCCCTTCCGAAATCAGACTGGTAGATGGTTAATATTCCATCCGGCGCACCCTCGAAATCCTTCTCACTACCTTTCAATATTTCCCATTTCATATCTTTTCTCCCTGAGCATTTAATGCATCATCTTTCATCATCAAAAATACCAACATGGCGGCACGGAGTGGGTTCTTATCTTTAGCTATAAGGCATTCTGAGCCGATTCGGCCATCATCAATAACCGAAACCCTAGCTTGACCGAGAAGTCCGTGAGGAATCATGTCAGTAAAGATGTTGATTCCGTTTTCCAAAATAATCGGCCATGCGTCGGCTGGGTTGTTGCATGGGTCGAAAATCTCCCACCTGCCAGTTTTGTTGTATAGGAGCGAGGCCGGGTTTGGTAAGTTAAATCCGCTAGCTTTTGCCACTGCATGACTAATCTCAAAGTCACTCATCGTTGAATAATCAGTCATGCCGCATACCCCCGCAGCGCTTTAATCTTCTGCTCTTTCTCCCAGTCGTCACGGCATTCAGGCGCGCAGAAATTGCCATGCTGTAACTTTTCATCGCAATAGTGACAAGCCCCAATAAATGGCAGCGTTGTTGTCTTGCGTGATGCCAGTGCTACGCTGATTTGCAGCAGCTCTTGTTCGTTTGCTTGGTCGATGATGTCAGCCATTTATGCAGCCTCCGTAGTAAGGTCTTCAGCCGTTAACTCTGCGAAAGCTTTCTGGCATTGCAGGCTAACTCGTTCGATTTCTTTGCGCATTTCTTCGAGCGATTGCACATCAGAGGCGCGCACTTCTTTCAGGATTAACGAGGAGATTAACTGGTCAATCTTCGGGTGGAATGTGGTGTTCTTCAGCACCGCTTGGCCTGCGTTCTTGCCTTCCTTGGCAATGCCTTTCTCCTGAAGAATGAACTGATACTTGTCGCTGGTGATAAGCCATTTCTCGCCGATTTCAATTTTCATAATTCTCTCCAATTTTCAGTATTTCGGTAACCGCGCCGATGTCACAGCCGGCCGCTAGAATCTGCGTCCCTTCATGCAATGAAACGCTCACATCTGCTGGCTCGACTCCTGTCATCTTCCATAATCCCTGTCGTAAAACTGCTGCCAGTTCAGACGTGTCTACTCGACCCGCGTAGTAATAAGCGCGGGGTAATTTGACTGTGATCATCGGTGGATACCTCATGTTGCAGGCGTAAAAAAACCGCGTTGCGCGGCTATTGGGTTGTTGACGGTCTTAGTTAGTGATGCAGACCTTTATTGCGAAAACCTTTACTGGGTCTGGGCCGAAATGGCGATGGGTGATTGTTTTTATCTCATAGCCATCATAAGGAATCTCTATTCGCTTGTTCGCATCATCCCGCTTTGGGTAGCCGCGAGTGATAACCAGTTTTTCATAATCACGACCAAATATACGCCTACCCCAATACGGGTTAACAAGGCGATACTCTTCGGTTTTCTCACCTCGCTTCATGGCGTCAAAGTATTCGCCATTAACAGCCAATTGTAATGTAGCCATATCACTCACCATCCTTAGCAACTTCTTTAGCTCGCTTTTCTGCTTCACTAAAATCCCAATCGACACGGTGAGCAATATCGATAGCAGAGCGCACGGCATGTTCAACCATGATGTCCAGTTCCTGAATCGTCATAGCCATATCAGGATTTCTATCCAATATGGCTGAACGCTTAATCTGCCAGTGGTTGCATGTTTCAAGTAGTGAATTAGCCATCACTCACCATCCTTAACGACGATGCCAGCGGCGCGCAGCACTAGCGTTACATCATCGCGATTCAGATAGCCGCCTTGCTCTAGGTTGTCGGGCGTCATGAATAGCTCACCACTGTTATGTATTGCTGGCATTAACGCAGCAGGCAACTTCACCACTACAGGCTTAGGCTGGCGGGTGAATTTGCTGACAATTCTGTGCAGAGAATTGAAGTTGATGAAGGGCACGCCCTGATGCCCCTTGGAGGTTGTTTCCCTCCATTCCATCGGTAAGCCACCAGACATTTCAGCCACAGCATCCCGCAAATCGTCCATCGTCACAGGCTCTTGCTCACCCCGAAGCTCGGCGAGTTCCTCACGGGCTAGGCGCATATCATCGCGCATGGCTAGTGCCGCAGCCTCTGCCGCCTCTCGCTGCTGGCGTTCTGCTTCGAGCTGGTCAATTACAGTGCTGGAGAAAGCGGCAAATGCGCTTAGCTCATCCATGCAGAAATTTAGCCGGTTGCTCTCTGTCAGGCGCTCGGTTAAATCCTTCAGCGTAAGTTCGTGCTTATCCCTCAGCGCGCCTATCGGGTTTTCAAAGGCCCACTTCGAACCGCACGCTTTACCGACTTCGCCAACCATTAACGCAAGTGAGAGCGCTTCAGCCTGAAACTTGTGATTCTTCTCTCCCTTCTTCACCCAGTGTTTAGCCCCAGCGACCGTCAGGTCTGTGCATTCAGGGAATCCGAAAACCATTTCTACGCCGTGGCCGACCATTAATGCGATGTCAGCAGCCTGACGAATGGTTTTATCGTGCTCAAACCACGCGCCCACCTTAACCAGGTTGCCTTCACGCTTAACGCCAGGCTCATGCTGACCATCAAACAACCAGCACTCATAGCCTGCATCAAGCCAAGGCTGAGCCATCAGGCCGGTGAAATCGTAGAGGAAGATGGCCTTCTTGGTTGTGTCAGTCATGAGGTTGCTCCTTCACTGGTTCATCAGGGATGGAAGACCAGTGCGTGATCCGTACGTCTTCATTGTTGAGAGCTTCGAGTTGGAATGACCACTCCCATTCACCGGTTTCTTTCTGCCCCATCGACATCCATACAGAGCGCCACCCAATTACCCATCCTTCGCCATTTGCATCGAATAGCAGCACGGATTCATTTGCGTGAGGAAGTTCTTCACCAACCGAAATGGCCTGCTCATTGATTAGGTCACGCCAAGCCAAGGAGACGATCTTTCCACCAAGCAGAGAAGTGCCAGCTCCGATGATTGGCTCTTTGCCATCTTCGTACTCGAACACCAACGTTACCTTGCTCATACCTTCCTCCCAGCGCGCAGATTGGCGGCGATTCTAGAGCGAACTTCATCGGCATAATCTCGCTTGAACTCACCTTCACCAGCATTTGGCAAGAACTCCAGAGCACAAAGAACAGCGCCTGAAATATCCAAAGCCATGGCCGGAGTGTCGTCTATAAACCCAGACTCCCACGCCGCAAGCATTCTGTTGGCTGTGAAAATGACGCCCTCAACTCGACCCTGCGCCTTAATCTCAGCGATAGCGGCTTCGGTGCTTGGGATTTCAAGGGGCGTTACTTCCCACTGATCTCCATACTCTGCCAACCCATCGGCGTCGTATGCTTTGCAGCATTCCTTAAGCGCCAAATTCTCCGCCACCAACCCCATCACATACTCAATAACCAACTTACTCACTGGGCCATCACCTTTAATGCCGAGAGAGTTGATGATGTTGTCGTGTGATAGTTGGAGTGCTGATACTTGGCGGGTGAGTTCTGCGATTTGATAGTCACGCCAGCCAAGCTCTGCCGCGATATCTGACTTGCTGTGCAGCTCTTCGCGAGTCATGTGGTCGATGTGTCGAATGTAGTGACCACCTTGCTGGTCAAGCCACATGGCGTCACGGCAGGCATATAGGTTTACATTACTCATAGTGTGTTCCTTGAAAGAGGGTTAGAACGGGATATCGTCGTCGAAGTCCATTTCATTGGATGATTGCTGTGGCGCTTGCTGGCCCCATCCTGACTGCGGTTGCTGAGCACTCTGCGGTGCTTGCTTTGGTGAATCCGATTGGCGCGGAGGAAGGTCGATTTCATCAACGATGATGGTTGGCGTCTGGCGCTTATTCCCTGAGTTATCAGTCCACTCTTCCATGACAAACTTACCTTCGACCGTTACCTTCATTCCCTTTTTGAGGTATTGAGGGAGGGTCTCAGCCTTAGCGCCAAACATCTGACAGACAACCCAGGAAGTCTTCTCGTGCTCGCCGAATCCATGTTTTACGGCCAAAGAAAAGGAAGCTGTTAGCTTCCCATTTGGTGTGCTGCGCGTTTCACAATCCTTTCCAAGATTACCGCTTGCGATAAATCTGTTGATGGTCATCTATCTCTCCGAATGGGGTGCCGATGCTGTTCTTGTTGGCATTACTTAATGAGTAGTGAAGGCTTGCCTGACTTTAACTCAGTGCCCGGCACCGGCTTATCCGCCTTTAGATGATGCTTGATGGCTGTCAGGTCGAATTTCTTAGAGGTTACGAACTCGAAGAATTCAATCGGCACCTTGCTTTCATCGACAATTTCTACCGTTTTACTTGGGGTGCGGACGGTTACTGAGTGCAATCCTGCGCGGATGGATTTCTTGCCTGCTGTATCCATCGAGGTGGCGATGTAGGCCTTGATGTTGGCAACCTTGTTCTCGGCAACCTTGGCGCGCTCTGAGAGGTTCTTGGCCTCACCCTTGAGGGCTTCGGCATATGCAGATTCGTTTTTAATGATTGCCAGCAACTGAGTAACCTTGTCTTCGAACTCGCCTTGAATCCCTTCAAGAGTGTCAGCGATAAACTCAGGGTCTAAGTCCTGAGCTGTAAGGCTGGCGTACTCATTGGCTATTGCGTAAAGCTGGGTCATGCGGCCTCCTCAAGCTTCGCCTTTTTCTCTGCATAGATTTGCTGAACATCCTTTTGCAGCTTCATCCCTGTGGTGGCTTTGTAAGCCTCGGCGAAGATAGCTTTTAGCGCAGGGAAATCCTCAGCAGCTTCCATCTGATCGCAAAGGTCACTTACCTTCTGGAATAGCTCTTCCTTTCTCTGAGCCTCTTGGTCTTGAATGACCTCCTCTGGCGTGTGCGCCATAATTGGCTCAATGAAGATTCCTTCCTCATCGTTTAGCACCTGAATTGCTCGGTCTAACCTTTCTGATTTGGGCCAATACTTACTGGCTCGCTTTACCACTGTTTTCTTTGCCATTTCATCCCAGAAGTTAACCCAAGGCCCAAATTTTGACTCCCCAGCCTTGCTAATCTTCCTAATTGCCTCAACATCCGAAACACTCATTTCATCGGTTAGGTAATCACCTCCAGATGTTTTAGCTGTGCAATAGACACCAATGGCAATCCCTCGGTCGCTAAAGGCCTTGTATTTATGGGTTGGGGCTATATCAATTCCATTTGACTCATAGGAGTCATTCTCGTAAACAATCTTTGCCTGCCCCCACTGGATGCAACCCGCAGCTTGAGCTATATGCATGAGGCCAATGTAAGAAACCTCTAAACAAACAGCACCATCTCTCGGAACTAGATAGGCCAACTTGCTTGCAGGGTTCAGACTTATGCCAATGGCGGCGACGTTGATAATGGCGTTCTGCGCGCTAATTGGATTGGATAGGGCGGTCTTTGCCAGAAAGTCATTTTTCTGGAAGGCCTGAATAGCGAACTGGCATTCCTTGCCCCACGTGACTGAGTTATCGGCCAGAGAGCCAGTGAATAGGCTCTCTTGGCTCTTTACGAAATCAACGATACTTAGGCTCATTACGCTACCTCTCCCATCATGTAGGCCACTCCCCACTGATAATTAGCCTCGACAAGGCAAAGCTCCCACACCAAGCTCTCGTACGCCTGAGTTGCTTCTGGGGAAGCCTCTGCGCGTGACATGAATGTCATGCGAACAAATGGACTCCTGTAGTCACCTAGCGTCTTGGGGAACTTCTCCGACAGCTCATTGGCCTTGCTGGTGATCCATTCCTCCTTCTCGGCCTGAGCCTGCTGCTTATCGCCACGGCGCTCTTCTAATTCGTCTTGAATCCGGTATGCGTTCATTTAAATGCCCTCCGAAGAAGTTTCATTGCTACTCGCCACATCTTTGAGTTGCCAGTGAGTTGAGCTAAGCGTGATAGCTCCTGCGCCTTGTTAAAGTGCGAAAGCTTCATGAGGAACTCCCGGCTGGTTAAGGATTTCGATTAAGCGGCGAGCGCCGTTCTTAACGTTTCGAAAAATACGGTCGAGAAGAGATTCAGAGCAGCCCACATAAGGCCACCCCGATACTTGATAGGTATGCATGGGATACTCCGGTTTATTGGTTGGTTAATTGATGTAGGAGCCAGCTCTTGAACTGGCTTTTACATCCATTAAAAAAGCCGCACTAGGCGGCCTCATCATTACTGGTAACTGTGTATCCATTCTCTTCAAGCCAAGTAATTACGTCGCTCTCTCCAACCGAATCCAGTGCGGCATCCAACTCGCCTCCGGCCTTTATTTGCGACATCAAATCATCTACATCCACGCTGTCGGCTACCACGCGCGTTGTGCCATAACGAATGCCTTCAATGGCAAGGCTTGAACAGTCGAAAGTTAGCTCTGCTAATGACATAAATTCTCTCCAGTTAAAAAAATGGCCCACCGAAGTGAGCCTAATAATTACAAGTTGAGGGAGATAAGGGGCGCTTATCACGATGCGCACTCAGTGAATGCGCATAGGGAAGGGGCTACTTGTTGCGAGCTTCGAGCATTGCATCCGCTATGAGATAGGCATCTTTTGCAACTGATTGCGCATGCCGTTCATTGATCAAATCCCACATGCCCGGGTTAGCTACCATTCCTTGCGCTGCCTTTGCCGCGAGGTAGTCACGAAGCGTCATCCCTTCTTCCTGATATTGAAGGACGTTATTTTGCCCATCGTATTCCCACTGCTGTCGCGGGAATGCCTGACCGCCCGTTTCTTTGCTCATACTTCCTCCTCAACTCTAATCTCAGGCTTACGCAAATAAGCCGCATATTGCTCATGATTCATGCGGAATTTGTTTCGTGTGCCTATCTGTTTAATTTCATACTCGTACTGGTTAGCCATCCTCGATACGAGAAATGTCTCACCGGTTAAAGTGTTTGTTAATCGCATGGGGGATGGTTGGGTTCTTTGCAGATTTCTACGCCTTCAGGAAGGGCCAGAAGATGCCATTTCATTTCGTACTTGAATCCATTGTCATAATCACCGCCGACCACTTCCATCTGACCTTCAAAAATCTCACCAGCATCTGTCAGAAGCGTGGTGAGCATCTTCATTTCTGAGTTGACGTTATCACCCGTAGCTGTCTGCAAAACCTGAATAACCTTGCTCATACCTACCTCTCTAATGGGCAATAAAAAAGGCCACCTAAGTGACCTCAAAATAAATGAGTTAAATTACCCGTCTTGCATGGGTATTCGACGTCTTTGCCGTAATCAATGTTAAGATTTGCATCAAATTTAAAACCGCGACCATACATATGTTCATGCCTTGTTAAGTAGCTATGCCCATATTCAACAAGGTCATCCATGTACATTTTAACTATTCGTTTCGAATAATCCTTACCCCAGAACTTGTCCTCGTTTCTACCCTCAAACCGCGAGTGCAGACGGTGTAATTTAATGAATTCGTAAAGTTCATCGAAAGAAACCATCACTCACCTCGCCGTAACTGCTTCAACTGATTTACGATACCCAGCGTTGAAAATTGCCACATCTGCGAGGCAAATATTGTCAGCGCTTGGATAGTGCTTCGTGGTCTGTACTGATAAAGCCTTATCAACACGACTCACAGCCTTCCTGTTAAGCGACAAGGTAGGGCGGTCACTCACACAAGACTCTTTCTCTTCAATGCCGTGAGATGCGTTGTAAGCTGCCGTTAGTGCCTTGCGCTTATCGTTGCGACGCTGACGAGCGTTGTCATAACCTTGATGAGCCATGTTGGTATCTCCTGTTAGAAAGTTTTGTTATGTGGTGGCTGGCGGCTACCTTCCAGCGCGTGCAATGGTTCATTTGCGCCTAACGTAGATGTGATATTGTCTATCAAGAGTCCATCGTGACGATCACGCCGCGCATTACGTTGCGCATTCACCACATACCAAAACTCACTGTTCCGAGTTTGTGCGCTTTTCAGCGCCATCTGTTAAAGAGCTAATCCCTTACATACTGCTTGGCTTCATGCCGGTATTCCGTTTCGTTGAAATGAATATTGAACCAATAGTACGCATTAATCAAGAACCATAAGTACGAAATTGAGTTGTAAAATCGTACTTCTGGTTTATCTTGTTGATAATATTATTAATTTATTTTCTAAATATTTTTATGAAAGCTTTATTACCTATAAAATCAAAGTGGGTAGGGGTAAAATTGATCGAATTTCAAACGGAGGTTGATATGGATTTGCAGGAATGGCGGGATAAGCTGTCATGGATGTCTAACGAGCAGCTGATACAGGCTCATTTAAGCTTGCAGGAGCAGATCAAGAAGCATTACAAGCTGCGGGATGTGGGCAATAACCTAAAAAAAGCCATCAGTCTTTGCGAGCAACAAATAGCATTATCGCCGATGGTTATGAAAGCCATGAAAGAGCAGCATCGAGCAGATTGGGAGGCGGTTAGTGAAGTGAATAGGGCGGTGGGTCGGCAAACTTCCATGCCGGAATTTTATGCGCCATCACATCATGGTTATCGCCAACTATGCGTGATTCTCACGAAGCAAAAGAAACCAGAAGAAGCTACGAAGCTTGAATTGCAGAGGGATAGTGAGGGTTGGGCAAGATAAGGGTAACAAAAAACCCAGCTCGATGGCTGGGTTTATTTTTCTTTAACTACTTCTTGTTTCCAGCAAGCTTTTTTCATTACTAAATCCAATAATATTGCTTTGTATTTTATTGGAAAAAGCTGTTGTATTTAAAGGTTTAACTGCTGATGTCGGGGCTTGGCGATTAAAATTTATGTACGTTCCAGCTGTCATTTTGTTGTTAGTCATAACGTTTCCATCCATCGTTGAGAATCATATTATTTGCTACGAACTGAGGGATGTTTGGGGCTACCTGTTGCTTATGTAGCAATCCACTGGTTCGATATTGATATGAGTGCGTATCTGCTGATTCTATCAAGCCCCTAATCGATTCGTAGGGAGCTTGATCGTTCCCTGCCAGAATTTTGCTTGGATCGAATGGTTCTGACAGCTTAAGTTCTTCTTTGATATCACTGTAGATCAGTTTTATCAGTTCGTATAGTTCTTGGTCTGGGGCTTCAATATTTAATCCAAGGTCGCGCATGGCTTCTGTACGGTTTATTGTGTAGTCATGACTGCCAGACTCACTACAAAGGAAGCTTATTATTTTCTCTGCACTGTTTTGATCATTAACCTGATTCGTTAGTAGCTTCCTAGCTAGCATCTGAATCTGTGATTGAGCCCTATATACATTACCCAGCACTAATGGGTGGACCTTTTCACTAAGCGACTGAAGTATTTGTGATAATCCGACACCATCGTTTATGCCGAACTCTTCCTTAGCTACAGCAATGTATCCTTTTACGTCCTCAACACTTACAGAATATGACTGCGGTTGATTATTAACCATAACCTGAGGATTCAACGGTCCATTTAGGCTTGGATCTATCGGTCCAAGCGTGGCTTGTTTGGTCATAACAATCTTATTGGCACCAAGAGACATAAGGGTGCCTGAACTATGACACTTTGAGGGGATGATGATCTCCAATTCCTTGCAGAACATTCTTACAAGATTGATTAGACTCCATGCAGCCAATGTGTCCCCGCCACGTGTATAAATAAAGAGGCTTATTTTAGGCACATCACCGATTAGGTCAAGTTGGTTTACAAAAAGATCGAATGCCTCAGAGGATATTTGGGTTTCAAGCCCCGGTCGATCACCAGTGACATAAGTCAAAACCTTAGAGTCACGCATCTCCTCTAAGTTTCTATATAGAGCCTTCCTTTGTTCGTACATGTTTTATATCTCCGTTTGCTTCATAGCGGGCTAAGCCCCAATCCGTTATCCTGGAAAAAGAAAAAAATAATTATTATTCGTTATCGGCTTGCTAAGGAAATACTTAAATAATTGTAAAGAATTTTCTTTCAAATAGTAATGAAAATGAGATATTTCTTACATTCTGTAAATTTACGCAGTAATGCGTAAAAAAAAGGCCGCATTTCTGCGACCTCACCCGAACGTCTCTTCAGGCCACAGGGCTAACGCTTAGGTGCTTGTCTGTACTTCCTATGCTCAACCATCACACCAATCACTCTTATCTTCTCTACATCAGAACGGTGAAGGGCGTGCACGTTATTGAGCGGGAAAAGCTCGAAGACTGGCTCGACGCCAGCTGCGCTGATTAGACGATAGCGTCTAAAGATGGTTTCCTCTGATCCACCCACCTGAGCCATAACAAAGTCGCCAGGAATTGGCTTAACTTTTGGATCGCAGATCACTATATCGCCAACGCTGAACTCGCTAACCATAGATTCATCTTCAATTATGAAGGCAAACGACGCACCAGAGGACTTAATGCTCGTCTGAAGGAAATCGACGCCTGCATCTACAGAGCTAATGCGAGAGTGCTCATCCCAATTGATAAGATGCCCGTTCGCAAGGATCGGCACGGTCCTAAATTCTGGCTTCTTCTTCCCACTTTTTATACCTGAAGAAGAATCTATTCCTGAAACAGTCCCTGCATTCACTTCCCCGTGTTGCAGCCAAAGCCTATCCGTCTGAAGATAATCAGCAAGTTCGTTAAGCTTATCCTGACGTGGTATGGATTCTGCGTTGAGCCATTTACTTACAGCTCTAGATGTAACGCCTAACGCACGAGAAATCGCCATCCCGCGCCCATGAACATCCAACCCGTAATCCTTGCATGCCTGCGCTAGCCGCTGGGAGAATTCTTCGCGCAATTTATCTTTATGAACCATAAGTTCGATTGTAAACCACTTGCAAAAACTTTCAGTTCAATCATAATCTGTACTGAAAGTACGAAATGAGGAACTCCCATGGAAATTCTGGAAGTAGCAATTAAAGGCGTAGGGATTCCCGAAGTAGCTAAGGCTTGTGGCGTAAGTGAGAGAGCTGTTTATAAATGGCTCAAAAACGGATTTCTGCCCAAGACTGAATTTTTCGGAAAGACAAGCTACGCAAGCACCATTGAAGAAATCTCTGGTGGTAAGTATCACGCAATGGACCTGCTCGACTTAAGTAAGAAAAACCTTCTCGCAGCATAAGCAACACCCGCTCCTTAACACCTCTGCGCTGAAAAGCGCGCAATTACCTAAACCCCAACGTCATAGGGAATTAATCGTAATTTTCGAACTGTGGTCAATCCCACGGATAAACCACGCACCCAACTAATTATTCAACACTGGAAGTATTACGCATGGACATTGCAAGCACTCGCAATAAAGCGAATGAAATTACAAGCAAGATTATGAATGGCATCGCCATTCGTGGTCAGCGCGCTGTAGCCAAAGCTGTAGGCGTTAATGAGTCACAAATTACACGCTGGAAAGAAACGATGATCCCCAAGATGGGAATGCTACTGGCAGTTCTGGAATGGGGAGTAGAGGACGAGGAATTGTCGAAGCTGGCTAAGTCAGTGGCGCGGTTACTCACAAAAGAAAACGCCCCGGAATGTATCGAGCATTTCGAGGCGTAGTTGCAAATTAACTGGATCAATTCACAGGAGTAATTATATGCGAAAGCGTAAAAACATCAAGCAAGAAGAGGAGCGGCGTTACCCGGATTCACCCGATCCAATCTTGATGGCAGCCGCCACAAACAAGCCGTTCGCTGAGCGGTTTATTGGTTGTTTCAGACTGGCGAAAGCAGGGGTGAAGAATGGGCAACGCAGCTAGACACTTACAGCTGGTAGAAACCTCACCAGAGGTTCTGGAGCGGCGCGTGGCAGATACCGATGATGGTTACACGCGAATAGCTAATGAGTTGCTTGAGGCCGTTGTTAGTAACGACCTTACAGCACGTCAAATCAAAGTCGTTTTAGCCGTGATCAGAAAAACATATGGATTTGGCAAGAAAACCGATTGGATCAGTGGAGAGCAACTTTCCAATCTTACAGGCCTCTCCAGACCACGATGCAGCACGACTAAAAACGAGCTCATTAATATGCGCGTTTTGATTACAGAAGGTAAAAAGTTTGGCGTAAACAAAGTTTTATCTGAGTGGGAAATAGGAAAGCCAGCACGAAGGAGAGAATACGGCGCAACCAAGCATAAGGCAGGTCATATTTATGTCTTTGCGGCATCCGAGAACGGTCCGGTAAAAATCGGATTTACCACTCGAGATGCAGAAGAGCGCCTGCGTGAAGTCAATGGCTCCCGTTACTTCGGGGAATCAATTGCCAAATGCTTCTACATCAGTCAATTCAACCTTAATGCTGGAGCAATAGAGCCATCAGTTCATGAGCGTTTATCCAGCAAAATCATAAAAGGTGAGCTATTCGACATCCCTGTTGATGAAGCCATTAGCGTGATTTCACACGTGAGTAAAACATTTCTACCGTCAGTAACACCTAGTGTTACGCCATCGGTAACAGATGATTTCTCCCGTATGGAACACACAAAAGAAACTATTCAAAAGAAAAAAGAAACTACCCCTAAATCCCCAGAGGGGAGCTTGGTTGAGCAGGAAGAAACCAAACCAGCCAAACCAGCAGCTACCAAGTTCACGTTCAACCGAGAACGATTCAAAGACACTTGGAACTGCAAAGCCAGTAAGCATGGATTGCCACGTATCGTTAGCATCAGCACCACTACCGAGAAAGGCATTAAGCGACTGTACGAGTCCCACCTGAAGCACTGCAAAGAAACCAAACGCAACCCTGTAGACATCGACACTTTCATCAACGGCTACATCGAGTTTGGATACACGCCGACGCCTTTCGCTATGGGAGAGAATCCTGCCGGCAAGAAGTACGGCATCGACACCGCGCTAACCCAAAGAATCATCGACCAAGTAATCAGTCAGGAGGTTTGAAATGGAGAGTTATGAATTTGAGGAGCTTCTGGTTGGTTCGATGATTGTGAAAGGCGATCACATCGACTGCCGAGACATTGCTAACAAGCTACCTGCTGAAGCCTTTGAGAACTTCCACCTACGCCGCATGTACACCGTCATCGTAGCGCTGCTGAACAAGGCAGAGCCTACCGACATGTTCACCGTGCAGAACAGTGTGCCGGAAGAGACCAAGAACTTCGTGCTTGAGGTGGCAACCCGTTGCCGTTCCGCGGCAAACATCAAGGCGTGGGCCAAGCGAGTTCGCCAGTGCTGGATGCTGCGACAGGGAGAGTCTGAATTACTCAAAGCTGCTGAGTTGCTCCGCGGTGCATCTACGCATGATTTGGGCGAGAGACTGGCCGAAGTTTCCGGGATGCTTTCCAAGCTTCAGTTCGAAACCAATGACCGCTTACCGCGGCGAATTGGCGACATGCTGGATGACTACATGGAAGTGCTGGAGAAGCGCATGAAAGGCGCAGAGTCAGGCATGTACCTGAAGACCGGCATTGATGCCATGGACGATGAGTATGGTGGATTTGACCGAACGGACTTGATCATCATCGCCGGGCGCCCGGGCATGGGTAAGACAGAGCTGGCAATTAACATCGCAAACTCAATCGGACGGCAGAAGGGGAAGGGTCTGCTTGTATCGATGGAAATGTCTGACATGCAGGTCGTTGAGCGCCACGTTGCTGACCGAGCTGGCCTGTCAGTAGGTGCGCTGCGTAACCCACTGAACATGATTGATGAGCAATACACGCGACTCACCGCGGCTACTGGCATGTTGATCGAAGAAGAAAACTACGTTATCGACGGCTCTTTCACAGTGGACGAAATCATTAGCCACGCAGAGCGTATGAATATGGACGGCGGTCTTAGCTTCCTGACTATCGACTACCTCGGCCTGATGAAGAAATCTAAAGCGGAACGTAACGATATCGCCATCGGTGAAATCACCAGCAAGCTTAAGCAGTTCTGCCTTCGCAACAAAGTCCCTGTAATCCTCCTTTCCCAGCTTAACCGCGGCGTTGAATCTCGCATTGATAAGCGGCCGGGTCTTGGCGACCTGAAGGACTCAAGCTCAATCGAGCAGGATGCGGATGTGATTATCTTCCCTTATCGAGACGAAGTTTACGACGAGCAAAGCGACATGAAAGGCATTGCTGAAATCATCGTTGGCAAATATCGGTCTGGCAAGCCCGGCACCTTCTACATGGGCTGGAAGAACGGTCACTTTGTGAATATCGACCAAGCGGATGCCGCGAAGAAGTACGCAGAGAACACCAACAAGAAGTCAGCAGCGGATAACAACGCATGGCGAGGGGCCGCATGATGCTAGGTGAATGGATAAAAGACCAAGTATTTAAAGCAGAACGCGCCGAATCCGACCGTAAATTTACCCTCTTGTGCAAACTCCCTGAAAACACCTTTGCCGCCATCTACGCAGATTGCGCGAAGGATGACGTCTGGGCTGGATCTTTGTACAACGGTGAATACTTTCACGAAGGTTTGATTTATTCGGCATCACTAACAAGAAACGAAGGCTACGAAGCCTTTCTTTAGGAGAAGAATATGAGCAAAACAAAGGTTCACGTGATTATCCCTTATCAATCTGAATCAGCATGCGGCATCAAAAATCCACACAGGAACGCCATGTATAGAGATATGGTCACATGCCCAAGCTGCAAGAAAACAGAGCATTACAAAAACCTTTCGAGAGTCAAAAAGGTGAAATCATGATGGACAAAAACCGAGAAGCGTTTGAAGCGTGGTTTAACGACCCTGAAAAGGTTGATATTCGTGAAGCCTACGCATGGAAAGTATGGCAGGCATCCCGACAGGCGCTTGAGGTTGACCTAGAAAACGTCAACCACGTTCAAGTTGTAGAGGGCACTTTTTACCTCAGCGAGATCGAGGTTAACGAGCACCTGACATCTCTCGGAATTCGAGTAAATGGGAATGAAGAATGAGCACCAATATAAAAGCAACGTGCAGCAAATGCGGAAATGAATTATTGATTGACCCGACAGTTATTCTAACCTCTCTGCCTCCTTCCCCCTCTTTTTATTGCAAGGTTTGCAACCCGAATCAGCACGAGCGTATAACAAATTCACAACGATATTTAAGGGGATGGAAGCCATGAAAGAGCTTAAAGAATTTACCGTAGAGCGGCTGGAGCAAATGGTTTCATCAATTAAGGCAGAGTGGCATGAGTACGCCGAGGTTTACGACAACATAAGCCATCGTGAGATTGCTGCACTAGCCAAAATAGCGCTGGCAGCTAAGCGTGTTGAGCCAGTCGGCGAGGTCAGGCTGAGTGAATATGATAGCGATGGCTGTAGGCAAGGAAGCATTACGTGCCTTCACGACCAAGCAGACTGGGATAACTTTCCCAATGGAACGAAGCTCTACACCTCACCACCACTTAACCATACCGAGCAGGATGGTTGGATTAAGTGCAGCGAGCGGACGCCAGAGGATTCTCAATGGTGTGCCGTGAGAGCGGAGTATGGCTACTACATCCAATGCTGGGGTAGCGAGCAGGGATGGCTTGGTGACGAGATTAGCATACCAAACTGCGACGTCACCCACTGGGTTCCACTCCCCGCCGCCCCTAAACCGGAGATGTGAATGATGAGTACTGCAGCGCAACTTCTCAGCTCAGACTTAACTGAGGGCTACCATCGTCGACTACGATTCAGGCGAGCATCATCACTACCGAATATTGAGAAGATGAAGCTGCAACCGGCCGGAAAGCCTTATCGCCGCGACAGGGTTCTCAGGAGAATAATCCAGATGAACCTAGATGCAGCAGTGGCAAGAATAGGGGGCAGGCAGTGACCAAACAAACCTACCAACTACGAAACCAACAAATCCTCAATAACGCAATAAACCACCTCCGCAACACTCCGCTTAATCCAGATAAACCTTACTTCGTGACCATACAGGAAGCCACTCGCTCTCTATCTCAGAACGCGAAGCTTTGGGCCTGCCTGTCTGATATCAGCGGGCAGGTTGTTTGGTATGGGCAGAAGCTAAGCACGGAGGACTGGAAGCACATGCTCACAGCATCACTGAAAGGCCAGCGTTCCGCGCCGGGCATCAATGGCGGCTTTGTGGTTCTGGGGCAGTCAACCAGTCGCATGACCGTTGGTGAGATGAGTGAGCTTATTGAGCTGATGAGTGCATTCGGTACTGAGCATGGCGTCAGATGGTCTGAAGAATCCCGATTAGCAATTGAATGGTCAGCCAGATATGGCGACAACAAGAGGGCAGCATAATGGTATCTAGAATCCAATTCGCAAGAAACGATGAAAGAAGGAAGACCATTCAGCAGTTCATCGCAGAGAATCCAGCATCACAAACCAAGGCCATATGCGAGCTGATATTTATAGGTCACCGCCGCGCCAGTCACATCCTCAACATGATGGCTAATGTTGGTGAGATTTACAGAGCAGGCGACCACAACACCACGCGTTACTGGATTAACGAAGAAGCATTTAACCAATGGATGGAGACCGCCTCACCACCTAAAGCACGGAAAGTTTTCAGGGATGAGGAGTCATATCGCTGCTCTGAGTTTCATCGGAACTTCCTGAGCGGAATGGTATTCCTCAGCAAGAAACGCCCATCAGGCACCAATACGATATTCGAAGAGTGCAAGCAGAACAGCGCAATGCTCCTTCCTGTGCTGCAAGTTATGGCGAGGCGACTCTATGGCTAAAACTTGGTTTACTCACGAAGTAATGACCACCCAGCAAGCCGAAGACCTCATCAACCGCTACACCCTCCGAAACATCCAAACCTCAAAGCAACTCTCAGCTGATTACAAAGGCTGGTATGTCTCTGCTTTGTTACCTGAATACAACAATGAACCACGATCCAGTCGAGCGTGGCAGAACCCTATGTGGAGATGAAAATGAGCAAGACGGATTATTCAGTTATTGATGGCCTGATTATTCAAAAGATTAGCAAAGGCGCGAACACTTTCATGAAAATTGATAATGGCGATGTTTATCGAGAGGCGCATCGATTACAGGACGAAACAAAATCCCCTGCGTTCAGGATTATCGACCGGCGACTCCAGTCACTTAGAAAGCGCGGGCTTATCTCGTACACCACCAAAGATAAGTGGACTACCCATGATCAGCCATAACGATGAAACATCATGCGCAGGCTGCGGCATCCCACTAAGCCCAGATGAGTGCTACGCATGCAGTGACTGTAGCGACTGGTGGGCTATGAATGGGGTTGAGATTTCCGATCAAATAAGGAGTGAGAGAGATGGCGAATCTGCGTAAAGAAGCGCGTGGCCGTGATTGTCAGGTCAGGCTGTCAGGCATCTGCAATGGAAATAGCGAAACCGTAGTTCTGGCTCATTACCGAATGGCTGGGATATGCGGAACAGGAATGAAACCTGCCGACCTATTCGGTGCGTGGTGCTGCTCTAGCTGTCACGATGAGATAGACAGGCGAACAAGACTAACCGACGCAGGAGAGGCTCACATGGCCCATCTAGAAGGAGTCATACGCACACAGGCTGTGCTTCTGTCAGAAGGAAGGCTGAAAGCATGAGTGAATATCGAATAGAGCTTCCATGGCCGCCCGGTAATAACCACCTCTTCTCAGTATTCCGAGGGCGAAAGATAAAGAGCAAGAAGGGAAGGGAATACACAGCAGCAGTAATCAAGCAGATCACCGAAGCAAATCAGCAGTACAACCTCGCCGGCAAGCTCAAAGTAAAAATCTCAGCATACCCGCCAACACGCGCTCGTCGTGACCTAGACAACCTATTCAAAGCGCCACTCGACTCACTCACACAGGCCTGCGTAATTGCAGATGACAGCCTGATTGATGACGTGCGCATGGTCCGCTGCGAAGTGGTGAAGGGCGGTAGGTTGGAAATATTAATTACAGAATTGGAGGTTTCGTGAATGAGTTGGCTCTTTTCGCAGGCGCTGGCGGAGGAATACTCGGCGGCCACCTGCTCGGATGGAACACAGTATGCGCAGTTGAACGTGATGCCTACGCCGCACAAGTTTTGGCGCAACGACAAAACGATAGAATTCTCAAACCTTTCCCGATTTGGTCTGACGTGTGCAGTTTTGACGGAAAGCCATGGAGAGGAGTTGTTGATGTCATTTCTGGCGGCTTCCCATGTCAAGACATTAGTTCGGCCGGTCGAGGAGCTGGGATCGAGGGAGAGAAATCAGGGCTGTGGAGCGAGATGGCAAGAATCAGCGATGAAGTACGACCTCAATTCGTCTTCGTGGAAAACTCACCACTCCTTGTGGGAAGAGGGCTTGCCAGAGTCGTCGGTGACCTTGCCGAAATTGGGTTTGATTGTCGATGGAGTCGTGTGGCAGCAAAAGAATGTGGCGCGCCTCATAAGCGAGACCGTTTGTGGCTGGTCGGGAGAAATGTTCGCGACACCTCAAGCGAGGGATTACCGGTCTGGTTCTCTGGACAGGTGGAACGACCCGAGGAGGTCACGGAACCTGAACGACCAAATTGGTGGCCTTCTGAACCCGGAATTCGTCGAGTGGATGATGGGATGGCCCATCGGGTGGACAGAATTAAAGCCCTTGGCAATGGACAAGTTCCAAGAGTGGCGGCAGCAGCATTCAGCATGCTTGGAAAAAAATAAGGAGGCAGCATGAAGGAATTAATCACCAAACTCCTATTTCTATTCACTCCAATCAATCCTGAAATAGCGCCAGTTAACGGCATCCCGTCATGGGATACAAATCCTAGAAGGAGAAAGTCATGAAGCTTGAGTCCATATCGAAATATTTCTTCGCAAAGACCACAACCATCTCTGACTCACCTCGCGCTACCGCATCAGACTCCCTCACTGGAACAGATATCATGGCCGCATTAGGGTTGGCAGACCTTAAAAGCGGCTATGGGTTGGATTTGTTCTTGGCGAAACAGGGGATTAGCAAACCAGACAAGGCCGTGGAAAGTCTCTACCAGTTTGCTGTTAAGCAGTCACACAAGCACAAAGCGGTGTCACAACTCGAAGATGATATTAAGCATGGTCTCCTGCAAATGCTCGCAACTTTTGCATATCAGGATTATTCACGCAGCGCCGCCAGCGTTCGTGAGTGCGATTGCTGCAAGGGCGAGGGGTTCACCGAGGCGGAAGTATTTACAATGAAATCGGCATTTGGAGCGGCACGCACTGAAGATTTCACCGGCATCAAAAGATTGGAAGTCCAGTTGCCATGTAATGTGACAAATCAGAAGCGCGAGGTCGTTAAGGCGATCTGCAAACCATGTGGTGGCAAGGGAGTTATAAGCAATGCCTGCCGGTGCCATGGTAAGGGGCTGGTTCTGGACAAGGAGCAGACTCAATTGCAAGGCGTTCCGGTTCAGAAAGAGTGCCCGAAGTGCTCAGGGCGTGGTTATGCCAGACTGCCAGCGGAGAATGTACGCAGGGCCATCTGCTTGGAGGTTATGGAATTATCAGAGCCAACTTGGCGCAGGAACTTCAAACCTCTGTATGAGGAGATGATAACGCGATGCCACGTAGAAGAGTCAGAGGCTGAAATTATGCTGTCAAAAGTCACCATGTGAGAATTAATTTCTACTTATTTCTTTATTGGTAGAAAAATCGGGTTGACACTTTGACGAAAGTAGCCCAATATTCACTCTAACACTACAAATCCGTGAATCTGTTACGGGAGTGAGAAGCACAATGAAAGCCCTTGCACAGATGTGAGGGCTTTTTGCATTTCAGATTTCGCCTCCTGAATTTATAAACAAAAATGTTTATATTTAGCTTGTGAGTATAAACAAAAATGTTTATAATGATCTCAAGTTAAACAAACAGGAGGAGGCGGTGAAGCAGAGCGAGTTCAGGCGGTGGCTTGAGTCGCAGGGGGTTGAAGTTTCAAACGGTACTAACCACTTGAAGCTGAGATTTAACGGGAAGCGAAGCGTAATGCCAAGGCATCCCAGCTCTGAGATAAAAGAACCATTGCGAAAGGCCATACTCAAGCAGTTAGGTCTAAATTAACAAACCGGCCCTTCGGGGCTGGTTACTCGCAAAGATTCATCGTGTTAAATATGAGATATCCAGTAAAGCTACAGAAAGACGGTGACGGGTACTTTGTAAGTTTCCCTGATATACCTGAAGCGCTAACACAGGGCGATACCAGAGAAGAAGCGTTAGATATGGCGCGTGACGCTCTGGTGACTGCGTTTGAGTTTTACTTCGAAGACAACCAGCCTGTCCCACTCCCTAGTGAGTCAGGCGAAGACTTCGTGTCGGTACCGGCTAGCGTGTGGGCCAAGGTTCTTTTGCTTAACGCAATGCTTGAGACTGGAACTTCAAACGCAGAGTTAGCCCGGCGCATGAAAATCAAGCCGCAAGAGGCTCAGCGCATAGTAACGCTAGGCCATAGCACTAAAATAGATACGACCGAAGCGGCTCTGGCTGCTCTCGGTAAGCGGCTGGATATTCTGGTCCGCTAAATAAAACCGCGCATCACTTTCAAGGCTCACTTCGGTGGGCCTTTTTTATTGCCAAAATTTAGAGCCACGCCAATCAGCGACCCTTAAACCCTTTCTCCATGTGGCGTCGGCTCTATTCCCTATGACTAAACACACGGCCTGCCACTACGAGAGGTTACCGGATGAAGAATATGCCAGATAGACCCGACACATGGGCGGCCATGATCGCCTGGCTGGCAAATCATCGTAATGAGGCTGGTTACTCCATTCTGGCATTCGTTATGTCGATACTAGCCACATCAAGAAACAAAAAGACCGTATGGCGTGACCGCATGACAGGCGCGGTGATGTGCGGAATTCTGTGCTTCTTCGCTCAGCCTACTCTTACGGCCTTATGCGCAATATTCGGATGGACGTTCCCGCCTGAGCTCTGTTGGCCTTTCTCAGCTTTCGTTGGCTACATCGGCGTTGATGCATTGTTCTCTTCAGTGAGAAAGCGTGTCGGCATGGAAGGAAGTGACGGAGGCGCAAATGCTGACAGTTAAGCAGTTCCAACAGGCTGCCAGCCTGAATGATGCACTGGCGAATAAGTGGTATCAGCCAGTAGTGAGCGCAATGACGAAGTACGGAATCAACACCTCGCTGCGCATGGCCCACTTCATTGCACAGACGGGACATGAGTCATCAGGCTTCGCGACTGTTGAAGAAAGCCTGAATTACAAATCCACCGCATTAACTGCGATGTTCCCGAAAAGAATCACACCGGCAGAAGCCGAGAAATACGGGCGGACTGATTCACACCCCGCAGACCAGAAGATGATCGGAAGCATTATCTACGCTAACCGAAACGGAAACGGCGATGTGAAATCTGGTGAGGGCTACAAATATCGGGGGCGGGGATTAATTCAGATCACCGGTCGCGGAAATTACTCGGCGCTGGTTAATCAGCTGCGCGTGGATATCGTCAACAATCCTGAAAAGCTGACAGAGCCAAATCTTGCCGCAGAATCAGCAGCTGCATGGTGGAAGAATAACGGTTTAAACGAGGTTGCCGACTCGGATGATGTTGACCGCATCACCCGTATCATTAACGGCGGAACGAATGGAATGGAAGACAGGAAATCCCGGCTAAACAAAGCTAAGGGGATTCTATGCTCAACGTAATAAGTTTTATCCGAAACAACATTGGCATCTTCATTGTGGCGCTGTTCTGCCTTGCGCTATGGGGATTGAACACGCGTAACTCACAGCTTACCGCCACTAACCAGCGTCTTGAGCAGATGAACGACGCCAAAGACACTCAAATAGCAACTCTCCACAGCAAGAACGACGGCTTGGCAGAATCAGTCAAAAGCTTGACCGATGCTGTTCGAAGTCAAAACGAAGTGGTTAGTCAAGTAGCAGAACAACGGGCGGTTACAGCACAGCAAAACAGGAAACTACAGGATGAAATCAAGAAGTATCTGGCGGCAGACAAATGCGCTTTTGCTCCTGTTCCCGCTGATGCTGTTAACAGGCTGCGTGAGAACGCAGACAGAATACGAAGCGGTAAAGATACCAAGCCTGCCATTGCCGGAAAGCCTGCTGGCTGACTGCCGGATTCCAGATATCCCTGATGAGATGACCTACGCAGACAGTGTGGTGCTCAACTTACTGATGCAGGGTGCTCTGGAAGATTGCAGTAATCAGCTCAGGGCAATTAAAAATCTCGACACAGCAAAAGCCATTCCATAGCCCATTTACGAGTGGGCTAGATAATGCCAAGAGAGTGAAGCGTTCTTACAAGGCTATCAACTGCCGTTATCAGCAACGTCAAATCATTCATAAAGCAAATTACAATTTTCAAAAGCGACATGGTTGCACTCCTCAGTAGGTTGTTTATCTATTGAGAGGGCTAATAAATCCCTCCCTCCTTTGAGTGCAATTCTAAGGACCCGCCAATGACTCAGAAGTGGAATATCACAGTAACAACAGACTCAGGTGAAACCTTCGCAGGCGCGATGACAAGACAAAAACCTGTGCTTATTCATGAATCCGTTGTTGTAGCCACGCCAGATGGCGAAGGATATTCTATGCTCAACGTCATATTAAAGACCCTTATAGGCAATCTGGGCAAGATTACGTCCAATTTTCGACAAAGCTGTTTGATCAGCCCACCGATAAATCAACCCCAATGAATTCAGCATGCTATGCTCGCCATCTTTATCCGTATCCTCAAGTAATGTTGTGGGTATATATTTCCCGCCTTGTAACTTGATATAAAATTTTGGTAACGACTTCAACGCCGGTAGGGATGCATTAAGAACAAGCAAATTCAAATCATTTGCCTCTTCATAAGTTAATATTCCACGCGATAAAGCGTTTGTAATATTTGACACCATCACAGCTTTATAAGGTTTTTCTGAGTCAATTAGGACTTGCACTAAGGTATCTACAAATTCATCAGCATCTTTTGTTGTAGCAAATTTTGTTCGGAATTCCTCCGCATCCCCTATGGCGGATGCTTGCCAGAAGGATTTCACATTTCTGTAAAGCTTATGCTCTTGATATGTATTTTTTACATTCCATAGCTTCAGCGCCCAACCTAAAAAAGGAACGGACTCTGCCGCTTCAAGGCCCGCATCACAAGCCTCAGCAATAACCTCTTTATTTTGCTTCATTGTATTAATGAGAGACTCAAATCCTGTGTTTCTATCCATAGCATCACCATAGGCATCTAAATGGCACTCACCGACAAGCAAGATATGTTCTGTCGCGAGTACCTCATCGATTTGAACGCCACGCAAGCGGCAATTCGGGCGGGGTACAGCGAAAACACCGCCCGGAAGATTGGTAGTGAGAACCTCACAAAACCAGACGTCCAGAACAGGATCGCCGAACTTAAGGCTAATCGCAATGAGCAGCTTAATATTGATGCGGCTTATGTGTTGAGACGCCTAGTTGAAATCGACCAAATGGATGTCCTTGATATCGTAAAGGATGACCTGTCTCTCAAGCCTGTTAGCGAATGGCCTCCTACGTGGCGGCGCTACATCTCAGGGTTTGATGTCGCTGAGATGTTCGAAAATTCAGGCGAGGGCGGCGCACGTGAGCTGGCTGGTATCCTCAAAAAGATTAAGTGGCCTGACAAGGTCAAGAATCTAGAGTTGCTTGGCAAGCACATCTCCGTGATGGCATTCAAAGAGCAGGTCGAGCAATCAGGCTCAGTAACGCACAACATCATGCCAGTGCCATCATGCAGCAGCGCTGAAGAGTGGGAGGCAGCCGCACAGCAACAGCAGAGCGAGGTATTAGGCAAATGAGCTACAACGTAGTTTGGAAGCCTTTGCCGGGCTCGCAGTCGCTTTCTTTGAGCTGCCCATGCGATGAGATATTGTTTGAAGGTACTCGCGGCCCCGGAAAGACTGCCGCACAACTGGCCCGCTTTCGCCGAAAGGTAGGATTAGGCTACGGCACGTTCTGGCGCGGCGTCATCTTCGACACTGAATACAAAAACCTTGCCGACATCATCACCCAGTCAAAGCGTATGTATCGAATGTTTGGCGATGGTGCTAGGTTTCTTAACTCAGCTTCAGAGCTTCGGTGGGTATGGCCTACTGGCGAGGAATTGCTGTTTCGCTTTGGCAAGGAAGAGAATGACTACTGGGACTATCACGGTCAGGAATTCCCTTTCATTGGCTTTAACGAACTGACCAAGCAGCCTAACTCTGATTTCTACGAGTCGATGTTCTCATGCCGACGCTCATCATTCAGGCCGCAGGATTACCCGCTGGCCGATGGCTCAGTGCTGCCGAATATCCCTCTTGAGACGTTCAACACGACCAACCCATTCGGCATAGGCCACACATGGGTGAAGAAGCGCTTCATTGAGCCAGCACCGCGTGGAACGATTATCCGCGATAAGCAGATGGTTCCTAACCCGCAGACGCAGCAGGAAGAAGAGATAACTCTGACTCGTGTAGCCATACACGGCTCATTCAAAGAGAACCCGTATCTCGACCCCGTTTACATTGCCACGCTGATGAACATTAAGGACCCAAATAAGCGCAAAGCTTGGGTTGAGGGCTCATGGGATGTGACTAGCGGCGGTAGATTCGACCACCTCTGGAATGATTCTCTGCACGTCATCAAGCCTTTCCGCATACCAAGTAGCTGGACGGTCGATCGCTCACACGACTGGGGTGAGTCAAAGCCATTCTCTAATCTGTGGTGGGCTCAGGCAGATGGCACGGAGGCAATTCTTGCAGATGGCTCTAAATTCTGCCCGCCTTCAGGCTCCCTGATTCTTATCGGTGAGTGGTACGGCTGCCCGCCTGATGAGCTGAACAAGGGGCTGAATATGTCGTCTACCAACGTCGCTAAGGGCGTTGCTTGGATTGATAAGCGCCTTGTTGGTGAAGAGATGGATGAGCCAGAGGAAAGCAAAGGGCAGGGCCAGATGCACATAATGCCGGGCATCTGCTCGAAGGTTATCCCCGGCCCAGCTGATAGCGCCATTTACAACACTGCTGACAACGAGCTTTCCATCGGACAGAAGATGGAGAAGCAAGGCGTCAAGTGGCTTGAGTCGAACAAGAAGCCCGGCTCACGTATCAACGGCGCGTCACTCTTTGCTGACATGCTAGAGGCCGTAGTCGAAGGCAAGAAGACAGAGTCAGGTATGCCAGAGAAACCAGCCTTCTATGTATTCGATTATTGCCGTGGCTGGATAAGCCGAGTTCCCGTTTTAGTTCGTGATGAAAAGAACCCTGATGACGTGGACACCATTCAGGAAGACCACGATTGGGACGGCACCCGTTATCGCGTTCTGCACAATCCGCGCCGTGAGGCATTCAGCATAACTATGAGAACCACATATTAATGGCAAACAACGACATCACATTTATCCGGCCCGAGCATGTGGCCGCAAGCCGCGTTTGGGAAATGGTGCGAGATGTTTGCCGTGGGCCTGATGCGGTCAAATACAAGAAGCACAAATACCTACCCAAGCTTGACCCCACGAATAACTCAGAAGAAAACAACCGACGCAATGATGACTACATTAAGCGCGCTGTTTTTTATGCAATAACAGGACATACCAAAAATGGCCTTATTGGCATGGCTTTTCGTCGCGACCCAACGGTTACCATTGAAGGAAAAATGGAGTACCTGAAGACGAATGCTGACGGCGCAGGAATAAGCATCTATCAACAGGCTCAGTCTGTACTTGAATCTGTTCTTGAGGTGGCGCGTGATGGCCTGTACGTCGATTACAGCAGTGACATGAGCGGGGCGATAATCCTTCATTACTTGGCTGAGAACATCATTAACTGGCGGACAGAGCGCATTAACGGGCGCGATAAGCTAGTTCTAGTTGTTCTGAGGGAGTGCGTTGAGGAGCCAGACGGTTACGGTTATAAGGACCGAATCCAGTATCGAGAGCTTGCCATTGAAGAAGGGCGCTTCGTTTGCCGGGTTTGGCGCAACTCTGGAGCCGGTAAGAACGGGGTCTATGAGGTTGATAGCGAATACACGCCAGTCGTTCAGTTTGGCGGGACATGGGATGAAATTCCATTCACCTTTGTTGGCGCTCAGAACAATGACCCATCTATCGATGAGTCTCCGCTTCTTGCGCTGACAGAAATTAACCTTGGTCACTATCGAAACTCCGCAGATTACGAAGATAGCCTTTTCTTTTGTGGGCAGGTTCAGCCATGGATAAGCGGCCTTGACACTGAGTGGCGTGACCACCTTGAAAAAGCAGGAATAGCATTTGGTTCGCGCTCCCCTCTGCTTTTGCCGAAAGATGGTCAGGCCGGATTCAATCAGGCCGAGCCGAACATGCTTGCCAAGGAGGGCATGGATACCAAGCGCGATTACATGGTCTCCCTTGGGGCCAGACTGGTAGAGCAAAATAGCGCCGTAAAAACCGCCACACAGGCGGCTGGTGACCAAACATCATCAACATCAGTACTAGGCATCTGTTGCTCTAACGTGTCTGAGGCTTACACGCAGGCCCTTATTTGGTGTGCCAAATATATGGGCATTCCGAACAGTGATGTTGGTTATCAAATCAGCCAGGAGTTCATTCAGCGCGTTGCCGATTCAGGCATGTTAACGGCAATAGTTGCTGCTTGGCAGGGCGGAGCAATTCGAGACTCCGATATGGTTCGCGCATTGCAGAAGCTAGACCTTATAGACCCTGAATCAAATCCGAATGATGTATTGGATGAGCTGAAAAATAAGGGCCCAAACTTAATAGGCGCGTAAATGACTACCATTAACGAAAGGCTTCTAGATGAGGCGATTGCTCGCAGCTTGTTTCAGTCTCGGTACGGTGCTGGCGTGGCCGATAAGATGGTCAAGGTGCTTAATAAAAGTGATGCTGAGCTTTCCGCAAGGCTAATTGTCGCACTAGATAATTTTGACCCGAACAGCTTCACGGTTAGGCGCATTGAAAGTTTGCTGGGTAGTGTTCGAGAAATAAACAAGCAGGCCGTCCAATCAACCTTTACAACACTTGCAGATGAGTTGCTGGAATTTGCTCGGCACGATGCCGGGTATCAGTTAAGCCTATTTGACTCGCTAATTCCTGATGTCGTGTTGCGCCACTACCCGATGATGGGTGTTACGGCAGAGCAAATTTACTCTGTCGCTGTGGCTAAGCCATTCCAAGGTCGATTGCTAAGCGAGTGGGCTGAGAACATCGAAGCAGACCGAATGACACGCATCATCAATGCGGTGAAAAGTGGTTATTTAGCTGGTGACCCAGTTGAACAAATTGCACGTAAAGTTAGGGGTACCAAGGCTAGGGGTTATCAGGATGGCGCAATCGAAGCGGGCAGGGCAAATGTCACCGCTGTAGTTAAAACCGCAGTGACGCACTTGGCATCTGTAGCACGAGATAAGTTTGCAGAGAATAACGCTGACATCCTTGATAGCAAACAATGGCGATCCACTTTAGACAACAAGACTTCACCACCTTGCATAATCCGTGACGGGCTAAAATACACACTTGATGGCAAGCCCGTCGGTCATAAAGTGCCATATCTTCAGGGGCCGGGGCGATTGCATTTCTGCTGCCGCTCCACTGAAAACCTCCTCACTAAATCTTGGCGTGAGCTCGGAATCGACATTGATGAAATGGATGAAGGTACGCGTGCCAGCATGGATGGACAGGTGCCAGCTGGTACAAATTTCAGTGAGTGGATTCAGCGGCAATCATTCCAGCGACAAGTGCAGGTTTTCGGAGAAACCCGAGCAAGGCTTTTGCAAGAAGGAGGCATGCGAGTTGATGAGTTATTTAGCGACAAAGGCGAAAAGATATCTCTCAATGAGTTGAGAGAAATCTACTCTAGAGAGTTCCAAGAGGCTGGCATTTAAAATCATTCTCACGAGGTCGCTAAGGCGGCCTTTTTCACATCAAAAATCTGAGCCTCGCCATCGTGCGGGGCTTTTTTTATGGGCTAGGCCCGGCAACAAATCCCAAGGGGACAGCATGCTACTCCGAAATATCGAACGTAAGTACTACTCAGCAACCGTTGAAGACGGCGAGGGTGGCGGTGGTTCTGCGCCAGAAATCACTCCAGAAATTCAAGCCATCATTGATGCGCGAGTCAATGAGTCCGTAACCGGCCTGAAAACTAAAAATAGCGAACTACTCGGCAAGCTCAAAGAGCAGGGCGACAGTTTGAAACGCTATGACGGTATCGACCCTGACGCCGTTAAATCAATTCTGCAACGCTTCTCAAACGACGAAGAGGCAAAGCTAATTGCCGCTGGGAAAATCGATGAGGTGCTTGATAAGCGCACCGAGCGACTGCGTGCAGATGTCGATAAGAAGCTGAAAAACGCTAATGAGCGCGCAGAAAAAGCCGAGTCATTTAGTAAGAAATTCAGCGACCGCGTTCTTGGTGATGCCATCCGTTCCGCTGCGTTAAAAACCGGCGCTTTGCCGGGTGCTGCTGAGGACATCATCCTCCGTGCAAAAGGCGTTTTCATACTCAACGAGGAAGGCGAGGCCGTAGCCGTTGATAAAGATGGGGCTGCGCTTCTAGGCAAGGATGGCAAGACGCCATTAACACCTCAGGAGTGGGCTGAGTCCCTTAAAGATGCCGCCCCTCACCTTTGGCCTCACGCCGAAGGAACAAATGCAGGCGGTCATAAACCCGCTGGCGGGGCATTAAAGCGATCTGCAATGACTGCGGCACAGAAGTCGGATTACATCCGCGCTCACGGCCAGCAAGCATTCTTAAAACTTCCGAAAGAATAAGGATTAATCAAATATGTCTACAACTGTTAACTCTGACCTGATTATTTATAACGATCTGGCTCAGACCGCATACCTCGAACGCCGACAGGATAACCTCGACGTGTTCAATGCTTCATCCAATGGTGCAATCGTGCTCGATAACGCTCTCATTGAGGGTGATTTCCGCAAGCGTGCGTTCTATCAGCTGGGCGGCAGCATCGAATATCGCGATGTAAACTCAACGAACAAGGTAACAGGCAAGAAAATCGGTGCCGGTGAGTCCGTTGGGGTTAAAGCGCCGTGGAAATACGGCCCATACGAAACCACTGAAGAGGCTTTCAAGCGTCGTGGTCGCGACGTGTCAGAGTTCTCAGAGGTAGTTGGTGTTGATGTTGCTGACGCCACTCTCGAAGGATTCATCAAGTACAGCATTCAAGCCCTGACTGCTGCGATTGGCGCGAATACTGACATGGTTGTCACCGCCGACATCGCCACTGACGGCAAGAAGACGCTGACAAAGGGCATGCGTAAGTATGGTGATAAGTTTGGTCGTATCAGTCTGTTTGTCATGCACTCCGCGACGTATTTCGACATCGTTGATGAAGCTATCAGCAACAAGATTTACGAAGAAGCCGGTGTTGTGGTCTATGGCGGGCTGCCTGGCACGTTGGGCAAGCCGGTTCTGGTTACTGACACAGCACCGATTGATGTGATCCTCGGCCTGCTTCCAAACGCTGTTTCAATCACTGAGTCACAGGCTCCTGGCTTCCGTTCCTACGATGTGAATGACCAAGAGAACCTTGCAATTGGTTATCGCTCAGAAGGCACGGTTAACATCGATATGCTGGGCTACAGCTGGAACGAGACGGCAGGTGGTGCAAACCCAGACTTAACCAAGATTGGCGCTGCGGCCAACTGGAAGAAGCACGCCACAAGCAACAAAGTGACTGCTGGTGTGATGATTAAGCTCACCGTTCCGCCTGTCGCTGTAACCGGTGTAACTCTTGACCAATCAACCGCATCGGTTGTTGTTGGCTCGACGATTTCTCTGGTTGCTACAGTTGCACCAGTTGATGCAACGAACAAAGCGGTTAAGTTCTCATCCTCCGCTGTGAGCAAGGCAACAGTAGATGCTGACACCGGTGTTGTAACTGGCGTTGCTGCTGGTACTTCTACCATCACCGCTACAAGCGTCGATGGCAGCAAGACCGCAACATGCGCTGTAACTGTTACCGCTGCCTAACATCCAAATTAAGGGGCTTCGGCCCCTTTCCTTGGGGGATGAATGTTAATCACCGACCCACAATCACCAGATTTTAATAGTTACGCTTCTGTGGATGATCTGAATAAGTTCTCACTAGCACGAGAGCTTGCTTTGCCTGACAACCCTGAGTCGATTCTGATTAAGGCCATGGACTACCTGAATGGATTGTCATGGTATGGCTCAAGAGTTTCGGTTTCACAACCGCTACCGTGGCCTCGCTCTGGTGTGGTTTTTGATGGGGTAAAATTGCCAGTTGATGTAATCCCTAGCCAATTGAAAACTGCACAATGCATGCTTGCAATCGAAGCAATTGGCGGTGACTTGCTAGCATCCAGTCGTGAGGCTGCGGTGAAGTCGGAGAGAGTTGAGGGTGCAATAACAACGGTCTTCGCAATTGCTGACGGCGAGGCTTTTTCTGCATCCTACCCGATGGTCGATGGTGTGCTAAACGGGCTGGTATCAGGCAAAGGGTTTGCTATCAACGCTATCGCGAGGCGAACATAATGGATTACGCCAAAACTCGCGACAGAGCCACCAAGCAAATCACTAAATTCGGTCGAGAGCTTCCATTAACACGTGGGGGCACAAAGCAGGTGGTCGGCGGCAAGGAGGTCACGACGCCCTTAGAAAAGCACACCGTTATTGGCGTTGTCACATCCTATAAGCCAAGTGAGATTGATGGCTCCCGTATCCTGACCGGAGATGTCAAGCTGGCCGCTACTGCTGAGACAGAAATCAGGGTTGGTGACAGCTTGATGATTGATGGCAAGAAATATCGCGTCGTTTTGCCGGGGCCAGTAAAGCCCGCCGATATCCTTATCTCATACATCGCACAATTGAGGGCTTAACATGGCTGATAACGATTCGTTCATGGTCTCAATCAATGCATTTGTTGATAAGGCTAAGGTCAATCAAGAACAGGCTGTCAGGGTGGCAGGGTTCAAGATTCTGGCAAAGCTTGTCGATATGTCTCCCGTAGGTAACCCTGAGCTATGGGCTTCGAACCGTACAGCCGTTGCTTACAATAAAGCCGTGTTTGACCATAACGAAGATCAGCGCCAAAACTCGAAAAACCTGACGAAAACAGGAAGACTAAAAATGTCTGCCAAAGTTATTGATGGCATGGATGTAAAAGGTCCTGCCGGATACACCGGTGGTCGTTTTAAGGGCAACTGGCAGGTTTCATTTGAGTCTCCCGCAGACGGCGAGACAGGACGCATTGATAAAAGCGGGAATCCAACCAAACTTGCTGGAAACGCAGTTATCGAATCGTTCCGAGTTGGCACCAAAGCCATCTATTTCACTAACAACGTTCCTTATGCATATCGCCTTGAGTTCGGGCATTCGAAGCAGGCACCAAATGGCATGATAAGAATAACGGCTGAGGAAGCTGCTCGCTACTTCACCGAGTCAGCACAGGAGCTAGATAAATGAGCCAGTTAATAATCGCTGAGCTGCTTGAATCAAGACTCGCTTTGTGGGCTGAAGCTCAGGGCTTGCCTGTTGCATATGAGAACATTGCCTTTAATCCATCTGATGGCCCATACCTTGAGTCACACGTTATGCCTGCCACAACTGAGGCTATCGATTTGTCGCGCCAAGCTAAGGTAATGAGGGGCGTGTATCAGGTGAATGTCGTTGTTCCAGCTGGTGACGGAAAGTCTGATGCTGGACGCATCGCTGACGGAATAATTGAAACTTTCCCTGAGGGGCAAGAGATGAGTGATGGTGAGCTCACCTGTTATATAAACAGTGTGCCGTCCGCATTTCCTGCCATTACCAGCGACATCAACTACACGGTCCCCGTTAGCATGTCCTACCGGGCTGACATCAGTTAGCCAAATCCAATCCCAATATACCGGCTCTTGCCGGTTTTTTTATATTCAAAAATCGGAGAGTTACCATGGGCTTTGCACTCCCTAATGGCGCGCACGTCTACCTTGCGTCGTCTTATGATTCAGAAGTAACTGTTACTGCCGCATCAAACTCAATTGATGCTGTGCTTACCGTGGCGACGGGCCATGGCATTGTAGCCAATGACGTTGTACAGATTTCTTCCGGCTGGGCTGATTTGAATGATTTGGTGGCTAAGGTCACTGACGTTTCACCAACCTCTATCACGCTGGGAACAATCGATACTTCTGATGCTGACCGCTTCGCTGCTGGCAGCGGCATTGGCTCGGTTAAGAAGGTCCTAACATGGATTGAAGTTCCGCAGATCACCGAGGTAGCGAACAGTGGTGGTGATCAGCAGAAAATTCAGCTTCAATTCCTGTCAGATGACCGACAGCGCGAACTCAACACCTTCAAAGCTGCAATGTCACAAACGTATACCATTGCCCACGACTCCACCTTGCAGGTTTATCCTGTGCTGAAGGCTGCTGACTACAGTCAGAACACCTTGGCCGCTTACATGTATGTGCCAAAGGCTAAAGAAAATCGCTACTGGTCTGTGAAGGTATCGTTTAACGCCATCCCAACCACAGCCATTAACGCCGTGGAAACGGTTTCAGTGGTGTTTAACCTGCAATCTCAGGCCATGACGTTCTACAAGTCATCCGCTCCGGTAGCAGTCTCTGGAGTAACGCTAAATAAAACCACATTATCTCTGGCCGTCGACGCAACAGAAACCTTAGTGGCAACTATTGCACCAGCGAATGCGACGAACAAGTCCGGCGCTTGGTCATCCTCAGTGCCAACAAAAGCCACCGTAGACGCAGCAACAGGTTTAGTTACAGGTAAGTCAGCAGGTACCGCAAACATCATCTTCACGACCGCTGATGGCAATAAAACTGCCACTTGCGCTGTGACAATCGCATAAAGGGAATACACGATGAAGGCGCAATTCAAATTAGTCCCAGCACCAACCTTTAAGGTAAATGTCACCATCCCTGTGCCCGGCGCAGAGGATGGTCAATTAACCATTACCTTCAAGCATCGCCCATTGAAAGAGCTAACCAGCTTAGAGCAGGAAGAGGGCAAGACAATCCCTTCTTTGTTGGAAGATTTGATTGAAAGCTGGGCGCTTCCAGAACCATTCAACGCTGAGAATTTGGATATTCTTCTGAATAACTATCCTCAAGCTGGCTCTTCAATCATGAAGGCGTATTACAGCGAGCTGGTTGGTGCGCGAGAAAAAAACTAATAGCGGTTGCATCGGCATTCTATACGCCTGATCCGACAGCAGAAGAATTGGCCGGAGTGGGGCTAACACCTGATGATTTCGAAGATGAAATTATTGAGGTGTGGCCTGATGTCTGGCCTTCTTTTTGCGTATTTCGGTCAGCCAGTACGCAGTGGAGAACGGGCATGAGTGGTGCGACTGGCCTTGATTACAACTGCCTTCCATGGCTGATGAAAATAGGCGAGATAGAAGACGAAGCAACCGCGCTCGGTGATATTCGCGTAATGGAACGTGCGGCACTAACAATCATGCACAAGGGGGCGTAATGACTGATGTAGCATCCATTTCACTAAAAGTTAATACGTCCGAGTTGGAGCGTGGTAGTCAGGAGCTAGACAAGTTTCAAAGAGCCTCAATAGGCGTAGCAACGGCAACAGGACGCCTGACAGAGGCGCAGAAAGCAGGTCTAAGAACCACGCTCGAAATGGGCATGGAAGTAATAAAGACCGAGCGTTACATCCAGGAATACAAAGATAAGCTTGACCGCCAGAACATCTCCGCAAAAGAAGCCGCTGCCGTAACAAAGCAGCAGAGAGGAGAGTTGGCGGCGCTGTTGGCGCAAATTAGCCCAGCAACCGCCGCACTTAACAAGCTGGATGACATACAAACTAAGCTCGCGGGTCATCGCAAATCTGGCGCTCTGGATGATGATGACTTTTCTCGCTACAACGCCATTCTTGAGCAAACAAGATTAAAGCTGAGTGCTGTTGAAGAATCACAAACAGCAGAGGGAAAGGCCGCCGCAGAAGCCGCTGCGCAAGACAAGGCGGCAACTGCCGCAAAAGAGAGCTTTCTAGCCAAGCTCAGAGAACAGAATGCGCTTTATAAGGCATCTTCCTCTGATTCGGCAGCCTACCGCGCAGAGCAGCTTGGGCTAACAAAAGAGGCTGCACCATTAATCGCGTCCCTTCGTGAGCAGGAAGATGCCACCAAGCGTGCTGCTGAGCAGAAAAAACTTGCAGCAATATCGGCGCGTAGCCTGAAAGAGTCGATAAAGCAGCTGGAGGCAGGAGAGCGGGCAGCAGCGTTAGCCACTAAGGCGCAAGAAGCCGCTGATAGGTCTGCTACTTCAGCCAAAGAGGCATTCCTTCGGAAGCTTAAAGAGCAGGTGGCAACTCAGAACCTGACCAAGCAAGAGCTGCTTCAATACAAGGCCGCTCAGCTTGGCGTTGGCTCAGCTGCTGACGTCTACATCAAGAAAATTAACGCTGCAGAAGGTGCTGTACACTCCTTTAGTCTGCAAAGCTCTGCCGCTAGACGTGAACTAGGCGTAATGCTTGGTGAGCTGGCCCGAGGCAACCTTGGCGCATTGCGCGGATCGTCCATTACTCTGGCTAACCGTTCTGGTCTGATAGACCAGCTTATGACATTTCGCGGTGCCGCCATTGCAGGCGGCATTGGTCTTGTGGCGGCTAGTATCTATACGGTTGGCAAGGCTGCTTACGATGGTTCGCAAGAAATCGTCGAATTTGGTAAGGCATTAGCATTAACTGGCGGATACGCTGGATTATCTAAAGATGGTCTTGCATCGCTTGCCAAGCAAATGAGTAGCGGTAACACGACTACCCGGGAGTCTGCTGAAGCTATTGCAGCGGTCGCGCGTAGTGGTAAGTTCTCCGTTGAGCAGATTGGCAATGCCAGCAAGGGAGTCTTGGCATTCCAGAAGGCCACTGGAGAGGCGGCATCAGCAGCAGTTTCTGCATTCGAAAAGATTGCATCCGATCCAGTTAAGGGGCTTTTGTCACTTAACGACACCTATCATTTTCTTACCGCCAGTACATATCAGCAGGTTGAGGCCCTCGTAAAACAAGGCGACACTCAGGCTGCAGTTACTCTTGGCGTCCACGCTTTCTCGGATGCAATGGAGAGTAGGGAGAAAGGTGTAAAGGATAGCCTCGGTTCAATCGAAAGGGGATGGAATTCTCTATCAAATGCCGCATCCTCTGCTTGGGATGCAATGCTGGGCATAGGCAGAGAAAGGACCTTAGATGACCAACTTAAGGAAGCCTTATCGCGTGCAAGGGCATCAGCTGCCGGGGTTACAGCGAATGCATTGGGCGGGATTGATGTTAATTCTGGGTTATCTGATGCAGCAAGAATACGCGGTGAAATGCTTTTGGGGGACGTCAAAGCCGCAGTGGGGGCGGCTGAGACTAAAACAAGAGAGGAAAACCTAGCTCTTGCTCAAAAAATTAATGCCATCGATACAACGACAGAAACCAATGCCCAGAAGCGCAAAAAGGACATTGATTTAATCAACAAGGGTCTAAAAGAAGGGTTAATTACACAGCAAAAAGCCGATGAGCTTACTGCAAATATTAACGCTAAGTACAAAGACCCGAAAACCGCAAAAACACCCTCATACCGTGACGATGCAGGAACGCGTGAGCTTTTAGCTAGCCAGCAGCGCGTGGCCGCGCTGAAAGATCAGGTGTCATCATCAGTAACCCTGACAGACCAAGAGAAGCAACTCTCAAAGTTCACGCAGGAGATTGCTGACCTAAAGACCAAATCCATACTGACAGCAGACCAAAAGTCACTGGTAGCCAGGTCAGGTGAGATTACGGCTAGTTTGCAGTTGGAGGCGCAGCTTTCCCGCGAGAACGTTCAGCGAGCTAAAGGTGTTGCCGCACTCAAGCAGATGTCGGATTACACCACGTCTATTGCCAGCAAAAATGCTCAGGAGCAGGCTAAGTTTGGACTGACATCCCGCCAGTCAGGCCGAGTTGATCAGGATACTCAGCTCGATAACACTTTCCGTAAACAGAAAGAAAGTATTAAGAGTGCTGATGGACTCACCGACCCCGCAGCGCTATCGAAAATCACAGCTGAGTACAACCGGGCCAAGTTAAAGCTTCAAGATGGCTGGTCGCAGGAGGACAAAAATCAGGGTAACTGGCTAGCTGGCATGAATCAGGGTATTGCACAGTTTGGTGAGAATGCTAGTGACGTGTTTACCGCAACAAGCCAGCTAGCGAATACAACCCTGAGCAATATGTCCTCCATGATGACTCAGCTTGTAACCACAGGTAACGCCAGCGTGAAGCAATTCGCTAAAACCTTCCTGACGAGCATTGTGGATATCATTAACAAGCTGCTAATTGCTCAGGCAATTCAAGCCTCGATGGGATGGATAAGCGCAGGCTCTGGCGCTGGTAGCGCAACTGCGGGGGCTGGAAGCACTCCCGGTGGCGCGAATGCCGGAGCGATGGGCCTATCTACCAACTTCCGGGCTTATGATGTTGGTGGCTACACTGGCGATGGCGGCAAATTCGAGCCGAAAGGCGTTGTTCATGGCGGTGAGTTTGTTTTCACTAAAAAGGCAACCCAGAAAATCGGCGTAGAAAACCTGTCAGCACTAATGAAAAACGCTCAGGGGTATGCTGACGGCGGTTATGTCGGGAATGGCAAAGCTGCGATGCTAGGAATGCAGCCAAGTAGCGCTGGCGGAATAAGCGTTGATCTTAGTGGCATGACTGTAGTGACCCAAGGAAATCAGCAGCAATCTCGCAGTTCTCAACAAAATGAGCTAATTAGTAAAGCTGTCAGAAATGAAGTTATTGGTGTTGTTTCAGAGCAACTTGATAAAGCGCTTGGACAATCAGGAAGAATAACGAACTTCGTAAACAACAAAATGGGGCGCTAAAGCTCATGGTGAAAGTATGGAATTAAAAATAAATTCAATTAGATATATTGATAATGGTAATGGTAAAGAAATTGGTGTTGTAGTGGACATCATCGGTGATGATCGTATCGGCCTTGCGCAGACATGGGTTGAAATTCCCTATGATGAAAAGATAACAGCTGGGGAAATTCAGGATTTATCTTTCAACCTTGCTAAAGACAAGTTGAAATTGATCGTGAAGGATTTCTGACAAACCAATTTCAGCGATAGCCCGCTAAATGCGGGCTTTTTTATGGGTGAAATATGGCACTAGAAACATTCAAATGGCGAACGCAGGGGACGCCGGAGGGTAGTTATAACTGGCGGGTGCGAGAAGCTCAGTTTGGTGATGGCTACAAGCAGGTTGCAGGTGATGGAATCAATCCTGAGACGCAAAGCTGGCCCCTGTCATTCCAAGGTCTTGAAAAAGACATGATCCCACTTCTGGCATTCGTTAGACGCCATGTCACCAAGTCATGCGTATGGACGCCTCCTTACGGTGTTACCGGTCTTTACCGAGTGGTTAAAGATTCAATCAAGGCGACACCGGTCGGCGGAAAGACCATGAGTGTGTCTTTCACCTTCGAACAGGCGTTCTCCGCTTAATCAGGGCTAATAAACATGGTTATGAATACCGATCTCCAAAAGTTGGAGCCCGGCAATCTTGTACGCCTGTATGAAATTGACGGGTCTGCATTTGGCGCTGAAATTCTCCGATTCCACAGCGATACCCTGGCGCATACACCCGAAGAGATAGCGGCAGCAGGAGGTGACGAGTCCAAGCTTCCGCCTAAATCAATATGGTGGCAGGGCATCGAATACTCCGCGTGGCCGAGCCAAAATGAAGGTATTGAAACATCCACGGATGGTTCGTCGGCACAGCCAAAGCTAAGCGTGGCAAACCTGAATGGCAGTATCACAGCGCTCTGCTTGGCCTATGACGACATGCTTCAGGCGAGGGTTACGATTCACGATACCTTCGCTCATTATCTTGATGCGCGAAACTTCTCGGGTGGTAACCCATCGGCAGATCCGACGCAAGAGAAGCTTCAGGTTTACTACATCGATAGCAAGAGCGCTGAAACCAATCAGACGGTGGAATTCAAACTCAGCAGCCCAATGGACTTGCAGGGCATTCAGCTACCGCGCCGCCAACTGCATGCTATCTGTACTTGGGCAATGAACGGTTGGTATCGAACAGGTAATGGCTGCTCATACTCTGGCACGGCGTACTTCGATAAATTTAACAATCCCGTTGATGACTCAAGCAAAGATGTTTGCCCCGGAACACTATCAGGTTGCAAGTGCCGGTTCGGCGCGAATAACGAGCTCGACCACGGCGGATTCCCCGGAACATCTCTGCTGAAAAGGTGATGCCATGAATGACAAGATTTTAGAGGCAGTAATGGCCCACGCCGAGGCAGAGTATCCGAAAGAGGCTTGTGGTGTTATCGCTCAGAAATCTCGCGTTCAGCGTTACTTTCCGTGCAATAACTTGGCACTAGACCAAAACGAGCAGTTCCATCTTGACCCGCAAGGCTATGCTGACGCAGAGGAGTGGGGAACGGTGACAGCAATCGTTCATAGCCACCCTGACGCGACCACGCACCCTAGCGAGCTTGATTTGGCGCAGTGCGATGCTACTGAACTGCCTTGGCACATTGTTAGTTGGCCTGATGGCGACTTGCGAACCATTCATCCTCGCGGAGAGCTGCCTCTCATCGGCCGAGCTTTCGTGCTAGGTCACACTGACTGCTGGGGACTAGTAATGTCCTACTTCAAGCAGAAGCATGGCATTGAGCTAAAGGACTACCGCGTTGATTATCCGTGGTGGGAGAGCGGGGAAGAGAGCCTATATCTCGATAACTGGTACGAATGCGGGTTTCGAGAATTCGATGGCCCGGCTCAGCCTGGTGATATGGTTATCATGCAAGTCTCAGCACCAGTGGCGAATCATGCAGGCATCTTGCTTGAGGGAAATATGCTGCTTCACCATCTTTATGGAAAGCTCAGCCAGAGCGTTCCATATGGCGGATATTGGCGAGAAAGGTCTATTAAAACGCTACGCCACATGGACCTACTCTAGTTCCGTGGAGGCCTTCCTTTTCGATGGGCAGATGACGCTGCTTTATGCTTCTATGTAAATTAAGGTAATTCATCTCTAGAAAGATATTAATCCTGTCGATATCACTTCAAATAAGAAGCAGATGAGAGGCTATAGGATGAGTGTTAGAGGGCGGATAATTATCTGGGTAATTGGACTAGTTTTAGGCGTACCAACATCGCTTTACGGTTTGCAGTGGATGCAGTTCAAGTATTTAAAGCAAGAGGTCGACTGTATAACTGATGTGAACAATGCGACGATTACTTGGTTAGCCAACGTTGAGCCAAATTCAGCAGGCAGTCAGTTTGATGTTATAAACAGCAATTTTAAGTCTTGCGTCAAAGAAATAGATGCCAGCAAGGGGACCATTAAATTTGCTGAGGAACAGTACAAAAGATATCACTAGCCTGAATCCAGCCCACTCAATATTTTTCGCCTTGTGTTTCTATTTCAAGGTGATAGATTTTAAATTTCACTTAAGGATATTCAATGGCTACCACATCTAAACTTCAGGAATTTCTTGCGGAAAAATTAGCAGAAAGGGAGGATCTCAACGATTTTATTTCGGCTGGCATTGAAAAACTCGTCAGTCGCTATGCCGAGCACGTAGGGGCAGATGAGGCCGATTTCAGCGTTCTTCAGAATGGCACCAAGTTCGGCTTCAAGTCTCTAACTCTCAGCGGCACGGTTATTGACTTCACGCTTCGGTATTCAGCTTCTATTGATGATCAAAAGTATCAACTCTCAGTAGACCTTTGCGCTACCAGGCTGGTTTACATGGATGGTGATGCTGAGGTTCAACTTAGCTTAAGAGGCGGCTCAGAATTGCTGACTGACCCCGACGAGATTAATAACTTGCTGGATTCCAGATTTTTGGCTGACATAGAAAGCCAGGTATTCCCGGTGATTTGATGCCGCTAGCTTTGCCGCTCATCAATTTAACCAACCCACCTAATGGTGGGTTTTTGCTTTGTGGGGGTTATTGAAAACCCACGTCTCATTTCATCTCGCTAAGCACTTTGCAGCTAAGGTCGCGTTCTTTTTGAGCCTCCTGAGCAAGCGCATTTTGAGCAAGTTTTGTTAACTCACCTTCAGAGACCCTCTCCGAGAGATAACGAGAGCCTGGGTTTAAAGGTTTTCCATCGATGGTCAATTTAGTATTCATTGGTAAGTGCTCCTTTATTTGATTTCAAAACCCTCTTTGGGGGGGGTTGCTTTGCGGATTTGAAATTTATTTTTTTGACTGTGTCTCTGCCATCGCTGAAGGTATCTCAATTAGAAACCCAGTTACATCCCATGTATTTTCGCAAACTACGTATCCCAACCCTTCCAAGCGAGAAAAAGTTGGTTCAAACACTGAAGCAAAGTCATCCTCATTGAGGCCCTCAAGATCTAGGTCGCTTAGCTCGACGCTAAAGCTTGTGTGTCCGATTCGGATCTTTTTATTAATTTCGGCAAAAGTTCTCTTAAATATGATGTTAGAAAGCTCTTCTTTGGCTTTATTGACAATGTGAAGAGCATCTGTAGCAGAAATTAGCTCGTCTATAGGCATGTCACCAAAGAAGCTTCCCTCTAATCTCTGAACAATTTCAGCATTCATCGAGCGATTGTTTGCCCTTGCTGCTTCTTCTACTTTTTCTTTTAATTCAATAGGAAGCCTGATTCTTAATTGCGGGTCTTCTCTGCTCATGGCGATTCCAGTTCTGTGTATGGTCATATCTTTCAAAATTATGCCCCACGGTGGGGTTGACTTCAATGACGCACGGTGTGACACTTGAATTGCCCCACGGTGAGGCCTTAAGGAAATTTCAAATGCAAAAAGCAAAAGATATGTTTCAGAAAAAGATTCGGTTCCCTGAAGAATTGTGCCAGGCGATCCAGAGCAATGGTCAGGCGCAGAGTCGTCAGTTTACGACCGAGGTGATTTATCAGTTGAGAAAGGCGTATGGCCTGATAGGGCAGAGAAAAGATGTGGCCTAAGAAATGCGAAACCCCGAAGTGCTTGAACACGTCCGGGGCCTCTGTGTCAGTAACCTTGCGAGAAACCAACATGAAAAGTATAGCGAATAAAGAGTTAGCTTTCCACAGCACAGTTTTTACACCTGTTGTCCATAACAAGCAGGTCTGGTTGACGGCAAGCGAGTTGGCTAAGGCGCTGGAATACAAGAAGGCGGATGCTGTTACCCAGCTCTACTCGCGTAATTCTGATGAGTTTTCAGATGCGATGACAACGACACTCAAGCTGAGGGTCGTTAGAAAAACGGGTGATGTGGACATGATGGTTCGCTGCTTCTCTTTACGTGGTGCCCATCTGGTGGCGATGTTTGCTGATACCCAAGTTGCTAAAGAATTCCGTCGCTGGGCTTTAGATGTGATGGATAAAGAAGTTGGCAAGTCTCCAATCAAACGAAGGGCAAACTATAACTACCCAATTGAAACAGCCAGTCCCAAAGGGCGCGCTGGTGCAAATGATTGGATGACCCCTCGTAAAATGTTAGACGAAAACAATCGAGCGCCTGACTTAGAGCTAATTGAGCAGCTTGAGAAGGATGGTTATGACGTCTCAGGTGTGAAGGTAAGAGTGCACGCGCTATACGAGATAGCCCAAGAGCACCTTTACGCTCAAAGAGATCTCCATGAAATTAGAAGAATGATGTCAAAAATAGATGGAGATTTAAGGAATATGACGAGCGAAAGGGGGATGAATGTAACTTTTGTTGGATCACAAAAAGGAGGGGTTTTAGGCAATGACATCAAATTATTGCAAAGATAATTTTGCTCTGACATACGGCAATAAAAAAGCCAGCAGTTACAGCTGCTGGCGTATGTCACATACCCTAACTTTCAAATAAGGAATGTCGAATGACTGCATTGAAGATAGCAAATGGTAGATCTAATGTCACTAAAATGTCTCACCGAGAAATTGCCAAGCTCACAGAAAAAAAAACTGAGCATGTGGCAAGAGACATCATTGCAATGCTTGAGGCTTTAGGAAAACATTATCCAGAAATGGATGATTATGATTCTAAAGAGTTTTCTATCAAGCGTAAGGTTTACAACGGTCGCGTAGTTATTGACGAAATTAGTTTAGACCAAGATCTTACTATGACTTTGATTACCGGTTACAGCGTTCCACTTCGACACAAGGTATCTACTCGCTGGCGTCAACTTGAATCGGGAGAGATTCCTTCAAAGAAATCTAAGTCACATCTGCCAGAGTACCGTCGCGCTCGAGCCATTAAAATGGAAGTTGAGGCAATGAGTTTGGCCCTCTCTTTTATGCCCAAACTGAGTGATGTCGCAAAGCAGACGGCTATGGTACGCGCTGTAAATGACGCAGCTGGTATCGAATTGCTCCCATTACCTAAAGTTGAGGAACATTTCTTTACGGCGGGGGATATTGCCGAAATGCTTGATGTTACTCCTCAGAAAATTGGTCGAATTTCCAATAAGCATGGGCTGAAAAAGGAAGAATATGGAATGTTTGTTTGGGATAAGTCGAAGTATTCAGACAAGCAGGTTGAGGCGTTCCGCTATAATGCCAACGGTGTGGAAGCATTGCGCCACCTGATTCACGGCGCTGACGTAGCTTAATCAGCGGAGGTTTCTGCCACTAGATTCAATTATCAAACCCGCTTAACTGCGGGTTTTTGCATTGCCTTGCGCCTCCCTAGTGGTACGATGTTGCTACTTGTAACGGATGAGGTGAGTAAATGAAATATCTGCGGTATTTCATGGGGGTTTTAGCTGTTCTGGCTATTGCTGGATGCGACCCAAGCGACAAAAAAATAATAGATTATGGCAAAGATGAGGTTGCTCAATCCTTGAAAGACCCGACGAGCGCTATGTTCCGCGATGTCTATTTTAAAAAAGATGAAAAGCAACTTAAGAGCGGAACGAGTGGTTATGTCTGCGGGCAGTTAAATGCAAAGAATTCCTTTGGTGCATATGTTGGCTATGGTCCGTTTTATATCCATGTTTACTTGGAGCCAAGATGGGTGCTCCCAGTGTTTGGGGTCTTAAAGGGTGCCTCTGATTTGCAGGTTCTTAGTGGTGCCGGAAGCAAGGATGAGCAACTAGCCGAATTACTCAAATATAATGAGATTTGCGGGCAGCACTAAAAATTGAACGGAGTTAGCCATGAAAAAATTCATCATAGTTCTGCTGGCGATTGGGTTAGTTGGATGCTCGACAAAAGTTGTCCCCCCAAGCTTGGCAAAGCAGGCACCAAATGACCGAGTATTTAAATACCAAGAATCTGGTGATCACAAATCGATAATCACTGTTATTAGAGATAGTGGATTTGGTGGTTCTGGATGTTTCGCTTCGGTCTACATTGATGGGGAGATGGTTGCAAAGCTTGATCCAAGCGAGAAGGCTACATTTTATGTCAATGACGGTGATAGAGCTGTTGGGGCCGCACTTGAGGGGCGTGGCCTATGCAACATCAATGGTGAGAGGCAAGAGAGATATATTAGGATTGCACCCGATGAGCACAAATACTTAAGGGTGTTTATAAGCGCAAGCGGCGATATGGATATTCGACCAACAACTTTAAAGTAAATTTCAAAGGCCACCATAAGGTGGCTTTTTTATTTGGAGCAATAAAATGCAAGCAGCTTTAAATGATGAACCAATGCGAACCATTCGTTTATATGGCCAACTAGGAACCTTTTTTGGTCGAGAATTTAAGATGGCGGTAAAAACTCCAAAGGAGGCAATAAAGGCTTTAAGCGTTGTTGTTCCGGGCTTTGAAATGTTCATGAATAACAGTAAAAAAAAAGGGCTTACATATGCCGTATTCAGCGGAAAGCGCAATATAAGCATTGATGAGCTTGAGATGGATAAGGGTACAGAAGATATCCGCATTGCCCCGATGATTATGGGAAGCAAGAGGGCGGGTATGTTTCAAACGATACTTGGCGTTGCCATTATTGCTGCGTCAGCTATTGGATCTTACTTCGCCCCAGGGAACCCGTTTTCGGCTTATGGATTCCAAGTGGGGGCTGCAATGGCCCTCGGTGGCATTATCCAAACGCTATCCCCTCAAACACGCGGCCTAGCCAACTCACAAGACGCAGACAACAAACCGTCTTATGCATTCGGTGGCCCGGTAAACACGAATGCTCAGGGTTACCCTGTAGCGTGGTTATACGGACGTCGACGAATCGGTGGTGCGGTAGTTTCAGGAGGAATTTATGCTGAAGACCAGCAGTAATCAACTTAAGTCGATATGTAGGAGAGAATTATGACATTAGAACAACGCGTTGAAGCGATAGAAGGGAAATTAAGAACCCTAGTTGGTGGCAGTAATATTGCCAACAATATATATAGAAATGCGGCCTATAATAAGGCCGCGATAAACAACAGCATTGATGCAATCATATCAAATGCTATTAAGAACGATTCTGACACCCTGCAACATGCAGCGCATATTCTCGGGTAATTTCAATTTTCTCTGCCACATTATCAGGTGCTTTTGCTGCCGCACCTTTCCAAGCGCTAACCAAATTAAATTGGAACTGACTTCTTTGCTCATCGGTCATTACACCGATCATTTTGGCTATAACACTTTCAATAGCGTCTACTCGAGTAGCAGTCTTTTCTATAATTTCTAGTTCATTAATTTTCATTATTATCCCTACCCAGAGTTAATCAGCCATCCCTCCAGTGAATGACGGTCATGCCCAAACATGGCCGGGCTGAACCCTAACCATAACCTGTAGTTACATTTTGAAATATCCTGATATTTGATCAGTTATCAATCAAGCTCGCTTCGGCGGGCTTTTTTTATGGGCGCAATTCATGACAGCGACATTAATAAAAGGCAGTAAAGGGGGAAGCTCAAACCCCAGAACTCCCACAGAGGCACCTGATGACCTGCAATCCGTAGCCAAAGCAAAAGTGTTAATTGCACTAGGGGAAGGTGAGTTCGGCGGAGAATTAGATGGGACGCGTATCTTCCTAAACGGAACGCCCATCACCAATCCAGATGGTACGAGCAACTTCAGCGGTGTTGTTTGGGAGTTTCGCCCGGGAACGCAGTCCCAGTCATATATTCAAGGCATGCCGGGTACGGAAAACGAAGTGGCGGTGAGTACGCCGCTGACTACGGATAAGCCTTGGGTCCACTCCTTCAATAACTCTCAGCTCTCTGCGGTTCGTTTGCGCCTAAAGTGGCCTTCTCTCTTCCAGCAAGCCAGTAACGGCGATATCAACGGCTATAGCGTTAATTATGCTCTGGACTTGCAGACAAATGGCGGCACATGGCAAGAGGTAATAAACGAGTCGGTTAACGGCAAGACGACTACCGGTTATGAGCGAAGTCGCCGCATTGACTTGCCTCAGGGGGCATCAAGTTGGACGCTAAGAGCAAGACGGATCACGCCAGATTCAACCAGCTCCCTGATTGGCGACAAGATGACAATCGAGAGCTATACCGAGGTCATTGATGCCAAGCTTCGTTATCCAAACACAGCCCTGCTTTATATCGAATTCGATTCTAGCCAGTTCAATGGCTCAATTCCCCAAATATCCTGCGAACCGAAAGGGCGCGTTGTGCGTGTGCCGACCACATACGACCCGATCACTCGTTCGTACACGGGCACTTGGGATGGCTCGTTTAAATGGGCGTGGACTGATAACCCTGCTTGGGTTTTTTACGACATTGTTATCAATGACCGCTTCGGCTTAGGGCAGCGGCTAACTCAGGACAATATCGACAAATGGGAACTGTATCGCGTTGCTCA
>Ga0157370_10000434_pt1 | contig 52185 bp, 34 predicted proteins | sample C35metaG_FD_113463 | JGI IMG/M metagenome (GOLD analysis project Ga0157370, IMG submission 113463) | Corn rhizosphere microbial communities from Kellogg Biological Station, Michigan, USA - C3-5 metaG | ecosystem: Host-associated > Plants > Roots > Rhizosphere > Soil | place: USA: Michigan...
TCTATTAGACCCAAGATTAATTTTATCTCCTTTTTTAAATGATTTGTCGTACAGGGTAACACCAACTTCTTTTCTTGTGTCATTTTTCAGATTTCCAGAAGCAATTTCAGCCTTACTATGCTTATATATTCCTAAATTTCCATCTTCTCTAACTTCAATTACATTTCCATTTTCATCTATATGTGTAGAAGGCGGAGTCGCCAATCTACCATCTGGATCAATAAAAAATACTGGATTATCAAGCGCATAAGTATAAGGACTAAATCTTCTGGATTTCTCTGCAAGAGGATCAATATTCATCCAGCGGCCAAGTGCAGGGTCATAATTTCGGGCTCCATAATCATAGAAATTCAACTTAATTCCACCCACATCTTCATTTTGGATTTCTTTTCCATTATATTGATATTTTTGAGCTGTTGCACTTCCTTTCCCTAAAGATGTAGCCACATTGTAGCCTCCATGTTTTAATCCAAAAGGGTAATAGTTGCTTTCCTGGATAATTTCGGTGTTTTCTATTTTACCATTATTATTTTCATCTCCATAGCTAATGCGAACATTTCCTAAATGATCTTTGTAGTTGTAAATATAACTATAACTTCCTTTATTATTAGATACATATCCCTCAGTATGTGGAAAAAACTTTAACTCATTGTTCTCATACTGAAAGCCATTTGCATAATCAGTAGTAATACCGTTTACCACTTTTCTTTGCTTTGTTCCAGCTGCATCATAAGTGTATTTTATAATTCCGCCAGATAAAGTTACTGTGTCTGGCAAGTTTAAAAAATTATACGAAATAGGAGTAATAATACCTTTATTAGCATCTGTTTTCATATTACCATTCGCATCATAGGTATATTCTTCTACACTATCAGCTCCATCAATAAAACCTTCTTTATTACTTACTACGTTGTCTTTTACTTTAATAAGTTTATTACCATTATAAGAGTAAACTAATTTATCAATTGAACCAAAGGCAGCAGTTCCGGGAATAGTATTTCCATTTCTAAACAGCTGCATGATATTTCCATTTTTGTCATAAGTTATATCCTCATTAAAGTAACCTAGATTGTCTGCAGCAAAGGTTAAACGATTTAATCCGTCATAGGTATACGAATAGCTTTTTAGATTGTTATCTTGGCTGGCCGTTTTCCACAAGGTCTGACTGATATTACCATTATATAGCTTTTTGTTATTATCAATGATATCATTGTAATTAATTTGAAAAGCAAATAAATCATTTCCAATCGCATTTATATCATTAATATTTTTAAGCCATCCTCTTATGTTATAACTGTAATTAACGGTCTGCAAACGTGATTGATTTATTTTACCTCCAACCTCTTTAGTCATCAATTTACCAAGATTATCATAGCTGTTTGAAACAATTACTTCTTGATCCTGATTATTGATTTTTTGTTTTTGAGTCAACGTCCTTCCAATATGGTCATAGGTAAAACTATCTACAATAGTTATCTTTGTCCCTGACTTTTCATGCGTAGTTGTAGTCTCTAACAATTTTCCAACAAAATTAAACTGACTTTTTGTTGTGCTTACCGTTTGTAAAAAATTATTTTTACTATAATTATAAATAATTTTACCATTTATATCATAATAATTTACTGTTTTTATCCAGGCAGAACTATCTAAAACCCTAATTTTAGTACAAGTGGTTAATCCCTTTGCATTTGAAACTGGAGTAGAATCATAAGAAACAACATTTGCCGGTTTGGGAATATCTGAATCATCTGAATTGAAATCCAAATAGTCATCATAATAATTAATGGTCAGCAAATTTAAATTGTCTTTAGGAAACGCAACATTGGTATAATTAACGTCTGATCCGCCAACATCTAAAGCAGTTGCCGTCCTAGTTTCAAATAAAACACTGCTGTCTGCCAAATTTTGGACCAATACTCTAGTAGTCTCTACTTTATTTAAGTATTCGCCTGTATAAACAGGTCTGTTAAAATTATCATATTTTGTAAATAACCATTTATTTTCGGCTCTTAAATTAGCATCCTGAGTTAAAACAGCTCTGTCTAATTTATCGTAGATAATATATTCCCAACCTTTTCCGGGTAGTTTTTTTTCAGCTAGTCTATTTTTAGAATCATATCTATATTGATAGCATAAATTCTCCAGCACTGATGCTGTAATTTCATTATTTGATTTTGGAGGCAGTACAAAAGTCAGATTTCCATAATCATCATAAATGTAATATGTTTCATGTGCTGTATTTATAGATACATCATTTACGATAGAAACACCATATACTTTCCTTAGTATTATATTACCTTGTTTGTCTTTAAACTCTTCAGTAGTATTATTGTTTTCATCTTTAATTATACTCTTAAACAATTGTCCAGCTGCATAATTTCCTCCATTAGCAGTACTTAGAGCAACAGTGGGCTTATATATATTATTTTCAAATTCTAAACTTACAACATACAATTTAACCTCATCATTTGCATTGGTCTGATAATCAAATTTTATTTCGCGGCCATTTCCCAAAACCCAGTCTGAACCTGGACTAGCTTGTACAAAAACTCTGTTTAAAGGAGAGTCTTCAAACTTTTTTTGCGAAAAAGGATTTGGTTTATCATTACTAATATCAACCGGATAATACGTTTTGTAATAGTTAATATCTCTGGCAATAGCATCAGCAGTATTTCTATAAGATGCGTTAGCCCCAATATTATCCATATAAGGAAGATAATCTTTTTCTTGTCTTCCTAAGTTATCATATTCTACAGGAGTAACAATGTCTTTGTAAGTTGGAGAAGCTTTTATATCTATACTTTGCATAGACCTCCCTAATCCGTCATAATACGTTATTTTTTCTAAAACATCTTTATTAGAAGCTATTTCAGAATTCTTTTTTAGAGGCTTTTGATATGTACGGCTAAATACATAATTTTCATCACTGAATGTTGCGCGGGTATATACATCAGAGTTAATTTTAGCAATAAATGTACTTCCTTCTTTTATCCAGGTATAAGGTTTTAATATAATACTTTCCGGAGCTGTAAGCGTTACGTTTCCAGTTACTATATATTCTGTATTTGGAGCTTCAGGTTTAATAATATTTCCTGTCGTCTGGGCTATTACATTTGAACATGCAAATAGTATCAAAATTAATAAGGACAGATACTTTTTCATTATGATTGTATTCATTTTAACTGGCATAAATTTTTAATTTCTTTCTATTGCTATCAATTGTACAGTTGGGGTGTATTGAGAAGGTAATATAATATTTATCCCTTTGGTCGTTTGACCGGCAGGAATAAAAATTACAGCAGGCTGTGAATAGCTGCCATTATTTTCGTAATTGATATTAAATCTAAGTGTTACCCCATTATGATTTGAAGAAGAAGCAATAGCTAAAAGAGCTAATGTTTTATTAACAGCATTCCATCTAGGCATATAAGTAATAAATTTGGTACAAGTTCCATTTGCATTTGCATTTGCCTGACCCAGTTTATTAAATAACAATAATCCATCCTCATCTGCCGCAGCCTGAGAAACGGTAGAGGTTGCTGCTCCTGCTGCCTGACTGTAATCAACTTTTGAACCTTCTTCACCTTCAAGGCAGTCATTTTTAAAAAACGAACCGCTTCTGGCAATACTGCTATATATACATTTAGCTTTTATTCTTGCATATGCACGACCATTTTTATTAAATCTGGCAAGGCCTTTTGAATTAGCATCTTCCTGTGAAATTGTTGATGTTTCTACACCCGCGGCTTGGCTATATACTACGCTTTCACCAGCAGCTCCAAATGACCAGCAGTCATCTCTTTCAAATGAACCGCTGAACGCAATACTGCTAAAAGTACAAGTTCCATTAGCATTAGCATTTGCCTCACCGTTTTTATTAAATAATTCGAGTCCTTTTGCATCAGCATCAGCCTGAGAAATTTTCGATACATAAGCTCCTTCTAACTGACTAAAAGGTATACTAGCGCCTGAAACACCACCCGGAGCACAATTAGTCTTTGCAAAGGATCCACTTCTTGCAATACTTTCATATTCAAACTGCGGGGTTTTATAGTTATAAACATATTCATTAAGAAGATTTGTATCTCTGTCTTTTACGAATTCTAATCTTCCAGAATTATCATAATGGTAAGTCGTTAAGTTACCTTTGGGATCTGTAATTGTACTTACACCAATTAATGGCTTGTGTGTAAAGGTGGTTACCATAGCTTTTGTTAAATTAGTTCTTAATTTATTAAGCTCAGTAATTAATAATTCTTCATTATTCCCATTCGAAACATCCTGGATATTTTTTATGTACTGATCTACTTCGCTAGATGTTGCGTTTTTAATTTCAGCAACAACCTGAGTTTGATTATACCCCCAGATATATACAATGTGGGTACCGTCTTTTTTTGTAATCTCTTTAATATTTCCATTTGAATAATAATTTTGAAAAATAGTATCTTCAAAATAATTTGCTGATTTTGTAAAATTTAAATACGGAGAATTTGCTTGTAAATAAGAATCTGCAAAAGCTGTATTCGATCGTTTTAAATTAAATATACTCGATTTTACAATATTAGTATTATCATATTTATATTCAGTTAAAGAAGAATTAAGTACTTTTTCAATTCCACTTACATTCAATGTTTGTTTTGTTTCGATTGGTACTATTATATTTCTCTTTACCATTTCCAATAACACTTCAGAGAATCCAGATAAGATTGGAGGAAAAGTTACATTAAAATTATAATCATTAGGATACTTATAATATGTAGTCAACTGTTCTCCTTTACTCGTTGCTTGTTTTATACTTATTGGATTATGATGGAAAACATTGTTCGAAAAATATTTGTATTCAACTAAATCTGAAACGCTTTTTGTTCCAAAAAAATCCGTAGTTTTTGAAGATTCTAAAACATAGTCACAAAAAGCATACGTTGTAATGTACTGATCTCCTACTCCTAATTCGTCGTCAGCAGTTTGATTATTTGTTGAGCCAAAAAAGCTTTTTTGATTTTTTGAAAAGCCGCTTAGCGTATATGAGTTTTCTATTGTTTTTACAACAGTTCCACTTTTATCGTATATTGAATCCCTTAGCTTTCGTCCAAAAAGATTTTGATAATTTTTATTTAAATCAAATGAAGGATATTCGTAAGTATTCTTTATAAATTTAGTTACCCCGTTTACTGTACAAGTCAAAGATATTCCACAAGAAATCCTAAATTTAGCAAGATTTAGGCTGTTTTTATATAATGGCACATTTGAATTTGCTAGATAAAGTGCATTCTCAGTATTAATATCGTGAGGAATTAAATAATCAGAGACTATTTTTCCATTGTTTGGAATAATCTTTTCTATTCTTTTATAATATACGTCAGTATTCATTAATAAAGAATTAGAAGATATTAAAAATAATAATTTTTCTGTTCTTGGATTTTTAGCAGAAATTTTTCCATAAAGATTTAAAGATGTAATTATTCCTGATGAGGTGCCATCTGTATTTACATACTTATAATCTGTTGTAGAAGCTAATACATCATTGTCATAGGTCTCAACTTTTTTAACTCTTAATCCAAATCCTTTTTTTAATTCATTGTCTAAAAGAAAATCATTTGACTCATAAGTGAATTTTAAGGAACCTCCAGAAGGAAAGGTTATTTTTTTAAGCATTCCAATTTGTTGAGATGTCTCATTAATATCACGATTTGAAACATAATTTCCAACTACAGGATTAAAATCCGGGGAAGTAGATAATTTATACTCTGGTCCAGTAAAGTTTTTTCTCTTGTAAATAGAAAAATTAGTTCTTCTGGTGAAACTTCTTGGATCATTTGGGTAAAACCATAAATCAGGAAGCATTGTTTTTTTATTTAAATCTGCTTTATTATCATTATATCCCCCCCAATAGTCTTGTTCGTAAGAAAATTTATAAGGTAGATTTCCTGATATATAATTAAATCTAAATTCTTCAGTATCGTTCACAACAACTTTATCAAGCCATAATCGCTTGTATAGATATTTATTACTTTCTTCTACATTTTCAATTCCACTTGAAATTTTATAGCTATTATAAAAATCAATTTTTTTAACTATTTGATCTTGACTATCTAGAATGTTAATTTGTTTTATCGCTCTTACTTCTGAAAAGTTATTGGCAGAAGTAAACAAACCACTCGTTTCATTATAAGAATCTTTAACATCTTCTCTTTTTTTTGTGTCATATTGAAATACAACAGATCCAGATGGAGATTTAATCTCTTTTAAACGTTTAGTAACAAACTGATTGTAATTATTGCTATTTTGGAAATAATCGCCAAATGTGGCCATATTTACCACAATTTTTACATGTCCCTGATTGTATACGAGTGATGTATTTGATAATTTTGAATGTCTCTCATTTTCGTAAGTGAAATTGATTTCGTTTTTATTTGCAGAAACAATCTTAGAGAGAAACCATGAACTATTAGTTGGTCTGTTTGCTAATGCAAAAGCTCCAGGTTGACTGTACCCCGCATTTTTACCTTCTGTACAGTAGTTAAATGACCACACATCTGATTTGATACTTTTGAGAGAGGCTTCAAGAAGCGGAGTGTCTCTTGAAATTGAACCATATAATGTACTATCCCATAAATTAGAGTTATTTTGCTCAATATCATTAAAAAAATACGAATTTCCCTTATCGTCGATAACAGTAAAACTTGAAATATTTCCTTTAATATCTAAATAAACTAAAATCTTGTCACTTGTAGAGGAAATAACGGTATTGGAACTAAAATTTTTAATAATAAAGGAACCATTTCGACCATCTGGCAGCATGTATTGAAAGATGTCCGGTGCTGGGTTTTTATCGGAAGCACTGGAATAAATTGGACCAGAATAATTCTTAAAATTGCCATTTGTAGAAAAATAATCTGCAGCATTATTACTTATGTCTGCGTGTTCAGCATATGAAACATTATTTTGAATTACAAATTGTGTACATGAAGGGTTACCTTGCGCATCAAAAGTAGGGTACATTTGATAAGTTTGCGTATATTCATCAGGTAAACCTTCCTGATCTCGTATAATAACGCCACCCATACTCAAAGACCATGAAGTCCCAATATTGCTTGATTCGCTTTCTAATTTAACCCCTTTTGAGTCATATTTTAAGGTTATTGGAACACTAATTTCATCAACTTTTAAATTATGCAAGGGAATTGAGGTATTTGATAAACCTGTACTTTGGTCTATTTCTGCGGCCAATATTTTGTATAAATTAGCTATTTCAGGAGATTGGGGAGTTTGTGCTTTTACACTGTTAAAACTGAAAAGCAAAATGAATAATATTACTTTTAAATACGGGCGGATAATTAATTGAAATTTGTTTGTAATCATTCTAAATAACTTTGGATTTTAGAACAATATTAGTCTTTTTTTAACATAAAGTCTTTTACATTTTACTTTTTTTACAAGAAATTTTTTATCATTTTGATAGATAGATATTTATGTTTTATAAGGTTTTTATAATCATATTTGTATTGATTATAAATCAAAAAGCAGCCACTCCCAAGTTTTTTTTTAAAACTTATTTTAAAGAAAATTTCGTTGAAAATTTCGTTGAAAATTTCGTTGAAAAATTCAGTAGAAGAGAAAAGTAGTTTTGCAAAGAGTTTGAAAATTTATTCCTACTTTAGTGCCAACTAAAAAATTATATATAACTATAATGCTTCTAAAAAAAATCCGCTCAACTCTAAAATTAGAATTGAGCGGATTTTTTTTCCGAAGTTTTTTTAATTAATTCCAGCCTCCTCCAAGAGCGCGATACAAATTGACAACGGCATGCAGCTTCTGGCTTTGATCGTCAATTCCTCTTAATTGAGCATTTAATAAATTTTGTTCGGCGGTCAATACATCTGTATAATTTGTTGTTGAATTGTTTAATAATTCTTTATTAAATTCTACTGCTTTTAATAAAGCGTCTAACTGTTTTTTTCTTTTTTCTTCTTTTAGCGCTGCATTATCGTATTTAGACAATGCATTCGAAACTTCCTCACTTGCTTTTAACATCGAAAATTCAAAATTATAAAGCGCTTGTTTTTGTAAAGACAATGCAGTTGTGAGTCTTGCCTTATTAATCCCTTTATTGAAGATAGGTTGTGTAAGTCCTCCTGCTATATTGCCAAAAAGTCCTCCGTTTGTAAACCAGTCTTTTAACCCGAAGCTCGAAAAACCTGTCGCGCCGCTAATCGTTAAAGCAGGGTAAAAATAAGCTCTCGCCACGTTGCTTTCTTCAAATGCTGCTCTAAAATTATATTCGGTTTGTTGTATATCTGGTCTGTTTGCTAAAAGCTGCATTGGAACTCCAATTTTAAGATCATATGTCAGCTTTTGTTGTTCGAGAGAAGTACGTTCAATTTTAGAAGGAGATTTTGCAAGAAGAACACATAAAGCATGTTCGGTTTCGGTTATCTTTTGTTCAATATCTGGAATCGCTAATTCAGCTTCATAAAAATTGGCTTCACTCTGAACAACAGCAACTCCATTTATAATTGAATTTTCGAAAAGAACTTTAATCGTCTCGGCATCTGTTTCTCTATTTTTGGCTGTTTTTTTAAGCACTTTTAATTGTTCATCGAGCAGCAGCAATTCATAATAAGAATTGGCAATATTGGCAATCAATTGAGTTTGAACAGCACGTTTCGCAGCATCTGTAGCCAATAAATTAGCGATCGCACTTTTCTTAGCACTTTTTAATTTACCCCAAACATCAACTTCCCATCCGGCAGAAATTCCTAAATCGTATTGTGTCGATTGATCAAAAAGTCCAAACCCTTGCGGGAAAGCTAATCTGGATTCTTTAACCGAAACATTCCCATTTACCGAAGGCAGAAAAGCCGCCTTACTCAGTTTTACATTTGCATTTGCCTGGTTAATACGTTCTATTGCAATTTTTAAATCCAGATTGGCTGCTAATCCGTCAGAAATAAGTCGCTGCAGAGCTGCATCGGTAAATAGTTCCGACCATTTCATGGATGCTAAAGTTGTAGTATCGTTACTTTCTTTTTCACGATAAGTAACTGATGTTTCTGGTTTGGTATACGGTTTCGTGATTTTGCACGAACTCCATATACTGGCAGTAATCAGTATAATGACTATTATTTTATAATTGTATTTATTCATTTTAATATGTTTTGTTTCTTTTATTTAACTGGCTAAAATTTAACCGCTAAGTCCGCTAAGTTTATTTTAAGCTGAAAATTTAAGGTAAGGTTCGCAAAGCTGGAATCTTTTTAATCTGTGTAATCTGTGGCAAAAAATTTTAACCACAGAGAGCACAAAGTTTTTCACAAAGCCTGCTAAGTTTTTTTAGCTGAAATTTCAGCCAAAGTCCGCAAAGCTGGAATCTTTTTAATCTGTGGCAAAAATTTAACCTCAAAACTGGCTCAACACAAAGCTTTGCGAACTTTGTGTTTTTATAAAGCCATCTTTGTAAAAAAACTTTGCTCCCGATAGCTATCGGGATTGCGGTAAAAATAGCTTCTAAAGCTTTTATTCGATCTTTCTCGGTTCGTGATCTGGAACTTTTACCCCGCCCACTTTTTCCTGCAAAGACTGAAAAATGATAAACAACACCGGAATTACAAAAACCCCAAATAAAGTTCCTATCAACATTCCGCCAACGGCTGCTGTACCAATAGATCTGTTGCTTAAAGCTCCGGCACCCGTAGCAATCATTAACGGAATTAATCCGAAGATAAAAGCAAACGAGGTCATTAAAATGGGTCTTAATCTGGCTTTTGCTCCAAATAGAGCCGACTGAACAAGGCCTCTTCCACTTAAGCGATGCAGCAAGGCAAACTCTACTATAAGAATGGCGTTTTTTGCCAAAAGACCAATCAGCATAATCAAACTAATCTGAAGGAAAATATTATTGTCTACCCCAAACAAATTCGCAAATATAAAAGCTCCCGCAAGTCCTATTGGCAGGGATAACAATACCGAAAAAGGCAAAATATAACTCTTGTATTGTGCGCTCAATAAGAAGTAAATAAAGATCAAACAAAGTCCAAAGATTAATGTGGTCTGGCTTCCGCTTGAAAGTTCTTCTTTGGTTAAACCCGAAAATTCATAAGCATAACCTCGGTCTAAAGTCTGCGCTGCCACTTCTTCAATTGCTTTAATAGCATCTCCTGAGCTGTAACCCGCATTTGGTGCGTCAGTAACCGCCGTTGAAGTAAAAAGATTAAAACGATTTATAAATTCAGGGCCGTATGTTTTCTTCAGGGTTACAAATTCTGATATTGGCGCCATTGCTCCTTTATCTGTTCGAACAAAAACTTTATTGATATCACTTTCTTTAGCCCTGTAATCTGCATGCGATTGCAGCATTACCCTATATTGTTTCCCGAATTTATTGATGTCCGAAGCGTAGATTCCTCCAAAATATCCCTGAAGCGTATTCAACACGGTTTTCACGCTGACGCCTGCATCTTTACATTTTGCCACATTTACATTCACTTCCATTTCCGGAAACGTAATATTAAACGGGTTCGTTGCATACATAATCTCAGGCCGCTTATTAATCGCTGCCATAAACTTTGCGATGTTCTTATCAAAATCCTGATAGCTTCCTCCGGTTCGATCTTGCAGTTGAACTTCGAATCCGTTATTATTTCCAAATCCCTGTAAAGTCGGTGCGGCAAAGAAAATTACACTTGCTCCTTTTATATGCGCTGTTTTTTCGAATAACTTAGCCACAACTGAATTAACATCCTGATTTTTTCCTTTTCTTTCTTTCCACGGTTTTAATCTAATGAACAAAGCTCCGTAAGAACCTCCATTTCCGTGAATTAAATCCATTCCTGATAATGTAGACGAGAGTTCTATTTCGGGAATACTTCTGGCGATACTGTCGATTTCTTTTGTAATTTGTTCCGTGCGTTCTAATGTAGAAGAAGCCGGTAAAACTACATTTCCGTAAATCGCGCCGCCATCTTCATTGGGCACAAAACCTGTAGGTGTTGTTTTTATTAAAGCATAAAAGATCATTCCAAATACTGCTATGGCAATTAAAGACAGCCATTTTCTGCGAATCAAAAATCGGACTGCTCCAATATATTTGCGGATTAGGGCATCAAAAGCCACATTAAAACTGGAATAGAATTTTGGTAAAAATCCTTTATTGTGATTTGATTTTTCCGGATCGTGCGGTTTTAATAAAATGGCACAAAGCGCAGGACTTAAGGTCAAGGCATTAACAGCCGAAATTAAAATGGCTACAGCCAATGTTAATCCGAATTGCTTGTAAAATACTCCCGCCGAACCTGTAATAAAAGTTACCGGAACAAATACCGCCGACATAATAAGGGTAATCGATATAATGGCGCCGCTGATTTCGCTCATGGCATGAATAGTCGCTTTCTTCGCCGATTTTGCGCCTTGATCGAGCTTCGCATGAACGGCTTCGACGACTACAATGGCATCATCGACGACAATTCCAATGGCTAAAACCAAAGCAAAAAGTGTCAATAAATTTATGGTGAAACCAAATAATTTCAGGAAAAAGAAGGTTCCAATAATTGAAACCGGAACTGCAATGGCCGGAATTAATGTGGATCTAAAATCTTGCAGAAAAACAAACACCACAATAAAAACCAGAATAAAAGCTTCAATAATAGTATAGATTACTTTTTCAATTGAAGCATCAAGAAAATCATTTGCATTTAAAAACGTATGATATTCTACTCCCGGCGGAAAATCCTTGGATGCTTTTTTTAAGATATCTTCGCAGGCAATAATTAACTCTCTGGCATTTGATCCAGAAATCTGACTGATTTGCCCTCCCGATGAAACTTTACCTTGTGTAATAAGCGAAGAAGTATAATCTAAAGCACCAAATTCAATATCGGCTACATCTTTTAATCGCAATAAACTTCCTTGTTTACCGCTTCTTAATACTATGTTTTCAAATTCTGAAGGATTTTCAAGTCGGCCTGTAAATTTTAAGGAATATTGAACAGATTCTTTGCTGTTTTCTCCAATTTTTCCGGGAGCTGCTTCGATGTTTTGTTCTTGCAAGGCAGCAATAATATCATCCGGAACTAAACCTTGATTCGCCATTGCATCCGGTTTTAACCAAATACGCATTGAATATTCCCGACTGCTGTAAATCTCGGCTCCGCCCACTCCTACAACGCGTTTGAGCTCGGGCATAATATTGATCCTTAAATAATTATCAAGGAATTTTTCGTCGTATTTTCCGTCGTTGCTGTACAACAAGAAACTCAAAGCTGTACTGCTCAACTGTTTGCTGGTTGTAATACCGGCTTTAATTACCTCATTTGGCAATAAACTAGTCGCTTTGGCTACTCTGTTTTGCACGTTTACGGCTGCCATGTCCGAGTTGGTTCCCTGTTTAAAAAATATGGTTATGGCTGCACTTCCGTTACTGCTGGCGGTCGAAGTCATATAACTCATATTTTCAACACCGTTTATTTGTTCTTCTAGCGGAATAATGACACTTTTCAAAACCACATCGGCGCTGGCTCCCTGATACGAGGCGTTTACAACCACTGTTGGCGGGGCAATTTCAGGATATTGTGATATGGGCAGAGAGGCTAATCCCAGTAATCCCAAAATCACTATTATGATCGATATTACGGTTGATAATACCGGGTTTTCTATAAATTTTCTAAACATGATTTTTTATTTTTTTGAGGAAGAAATGGGTGTGATTTTTACGCCGTCTCTTAAATTTCCTATTCCTTCTGTAATGATGACATCTCCAGCTTTTACACCTTCGGTTACTACATATTCTTTTTCGGTCGACTCGTTTCTTATTTTTATTTCGGTATTATGCACTACATTTTTTGCATCTACAGTAAAGACAAAAAAGCGACTCTGTAATTCGAATACTGCTTTTTTAGGAACCAAAATCGCTGTTTTAAAATGTGTTGGGATAACAATTGTGGCACTTGCTCCGCTCCAAAGTTTTGCTTCGGGATTTGGAAAAACGGCTTTGAAATTGGCTGATCCTGTACCGGCATTTAATACACCGCTTAAAGTCTGGATTTTTCCTTTCACAGCATACGTTTCTCCATCGGCAGTAACCAGAGAAACTTCGGGCATATTTTTGAATTTATCCTTTAATTGATTTCCAGAAAATTGACCCAAAAAAGAATTTAACTGCTGCTGGCTTAAAGAGAAATAAGCATAGATATTTTTGGTATTGGCAACTGTGGTTAAAGGATCTGGTGCCGAACTGCTGACCAAACTTCCTATCTTAAAAGGCAGACTTCCTACTACTCCATTAATTGGGCTTACAATATTGGTAAACGCCAATTTTGATTTTGCCGAAGATAAATCTGCATTTGCCTGGCTTAACTCGGCTTTTTTGACTCTTTCAATATTTTTGGCAGAAGTTAATTCGTAGTTGTTTATAATTTTCTTTTCTGCCAAAGCTGCCGTTCTTCGGGTTTGGATAGAAGCTGTTTCCAAACTGGCTTCGGCGGCTAGAACTGCTGCTTTTCTGTTGTTCACTTCTTGCAGATAACTATTGGCATCTATTTTAAATAAAGGTTGTCCTTTGGCTACAGCCGAACCTTCTTCAACATAAACCTGCTCTATGTAACCGTCTATTTTAGATCGTATTTCTACTGTTTGCTCGCCTTCTAAAGTCGTTGGGTATTCTACGGTAACATTTGCTTCCTGAGGTTTTAGGGTAAGTGTTGGGTATGATGCCGGACTTTCTGCTTGTTCTGCATTTTTTTTGTTACATGAAACCATCAAAAGTGTTCCTGTAAAAAGGATTATTATTATTTTTTTCATTGTTTATTTTCTTTTATAAATCATTAAAGGAGAACCTGCTTCTCCCCACATTAGGGTTTGTACATATTTAATTAACTCGCTTGTGGCCAAGACGAGAATTTCTTCTGGAATAGATGAGCTGGCTTTAAGCACCACTTTCTGATTCAGGAAGGCTGTAAATTCTATTTTTCTGATTCTTTCGATCCATAAAAGTCCTTCGTGGTTTCCGGTTGTTGAATACAAGACTATTGAGGCATACGGAGCAAGTAATGAACTGATTAAAACATAAGCCCAAAGCGGAATTATGGCATCATTAGAACAAGTTATTACTACTTCTTTTTCGGCGTATTGGCTCCAATCGATATTCGCCATTTCTAACCGAAATATTTTTTCCTGTAATAGAAAATCTTCTATTAGAAATGGCACAATATCAAATACTGCAAAATCTTTATCACTGGGCTTATACGACCGTAAATCAAGAGTTTGTATACCTGAGGCTTCTATTTTATTTATTATTTCCATAGGTGTGATGATTAAAAATTTGAATTATTTATTGAATGATGGTATTGTTTTGGTTATTTTTAGACATAGGTATCCCCCGCCCAATCAGAATGCTATTTCAGCTTGTTGAGCACGTTGTAAAAACAGCTTGGGCTTTTTAATTAAGTTTTTTAGAGATTTCTAAAATCTATAGAAAGGTGTTTCTATTACGTATAGATTTTCATTAATACATTCCAATACGGAACAAGAAGTACAGGTAAATTTATACTATCGAAAGAACTGGCAGGAGGCGATTGTAATTCTAATAACATAATCTAAATATTGTATTAATAAATCGTATAACTTACAATACTGATTGTGATTAGGGTAATAATATCTGGCAATCAGCTTTGATAAGTTATGCAAAATTAATATTTTTGCATAATAAAACAACTAAATACTTGTTTTATTATTTTATGACTACAAATAAGATTTTAATGCTGCTCAAAATGCGAGGTCCTCTTACGGCTCTCGAGATTGCTCATGAGCTTAAGATTACAAAGGAAGGTGTTAGACAACAGCTGGTTAAACTTGTTGAAGAAGATTTGATTCAGCCTCAGGAAGAATCTAAAGGTGTGGGAAGACCGCAGAAAACTTTTAGCATTACCGCAAATGGAAATGCGAAGTTCCCGGATACACATGCTGAATTAACCTTAAAACTAATTAATATTATTAGTTCAATGGGAAAAAATACTTTAGATGATGTTATTAATGTTTATGAAGAAGCGGGAAAAAAGAAGTACCATGAAGAAATTGATGCTATTCAAAACCTGGAACAAAAAATAGAAAAACTAGTAGAAATAAGAACCAGAGAAGGTTATATGGCCGAATATTCTGCTAATGATCTAGGCTTTCTTCTGGTTGAAAATCATTGTCCTATTTGTGCAGCGGCTACCATCTGCCAGGGTTTTTGTTCATCAGAATTAAATACATTTAGATCTGTACTAGGAGAAGAAGTTATTATTAATCGCATAAGTCATATAGTCGCAGGCGAAAGAAGATGCGCTTATCAGATTGAGAAACCGGCAATTGCTAACTAAGCTCAAGAATAAAAAAGAGAGGTAATTAAAATAAATTACCTCTCTTTTTTTAGTATTATTTTCCAAAGAATTTCAGCTTCGGATTAAATTATAAATTGTTACCCCTTAGGATTTAATAAAGTTAAGCACATCGGAATTAACCTTATCAGCATCTGTTGTTGGTATTCCGTGGCAAAGTCCCGGGTAGGTGATTAACTTTCCGTTTTTTACCAATTTTATTGCTCTTAAAGCTGTAACCTGATAGGGTACGATTTGATCATCTTCGCCATGAAGTATTAGTACGGGTACATCAACACTTTTTAGGTCTTCGGTAAAATCTGTTTCAGAAAATGCTTTGATACAGTCAAAATGAGCTTTGATCCCACCGTTCATTCCCTGACGCCACCAATTATCCTGAATTCCTTTTTTTATATTGGCTTCTTCTCTGTTATATCCGTAAAACGGAAAAGTAATATCCTGATAAAACTGTTGTCTGTTATTGGCCGTATTAAAACGAATATCATCAAACACTTCAATTGGCACGCCATCCGGATTACCTTCGTTTTTAATCATATAAGGCGTTACCGCACTAATAAGTACTACTTTCGAAACTCTGTTTTTACCATATTTTGCAGCGTAGCGAATGGCTTCGCCCCCGCCTGTTGAATGTCCGATATGTATCGCATCTTTTAAATCTAAAAACGCAGTAAGTTCTGCTACATCTGCTGCATAAGTATCCATTTCGTTACCGGAATACGTTTGCGTAGATCTTCCATGCCCGCGTCTGTCATGTGCAATTACCCTAAATCCCTGATCTAAGAAAAATAGCATTTGTGCATCCCAATCATCGGCAGATAAAGGCCAGCCATGATGAAAAAAAATAGGTGTTCCTGTTCCCCAGTCTTTATAATAAATTTCTGTTCCGTCTTTTACTGTAATCTTGCCCATTGTATTTTGTTTTAATTGTTAGTATTAATTTCTATATACATTATTCGAATTACTTTTTATAATTTTTCGTACCAGTCTAAAATATAATCTGCTACGGCTTCCCAGCCTGGTTCTCCGCATATAAAGTGGCTTTTTCCCTGAAAGATTTTCAGGTCGACTCTGCTGTTTCTGTCTTTATATTTTCTGGCTAGTGTAGTTGTAAGAGAGGAAGGAAAAATAGCATCACTCCCGCCGCCAATAAATAAAATGGGATTATGAGGCTTACTAAAATCAATATTAGAAAAAGAATTCAACACCAGTTCTCGGCTGACTTTATAACTTTCGGGAACTGCTACGGCATCAAAAGCGACTGCTCTTTCTCTTTCCGGAAGTGTATTAAAAAAACATTTGTCGTACCATTCCCGGCTGCCCATGAAGTATTTTTTGGAAGAGAAAAAACCAAATGCCGGTATAACCGATTTTAATGTTGTAAATGGAGGAAATACATTTTTTGGCGGCGCACCATCAATGCTCACTGCTGCTGCTGCTTTACCTAATTCTAATAATTTCATAGACGCCATTCCTGCCATTGAATGTCCAATAACTAATGGTTTCTCTGGCAGTGTATCAATTAGTTTTATAATATTGTTTACTACGTCTATAAAACCCGTTTTCGTAAGGTCAGGATGAACTTGTTTTCGTAACTCAGACGGGATTCCATCATGTCCGGGATTTGCAGGTGTATAAACAGTATAACCTTTCTGTTCGTAACGGTCTTTCCACTTTTCCCAGCTGGTTTGGTTTACAAAGTTTCCATGTATCAGGATAATAGATTTTGATTTTGTCATAAGATTAATATTTAATGAGTAATTGAGGTTAATAAATATTGACACGCCTTACTTCTATATTAGCAGTATAATCTGGGCAAAGCACCTATTTTAAAAATCAGATTCAAATGAATTCCAACACTTTAAAAGCATTCTAATTTCTTAAATGTGCCTAAATATGGAAACAGATAAACAAGCATTATGCTAATTTACTAATTTATTGATATTCAAATAAATAACGTTAAGTGAAAATTTTATAATTGCTATATTTCGCAAATAAATAACTCCTGTAGTGAAATATGAATAATTTGATTTTGAGTCTTCTTTTACTCCATAAAAAAGTCCTAATTTTCATTAGGACTTTGTATCATCTAAAAATACGAGATTATTTTATTTTAAATTAAGCTTTAAAAACCTCTAAAGGTCCGCAGGATTCAAAAAACTCATACGCTCTTTTTTCTGCATAAGAATACGCCGAATTACGAAGCGGAAATGCGCAGTGTCCGCCATACTTTGGGGTTTCGAGATAAACGTATGCACTGTCTTTTGCTATCGCTCTCGGGTAACATCTTTCACCTAAAAAAGGATCATCAAGAGAATTTATAATTAAAACCGGAGTAGTTATATTCTTAAGAGAAAACTCAGGAGAAACCTGCTCATAATAATCATCCCGGCTAGCAAAGCCATGCAATGGTGCTGTAAAATAATGATCTACCTCATCAAAAGAAGTAATATTATCAATCTGATCACTATTTATAAAATCCGGAAATTGTGCCGCTTTGTGTTTAAGTTTCTTTTTAATATCAATTGTAAAATTCTTTAAATAAACCCTGTTAAAACCTTGTTTGAGTACTTCGGCACTTGTTGCGATATGGGTTGGCACCGAAATCGATACGGCTGCTTTTATGCGTTCATCGATTTTTGTCCATCCAAAATAATTCAACAGCTGAACGCCTCCCATTGAATATCCAATTAAATAAACATCTTCGAATCCTTTTTGCAAAACAAACTGAACCACCTCATCCAGATCATCAACTGCTCCGTGATGATACAATCTTGGAAGTCGGTTCATTTCGCCGCCGCAAGTACGATTGTTCCAGGCAAAAACAGAAAAGCCTTTCTGCTGAAAATAAGCCGCACAGCTGTTATTATAAGTTCTGCGGGAATCTCCTTCTAAACCATGACATAAAATAACGGCCTTTTTGGGATCATTTAGAATAAAATCGATATTAATAAAATCTCCGTCGCTTAACTCACGTTTTTCTCTTGTATATCCTGGTGCTTCAAATCGTTTAAACAAAGCAGCATAAATAGTAGAAACGTGCCTGTTGCGATGAATAATAGAAGGAAAATTATATTCTGATTGTTCAATTATAGGCATAATAAAAAGTTTTTTATGGTGCGTTTGATACAAATTTAAGAAATCAATCGATATGTCGTTAAAACTTTAATTTTTAATTCGAAATAGTTTGTTTTTCTCTCAAAATTTGTATTTAATTAATAAAAGAAACTAATTCTTTTCCTGCTTCGGTATCCTTGAAATTACTGAGAATGATTTTCCCAAATCACCTGTTTTTCAGGATAAAAATCTATTTGTAACTATAACCCTATTCACAATAAATTATTACTTTTAAATCAAAGAACTGAAAATGGCACCAACTGAAAATTTAGAAATACCGAAAATAAATTTTGATGCAAATGGAGAGCTTATTATTACGGCCTCTTCAACTTCTTCTAAAAATGATTTTGATTTTTTTGAAGGAAAGTGGAAACTGCGCAACAAAAAATTAAACTCCAGATTGTCTAATTGTACAGAATGGACTGAATTTGAATCGACTCAGGAAATGTACAGAGTCCTAAACGGAATTGGTAATATTGATAATTTTCTTGCCACTTTTGACGGTGAACCATTTGAAGGAATGACGGTTCGATTATTCAACCCAAAAAGTAAATTGTGGAGTATTTATTGGGCCGATTCTAACGAAGGAAAACTTGACCCGCCAGTATTGGGTTCTTTTGAAAACAACGTAGGACATTTTGTTACTAAAGACGTTTTTAATGGGAAAAATATTTTAGTTGTTTTTCGCTGGGACGCCAGAGACAAAAATAATCCTGTTTGGAGTCAGGCATTTTCTGATGACAATGGAAATTCCTGGGAATGGAACTGGTACATGTATATGTCTAAGTTTGAGTAAAATTCAATTGTCACAGTTTTGCCTGCATCGGCAAAAATAACACGTTTTTTAAATAAAATTTACGCTATATTTGCCGATAACGGAAATTTTATAAAATATGAAATATCTTTCGGTAACAGAATTTGCAAAAAAAATAGAAATATCCGAAAGGACAATTCGTCATTATTGTGCTTCAGGCAAAATAAAAGGAGCTTTCCTAACGGGTAAAACGTGGAATATTCCAGAAGATGCTGTGCTTCCTCAAAAAGGGAATAAAAAAACAAGTAAAAACATTTTACTTAACAGTCTGAAAGAACAAAAAGAGATGAAGCTAAAAGGCGGTATCTATCACCGTACGCAAATTGACCTTACATATAACTCAAATAAGATTGAAGGCAGCAGACTTACGCACGATCAGACTCGATATATTTTTGAAACCAACACAATTGGCGCTTCTAAAGAAAGTATCAATGTAGATGACATTATTGAAACCTCTAATCACTTTCGCTGCATCGATTTTATTATTGATAAAGCAAATGCTAGGCTTACCGAATCTATTATTAAAGAATTGCATTTTTTATTAAAATCTGGTACTTCTGACAGCGGAAAAGACTGGTTTAATGTAGGCGAATACAAAAAAATGCCTAATGAAGTTGGTGGTAACGAGACTTGTCCACCTAATCAGGTAAGTACAAAAATGAAAGAACTACTTGCAGATTATCATACAATTAAAAATAAAACTATCGATGATATTATCGATTTTCATTATAAGTTCGAAATAATACATCCTTTTCAAGACGGAAATGGCCGCGTTGGCCGATTAATTATTTTCAAGGAATGTCTGGCAAACAATATTGTGCCTTTTATTATTGATGAAGAACTAAAACTTTTTTATTACAGAGGCTTACAAGAATGGAATCATATTAAAGAATATTTAATTGATACTTGTCTTACTGCCCAGGACAATTACAAAACTATTCTAAAATATTTTGAGATAGAATACAAATAAAACCGCCGGCATAGTCCTCTCAATTCAAAAAGTCCTAATAAAAATTAGGGCTTTTTTTTATGGCTTAACCTCAATATTAAAAATCAAAGTAAAAAAAAATAAAAAGGACATAGGGGTAAAATGTAATTCGATTGTATTACTACTATAACAACAGTATAATTAATTAACTTTTAATCTCGAATTGCCTTATGATACCTTTAATTATCACTGCCGCATTACTATTTTGGTTACTTAAAAAATACGCTCTCCTACTTGAGAAATTCAGTTCTCCTGCAATAAATCTTCAGACAAAATTTGCTGTTTTCTTTTTCCTTGTAACAATAAATTCTCAGGCACAGGAAAAAACAGTCAACTATAATGTGCTTCGCAATGGAACTGTTATTGGTCAAATGCAGTTTTATCAAAAAACGAATAATGATGAAGTCTTTTTAAAAATTTCTTCGGAAGTAAAAACCCGATTGATTTTTGGTATTGACGTAAAAACCGAAGAAGGTTCTTATTTTAAAAATGGTAAATTAATGTCGTCTTACGTTAAACGCCACGTTAACGGAAAAGAAAAAGCCAATAAAACGACTCAGCTTATCGATTCAAGCTACAAAACTTTGGCCGAGAATAAAAAAGGACAAATTAAACAGCAATATATCGATTACAACCTTATGCTGCTTTATAGCAAAGAACCTATAGGAGAAAATCAGGTTTATTCGGATAGTTTTCAGCAATTCCTAACCATCAAAAAAACAAACAATCACTCCTACCGTATTGTATTGCCAGACGGAAATTACAATGATTACCATTTCGCAAATGGTATATGCCAAAAAGTCGAATTACACCATTCCTTATTTACAATCAACATTCAAATCGCATAATCAATCAAAAAAATCATCATGGTCAAAATCATCAATTATCTCTTTATTAAGCTGACGATCTTTGGAGCACAGCCCATTGCAATAGAAAGAATTCACGAAGTCGAAAAAAGCGCTCCCAATTTAATTGTATATGCCCTGCCCATTGTTTTATTTTTTACCATACTGGAATTTGTTGCTTTTTATTTCCTGGAACGCAAAGAATTTGACCGAAAAGAAACTATAGGATCTGTACTAATAGGTTTAGGAAATCTAACCGTTAATTTATTAATGAAAACGGGACTGCTTTATGCTGTTGTCGGGATTTACAACATTTTGCCTTACCGAATGGAATTTAGCTGGTGGAGTTTAATTCCGTGTTTTATATTGTATGATTTTAGTTCGTATTGGACGCACCGAATTTCCCATTACTGCCGATTTTTCTGGGCGACTCATGTCGTGCATCATTCTGCTGAACATTATAACCTTACCGTAAGTTTTAGGCAGAGCTGGTTTCAGTATGTCAAAATTGTATTTTTTATTCCGTTAATTTTTGCCGGTTTTCATCCAGCTGTATTCTTCATTGCCAATCAGCTGAGTGTTTTATATCAGTTTTGGGTGCATACCGAAGCCATTGGAAAACTGCATCCCTTTATTGAAAAATATTTCGGAACTCCTTCTAACCATCGCGTACACCACGGAAGTCAGGAAAAATATCTCGATAAAAATTTTGGTGCAGCCTTTATGATTTGGGATCATTTATTTGGCTCTTTTCAATATGAAGAAGAAAAACCGCGCTACGGCATCACAAGCCTGCTTAAAAGCAAACTCAATCCTTTATATCTCAACATACATGAATTTCAGGATATTATCAGCGATGTTAAAAAAGCAAAAGGTTTCAGGAAAAAGATGTATTACATTTTTGCCAGCCCCGATGTGATTGCCAAAAACAAAATAAAAAAAGAAACAATTCAACCTTTTAAATTGCCTATATCATGCAAACCAATCAAGAAAAACAACAAACATTTCAACAACAGTTATTCGAATACTTTAGCCGAAAAGATAATTGTGTAAAAACCAAAGGCAACGAAACCGTTATTACCGAAGGAACAGATAAAGGATTATCCTTTACTTATCACTCAGATCACAGCTGTATTGTGCACTGCTATGAATTTAGTTTGAACACTGATCTCGATATCGATACTACGATTGATGCTTTTATCAGGCTGTTAACCAGTCATAATATCATATACGATCAGCCCAATCCTTCTTACAATTAATCAAAAAAATAATATTAAATATAAAAAGTATATATCTTTGATTGAATGTCAAAACGTATTAGTGGAGTATAGTAATATAAACCATATTAGTTCTATAAAGAACGGAAACGAAGCTGCTTTTGAAAAGGTTTTTAAAATGTATTTTAGAAACCTTCATGCTTTTGCCTACACTTTTATGAAAGATGATGTCATTGCCGAAGAAATTGTACAAAATGTATTTTTTAGGATTTGGGAGAAAAAAGAACAGCTTCAGATTGATGATTCATTAAAAGCCTATCTCTACAGATCGGTTCATAATGAAAGCCTCAATCACCTCAAACATTTAAAAATAAAAAACTCTTTTCAACTGCAGTATTCAGGCGATATGGAATCCTCAAATCAAGATGCATCAAACCAAATGATTGCCTCAGAACTCGAAAACGACATTCAAAAAGCAATCAGCGAATTACCGCCGCAATGCCGTACTATTTTTCAGATGAGTCGTTTCGAACAGCTCAAATATCAGCAAATTGCCGATCAATTGAATATTTCGATAAAAACAGTCGAAAACCAAATGGGCAAAGCCCTTAAAGTATTACGCTTAAAACTGGTTGAATATCTTCCTTTCCTCCTATCCTTATTACATTTAATCCGAAGATCATGAGCCAAAACAATATGAATATGAACGATGATTTACTAGTGAAATACCTAGTTGGCGAAACTGATGCAGACGAAAATGCAGCAGTCGAAAGCTGGCTTAACGCCGATGAAAAAAACTTAAACTATTACAATGGTTTTAAGAAAATATGGGAAGACAGCCTTTTAATAGCATCCGAAAATAAAACCGTAGATGAAGATGCGGCCTGGAAACGGCTGCAAAACCGCATTCATGAAAAAGACGTTCGGGTATTAACGCCTAAAAAATCTTCAGGACATTGGCTGCGCATTGCGGCTTCTATTCTTTTAGTCAGTACTTTAGGATGGCTTGGATATTCTTATTTCGAAAATAAATCGACTGACAAATTAATTGAAATATATGCATCAAATACTACTCTAAACGATACTTTACCAGATGGCACAACGGTTACTTTAAATAAAAATTCCTCTTTGTTTTATGCCAGTAAATTTAAAGGCAAAACCCGACCTGTTACTTTAAAAGGCGAAGCTTTTTTTAATGTTGCTCCAGATAAAACAAAACCGTTTATCATAAAAATTAATGATGTTACAGTACAAGTTGTAGGAACTTCTTTTAATGTGAAAAACAAAAACGGAAAAACAACCGTAGATGTCGAAACCGGAATTGTAAAAGTGAGTAAAAACAAAGATCAGGTAGAACTAAGACACGGCGAAAAAGTAGTCATTGCCGATCAAAACTCGGAATTATTAAAAAGCACCAGCAAAGGCAGATTATACAATTATTATCGCAATAAGGAATTAGTCTGCGACGAAACTCCTTTACAGGAATTAGTTGAAGCGCTTAGCGAAATATACAATGTCAATATCGTTATTAAAAATGCTTCTTTAAAAGAAAAACCTTTAACAACCGTATTTAAAGATCAATCATTAGATCAGGTTTTAGAAGTAATTCAAGAAACATTTCGAATCGAAATTGAACATAAAGACAATCAAATTGTATTAGAATAATTCCTTTTTATATGCCTCTCAATTCAAAACTTACTTTTGCAAAAGTTTTATTATTACTTATTTCAAGTGCTTTTTTCAGCGCTCATGCCCAATCTATTTTAGATACCGAAATGTCTATAGATGCAGACAAAAAACCATTAGGCCGTATTCTGGATTTAATGGAACAAAAAGGAAATTTCAGATTTGCTTATTACAGCAAACTAGTCGTAAAAGACAGCGCCGTTACCATTCATACTAAGCAATCTACTATAAAAGATGTTTTAGACCAGTTATTGGGCAGTAAATACGAATATAAAGAATCAAAAGGCTTTATTATTCTGCGTTATGCTCCTTTAGAACTCGCTCTTGTTTTAGAAAAAAACAGCGTTGTGGGTGAACATCAGGTAGTAAATGGTTACATTATGGATGTACAAACCAACAAACGCATTGAAAATGCCAGTGTTTACGAAAAAAATGCCTTGCAGTCTACCTTAACAGATAAAGAAGGTTTTTTTGAACTTAAGCTAAAAAATGTACCCGAAACCATTGAACTGACAGTGGTAAAAGAAAACTACAAAACTATTACGACACTTTTCCTCTCGGAAATTAAAATCCAAATGGGTTCCAGAAAATCATCTTCATCATCAGATTATGTCGATGGTGATTTTTCTGCCGTTGAACGAAGCGGAATTGGGCGTTTCTTTATTTCTTCCAAACAAAAAATACAATCGCTTAATCTGGGAGGATTTATTTCAGAAGTTCCTGTACAAGCTTCTTTAATTCCGAGTTTGAGCACGCGCGGTATGATGAATTCCCAAATTAACAGCAGTTTTTCTTTAAACTTATTAGGAGGATATACGGGCGGAGTTAAAGGTTTAGAAATGGCAGGTCTTTACAACATTAATAGAATGAATGTCAATGCGCTGCAAATGGCTGGAATATTCAATACCGTGGGAGGTTCTGTAAACGGAGTGCAATTGGCCGGAATTTACAATAATGTTTTTGGCGATTTAAAAGGACTGCAAATGAGCGGTATTCATAACAGCGTAAAAGGTTCTCAAGCCGGTTTACAAGTAACAGGCATTTACAACAATGTATATGAAGATGCTAAAGGAGTTCAAATGGCCGGAATTCATAATACGGTAAAAGGTTCTCAAAACGGACTCCAGATTTCCGGTATTTACAATACGGGCTGCCAAACCGTACGCGGTGTTCAAATCGCCGGGCTTTTTAATTATGCCAAAGAGCTGGACGGAGTTCAGTTTGGTTTAGTTAACATAACCGGTTCTCCTTCAGGTTATAGTTTTGGTTTATTGAATTTCAAAAAAGATGGCTATCAAAAAATAAATATTACCCGTAATGAAATATCCGATATTAATGTTGCTGTTAAAACGGGAGATAATAAACTTTATACCATTTTAATGGCTGGAAAAAGCGAACGAACTAACGAAGAAAAACTAACTTCTTTTGGGATAGGTTTAGGAAAAAATATTCTTTTAGGAAAGCGTTTAACTTATAATCCCGAAATCAGCACCCAATATCTTTATTTAGGCAATTGGGATTACTACAACTTTTTATACAAATTCGATTGTCCTTTTACTTTTCGTTTATTCAAAGGCGTTGCAATATCCGGCGGACCTTCTTTCAATTTATATTCATCAGACAAAAGATATAAAACTACTCCAGGTAATCCCTCCACTTTTGTTCAGGATCGAACAAAACGTTATGATGTAATAAAAGATACTAAAAAAGGCCTTTACGGATGGATTGGCTGGAGTTTTGGTCTTTCTTTATTTTAATTTTATTTAAAAGAAATACCATTGCAGGAGTTAAACATTACAAGCCAGAATTATTTCTGGCTTGTAATGAATTCTTTATAACCGCTTTTTTCATAGAAATCTTTTAAAGGCATTTTGTAAATATCCTTCCAGGAATCTTTTCCATTCTTTTCAGCGTATTTTTGTATGATCCTAAAACCTAAGAAATAGCATAATTCATTCTCTACATCTTTAGGCAGATTTTCGATTACAGGCTTGCAGTCACTATTTCTTCCGCAATGTCTAAAAATAGGACATCCTTCCTCATTGGTTTTATAAAAATAAGGTTCCAGCTTTTCGAAAATTTCTTTTTCACGTGCCAGCAGTATTTTGGTATCGTCTCCGTATAAAGCTTCTTCAAAGGATTGATTTAAGTATAAATAAGTAAAATAAACCGCTAATCCTTCATCTAAAGTAATACCCAATCCCGTTTTCCCGTTTGCATCTTTTTCTAAAGCCGGATTAAATAATAAATGTTCCAGTTCATGAGCAAAAACTTTATCAATCGATTTGGTATTCCATGCCGAACCAAACATGTCTAATATCATGGCATTATTATCACAGCCTCCAAAAATCTGAAAATCTTTTGGCCCAAAATACACAATCCACTTCCCTATTCCTTTCTGTCCGGTTATATTTTGCAGCGCTTTTAAATGTTTAGTAAATAACTGATTGACATTAACCGAATCTAAAACAGCCATTTTTTGCCTCACTAAAGCTTCATTGTCAGCTAATAAAGTTCTGTTCCAGGCAGCAATTCCATTAGGTTTAAATTTCTTGCCATTTTCGTCTCCAAATATCTGCGACAGGCAATTATCAAATACATATTTATTAGGAAGATAAACTTTGTTTACTATTAAGAGACTATCGTATGAACCATTTCGATGTGCTAAAATCTGATTTTTAAATGCATTATGAATTGTCATTTGCCCCACAGCGATACTATCATCGATATTTTTTACTTTGTTTATAAGATCTGAATATTTATCGTTTTTGTTTTGATGGGAAACAGAACAACTCAGTAAAATTGAAAGTAAGGCTGGAAGTAATAAAGTTTTAATAGATTTAAAGAAAATCATTTTGTGGTTTTTAGTTAAAATTAATAAGCGTATATCATTATAAAATGGGTAGAAAAGAACTCGGGAATTTTCTATTGGTTATCCATTCTATATTGATTATAAGTACTCTTTTCCTTGAATTTGTTACATAGAAAAATCAATTTTAAAACTATTTAATATCTGATAAAGAATCTATTGATTAAAAATTGAAACAAAAAAAAATCCAAATCCCAATAGTAAAATTGGAATTTGGATTTTAATTTTTTAAAACTTCCCGATATTTCGGGATTATTATAAAAGCTTAGTCTAAAATAAAACTTACGCTTACATTTGCTATAATTTCGATTTCGCCAATTGCTAAAGTTTCGTTTGAAGCTCCAGCTGAATCCATCATTTCAGTTTTCATAGCAGCATAAACTGGTCTTGGGTGATAAACTTGTGAATTGTCTGAAATAGTAATCGCTTTACCTACTTTTTGACCTAAAACAGATACGTAATCTTCTGCTTTTGCTTTAGCATCTTTAATCGCTAATTTTCTAGCTTCAGACTGGTGCTGTAATAATTTAGACGATTCAAAAGAAACATTATCAATACGGTTAATTCCTTGTTGAACTAAACCTTCCATCAATTCATCATATTTTGATAAATCTCTCAACACAATTTCTACAGTTTGTGTTGCATTGTAGCTGGTTTTCTTTTTGTCGTAATCGTACTGAGGATTAAGAGAAACTTGTTTCGTTTTAAAATCTGCTGTTGGAACATTTGATTTTTTGATGAATTTTAAAACCGCATCCATCTTTTCGTCATTTTGCTTTTTGACGTCTTTAGCATTATTCCCTTTAGTTTCAACCGTAGCTGAAATACAAACCTGATCAGGGGCTACTTTTACTTTTCCTTCACCATTAACATTGATTTGAGGAACTTGTTTTATTTCTTGGCCGTAAGACATAGTCATAAACATGATTGTTAAAAATAATACTAATTTTTTCATTTTTGTTATATTAAAGTTATTTGATAAAGACATTTCAAAAGTTATGCCAGCATTATAATTTTCCTGCTTTTGCCATTACAAAAAGTATCAAAATTGGAATCGCCAGCAAAATAACCATCAAACTATGATCTACAAATAATGAAGGTTCTTTTATCAAAGTTATTAAATAGCCGCCAATTGCACCTCCAAAATGTGCTGTATGACCAATATTATCATTCTTGGCTTTCATTCCATAAATAGAATACAATAAATATAAAATTCCGAATAAATAAGCCGGAATAGGAATGACAAAAAATATACCCAGCATCATATCCGGCTGTAATAAGATGGCAGAATATAAAACACCCGTTACAGCTCCGGAAGCTCCAACGGCACGATAACTGTAATCGTTTTTATGAAAAAGCATCGTTAATAAACTCCCGAAAATTAAGCTTCCAAAATAAACCAGCAGAAACGAAAAATCTCCCAGCCACTGCAAAACAACTGGCGCAAAAAACCAAAGCGTTAGCATATTAAACAATAAATGCATCATATCGGCATGCAAAAAACCAGACGAAAGCATTCTTATCTGCTCTCCGGCGCGAATACTTCCTACGTGAAATTCATATTTTCTAAAAAAAGAAAGATCATTAAAACCTTTATAGCTTATTAATACATTGGCAACTATAATTCCAATTAAAATGGTATTCATAAATATTATTTATTGTGAAATGTAAATATAGTCAATATCAAATACATCTTGATGAGAATCCAAAATATCCGTCATATTCCATTTTTACCTTATATTTGTAGAAAAAATTTTAGATGCAATTTATTGTTTATATTCTAGCCTATCCTTTACTCTGGCTAATCTCTATACTTCCATTTCGCTTGTTTTATTTATTTTCAGATTTTGTATACTTACTGGTTTACAGAATTATAGGATACCGCAGAAAAGTAGTGCGTGATAACCTCGCTCTTACTTTACCGCATTTAAGCAAAGCAGAAAGAAAAGTAATTGAAAAAAAATTCTACAAGCATATGTGTGATATGTTTTTAGAAATGATAAAAACGATGACCATTTCGCCAGAAGAAATGGAAAAAAGATTTCATGTAACAAATATTGAACTCGTACAGGAATATGCCAAAAAAGGCAAAAGCGTAATTCTGGTTGCATCACATTATGCCAGTTACGAATGGCTTTTAACTACTAATCCGAAACTGGGTTTTCAGGGAATTGCGGTTTATAAAAAAGTGGCCAATCCGTATTTTGATAAATTAATTCGAAAAATACGTTCAAAATACAAAACAGAAATGGTCGAAACCAGAAAAGCAATTCCAACCATGGCACAAAATCAGCGTAAAGGCATTTTAAGCATGTATGGTTTAGCAAGCGATCAATCGCCAAAACTGGACAGGATTTTCCATTCGATGAAATTCATGGGCGTAGAAGTTCCTGTACATACAGGCGCCGAAATGCTGGCCAAAAAATACCATTTAAGCGTTATAATGGTAAAAGTAAAAAAAGTAGCCAGAGGTTATTATGAAGCAACATTTTTACCTATTGCAGATAATCCGAATGATTACGAAAATTTTGATATTACAGAAAAATACCTTCGAGAAGTAGAAAAACAAATTTACGAAGCTCCTGAATATTATTTATGGACACACAAAAGATGGAAACATCGAGTGGAATAACAAATCTCAAAAAAAGCCCAAAAGCATTCCTATTGTTTTTGGGCTTTTTTATGCATTCGATTGATACATTCCTAAAAGGAATTTTATAATCTTAAAAATACTTTTTGATGTGTTTTTGTAATATTTTTTTTGAGCAAAGAGTGAGGTAAACCGCATAAATTTGAAGTACCCAAAATCTATTAAAAACTTCAAATTTTCTAACAATGATTAAAAAGTTCCTTTTTACATTTTTACTTACGGTCGTTTCTATCGCCGCTTTTGCCCAAAGCCCGAAACGAGGTATTGCTTATGGAAACAATTCAACCGCCGATTTACTGGCTCTTAAACCTGGAATTTCTTGGTGGTACAATTGGGGATCTACTCCCGAAAATGACACAAATGCCAACTACGAATCTATTGGAGTTGAATATGTGCCAATGGCCTGGACGCAAGTAAGCGATAATGATGTGCAGGCTTTTATAAACAGAATAAAACCCGGAGCAAAATACTTGCTGGCCTTTAACGAACCTAACTTTAACGACGGAGCAAGATTAACACCGCAAGATGCTGTAAATGCGTGGAAGAATGTCGAAAAAATTGCGGCCGCTAAAAATCTGGAAATCGTTAGTGCATCACCAGCCTTCAACGATCCTAATAAAAGTTATGGCAACATCAGCAGTCCTATTGCATGGCACGATGAGTTTTTTCTTTTATGTCCAAATTGCAAAGTCGATTATATTGCTTTTCATACTTATGACAGCTCCTCTGGTTCTGTAATTGGCGTAACAAGCCTTTTAAAAAAGTATAATAAACCTATTTGGGTAACTGAATTTGCGAACAGGGTAGTTCAAACTGCCGCGCAAAAAACGACCTTCATGAAAGAGATCATTACCAATTTTGAAAATGATCCCGACATTTACCGTTATTCCTGGTTTACCGGAAGAGTCGATCCGCAATGGCTGGATATGGCAGAAGGTCCTTTATTAGCTCCAGAAAGCGGCGTTTTAAGGCCTATTGGACAAGAATACATCAATACTTCTTACACCACAAAAAGAATGAATGTTCCTGGCAGAATTACCGCCAATAAACATTACAGAAGAAAAGGAACCAGCCTGCAAAACACTACAGATTCCGGAACCGGACAAGCGGTAAGCGCCATAAACGAAGGTGACTGGAACGAGTTTATACTCAATGTGGCTAATGCCGGAAGTTATAATTTAACTTTTAGAGCTGCATCGATCGCTATTGGAAAATTTGACATTCTTGTAAACAATGTTGTGGTAAAAACGGATGAAACTTTCCCGGCAACGGGTTCGCTTCAAACTTATGCTGATAAAGTAATAAACGGCGTTACGCTGCCAAAGGGTGAAGTGTATTTGAAAATCAAATTCAAATCAAACGATATGAATTTTAATTATATCGATGTTCCGGTACCAAATTTAGGCATAAACGATCCAAGCGCCGAAAATGAATCTATTACCGTTTATCCAAATCCTATTAAAGGTCAGTCTACACTTCATGTAAAAACTGGATTTAAAGAACCTTTATCTCTAAAAATAATTGACATGCAAGGAAATATTTGTTTTTCTTCTGATGATTATTCTACCAATCAGGATATTAAAATTGGCGATAAATTAGCTGCTGGAATTTACATTTTAAATGTCTCTTACGGTTCGGTAACAAAATCATTAAAGATCATAAAAAACTAAATTATTTTACCGCAATCCCGATAGCTATCGGGAGCTAGATTTATTATTTAATAGAAAAAACAAAAAGTTCGCAAAGCTTTGTATTGATTTAGCTTTGCGAACTTTGTTTTTATAAAAACCAACATTAAAAAACCTTGCTCCCGATAGCTATCGGGATTGCGATTAATTTTTTCTGTTTACATTTTATCCTAATGCCGAAAATTATATTCCTGCAATTACTTTTATTTCATCAATAATTCTTAATGCTAATGCGTCGGCTTCTTTTTGCGAAGGCGCTTCAGTATAAATACGAATAATTGGTTCTGTGTTCGATTTTCTTAAATGAACCCATTCCGCAGCAAAATCAATTTTTACACCATCAATGGTAGAAATATCTTCATTTTTATATTTCTCCGTCATGGCAGTTAAAATCGCATCAACATCAATCTGAGGTGTTAATTCGATTTTGTTTTTGCTCATATAATATTCCGGATAAGAAGCTCTCAATGCCGCAACCGTCATTTTTTTGTTAGCCAAATGCGTCAGGAATAAAGCAACACCAACTAAGCTGTCACGTCCGTAATGAGATTCAGGATAAATAATACCTCCATTACCTTCACCACCAATAATCGCATTGTTTTTCTTCATTAACTCTACCACATTCACCTCACCTACAGCACTTGCTTCGTAGCTTCCGTTATGCGCATTTGTTACATCGCGCAAAGCACGAGAAGATGACATATTTGAAACTGTATTTCCCGGAGTTTTACTTAAAACATAATCGGCACAGGCCACTAAAGTATATTCTTCACCAAACATTTCTCCGTCGTCGCTGATAAAAGCCAAACGATCAACATCTGGATCTACAACAACCCCTAAATGCGCTTTTTCTTTTACTACTAACTCAGAAATATCCGTTAAATGTTCTTTTAAAGGTTCTGGATTGTGCGGAAAATGTCCGTTTGGTTCGCAGTATAATTTTACCACTTCAACGCCCATTTGTTCCAATAACTTCGGAATAATGATACCGCCAGAAGAATTTACGCCATCCACTACCACTTTAAATTTTGCCGCTTTTACCGCTTCAACATCCACTAAAGGTAAATTTAAAACCTCGTCGATATGAATATCCATATAAGCATCATTTACCGTGATTTCGCCTAAATTATCAACATCCGAGAAATCGAAAGCTTCTGCCTCAGCAATTTCAAGAATTTTAGCCCCTTCGGCTCCGCTTAAAAACTCCCCTTTTGCATTCAATAACTTTAAAGCATTCCATTGTTTTGGATTATGCGATGCTGTTAGAATAATTCCTCCGTCGGCTTTTTCTAACGGAACAGCAATTTCTACCGTAGGCGTTGTCGAAAGACCAAGATCAATTACATTTATTCCTAAACCTATTAAAGTATTTACAACAAGATTATGAATCATTGGTCCCGAAATTCTTGCATCGCGGCCAATTACAACGGTTAGTTTTTCTTTTGAAGTATTGTTTTTAAGAAAAGTTCCGTATGCCGATGCAAATTTTACAGCATCAACAGGAGTCAGGTTATCTCCTACTTTTCCACCGATTGTTCCTCGTATTCCTGAAATCGATTTTATTAATGTCATTTTTGTGAGTTATGGTTACCAACTACAAATATAGAAAAGTTACTAAGGTTCTAAGATACTAAGCAGCTAAGATTTTTTAGAAAAGCGGCTAAGTGTCTAAGATTCTAAGCTGCTGAGTTTTTTTTTAAGTAAGATTAAAAAAATTACTAAGCGCCTGAAACACTACAATTTTAAAACAATCGTTAGTTATGGTGTACCAAAAGCTCAATAATATAACAAAATGATTTGAAAAAGTTTTTATACATTTACTAAAACAACTTAGTTCCTTAGAACCTTAGCATCTTAAAAAGAATGAATTTCCTAGCCCACATATATCTTTCCGGCGATAATGATTTAATTAAAATTGGCAATTTTATGGCCGATGGCATTCGCGGAAAACAATTTGAACATTTTCCTGATGATGTTCAAAAAGGAATTCTTTTGCATCGATCTATTGATACTTATACAGACAATCATGATATTTTCAGACAAAGCACCAAACGCCTGCACGAAAAATACCATCATTATTCAGGCGTTATTGTCGATATTGTTTACGATCATTTTTTAGCCAAAAACTGGACAAAATATTCAGATGAAAAACTGGAAAATTTCATTAATCGATTTTACAATTCATTACATGATAATTATGCTATTTTAACCGAAAAGACACAAGATTTAATGCCGTATATGATCGAAAGAAACTGGCTTTTGAGTTATAAATCGGTCGAAGGAATCCACCAGATTTTAACGCAGATGGACAGAAGGTCAAAAAATATTTCGAAAATGCAATTTGCAAGCGAAGAACTCAAAGAATTTTATGATGAATTTGAACAGGAATTCACCGTCTTTTTTGAAGATCTTCAACAACACGCCAAACAAAAATTACTCGCATTATAATATCAAACCGATTTATAAAAAAAATATTTATCGTTATGAAAAAAATTACAATCCTACTTTATTTTATTTCCCTTTATAGTTTTGCCCAGCAAACTGCTGCACCAACAGGTTTGGTAGCCTCAAAAGCGATGGTTGTTTCGGCGCGTGAAGAAGCATCAAAAATTGGTGTAGAAATCATGAAAAAAGGCGGTAATGCTTTTGATGCCATGGTCGCAACCGAACTGGCTCTTGCCGTTGCTTATCCGTATGCAGGAAATCTTGGCGGAGGCGGATTTATGGTTTACCGAAAACCAAATGGCGAGGTTGGAAGTCTTGATTATCGCGAAAAAGCACCTCTTGCCGCAACAAAAGATATGTTTCTGGACAAAGACGGAAATGTGATAAAAGGAAAAAGTACAGAATCTGCTCTGGCAGTTGGAATTCCCGGAACTATTGCCGGCGTTTTTGCAGTTCATAAAAAACTAGGTTCGCTCCCAATGTCCGAAATTTTGAAACCCGTAATCGCACTTGCAGAAAAAGGGGTTATTGTAACGCAAAAACAACAAAAACAACTTGAAAATTATCATGATGCCATTGTAAAAGCCAATGGACCGAATACTTTGATGGCAGGAAAATTCAAAGAAAACGATACCATCAAATATCCTGCACTTGCCAGTACTTTAAAACGTATTTCAAAAAACGGAAAAGATGAATTTTACAAAGGTAAAACAGCCCAAATTTTAGTTGATTATTTAAAGAAAAAAGGCGGTATTATAACGCTTAAAGATTTAGCTGCATACGAAGCAAAATGGAGAAAACCATTGCAGTTTGATTACAAAGATCTAAAAATTACTTCGATGGCGCCTCCAAGCAGCGGCGGTATTTGTCTGGCTCAGATTATGAAAATGATTTCGCCATTTTATTTATCTAAAATGGGACATAACTCAGAACAATCTATTCAGGTTATTGTGGAAGCTGAAAGACGCGCTTATGCCGACAGAAGTCAGTTTTTAGGAGATCCTGATTTTGTAAAAATTCCAATCAACGGACTTTTATCTGATTCTTATTTAAAAGAGAGAATGTCGAGTTTTGACTCCGAAAAAGCCACTTTATCCTCAGAAATAAAAGAAGGAAAAGTAACTTATAATGAAAGTACCGAAACGACACATTATTCTATAGTAGATCAATTTGGAAATGCCGTAGCAGCAACCACAACCATTAATGATGGCTTTGGATCAAAATATTACTGCGACGAATTGGGCTTTTTCTTAAATAACGAAATGGACGATTTCAGCGCAAAACCAGGATCACCAAATATGTTTGGACTAGTAGGAAATGAAGCCAATAGTATTGCACCTCAAAAAAGAATGCTGAGTTCTATGACACCAACGATTGTGGAGAAAAACGGAAAATTATTTATGGTTGTAGGTTCACCGGGAGGTTCAACTATTATTACTTCTGTACTTCAGACAATTTTAAATGTTTATGAGTATAATTTGAGTATGCAGGATGCTGTAAATGCGCCTCGTTTTCACCATCAATGGCTTCCGGATTTAATCACTTTTGAACCAGATACTTTTAGCTATAAAACTTTAGAAGGCTTAAAAGCAAAAGGATATTTAATCAACGAAAAAACAACGCCCGTAATTGGTAAAGTCGATGCTATTTTGGTTTTACCGGACAATAAACTGGAAGGCGGCGCTGATTTTCGAGGCGATGACAAAGCAGCCGGATTTTAGGCACAAAAGATTTAAATAGAAAAATTTGACAAAATAGAATGTTTAAAGCTAAATTTGCATTCTCTGTAAATTTTAAAAAGAATAATGATAAAAAAACTGTTTCGAAAATTAGAAAGCATTATTGCTTTGTCTCAATCTATTTTGACACCAAAGCAATTCATTTTTTTATCAAGTGTTTTGGTTGGAATTTCCTGTGCCTTTGCAGTAATTATTTTAAAGACTTTTGCGCATAGCGTATTTTCATTTGCAACTTACATAAGCGGTATTTTAAAACTAAGTTTCATTAACAGTATCCTGCCTATAATAGGTATTTTACTGACTGTTTTGGTAGTTCATAAAGTTTTAAACGGATCCATTCAAAAAGGAACTTCTCAAATTTTGTATGCCGTTGCTAAAAGGCAAGTATAATTCCGAGAAAGCAAATGTACGCTCAAATCGTAACAAGCTCTTTAACTGTAGGTTTAGGGGGATCTGCAGGTTTAGAAAGCCCCATTGTAATTACCGGAGCCGCTTTTGGTTCAAATTATGCGCAGAATTATAAATTAGCTTATAAAGACCGGACTTTACTTATTGGCTGTGGTGTAGCAGCTGGAATCTCGGCAGCATTTAACGCTCCAATTGCCGGAGTTCTTTTTGCTATTGAAGTTTTACTGGTTGATGTCAGCATTTCGGCTTTTACACCTATTATGATTTCGGCGGCAACAGGTGCTTTGGTTTCTGCAATTGTATTAGACGAAAGCATTCTTTTATCTTTCAAAAAACAAGAAACTTTCGATTATCATAATATTCCCTTTTACGTAATTTTAGGATTACTAACCGGATTTATTGCCGTTTACTACGCACGAAATTTCCAAAAAGTCGAGCATTATTTCTCAGAATTAAAAATGGGCCCTTATAAAAAAGCGCTGATTGGTTCTTCGCTTTTAGCATTGCTTATTTTTATTTTCCCGACTCTTTTTGGTGAAGGTTACGAAAGCATCAAAACTTTATCTGAAAGTGATCCCGGACAATTATTAGACAATACTTTGTTTGCCACCTGGAGAAATAATCAATGGGTTTTACTTCTTTTTGTTGGATGTACGATGATGGTAAAAGTCTTCGCTTCAGGGCTTACTCTTGGAAGCGGAGGAAACGGAGGAAACTTTGCTCCTTCTCTATTTTTAGGATCGTATTTAGGCTATTTCTTTTCTAAATTTATAAGCTTAACAGGTTTATCAAAATTGCCAATCAGCAACTTTACAATGGTTGGAATGGCCGGAATTTTGAGCGGATTATTTCATGCGCCTCTTACCGCGATTTTCCTTATTGCCGAAATTACCGGAGGTTACGGCTTGATGATTCCGCTTATGATTGTTTCTTCCATAAGTTTTGCTATTTCAAAACGTTTTGAAAAATATTCGCTTGACGTAAAAAATCTGGCCAAAAAAGGACACGCTTTTACCAGTAATAAAGATTCGAATATTTTGTCGACTTTAGATATCGATACCATAATTCAAACAGATTATTTAACGGTTTCTCCAGAAGATCATTTAACAAAATTGGTAGATCTTATCTCCCATTCTAATCAGGTTGTTTTTGCAGTTGTAGATAATGAAAGAGATTTGGTTGGTATCGTACATTTTAATGATATCCGCGAAATTATATTCAATGCCTATCGCGTAAAATATACTCTGATAAAAGATGTAATGAAAACGCCAGCTGCCACAATTTCTTCCAATGACAGCATGGAAATTGTAATGAGTAAGTTTGAACGATCTAAATCGGCTTTCTTACCCGTTTTACGAAATGAGAAATATTTCGGAATCATTTCAAAATCTATCGCACTAGAAGCCTACAGAACAAAACTGCGTTCTATGACAATTGAATAAGCTTAATATCGGATAAGTTAAAAATTTGTTCTATCCGATATTAAGAAGTAACTTTGTAGGATTATGTGGAATATTGACTTAACATACAGAGAAGAATTTCAATCGACATTTGATCGTTTGTACCAAAAAAAGCTTGATTTGCAAAACAGCAGACCATTGCCTAATATCGCTTTGCATAAAATCCGCGAAAGCTTATCACTCGAATGGACCTACAATTCTAATAGTATCGAAGGAAACACAATGAGTTTGCGCGAAACGCAAATGGTTATTCAGGAAGGAATTACCATAAAAGGAAAATCGCTTCGAGAACATTTTGAAACCCATAATCACGATAAAGCAATTGATTATTTATATTCTATCGTTGATGATAATTACAAACTTAGAAGTATTGATATTCTTTCTCTTCATGGTTTAGTCTTACGTTCTATCGAAGATGATTTTGCAGGACGTATTCGCAACGGAGGAGTTCGAATTTCAGGAGCTAATTTCATGCCTCCAAATGCCAATAAAGTTTCAGATTATCTAGACGAATTAATTGACTTTATCAATACAAATCCGTTAGGTTTAAATGATATTGAACTCGCTACAATTTACCATCATAAACTAGTCTGGATTCATCCATTTTTTGATGGAAATGGTCGTACAGTTCGTTTGAGCATGAATTTATTGTTGATGCGTTGTGGTTTTCCACCTGCCATTATACTTAAAAATGATAGAAAGAAGTATTACGAAGCATTAAATCAGGCTAATAATGGCAATTATCAAAAATTAACCCTTTTGATGTGTCAGGCATTAGAGCGAACGCTTAATATTTATTTAAGTTCTATGCCCGGAAGCACTTACGATTATCAGCCCATACAAAATATCGTAAGCGAGCCAGAAACTCCTTACGGTCAGGAATACGTAAGCTTATTGGCCAGAACAGGAAAAATAGACGCTTATAAAGAAGGCCGAAACTGGTATACAACCAAAGAAGCCATTGAAGAATATATGGCAACACGAAAAAGAAAACGCTAACTTAGGTTAGCGTTTTTTGTTATTATTTGTAACATAAAGTTTTGCTATCGAGCACAAAAAGAACAAATCAAAGTGGTAACTTTGCGTTTTGCTCAAAATTATGTTAGAAAAAGACAATACTATTGAAGTTCTTGGTGCAAGAGTTCATAATCTAAAAAATATCGACATTTCTATTCCGCGTGAAAAACTGGTGGTTATTACTGGTTTATCAGGTTCGGGAAAATCCTCTTTAGCGTTTGATACGATTTATGCCGAAGGCCAGCGTCGTTATGTCGAAACTTTTTCGGCGTATGCCAGACAATTCCTTGGCGGATTAGAACGACCTGATGTTGATAAAATCGACGGACTTTCTCCCGTTATTGCGATTGAACAAAAAACAACCAGTAAAAGTCCGCGTTCGACCGTAGGAACAATTACAGAAATATACGATTTCCTGAGACTTTTATACGCTCGTGGTGCTGACGCTTACAGTTATAACACCGGTGAGAAAATGGTTTCTTATTCTGATGAACAAATTAAAGATTTGATTATCCAGGATTTTAATGGAAAACGAATCAATATTCTGGCGCCGATTATTAGAGCTAGAAAAGGTCATTATGCCGAATTATTCCAGCAGATTACCAAACAAGGATTTTTAAAAGTCCGCGTAAATGGTGAAGTTCAGGATTTGGTTGCAGGAATGAAATTAGATCGTTATAAAACCCATGATATTGAAATTGTAGTCGACAGAATGTTGATTGAAAATACCGAAGACAATCAAAAACGATTATCAGAAAGCATTAACACAGCAATGCATCATGGCGAAAATGTATTGATGATTTTAGATCAGGATACGAATGAAGTTCGTTATTTCAGCAGAAATTTAATGTGTCCGACAACCGGAATTTCGTATCAGAATCCAGAACCAAATTTATTTTCGTTCAACTCGCCAAAAGGTGCCTGTCCGCATTGCAACGGACTAGGAACGGTACACGAAATCAACGTTAAAAAGATAATTCCAAATCCGAAATTATCAATTAAAGCGGGTGGATTTGCTCCTCTTGGCGAATATAAATCATCTTGGATTTTTAAGCAGTTAGAAACCATTGGAGAAAAATTTGGATTTAAAATTACAGATCCAATTGAAAAAATTCCAGAAGAAGCCATGACCATGATTTTGCATGGCGGAAAAGATAAATTTACTGTAAGCTCAAAAGATCTTGGCGTAACACGCGATTACAAAATTGATTTCGAAGGAATTTCGAATTTCATTAAAAATCAGTACGATGAAAGCGCAACTACAAGCATAAAACGCTGGGCAAAAGATTTCATGGACGAAGTTAATTGTCCGGTTTGCGAAGGTTCTCGTCTTAAAAAAGAAGCCTTATTTTTTAGAGTAAATGGAAAAAATATCACTGAATTGTGTGATATGGATATCTCTGATCTAACAGCTTGGTTTCATGATTTAAATACACACTTAACAGACAAACAACTTTTGATTGCATCAGAAGTGGTTAAAGAAATCAAAGACCGATTGAACTTTTTGATGAATGTTGGTTTGAATTATCTGGCTTTAAGCCGAAGTTCAAAATCACTTTCGGGTGGTGAAGCACAGCGTATTCGTCTTGCAACACAAATTGGTTCACAACTGGTTGGTGTTTTATATATTTTGGATGAGCCAAGTATTGGTTTACACCAAAGAGACAACGAAAAATTGATTCATTCATTGGAACAATTACGCGATATCGGGAACTCGGTTATTGTCGTAGAACACGATAAAGACATGATCGAAACCGCAGATTATGTAATTGATATAGGACCAAAAGCCGGAAAATACGGTGGAGAAATCATCAGTATTGGAACTCCTGCAGAAACTTTAAAATCAAACACGATTACTGCTCAATATTTGAACGGTACAATGAAATTAGAGATTCCAAAAGAGCGAAGAAAAGGGAACGGTAAATTTTTAAAACTAACAGGAGCAACAGGAAATAACCTAAAAAATGTTTCAATCGAAATACCTCTAGGTCAATTAATATGTGTTACAGGAGTTTCAGGAGGCGGTAAATCGACTTTGATTAACGAGACGCTCTATCCTATTTTGAACGCTTATTATTTTAACGGCGTAAAAAAACCGCAGCCTTATAAAAAGATTGAAGGTTTAGAACATATCGACAAAGTAATTGATATCGACCAAAGTCCGATTGGGAGAACACCCCGTTCCAATCCAGCGACCTATACCGAAGTTTTTACAGAAATCCGAAATCTGTTTACAATGACTTCTGAAAGTATGATCCGTGGTTATAAAGCCGGACGTTTCAGTTTTAATGTAAAAGGCGGACGCTGCGAAACCTGCGAAGGTTCTGGTGTTAGAACTATCGAAATGAACTTTTTGCCGGATGGTTATGTAGAATGCGAAACGTGTCAGGGAAAACGTTTCAACAGAGAAACGCTGGAAATTCGATACAAAGGAAAATCAATTTCGGATGTTTTAGATATGACAGTTGATGAAGCTGTTCCGTTCTTTGAAAATATTCCGAAGATTTACCGAAAAGTAAAAACCATTCAGGATGTTGGTTTAGGCTATATTACACTTGGACAGCAAAGCACAACGCTTTCGGGTGGTGAAGCACAACGTATAAAACTAGCCGGAGAATTGTCTAAAAAAGACACCGGAAATACGTTTTATATTCTGGATGAACCTACAACCGGATTGCATTTCGAAGATATCCGTGTTTTAATGGATGTGATCAATAAATTGGTAGATAAAGGAAATACAATCCTGGTTATCGAACACAATATGGATGTTATTAAACTAGCCGATTATATTATTGATATTGGCCCGGAAGGAGGAAAAGGCGGCGGACAATTAATCGCAAAAGGAACTCCGGAAGAAGTCGCAAAAAATAAAAAAAGCTATACGGCGAAGTTTTTGAAAAAAGAGTTAACTTAGTAATTGGTTACTAAATAGTTTAAAAACTATTTTAAATATAATATTATGAACAGTTTAAATTTAAAAGTAGATTTAGATTTTAAAGAGTTATTAAAAGTAGTAAAACAACTTTCTCCCTCTGAAAAACTTGAACTTAATGATGCCATTTGGAAAGATGATATCGAAATCCCTATTGAGCATCAAAAAATAGTTTTAAGCAGAATTAAAAAGAGTAAAGATTCACCAGAGAGAATGCTAGATTGGGATAACGTTTCGGATTTGCCAATTCAATAATTTCTAATTAATGTATAAGATCAAAATTGATGAAGATGCATTAAATGATCTTCGTGAAATTGTAATTTGGTATAACAATCAATTACAAAACTTAGGATTACGTTTTCATAAACAGGCAAAATCTCAAATTAACTCTTTAAAAAGTCAACCTTACATTTGCGCTATTCGTTACAGCAATATTCGTTGTATGCTTATTAAGAAATTTCCATTTATGGTTCATTATACAGTTAATGAAAATTTGAAACTCATAGAAATTTATTCTATATTTCATACAAGCAGAAATCCTGAAATTTGGAACTCAAGATCAAAAAAATAATAGTCAAAGACTACATATGAATTCTTATTTTAATTCATTTATGTAATCATTTGATAATGAATTAAAAATAAAATCCCACGCGTTAAAGAATGTTACATTTAAATTAATAAATAGACATTCTTGTAACAATTCTCGAAAAAAGCAGTAATTTAGTACGCCCTTTTTGTCAAAGTTTTTGATTTTGGCATTTTTTTATGGGGTAAAAACAATGTTTCAATTGAAAACTAGTGCCCTAGCCCTGATGGGAGCGGCATCTCCCGATTTAGAAAAACAAGGCTTTTAGCCGTAGTTTTTGTTTATCGGGAATATAGCGGACAGCAGGAAATAGCTCCTTCTCCTTCGACTACGCTCAGGATGACAATTTAAAACGATACAGCTAGAAATAAAAATATAAATAATTAAAATACCTAAAATGAGATTAGAAGATTTTGATAATGATGAGGACAAAGTAATTCAGGACCGTTTGAAACAAAAAACGTGGAATGAAATTAGAACAAACGACAGCTGGGCGATTTTTAAAATCATGGCCGAATTTGTAAACGGTTACGAAAGCATGGGACGTATTGGTCCGTGTGTATCGATTTTTGGATCGGCGAGAACAAAACCAGATGATAAATATTATTTATTGGCGGAAAAAATTGCATACAAAATCAGTAAAGCTGGTTACGGTGTGATCACAGGAGGTGGTCCCGGAATCATGGAAGCTGGTAATAAAGGAGCGCATTTAGGAGGCGGAACTTCGGTTGGTTTAAACATCGAATTACCTTTTGAACAGCACTTTAATCCTTATATCGACCACGATAAAAACCTGAATTTCGATTATTTCTTTGTGAGAAAAGTAATGTTCGTAAAATATTCGCAAGGTTTTGTGGTTATGCCAGGTGGTTTTGGAACGCTGGACGAAATGTTTGAAGCGATTACCTTGATTCAAACTAAAAAAATTGGAAAATTCCCAATCATATTAGTTGGTGTTGAATTCTGGTCTGGTTTGATCGAATGGGTAAAAACAGTTTTAGTAGAAAAAATGCATACGGTGAGCCCGGAAGATTTAAACCTATTTAAGATCGTAGATACTGAAGATGAAGTAGTTGATGTTCTGGATAAATTCTACAAGAAATACGATTTAAGTCCAAATTTCTAATGTTATTGAAACATATAAGTGATTTAGGTTAATTTAAGTTAACGTTTTGTAACACTTAAAATAATATGAACTTATAAGGCTTATATGATTAATTACATTAAATCTTACAAAAAATGAAAGCTGTTTTTAAAAAACAGCTTTTTTTTTATACTATTTTTACAGAAAACCAAAACAACTTTATGCTCGTAATTTAAGTATACACCTTAAACTTTTAAGCCATCCTTGAAATCATATTATAAAATTATATTTTTAGTTTTTGTTTTATTTACTTCATTAAAACAATATGCACAACATCAATCTAAGATGGAAGTGGCGGTTAATGTTGAACTTAAAACGCTGAATGTAAAACAGGATATTACCTATTTTAATACTTCAAATGATACTTTGGTTTCGATTGTTTTGAATGATTGGAACAATGCTTTTGCGGATAAAAATACGCCGCTGGCAAAACGTTTTTCGGATGAATTTTACAGAGGCTTTCATTTGGCAAAGGCGATAGAAAGAGGAAATACTACGATTTTAAATCTAACCGATTCAAACTCGATGGCGCTTGAATGGGAAAGAACAGACAAAAATCCTGATTTTATTGTTGTAAGATTAAATAAAAAACTTCATCCTGGAGAGCAAATTGATCTGCATATTACCTATATCTCAAAAATTCCGAGCAGTAAATTCACGCATTATGGATTTGACCAAAACGGAATGAACTTAAAAAACTGGTTTTTAAGTCCGGCGCGATTTGAAAATCATCGTTTTATAAGATACAACAATTTCAATCTTGATGATATTGCAAATGCTGCTGCCAACTATGAAGTCGAAATAAAAGTTCCTAATAATTACACGATTACAACTGATTTAAATTCGGTTTCAACAGATGCTTCTAATGCGGCTTACAGCACTTATTTGTTTTCGGGAAACAATAGAACCGATTTCAATATGTTTATTGAAAAACAAAATAATTTCAAAAGCTATAATAACGGAACGATTGAAGTACTTTCGGATTTAAAAAACAAGAAGATTACCGAAATTCAAAAAGCAATCGTAATTAACAGGGTTGCTGCTTTTGCAGATGAGTTTCTGGGTAAATATCCGCATCAAAAAATTACGGTTTCACAGGCTGATTATGAAAGAAATCCGTTTTATGGCTTAAACCAGCTTCCGTCTTTCATTAGTCCGTTTTCAGATGAATTTATGTTTGAGGTTACCTTTTTTAAAACGTATCTCAACAATTATTTAAAAAATTCACTTCGTCTTGATCCGCGAAAAGACAATTGGGTTTATGACGGAATCCAGATTTATGCCATGATGAAATACATGGAAGAAAATCATCTGGACGAAAAAATGCTGGGAAGACTTTCCAGAATGAAACTTTTTAAAAGTTATAATATTACCAATCTGACTTTTAACGAGCAGTACAGCTATTATTATATGCTGATGGCGTGTAAAAACCTGGATCAGCCTCTTGGAGATCCAAAGAATACGCTGATAAAATTCAACGAACAAATTGCGAGCAAATATCGCGCAGGTTTAAGTTTGAGTTATTTAGACGATTATTTAAATCAGGATATTGTACCTGAAAGTGTCAGGGAATTTTACAATCTTAACAAAGTACAACAAACCAATCGTTACGATTTTGAAAAAATCCTGATTGAGAAAAGTCAAAAAAAATTAGACTGGTTCTTTAATACCATAATCGATTCGCGAGAAATTATCGATTATAAATTTACCAATGTATCCCGAACTGCAGACAGTGTGAAGTTTTCGATAAAAAGCAAAACGAATATCTACGCGCCAATTCCGGTATATGGTTTAAAGAAAAATGAAATTGTTTTTAAAGAATGGATTGAACCAAAAAGAGCCGATTCTGTTTATCAATTTGATCGAAAACATGCTGATAAGTTAGTAATCAATTATGATAATGAAGTTCCGGAATTTAACCAACGAAACAACTGGAAATCATTAAAAAGTCTTGCGATTACGAATAGACCCATCAAATTTAATTTTGCCAAAGATTTAGAAGATCCGTATTACAATCAGATTTTGTACATCCCAACGCTTACTTATAACTATTATGACGGATTTACGCCCGGAGTTCGTTTTCACAATAAAACCATATTAGATAAACCTTTTACGTTTGATATCAATCCTGCATATTCTATAAAAGCGGCCACAATATCCGGTTCATCTGCTTTTTCGTGGAGTCAGTATTATCGAAACAGTACTTTATTCAATGTAAGATATTCACTAAGCCAAAATTATTTTCATTATGCTCCGGATGCTACTTATTTAAGGCTGAACCCTATGGTCCAGTTTAGAATACGCGAAGAGAATTTTAGAGACAATAGAAAACAGCTTATTTTATTTCGTCAGGTAATTGTAAATAGAGAAGCAAGCAAATTTATTACCGATAATTCGAAACCCAATTACTCCATTTTTAACGCGCGTTATGTAAATACAAAAACCGAACTTGTTAATCATTTTAATTTTATGACCGATGTTCAGTTTGCGAGTGGTTTTGGAAAAGTTTCAGGAGAAATTGAATACCGAAGATTATTTGAAAACAACCGCAAAATAAATTTGAGGTTATTCGCCGGAAGTTTCCTTTATAACACAACAAATTCAGATTATTTTAGTTTTGGTTTAGACAAGCCAACTGATTATTTGTTTGATTACAATATTTTTGGAAGGTCTGAAACTACGGGGATTTTTAGCCAGCAGTATGTAATTGCCGAAGGCGGATTTAAGTCTAAACTTGATCCTGCATTTGCTAACCATTGGATGACGACTTTAAATGCGAGTTATGCAGTATGGAACTGGATTGAACTATACGGCGACATTGGTCTTGTAAAAAATAAGCATCAAAAAGAGTACTTTGCTTATGACAGCGGTGTACGTTTAAACCTTGTTCCTGACTACTTTGAACTTTACTTTCCGGTCTATTCTAATAACGGATGGGAAATTTCTCAAACTAAATACAGTGAAAAAATTAGATTTGTAGTCACTTTTTCTCCAAAAACATTAGTCACTCTTTTCACTAGAAAATGGTTTTAATTGAATAAATTTTAATCAAAAACATAAATTATTATCACAAAAAGAATAAAAACAATAAAAATAACATAAATAAACTACGTAGTTTATTGGTTTTAAATACAAATAATTAAATTATATTTATTTTAAAGAATTATGATTATTGATTGTTTTTAAGTAATTTCGCAGACTCAACATGACCACTACAAGATTATGATAACAGAAAAAAGCAATACTACCTTAACATTTGAAGATTTCAGGACTGAAGTATTAAACGACTACAGAATTGCAGTTACCAGCCGTGAATGCAGCCTTTTAGGTCGTAAAGAAGTATTGACTGGAAAAGCCAAATTTGGAATTTTTGGCGACGGAAAAGAAGTACCACAGCTTGCAATGGCAAAGGCCTTTAAAAATGGGGATTTCCGTTCTGGTTATTATCGCGATCAAACCTTTATGATGGCGATTGGCGAATTAACACCAAAGCAGTTTTTTGCAGGTTTATATGGTCATACTGATTTAGCTTTTGATCCAATGTCAGCCGGAAGACAAATGGGCGGACACTTTGTAACGCACAGTTTAAACGAAGACGGGTCTTGGAAAGACTTAACAAAACAAAAAAATTCAAGCTCGGATATATCACCTACAGCAGGCCAAATGCCAAGATTATTGGGATTAGCTCAGGCTTCTAAAATTTACAGAAACGTTGACGGAATCACCATCAAAGACAAATTCTCTGTAAACGGAAATGAAGTAGCTTGGGGAACAATTGGAAACGCAAGTACTTCTGAAGGTTTATTTTTTGAAACCATCAATGCTGCAGGAGTTTTACAAGTTCCAATGGTAATGAGCGTTTGGGATGATGAATACGGTATTTCTGTACACGCAAAACACCAGACTACAAAAGAAAATATCTCTGAAATCTTAAAAGGGTACCAACGCGATGAAGACTCAAAAGGATATGAAATCTTTAGAGTAAAAGGATGGGATTATGCTGAATTGGTTTCAACTTACGAAAGAGCCGGCGCTGTTGCCCGCGAAGAGCATATTCCGGTTTTAATTCACGTAAACGAATTAACACAGCCGCAAGGCCACTCTACTTCTGGTTCTCACGAACGTTATAAAAGCGCAGAAAGACTGGCTTGGGAAAGAGATTTTGACTGTATCCGCCAGATGCGTTTATGGATGATTGCTATTAACATTGCATCTCCTGAAGAATTAGCAGAACTTGATTTTGAATTGAAAAAAGAAGTTCTTGAAGCTAAAAAAGAGGCTTGGAATTCTTTCATTAATCCAATTATCGAAGAGCAGCAAAATCTGCTGGCTTTGTTAGAGCAGATTGAAGAAGCAAGTATCAATCATAAAGAAAGAATTAGAAAATATATTACCGAATTAAAAGCTATTAAATCGCCTTTAAAAAAGGAAATGCTTGCAATCGCAAGAAAGATTTTACGCTTTATTGAAGTTCCAAACAGTAAAGTTATTTTATCAAACTGGATTACAAATTATATTGGTGTTACCCAAGAAAAATTCAGCAGTAATTTACATTCTGAATCAGATCAAAATGTATTTTCAGTTAAAAAAGTACTTCCTGAATACGCAGAAAATGCTAAACCGGATTTAGACGGAAGAATGATTTTGCGTGACAACTTCGATGCTTTGTTCAGCAAATATCCAGAAACTTTGATTTTTGGTGAAGATGTTGGAAACATTGGCGATGTAAACCAAGGTTTAGAAGGCATGCAGGAAAAATACGGTGAACTTCGTGTTGCCGATGTAGGTATTCGTGAAGCTACTATTATTGGTCAGGGAATTGGAATGGCATTGAGAGGTTTACGCCCAATTGCTGAAATTCAATATCTTGATTATTTATTGTATGCAATTCAAATCATGAGTGATGATTTGGCTACTTTACAATACAGAACTGTTGGAAAACAAAAAGCGCCATTAATTATCAGAACCCGCGGACACCGTTTAGAAGGTATCTGGCATTCTGGTTCTCCAATGGGAATGATTATAAACGCTATTCGTGGTATCCATGTTTTGGTGCCTAGAGATATGACACAAGCTGCAGGATTCTACAACACTCTTTTAGAGTGCGACGAACCGGCATTAGTAATCGAATGTTTAAATGGTTACCGTTTAAAAGAAAAAACACCTTTGAATTTTGGTGAGTTCAAAACCCCAATTGGAGTTGTTGAAACCTTAAAAGAAGGTGCAGATATTACTTTAGTTTCTTACGGTTCGACTTTAAGACTGGTTCAGCAAGCTGCAGAGGAATTATTAGTTTTAGGAATTGACTGTGAAGTTATTGATATTCAATCTTTACTTCCTTTTGATATAAATAAAGATATTGTAAAAAGTATCGCTAAAACAAATCGTCTTTTAGTAATTGACGAGGATGTACCAGGCGGTGCTTCGGCTTTCATTTTACAACAAATTCTGGAAGAACAGGACGCTTACAAATATCTTGACAGCAAACCACAAACTCTTGCTGCAAAAGCTCACAGACCAGCTTACGGAACTGACGGCGATTATTTCTCTAAACCTTCTGCCGAAGATATTTTTGAGAAAGTATACAACATGATGAATGAAGTTAATCCTTCTAAATTTCCAAATTTATATCAGTAATTTAGAATGTTTTAGATAATAAAAAGCTCCAAAAAATTTTGGAGCTTTTTTTGTTTTATAGACAAGTAAGGTCATTGCGAGGAACGAAGCAAACTCACTTTCAAAGTATGACGTGATAAAGCAAGTGAGATTGCTTCGTTCCTCTAAATGACCTTAATAATCCGCGCTTTCACAATAGCGAATCCGTTTAATCTGCTTTGAAATTACGAGTAATTAAATATCTTTCAGCATTGCACGAGCCCTTTCTAAATCTTCAGCCGTATCAATTCCAATTCCAACATGCGTTGTTTCGACCATTTTAATGCGTTTTCCAAACTCTAAATATCTCAGCTGTTCCAACTTCTCAGAAGCTTCTAAAGACTTCATAGGAAGGCTGTAAAAATCTAATAAAGCCTGCTTTCTAAAAGCATAAATTCCTATATGCTGAAAATATCTTACCCCAACATTTTTCTCTCTTGGATAAGGAATTACAGATCTCGAAAAATACAACGCAAACTGCGATTGATCGACCACAACTTTTACATTATTTGGATTGTTGATTTCGTCTTCATTTGTGATTTCACGCATTAACGACGCCAAATCAATTTTCTTTTCCTGATCGTTTTTAAAAACAGATATAACCTGCTCTAAAGGTCCGGCTTCTGTAAAAGGTTCATCACCCTGCACATTCACCACAATATCAACATCAAGATTGGCAACAGCCTCAGCAATTCGGTCGCTTCCTGATTCGTGCTCTTTGATACTCATTATGGCTTTTCCTCCGTTAGAAACGATTTCATCAAAAATCAAATCAGAATCGGTTACTACAAAAACATCGTCGAATAAGTTTGTCGAAACCGCTGCTTCATACGTTCTTAGAATTACTGTCTTACCTCCCAGATCCTGCATAAGCTTTGCAGGAAAACGTGTTGAAGCATATCGTGCCGGAATTACCGCTATTATTTTCATTTTTATATCTCTTTTTTAAGCAAAACAAATGTAAGTATTCAAAACTAAGTTTAAAAGAAATTACAATACCAATAGGTTTTAACGCTTTTAAACAGGTCTGCTTTATTTTTTCTCTTTTTTAACGACGATTTTGTAAATATCTGATAAATAACAATTTAGTATTCAAAATTTAGCAGTTTAATTACAAATTGTAAGATTTTTTTCAACTAATTTTATATGATTTTTAATACAATAACCCCATAACCTATTGTTGCTAAGTTTTTTACAAAAACCCAATTCTAACTTAAATTAAGAAACCATGAAAAAGGAAATTAGAATACCAGACAAAAACGATTCTGTAAAGGAAAAATCTCAAAATCAAAACGTAAATGTTGTAGAACTCATTGAAGAAACCGCTTCAGTTTATCCTAAAAATATTGCTGCAATAGACGGTTCAAAAAAGATTACTTATCAAAATCTTAACGAAAGAGCCAATCAATTAGCCCATTATTTAAAGCAAAACGGTATTAAATCAGGCAGTAAAATAGGAGTTTGTCTTCCACAATCCATTAATCGTATTATTGCCTTTTTAGCCATTTTAAAAACTGGAGCTGCTTATTTACCAATCGACGGCGATTTACCACTGGCCCGAATACAGATGATGACTGCAGATTCCGAAATTGATATAATGCTCACCACAACTTCTTTAACAGATAAAATAAAAAGTACCGAAACGACCTTTACAATTTTAGACTTACTCATTGAAAACGACTCTTTCAAACAATTATCAATAGAAAATTTATTAACTCCTATTCTACCAAATGATCCGGCGTACATAATTTATACTTCCGGAAGCACAGGAACACCAAAAGGAGTTATAATTGGCCATCATTCGTTCGCTAATTTTGTACAATTTCAATCTGATCTTTTAGGTTTATCAAACAAAAATACTACCCTTCAATTTGCTTCCCCTAGTTTTGATGCGGCCATAATAGACATTTGGACACCTCTTATCAAAGGTGCTTCGATTTATTTATATCCAAATAATAAAATTGTTGGCGAACCGCTTTTAGACTTTATTGTACAACACAATATCGATACCATTCCGTTACTGCCGCCTATGGTTTTAGCCTCACTGCCTCACAACAGACCAATTGGAAATCTTAAAACAATAGCAATTGGCGGTGAAGCCTGCACTGAAAACACGGTAAAAAACTGGTATAAAAAAGTTCGGCTGATTAATAGTTACGGACCAACTGAAGCCACGGTAGCTGTGAGCAATTACGAATTTAGAACAGAAGTAAATCCGAGGATTATAGGAAGTGCAATGCCTTTTGCTGCTTTATTGGTTTTAGACGAAAATTTAAATCTCTCAGACAAAGGAACTATAGGAGAACTTTACATTGGCGGTGATCAATTGGCACTCGGCTATTTAAATCGTTCGGCTGATACCAAAAAAGTTTTTATCACTACTCCTAAATGGCTTTTGGAATTCACAAATTACAAAGAAACGCTTTATAAAACGGGAGATATGGTTTTATTGAGAGAAGATGGGAATTTAGAATTTTACGGCCGAAAAGACGATCAGGTAAAAATAAGAGGTTACCGAATTGAATTGGCCGAAATTGAGCACAACATTTCAAAACTGCCTCAAATTTCGCAGGCTGCACTAAAAGTTCATAAAAAAGAAAACGGACTTCCTGCTTTAATTGCTTTTATCCAGCTGCATACACAAAAAGAGGATGAAACAAAATCGCTGCAAAACATACGGGCAAAACTGCAGCAAATTATGCCAGCCTATATGCTTCCGGATAAATACATCGTAATCGACAAAATGCCCTTGACACATGCCGGAAAAATTGACAAATCGATATTAGAAATTCCGGAGAATCAGATAAAAAGCAGTACAACCCCAAAATGGAAAGACGACAATCTTACCGAAATTGTAAAACACATCTGGAAAGATTTATTATCGCTTACGGCTATAGAAGATGAGGATGATTTTTTTGAATTAGGCGGTCATTCACTCCTCCTTGCACAGCTTTATACCAAACTTCCGGAACCTATTCGAAACCGAATCAGTCTTCCGGAACTTTACATCTTCACCACTATTTCGTCATTTGTAAAAGAAGTTGAAAAGCGAATGGCGGAAACAGAAGTTTCTCAAAAACGAAAAGCAGAAGAAATGGTCCATGAATTAATTAAAGATGCTGAACTGCATATCGATTTTACAATAAAAGATGTACCTGATCCTATAGTTTTAAAAAATCCGAATTCAATTTTTCTAACTGGTGTAACGGGTTTTGTGGGATCGCATTTATTAGAAGAACTGCTGCTTCATACTACTGCCAAAATTTACTGTTTAGTTCGAGCCGAATCTCAAAAAGAGGGATTAGAACGAATGAAGCAAACTTTTGCAAAATTTAAACTGTCCTGGTCCGCTAAATATGAGGATCGTGTTATCGCTATGATTGGCGATTTGTCGCTGCCTCTTTTTGGTATGAATAAAGAGAATTACAATTTTATAACCGAAAACATAGAAGTTATTTACCACTCCGGAAGTTCTGTAAGCTACGTTCAGCCTTATCCATTAATTAAAAAATCGAATATTGACGGTCTGCATAATGTGATTGATCTTGCTGTTACCA
>Ga0157370_10000435_pt1 | contig 52095 bp, 29 predicted proteins | sample C35metaG_FD_113463 | JGI IMG/M metagenome (GOLD analysis project Ga0157370, IMG submission 113463) | Corn rhizosphere microbial communities from Kellogg Biological Station, Michigan, USA - C3-5 metaG | ecosystem: Host-associated > Plants > Roots > Rhizosphere > Soil | place: USA: Michigan...
GAAGGCGAACCGCTGGAAACCGGCGGCGGCATTCACCGTGCTCTGCCGTTGCTCGGTGATGCGCCGTTTCTGGTGGTCAATGGCGACGTTTGGACCGACTACGACTTCAGCGCCTTGCCCCGCCAAATCACCGGCCTGGCTCATCTGGTGATGATCGACAACCCCGCGCACCATCGCGCCGGAGACTTCACATTGCGCGACGGCCAGCTCAGCGATGCCCAGCCCGGCGCCGCCACGCTCACCTACAGCGGCATTGCCGTGCTGGCGCCGGCTTTGTTTGCCGGCTGCCAGGCGGGCGCGTTCAAGCTGGCGCCGCTGCTGCGCGACGCGATGGCCGCAGGCCGCGTGAGCGGCGAGTATTTCCAAGGGCATTGGGTCGACGTGGGCACCCACGAGCGCCTGGCCGAAGTGGAACAGCTGCTTGCGGTGGCCGGCTGATGCTCTGGCCAGCGACCGTCGTGGGCGCCACTGCCGGCCTGGCGCTGGCGAGTATCCCGGGCGCTTTGCTGGGCATATTGCTCGGTCAGGTGGTGGACCGGCGCATGGCCCTGGAAAGCTGGGACGACTTGCGTGGCCGGCTCAAAGGCGCGCGGCCGGTGGGCGTGTCGGACCAAGACCTGCTGTTCGTCCTGCTCGGTCGCCTGGCCAAGAGTGACGGCCAAGTGCTCGAAGTACACATCCAGCAAGCCCGCGCCGAAATGCAGCGCCTGCAACTCACCGACGGCGAACAGCGCCGCGCCATCGACGCCTTCACCCGGGGCAAGAACAGCCAGGACGGCTTACGCCTGCCGCTGCGTCGTTTGCGCAGCGAGTTGCGCGCCGCCGAAGAAGTGCTGCGCGCCTGCTGGCGCATGGCCTGGGCCGACGGCCGCGCCACCAGCACCGAGCGCGAGCTGATCGTGCTGTGGGGCAAATGGTTGGGCATAGGACGCGACGCCGTGACGGCGCTGGGCGCGGAATTCGAACCGCGCAAAAGCACCAACGTCACCAGCGTGGTCAGCTATGAACAGGCGCTGCGCTTACTGAACGTGGCCCATGGCAGTGATGTGCAAACCATCAAGAACGCCTATCGGCGGCTGTTGAGTCGGCATCATCCGGACAAGCTGGTGGGCGCGGGCGCGAGTCCGGCGAAGGTGCTAGAGGCGACGGAGAAAACGCGGGAATTGCACAGTGCGTATGCGGTGGTTAAGGAGCAGCGAGGGTTTCGGTGAGGGTTATTTGAAGAACGCTTTTTGGTGAAGGTTGCGATAGGTGGCGCGCCGATTTTCTTCGCCCGGCGCAACATTCTGGATCCCGAATCGTCGGACCGCCGCCTTCGCGAGGATGACGGTGGTCGTTGCAAAAAACTCCGTCATCCTCGCGAACGCGGGGATCCAGAGTTTCGGACCGAAGCGCGAATCACGGATCGACAAAATCCAACCGTCGCACCAAGCCTAAAAACAAAGCCCAACCCCAACACCCCTCAAATCCCCGGCGAAGCCGGCTCAACCGGCTCCGGCACTGCATCAGGCTCCGGCGCACTCGCCGGCGTCGACCGATCCGGCCGCGCCGCCCCTGCCTGCACATGCTGGCTCAGCCACCCTTTCACCCGCCGATACAACTGCTCCTGCTCCGTCGCCCGATCCCCCGGCAACGCGCCCATCGCCACCTGGATATACGCCGGATGCTTCTGCCGCTTGCCTGCCTGCGAACGCAGCGTGGCGTTGTCACGGTCCGCCGCCAGGTCGCGGTAGTAGAAATCGCCGGTGGCCAGTTTCAGCGCGGGCACCAGGTCCTCCAGCGCTGGCGAAAAGCCGACCGGCTTTTCAGCCGCTATCAGAATCAGATTGCTGACTTGCTTGGGCTTGTTATCCGCCAAATAACGCGCCGCCCAATAGCCGCCGCTGCCATGGCCGAGCAACACGATGGCCTTGGCTTTTTGTTCCTGGGCAAAGGCGATGGCCGCCTCGATTCGGGCGCTGACGCGGGTGGCGTGGGTGGTGCGCTGTTCCTCGGTTATGCCACTGGGCGGCGGTGTGTTGTCGGCCGGCACGGCGGCGTTCTCCGGCGTGGTGGCCGGCGCGGGCTCGGTGGTTCCGGCGGGTTTGCTGTCGCCTTCGACCGGTGGCGTGGCTTGCAGTGGGCGCAGCGGCGGCTCGTCGCCTTGAGGGTCGGGCAGGCTCAGGCTCAAGGTGTGCCAGCCGGCATCGGGCAGTTTTTCCCGCAGCGGCGCCATTGCCAGGGGCCAGTCGGCCGTTTCGCCGTCGCCGGGAATTAAAATCACCACGCCGCTGGGCTCGCCCACGTTGGCCAACTTATACAACGCCAGAAACTGCTCATCGCCGGCCGTGAGCATTTGTTGCTCCTTGGCCGGCACGCGTTTGGCCAGGGCGGCAGCATCGTCGACGCTGCGCTCGGCCAGCGGCGCGCGTTCCACCACCGCAGCGGGTTCGCCTTCCTTGCTGGCGGCCGGTTCGTCGGCAGCGTGCACCGCGCCAGTCAGCAGCAGCGAGACCAAGGCGAGAGATGGGCGAAGCGACAGCGGCATCGGGCAAGTCCTGAACAAGGGCGATGGGTGCAGCCTAATCGGCGGCCGTGCATTTGTCAGGCGCAGGTTTAGCCGTGCGTGCGCCGGCTGGAGTAAGGTAGGCCGGCTCGCTGTTCCCTCCTGAGGTTTTCGCTGGATGCGCCGCCCGTTGCTACGTTCTGTTTTCTGCGCATTGCTCGCGCTGCTCGGCTTGTTGCCGGGCCTGGCGTTGAGCGACGCACCACCCTCGCTGGCGCTGAACAGCGAACAGCAAGCGTGGCTCGAGGCGCATAAACAGCTGCGCGTCGGCGTGGTGCTGCAAGCGCCCTATGCGCAAATGGACCGCCGCCAACAGAAGTTATCCGGGGCCCATATCGACCTGGTTAACGACTTGGCTGCCGCGCTGCACGTCGACCTGATCTGGCAAACCTACCCGGACCAGGCGTCTCTGGAGGCCGCTGCCCAGGCGCGCTTGTTCGACATCGCGCCCGGCCAGATGCAAACCCCGGCCGGCCTTCGCCAGTGGCTGTTCACCGACCCCTACATGCGCGTGCCGCAACTGGTGGTGGGCGCACGGGTGGGCGGCGCGGCGGTGGACTTCGAGCAATTAGGCAGCAACGACCCCGTGGCCGTGCGTATGCCGAGTGCGGTGGCCGACTACCTGCGCAGCTCCTATTCCAACCTCAACCTGCAAGGCGCCGACAACGAGCGCCAAGCCTTGCGCAATCTGTTGGCCGAGCGCGTGAAATACGTGGTCATCGACGAAGCCCAGCTCAGTCGTCTTTCCGGCGAGGCCGAGTTCGCCGAGCTGGCCGTGGTCGGCGATATTGGCTTTCCGCAATTGCTGCGTGTGGCCACCCGCCGCGATTGGCCGCAGCTTTCGGCCATCATCGACACAGCCCTGGCCGGGCTCTCGCCCAAACAGCTCGACCAATTGCACAACCGTTGGGTGCAAATCAAATACCCGCGCCTGAGCGAGTCGCCGGGGTTCTGGCAAAACCTCACCAGCCTGTTCGCGGTGCTGCTGGCGGGCGCCGTGGCTTGCCTGTTCTGGCTGCGTCGGCAAGTGCGCCGTCTGGAGCGTGACCTGCTCAGCGCCCGGCACGCCCTGGACCTGCGCCAAGCGGCCGAAGAAGCGCTGCGCCTGACGCAGTTTTCCATCGACCAAAGCACCGTTGGCATTCTCTGGGTCAATTGGGACAGCCACGTGCGCTACGCCAACCGCGCCGCCGAACAATTGCTCGGCTACCCGGCCGGCGGCGTGGTTGAACTGCCGCTGGCCGCCTTCGACCCGAACCTGCACATGGACCGCTGGCTGGCCCTGTGGAAGCGGGCACGGAGCAGCGATGGCGAGCCGCTGAGTTTTGAAAGCTCGCTGCTGCGCGCCGACGGCACGACCTTGCCGGCCGATGTGTCGCTGAGCTTTCTGCGTTTTCGCCAAGCCGAATACCTGGTGGTGTACATCACCGACGTCACCGAGCGCCGTCGCGCCCTGGCCGCGCTGCAAGAAAGCCAGGCGCGCCTGCAAGGCATCGCGGCCAACGTGCCGGGCATGGTGTTTCGCCTGGAGCGCGCGCACGTTGGCGCCGACGTGGAATTCGCCTTTATCAGCGACGGCAGCGAAGGCATGGTCGGCTACCCGGCCGCCGTGTTGCAGGCGTCCGACCGAGGCCTGCGCAGCCTGGTCTACAGCGAAGACAAAGCCAGCTACCACGGCACGCAAGATGAAGCTTTCGCCCACGACCGCGACTGGCACTGGCAAGGGCGCATCCTCACCCGCGACGGTGAACAGCGCTGGGCCGACATCAAAGCCATCGCCCGGCGCCTGGATGACAACAGCGTGGTCTGGGACGGCATCGCCTGGGACATCACCGACAACAAACGCATCGAACTGGAACTGGCCGGCTCGCGCGCCCAGCTGCGGGAATTGTCCGCCCATCTGGAAAGCGTGCGCGAAGAAGAAAAAGCCCGCATCGCCCGCGAAGTGCACGACGAATTGGGCCAAGTGCTCACCGTGCTGAAACTGGAAACCTCCATGTGCGAGTTGGCCTACGCCGAGCTCGATCCCGGTTTGCAGGACCGTCTCAACAGCATGAAAAAGCTGATCGCCAACCTCTTCCAATTGGTACGCGACGTAGCCACCGCCTTGCGTCCGCCGATCCTCGACGCGGGCATCGCCTCGGCCATCGAATGGCAAGCCCAGCGCTTCGAAGCACGCACGCAAATTCCCTGCATCGTGCAAGTGCCCGACAACCTGCCGACCCTGGCCGACGCCAAAGCCATCGGCCTGTTCCGCATTCTTCAGGAAGCGCTGACCAACGTGATGCGTCACGCCCAGGCGCATACTGTCGAGCTGCGGCTGGAGCGCGAAGGGGACGATCTGTGCCTGACCGTCGCCGACGATGGCGTCGGCTTTGTTGCCACGCCCGGACGCAGCGCCTCGTTTGGCTTGGTTGGCATGCGCGAGCGCGTGCTGATGATGGGCGGCAGCTTGCGCCTGGACAGCCAACTCGGCGAGGGCACCACCCTGACCGTGCGCATTCCCCTGGCCTCACGCAACGAGGAGATTGAACCGTGATTCGTGTACTGGTCGCCGAAGACCACACCATCGTGCGAGAAGGCATCAAGCAACTGATCGGCCTGGCCAAAGACCTGTGCGTCGCCGGCGAAGCGAGCAACGGCGAGCAGTTGCTGGAGACCTTGCGGCATACCGAATGCGAGGTGGTGCTGCTCGACATCTCCATGCCCGGCGTCAACGGCCTGGAAGCCATTCCACGCATCCGCGCGCTGAGCAATCCGCCGGCCATTCTGGTGCTCTCGATGCACGACGAAGCACAAATGGCCGCCCGCGCCCTGAAAGCCGGCGCCGCCGGTTACGCCACCAAAGACAGCGACCCGGCGCTGCTACTCACCGCTATTCGCCGCGTGGCGGCCGGTGGGCGTTACATCGACCCGGAGCTGGCCGACCGCATGGTATTTGAAGTCGGCCTGACCGACTCGCGGCCCTTGCACACGCGGCTATCGGAGCGGGAGTTCTCCGTGTTCGAGCGGCTCGTACAGGGCGCCAACGTTAACGACATCGCGCAGCAGTTGGCGCTGAGCAACAAGACCATCAGCACGCATAAAGCGCGGCTGATGCAGAAGCTGAACGCGGCGTCGGTGGCCGATCTTGTTAAGTATGCGATGGAGCATAAGTTGGTTTAGTCGCGCTGCTCTTGTAGGAGCCAGCTTGCTGGCGAACCGTGGAAAAGGAATTCGGCACCTTGCCGAGCGCAGGCGTTAGCGATGCGGATGGTTTGAAAGCCGGACCGTAGATTTTTGTGCAGTCCAACGTCTCTGTTCGGCGAGCCATTCTGGATCCCCGCGTTCGCGAGGATGACGGATGTGTTTTCGGGGATCTGGGTGCGTCCCGCGGATTGTGGGCGAGAGTAGGCGCCCAAACCTCCGTCATCCCCGCGCAGGCGGGGATCCAGAGTTTTGAGCCGGGCGCGGGCGTGGGCGATGCGGATGGTTTGAAAGCCGGACCGTAGATTTTTGTGCAGTCCAACGTCTCTGTTCGACGAGCCATTCTGGATCCCCGCGTTCGCGAGGATGACGGATGTGTTTTTGGAAATCTGGGTGCGTCCGGCGGATTTACCAAACCACCGTCATCCCCGCGAACGCGGGGATCCAGAGTCTTGTGGCGGGCGCGGGCGTGAACGATGCGGGTAGTTTCAAAGCCGGACCCAAAATGGTGTGCAGTCCAACGTCTCTCTTCGGTGAGAAATTCTGGATCCCCGCGTTCGCGAGGATGACGGATGTGTTTTCGGGAATCTGGGTGCGTCTGGCAGATCGCGGACGAGAACACGCGATGAGGCGGGCGCAACCGCCCCGATCAGCGCATCTAGTATTTCTCCCCCCGAACCCCCCACAATCGCGCCCCATAACAACAAGCCGAGCGCACTCAGCATGGAAAAACTCCTGGTCGTCGAAGACGCACCCGAAATCCGCGAGATGGTTTCGCTGTATCTGGTCAACGCCGGCTATGAAGTGCTCAGCACCCCTTCGGGCCATGAATGCATGCGCCTGTTCGAGCGGCATCAGCCCGCCGCCGTGATCCTCGATATCGGCCTTCCCGATATCGACGGCCTTACCGTCGCCGCCCAGCTGCGCAGTAAAAGCCCGCAAATCGGCATCATCCTGGTCACTGTGCGTGACGACGATTTCGACCGCGTGGCCGGTCTTGAAACCGGGGCCGATTGCTATATCACCAAGCCCGTCAACCTGCGTGTGTTGCTCGCGCAAATTCGCAGTCTGCTGCGCCGCCGCCAGGGCGATAAGACGGATCAGGATGTGCTGCTCGGTACTTACAAAGTGGATTTGCTGCGCCGCCGAATCAGCGATGAAGAGGGCAGCGATGTGTCGCTGACTGCCGGCGAATTCGCCTTGCTGGTGGGCTTGATCGAGCGGCGGGGCAAGCCGGTCAATCGCAACGATTTGCTCGCCTGTTTGCGCCATGGTCTAGAGAGTGAAGACTCCGGGGATTTGCGCACTGTCGACACGCTGGTGGCCCGGTTGCGACGCAAACTGGAGCTCAATTCCAACCGCCCGCAACTGATCCAGACCGTCTACGGCCGGGGTTACAAGCTGGCGGTGCAAGGCGAGATGTCAAACTGATGGCGCCTGGCCGCTGACGGCTGTCAACGGTTGTTCACAAGCATGAACGACCACGACTAGTTCACGTTTGACCGCCCGACCGACAATGCCTGTTGTGGAAAGTTCCCGACAGCGAGGTCGTCATGGTTAAGCGTAATTCCCCCCAGCACCCTGCAGCACAGGCTGTAGCCGCGAGTTTGGGGCCGCGCTTCCAACCCAACCGTATCACCGCCGCGCTGCTCGCCAGCCTCGGCGTGATACCGGCATGGGCGACCGCCGCTGGCAACAACATTACCGTGCACGACGGCAACTTTGGTGCCGGCATCGGTTCGGTGTCGGGCATGACCACGGCGACCAACATCGCTAACACCAGCGCCACGGTGACGGACATCACCACCGCCACGGTGCATGGCAACACCGGCTTCAACTCCTTCGGCAACTTCGTGGTCGGCCAGGGCAACACGGTGAATTTGTACGTGCCCACGGGCGCGGCGAATCTGGTCAACCTGGTGCACAACGCCAAGGCCGAAATCAACGGCACGCTCAACGGCATCTCGGCCGGCAAGATTGGCGGCAACATCATTTTTGCTGACCCTAACGGTCTGGTCGTCGGGGCCAGCGGTGTGGTTAACGTCGGCAGTCTGGTGGTCACCACGCCGACCGCCACCGACATGCGCAACCTCGCCACCATCGCCCACGGCGGCACCAGTGCCGAAGCCACGGCCGCCGTTACCGCGCTGACTACCGGCCAGTTCGATGGCGGCAGCGGCACGGTGGAAATCAAGGGTACGGTCAACACCTCCGGCTCGATCAATTTGTTCGCCGCCTCGGCCGTGGTCGCTTCCGGCGCCTCGCTGCAAGCCGGCACCTCGGCGGCCGAAACGGTGTTCGTCAACACCGTGAACCTGCAAGGCGTGAGCGTCGGCACTGGTCTGGCGCAAGCCAATGGCTCGATCAAGATCGTCGGCGAGAACGGCGTGGAGGTCAGCGGTGAGTTGGCCGCGCTAATGGCCGACAACTCGGGCGGCAACGTGCAAATCGCCAGCTCGAAAAAGGTCGAGTTGAAGAACGGCGCGCTGGTCAACACCAGCGGCGCGGCCGGCAAAGATGCCGGTGACGTGATCGTCGAAGCGCCGAGCATTACCGTGGCCAGCGGCGCCAAAGTCAGCACCACCGCCAGTGGCGCCGGCAAGGCGGGCGACATCACGGTGCAAGCGCTGAGCGACATCAGCTGCACCTTCTGCGGTGACGACAACACCACCGCCGCCAACCTGAATTTGTTGCCGTCCGCCCCGCGGGCCATTTTTGCCGGTGGCCTGGGCATTGCCAGCGTCACCCTGGAAAGCGGTTCCACCCTGGACGCCAGCCACAGCTCCGATGCCAGCAAAGCCGGCAACGTGACCGTGCAAGCCTTCGCCACCGACCAGCAGTTGGCCGGCTGGACCACCGCCACCGCGAGCGTGAATGTCGGCGGCTTGATCCGTGGCCGCGACATCGTCATCGATGCGCGCAGCAAGGCGATCATCAAACCGTTGTGGGCCAGCAGCCTGCTGAGTCTGGACAACGTGTCGGCGTTCGGCACGCTGTATGACTCGCTGAACACCTACAACCGCGACGATTTCAAGTCGATGCTGGCGGCCAACCCGGCGAACTTCAGCGAGCTGCTGGCGTTGCAAGATTTCATCGGCCTGCAAATTGTCAGCTCCGACGCCACCGTCAAAGTCGCGGCCAGCGCCGATCTCAAAGCCGGCAATAACCTCAGCGTCACCGCCGAAAGCACGCGGCAAATCGACAGCAATATCAACGGCAAAGTTGAAGGCCTGAACAGCCTGATTCCGTTTGGTCTGGGTCTGACTTACGGCAGCCTGAAAGGCGAGACCTCGGTGGAAGTGGCCAGCGGCGCCAAGCTCACCGCTGGTAATGATTTGCTGCTCGAAGCCAGCAGCGACAACACCCTCGACCTGGACACCAAAGCGGTCAACAGCCACGACGCTGCCGGCAATGCACTGACCACTATGGGCTTTGCCTTTGGCATGGGCGTGACCGATCTGGACACCCACGTAACGGTGAACAAGGGCGCGCAAGTTGACGTCACCCGCGACATCACCGCCCGCGCGGTGGCCGAGCAAACCCTGAAAAACAACGTGTCGTTCGACGCCATCGGTCTGGGCGCCAGCGGCGGCCCGGCGTTGGCGTTGTCGATGTTCGAGAGCAGCACCCAGGCGCAGTTCAATGCCGACCTGAGCAAAGGCCGCAACCTTAACGTCAGCGCCGTCGACATCATTTACGAGCAAGCCACCAAAGCCGAAGTGAAGGTGGGCAAGGGCTCGTTCGACTTCCTGGTTTCCAAGCTGACCAACCCTTCGATCAGCTTTATCACGCCGAAAATCACCAGCCTGCTGGGCATAACCCTCGACGAAGCGCAGCCCACCAATGGCAGCAAATTGCGTGTGGGTTCGGCGGTCGCGATCACCCTGGCCGAGCACAATGCGCAAGCGCTGTTGGGCGCGGCGAGCAGCAATTCGTTGAGCGTGGATGTTAGCGGCGACGTCAGTGTGCAAGCCCTGCAATACCAGGCCAGCTTGCGCAACACCGCCTCCAGCGCGATCAATTCCAACGTCAAAGAAAAAGACACCGCCGCGCGCTCCATGAGCGTGGCCATGGTCTACAGCCAGTTGCAGCAAAACACCAAGGCGCTGATCGGCGACAACGTCACCGTCAAGGCCAGCCACATCGGCGTGGGCGCCAAAAACGAAGTGCCGATCAACGACAAAGCGGCCGTTTCGTTTGGTAGCCAGAACGAGTGGAGTTCGCTGAGCGATTGGTACAACGGCCTGAAAGACATGGCCAAGGCCGTGAGCAGCCCGGGCGACTTGCCGAGCCAATACGCCAACGCCACCGGCGATGCCGACAAGCTCGGCCTGGCCGGCGCCGTGTCGGTGATGAAGAACGACATCAACGCTGCCGCCTGGGTCGGCGACAACAGCAGCCTCACCACCACCGGCACCGGTGCGTGGAGCAGCGAGCTGTGGCGCGACCTCGGCCCCACCGGCAACCTGCTCAAACTGTGGACGCTGCAAACCGATAACTGGAGCAACACCACGCCCGCCAACGGCAGCAACAACTGGGCGGCTCCGGTCAGCCTGTTGGCTGAAAACCGCGTCGAGCGTCTGGCCGTGGCGGGCAACTTCGGCATTGCCTTGTTTGGCTCCAAATCCGAGAAAGGCAGCGCGGTCGGCGCGGGCCTGAACATCATGCTGCACGACAGTTCGGCGGTCGCCGGCATTGGCGCCGGCACGCAGGTCACCAGCAAAGGCGTGTCGGTGGCGGCGAAAGAAAAAGACCTGCTCATCGGCATCAGCCCGTCGGCCGGCAAAGGCCCGAGCGCGGCGGGCAATGGCTCGCTGGTGCTGGCCCTGATCGACACCACGGTGAATGCTTCGATCAACAACGGCGCCACGGTGAAAGCTGATCGCGTCGACATGGATGCCAAGCACATCCTCGGCCTGTGGAGCGCGGCGGGTGCGCTGGGCTTCTCCGAAGACACCGGCGTGGGTGCCGGCATCGCGGTCAATTATGTGAAGACCGATGTGCAGGCGCTGATTGGCGACAACCGCCAATGGCGCGCCCTGAGCATCCCCGGCGTGCTGGGTGTGTCGTCGACCTGGAATGTCGATGAGCTGGACATGCAAGCGGTATCCAGCGGGCAGAGCGGTGCGTTTTCCCTGGCCGGCGCCGTGGCGCGCACAGACAAGGAAAAGCAGGACGCCGCCACCGCGAACCAAGACGCCTCGGGCGGCGCCGCCAGCAAGGCCACCTCCTTGCTCGGCGCCATCACCCAGGGGCTGGGCGATGTGCTGAGCGAAGCCAAAGCCAAGTGGAACCAAGTTAAAAACATGCTCGACGACGACCCGACGCGCACCGGTGAGGTGCCGCAGTCGTCACTGGCCGTGGCCGGTTCGGTGAGCATCAATGTGTCGCGGCAAACCACCCGCGCGCGCCTCGGCGATATCGTGCTCGACCCACGCGACCCGGCCGTTAAAGGCAGCAAGGTCAACGTGCTGGCGCTGAACCAGACGCACCAGTTCGCCGGCTCAGGCGCAGGCGCCATCACCCTGGCGAAAAACGGCAACCAGTCGCAGACCAGCTCTGCATTGGCCGGCGCCATTGCCGCCAACGCCCTGGCCAACGTCACCACCGCCGAAGTGGTAAACGCCACACTCAACAACAACGACCTGCTCAAGGTGTACGCCGCCACCGATGGCGACCTGATCGCCATGGGCCTGGGCCTGGCCGCTGCGACAGCGGGTTCGGTTTCCAACGATGCGAAAGCCATTTCCGGCTCGTACGGGCAGTTCACCAACAGCACCGTGGCGCGGGTGCAAAACAGCACCATCGCCGGCCGCGCCAGTGCGCCGAGTACGGTTCAAGTGCTGGCTTACGATCGCTCGCGTTCGCTGATTGGTGGCGGTGCGTTTGCCGGCGCCAAAGGCGCTAGCGGCAGCGCCGTCGGCGCCTCGGTGACGTTGGCCTACATCGCCAACACCATCAAAGCCGAATGGCTGGGCAGCACGGCGAGCGCGTTCGCCACGCTCGATGTCGGTGCCTACAGCGCCACGCAAACCTTGCTCGCCGCCCTTGGCGTCGCTGCCACCTCGGGCGAAGCCGGCGCCGCGTCGATTTTTGCCGGCGTGCTCGACAACCAGGTCAGCGCCCGCGTCGATGGCTACACGCCAAGCGGCGGCAGTCTGAAAACGTCCAGCCTCACTGGCGGTGCGGTGAATGTGCAGGCGCGCAGCGTCTCCAACCTTACCGACCTGGACAGCAAATTCGACACCAATGCCGCCGGTACCCTGGCGGGCGCCGACCTCGGCTACGAAGACAGCTTGTCGAGCATCGACGTCAACGCCACCACCACCGATGGCAGCGATACCGATAACGACGGTCAGTACGACGGCACCACCCACTCGCTGTTCGACGGCAAGGTGTCCGGCGAGGCGATTCTGGGCATCGCCGGTTCTGTGGCCATCGGCGGCAAGAGTGCAGGCGGAGCGGCGTTTGGTTTGATCTACGCCGGCAGTGATTACCTGGCGAGCATGGCCAACGTCAGCACCGACCTCACGGGCGCGCTGAAAGTGGCCGCTTACAACGCCACCGAAGTGTTGGCCGCCGCCGTGGGTTTTGCCGGCTCTGGCAAGGGTGCCTCGCTGGGATCGGGCACCGCCGTGGTCGACCGTGGCACCGTTAAAGCACAGATTCTTGGCAGCGCCGCGCAGTCGTTGAGCATCCAGGCCGGCACGCTGGACCTCTCGGCGCAAAAAGCCGGCGGCTATTACTCGCTGGCGGGGGCAATTTCCTTCGGTGGCAAAGGCGCCATCGGCGGCGCTGTGGCGCTGACCGACATCGAACAAACCGTGCAGGCGCAGCTCGCGTATGTCACCGCCACCCTGAGCGGCAATGCCGCCATCGTCGCCGCGCAACAAAGCCAGATCGGCAGCGTGGCCGTAGCCGGCGCAGCGGGTTCCGGCGGCACCGCGCTCACCGGTTCGGTGAGTTACAACCGCATCGCGGGCGCCACCGAGGCGCTGCTCGATCACAGCACCCTCAGCGCCAAAGCGCTCAGCGTGTACGCCAGCCAGCCGGGCCTGAGTAACAGCATCTGGTCGGCGGCGGGCAATATTTCTCTGGCCGACGGCGGCGCAGCCATTGGCGCCGCGTTCGCCTACAACCAGTTGAGCGGCACCCGCAGCGCGTTGCTGAGCAACAGCACGGTCAACCTCAGCGGTGATCTCTCCGTACTCAGCGGCCTGGACGGCGAAATCTACGGCATCGCCGTGGGCGGCGCCGGCGCCAGCAGCGGTGCGGTGAATATCTCGTCGGTGAACAACGTCATTCTGGGTCAGGACTATGCCGGCATCACCGGCAGCACCGTGACCCAAACCGGCGGCGCCGACCTCAGCGTCAAAGCCAGCAGCGGCAACGGGCTGACCATCGGCTCGCTGGCCGGCGCCGTCACCTACGGCGGCAACGGCTCGTTCGGCGCCGCCTCGGCGGTGAACATCATCAACGCCGACCGCACCGCCACCATCAGCGGTTCCACCGTGACCGGCTTCGATGACGCCGTGGTGCGCACCGGCGCCAATCAGGAAATCAACACCATCGCCGTCACGGCGGGTGGCGGCGGCAATATCGCCGTCAACGGCGCGGTCACCACCAGCGTGCTCAAGGGCACTGAAACCGCCTCCGTTATCGGCGGCAGCCTCAGCGCCAATTCGCTGGATGTGCGCGTAGAAGGCAATCGCACCATCAACGCCCTGGCCGCCACCATCACCGGCAGCGGTGGTTTGTCGGTGGGCGCGGCAGACGCCAACAGCCTGATTACCCTGACCCGCGACGCGCGCATTTCCGGCAGCACCCTGACCATCGCCGAGCAGCTCGACGTGCAGGCGCGCGGCGCCATGACCGTGCGTTCCGCCGCCGTTGGCGCGGGCGGTTCGAGCAATGCCGCCGTCGGCGCTTCGGTGGCCGTGAACCTGCTGGAAGGCAAAGACCTGGCAACGCTCAGCGGCGTTACCCTGACCGGCGCTGACACCGTCAACGTGCTGGTCGAAGACGGCACCGCCACGGTGAAAACCCTGGCCGGTAACGTGCAAGGCGCCGGCAACGGTGCGGGCGCTGGTGCCGTGGCGGTCACGCAGATCACCCAGGAACGCAAGGCGCTGATCGAAAACAGCAGCCTGACCCTGGACCCCAACGCCAATTTCACCAAGCTCACGGTGTCGGCGTTGACCACCGCGCAAATCGACACCCTAGCCCTCAGCGGCGCCGGTGCCGGCACGGGCGCGGCGGTGTTCTCCAACACCACCAACCTGATTGGCGCCGTCACCACGGCGGCCATCGACACCAGCAAAGGCAGCGCCGATAACGTAGCGATTACCGCCAAAGATGCTTCGACCATCAACTCGCTGGCCGGCGGCGCCGTGGGCGCTGGCAGCGTGGCGGTCGGTGTGGCCGCCGCGGTTAACCGCATCACCAACCAGATTGAAGCGCGCCTGTCGGGCCACAAAGACCTCAGCACCTGGACCGTCAAGCAACTGCTGGTGACAGCTGGTTCCGACGCCGCGATCAACTCGGCGTCGATCTCGGCCGGCTTCTCCGGCACCGTTGCGGTGTCGGCGGGTATCGCCACCAACCTGATTCAAACCGCTGCCAAGGCGCTGATTAGCGGCGGCGCGCTGGTCAAGGCCAGCGAAGACGTGGGCGTGCTCGCCAACAACCGCGACGTGATCCGCTCCGGCGCCATGGTGGTTGCCGGCAGCGGCACTGCTGCCGTGGCCGGCCTGTTGTCGGTCAACCAACTGGAAAGCACCACCGAGGCTGGCATTGCTGGCGCGGCCACGCGGGTCGACGCCTTGGGCGGCGGCAGCAACGGCTTGTCGGTGGACAACGGCATTCTCAGCAACGCGCCCGACGTTAACGCCTGGGCCGATGCCGAACAGTTCAACCCGGTGCTGGACCTGAAAACCGGCCTGGAAACCGTGCACGGCATCGCCGTTCGCGCCGGCTCCTTGCAGCAGCTCGGCCAGTTGAGCCTGAGCACGGCGGTGTCGCTGGTGCCGATTGCCAGCGCTGCCGTATCCGGCCTGAGCAACACCAGCCTGGTCAGCGGTAAAACCACGGCGTATATCGACGACGCCAAGATCAACCAGGACGCCGGCAACGGCAGCGCCGCCATTGCCGGGCAGCAAGTCAGCGTGGCCGCGTCCAGCCACAGCTTCACCTTTGGCGGTGTGTTCAGCGGCGCGGTGTCGCTAGGTGCTGCGGCCGTGGCGGCCGCCATCGACACGGTGATCATGGACCGCGCCACCACCGCGCGCCTGAGCAACGCCACCGTCAACAGCCGTGGCCAAACGCTGGTCCGCGCCAACTCGACACAAGCGGCAAGCGACATTGTCACCACCCTGGGCGGCGGCATTGTTGGGGTGGCCGGCAGCGGCGGCGTGCTGATTCTTAAAGGCAGCACGCAAGCACTGGTGAACACCGGCAGCAAACTCGACGTCGGTTCGCTGAAGCTCAACGCGGCATCGCTGAACCGCCTGGCGCCAAACGTCGCCACGTTGTCTGGCGGCGCGGTCGGCGCTGGCGCCAGCGTCGGTTATGCCAGCAACCAGAGCCTGGTTCGCGCCTGGATCGGCGAACAGGCCAGCGGCGGCGCACGCACCACCGTGGCCAGCAGCGGCCAGGTCGATGTGGACGCCAGCACCAGCACCGGCATTCTCGCCACCGCCACCAGTGCTTCGGGCGGCGGCGCGGCCATGGCCGGTTCCACCGCCGTGGTGATGTTGGAAAACACCACCGAAGCCGGCGTCGGTTACGCCGATATCGGCACCAGCTCTACCTATGCCGGCGGCCTGAGCATTACCGCCAAAGACCGTCTCGATGCGCTGTTGGTGGGCGGCTCGGTGGCGGCCGGCGCCGGCGCTTCAGTCGGTGCAGCGGCCAGCGTATTGGTGGCCAACAGCGCCACCCGCGCGCAACTGCTCAACAGCACCGCGTACCTGAAAAACCAGTTGAACGTCGACGCCCAGCGCGAAGTGGATGCCACGCTGAAAACCGTGACCGCCAGCCTCTCGGGCAACTCGGCGTTGGGCGGCAGCATCGGCCTGTTGCTGCTCGGTTCCGGCGTGCTGACGCAGGAAGGCAGCAACCCGCTGGACGAACTCGACAACGGCGGCAACGGCACCTTGAGCCTGAGCGACAAACTCGGCTCGCACAGCAACGCCAACCTCGATTACCAAACGGTCAATCAGCCGGCCAACGGCGACCGCGCCACGCTGACCACCACCAGCAACAGCAGCGACACCACGCGCCTGAACACAGCCACCAGCAACGTGGCGGTGAAGTCGCGCCTGCAGAACACCAATTACAAGCAGGAAACCGTTGCCCGCGTCAGCGCCAGCACGGTCAAGGTCAACGGCGCCAGCAGCGTCACGGCCAGCGACAAGCTCTATTCCAGCAACCTGGCGGGCAGCGCCGTGGTTGGCGGCGCCGCGTTTGGCGCGGGCATCGCCTACACCTTGTCCAACGCTCGGGTAATCGCCGAAGTGCTGGGCGGCAGCCTGACCACCAACGGCCTGACGCTTAACGCCGTGGCGCAAAACCTCAACACCTCGCCGGCGGTCACGGTGAAAGCCATCACCGGCACAGGCGGCCTGGGCATTGGTCTGGGCGCGGCCATTGGTGTGGCGACGCTGAACAACCTGGTCAACGCCAACCTCGGCGGCACTGTCTCCAGCAGCGGCGTGTTGAACGCCTCGGCCAGCGACAAACAAGCGCTCGACGTGCAAGCCCTCGGTGTAACAGCCGGCGGCCTCGGCGGCGCCGGGCTGGTGCTGGGTGTGGCGGCGCATAACAGCAGCGTGACCACCAACGTGGCGGCCAGCTCGACCTTGAGCGGCACCGATGTGTCGCTCTCGGCCAGCTCGCAAGCGCCAGTGACCCTCAAGGCGCAAGGCGCTGCCGGTGGTTTGCTGGTGGGTGTGAACGCGGCGGTGATCACCGCCAAAGACCTCAGCAGCGCCACCGTATCGGTGGGCAGTAACGCCAGCGTCACGGCCAGCAACGCGCTGACGGTGAAGGCCGAAGCCAGCCCGCAGCTGAAGGCCGAAAGCCTCAGCGTGGCATTGGGCGGCCTGGTGTCCGCCGGGGCGTCGGTGATTGATGCGCTGGCCAAGGCCAGCACCAGCGTGACCTTTGGCGGCGGCGCGCTGCTGCAAGGCAAAAGCGCAACGGTTAACAGCGTGATCACCCAGAACGGCACCAACGACACCGTCAATGTTCACGGTTTTGGCGTTAGCGGCGGCGTTGGCGTGTCGGCCAACGCCGTGGTCGCCAGCGCCCGCAACGAAAGCACCAGCCTGCTGCAAAGCCAGAACAGCACCCGCTTCGTCGGCGTGGGCGGCGGTAACTGGACGTTCGCCGCCGGCACCGACGTGGTGCAACGCGCGTCCGCCGAAGGTTACGCCGCCGGCCTGTTGGCCGTGGGCGCTACCGTGGCCCAAGCGACCGCCGACACCAGCACCCAAGCGCTGGTGAACGGCGTGTTCAGCGGCAGCCTGGGGGCGCTCAATGTGTCGGCCAACTCCAGCGTCGATAACCTGGCCAGCTCGGTATCGGGCCAAGGCGGCCTGGTCAGCGGCGCGGCAGCCGTGGCGAAAACCTGGGACAACAGCACCACCAAAGCGGCGCTGTATGCCGTGGGGGATAGCGGCACGGCCGCCTCGTTCAGTGCGGTGAATCTGGCTTCGTATCACCTGTCGACCTTCAACAGCTTCGTCAACAGCATTAACGCCGCCTTGCTCGGCGCCAGCGGCGCGCACGCCACCAACAGCATCAACCTGACCACCACCAGCGACTTGGTGGGCGGCTCTTACGTGACCACCCGCGCTTACGAGCAAAGCGCGCGCAGTGACGTGATCAAACCGGACAGCGCCGATTTCAACGTGGTGTCCGGGTCGGGCGGTGTGGTCGATGCGGCAGCGGCATTGAGCAGCAGCGCCGTTAACCTGACCACGCAAAGCAACCTGGGCGACGGCGTGCGCCTGACCCTGGCGGGTGACTGGCGTAACCCGAAGCACATGAAAGTGCAGGCCTACAACTACGTGTATGGCCGCGACAAAGTGAAGCTCGACAGCGGCGGCGCGATCTCCATCGCCAAGGCCGATTCGAGCATTGAGGTGAAGCAGTCCAACGCCAGCGTGTCGGTGGGCAAAAACGCCGACATCTGGAGCGTCGGCGATGTGGTGTTGTCGTCCAGCGGTCTGTACGACATCGACGCCCGTGCCAACGCCAAAACCTACGGCCTGGCCGGCGCCGCGATGGGCAACAGCCTGGCCAAGGTCAGCGCCAACTACACCGTGCTGGTGGACAGCAACGCCAAGCTCTTCAGCTATGGCGACACCAAGCTCTACAGCGGTTTCGACATCAGCGGGGCGATGAACAAAGCCACCCTGACCGCGCGCACCGACCTGTGGAACAACACCGCGTTCCCCGTGGTGAACGACCCCGAAGCCGAAGCCAACTACCAGCGCAACAGCAATGTCACCGTCAACGCCGGCAGTAGCTTGCGCAGCGTGGGGGACATTTACGCCTACGCCGGTACCGGCTACGGCGTGCTGACCGGTGAAGGCATCGGCAAAGACCTGTACCGCGAAGCGGCCGCGGCGTTGATCAAGGCGCTGGGCGGCAGCGTGTCGCTGGACATCACCGGCGGCAAAACCGTGCTCAACGCCGGCCTGGCCAAAGTGACCGTTAACGGCACGATGGAAACCGGCGTGTACAGTCAGCAAATTTTGCACATCACCGGCCTCAAGTACCTGGTGGATGGCGTGGTGGTGGACCCGAAAAACGTCACCGCCAGCACCACCGGCACCCTGACCGTGCTGCCGGTGTTCAGCCAGATCAGCGACGGCATCACCTGGAACATGACCAGTGGCGATTACTCGCAACTGCTGACTGCCCGTGTGGCGCAGCTGCAATCGCAGCTCAGCAACTACGGCCTCTCGCCGTTGGAGAAAGCCGCGTTCCAGGCAGAGCTCAATCTGCTCAACCAGACCCTGCACAAGCTCTACGTGCAAATGGGCGGCACCGCAGCCGACGGCACGCTGCCAGGTCAGCTCAACGTGCTGATTCTGAACGTCGATCCGATCCTGGCGCGTCCGGGCAATATCTTCGTCAAGGGCGATCAACTGGTGGGCAGCGGCGCGCTGCATGCACCGGGCGACGCCAAAATTGAAATCATCAACGACAGCGCGGCGTTCCTCAGCCTGGCGGGCCTGGAAATTCCAAACCGCGAGGGCGGTCAGCTGTTGTTCAACGACACCAAGATGCTCAACAAGGCCGGCATCACCTCGGCCAACCGAGGCAACGCGGCGGCGAACTTCAACGTCATCGAAGTGGCAGAAAACTCGGCAGCGCCGGTGATTACGGTGAAGAACACCTTCAACCCGGCCAACGGCATCGTCGACAGCTCGGGCCTGAAAATGCCGGCGCCGGATATCTATGTGCAGGGCACCATCAACAACAAGCGTGGCCTGATCGATATCACCGCCAGCTACGGCAGCATCTACGCCAACGCCGACATCCGTGGCCAGAGCCTCAAGCTCACCGCCGGCCAGGATTTCGTGCTCAATAACCTCGACGCCTTCACCCACATTGGCGGCGACCCGGCGAGCAACAACGCCAACGGCGTGCTCAAAGGCCCGGCTGCGGGCAGCGGCGTGGTCGCCGGCAACAACGTGGTGATCAACGCCCTGTACCTGAACATCAACGGCCTGGTGCAGAGCGGTGTGCAGGATTGGAGCCTGACCCTCAACGACGCCAACTTCGCCGCGCTCGATGGCCTGCGTGCAGCGTGGAAACGCGGCGGCGCGGCCATCGTGCAACTGGCAACCACTGACGCCCGCAGCGGCGCCATCGGCTACAGCTACAACTTCCTCACCGAGAGCATCGTGCTCGACAAAGTGGAAGTGGCGGGCGGCTACATGGAGCTCTCCGGGCACATCATGAGCACCGGCAACGGCGCGCTGAAAGTGCTCGACGGCTACAGCCAGGTGAAGGTGGTGAACAACACCACGCGCCAACTGAACATCACCGGCATCGACCTCGGCTCAGGCGTGGAAGGCACCCTGCGCATCAACGACGTGGGCCGAGTGGCGGCCAACCCGAACGACGTCTGGTCGACCATTTACACCCACGCCGGCAATGCCGTGCAGCAATACGAAGGCTGGAGCAACGCGGTGAAAGCCACGTCGCAGTACCTGGTGAAAACCACCAACGGCCGCGACACCACTTACAACACCACCGACAACCGTTCCTACGTGTGGCTGCAAGGTCGCGACACCAGCGACACCACCACCAAGGTCGAGTACTGGGACGAGTTCTGGGGCTTCGTGCCCTCAGGCGACGGCTCTACCCTGAGCCTCAACACGGTGAAAGGCGCCAGCACGCCGATTGAAGGCGCCGAGTACATGGGCGACGCCAGCAACGTGCCGGGCGGTCTGGCCACCGGCGCGGTGAAAACCCAGGCGGATGAACGCTACGCCACCACCGGTGCCGAAGTGATCCGCAAAGACATGGGCGGCTACTGCAAGAAGCACTTCATCTGGTGCCAGGTGTACCGCACCACGCGCACCACCGTGACCCAGCAGGGCTTCAAGGAAATTGACCGCTACACCGTGCGCGCCGACTCCGACATCGCCGTCAGTTTCATCGGCTACGACGCCGGCAAACTGGACGTGACCTCGTACGGCAACGTCAGCCTGCTCGGCTCGCTGTTCAACGAAAGCGGCACCACCAGCATCACCCTCAACGGCGGCAAGGCACTGACCCAAGGCTCGAACGCGGTGCTGATTTCCGCCAAGGACCTGAACCTGTCGGCCGGTGCCCTGGGCGATGCGGCGCAGGCGCTGCGTGTGCAGGTGAGCAACAACCTGTCGGCGGTGGCCAGCAACAACCTTTACCTGCAAGGCATCAAGGCCACCGGTTCGGCGGGTCTGAACCTCAGCGCCCTGCAAGCCGGCGGCAACGTCAACGTCAGCACCCAGGGCGACCTCACCGCTAACAGCGGCGTGGTGGTCAAGGGGCAGGGCATCAGCTTGCAGGCGGCCGGCAACATCGGCGGCGCCAACACCGTGCTCAACCTCGACACCGGCAGCCTCAGTGGCTCGGCGATGCTCAAGGCCGTGGCCGGTGGCGATATTTATGTGGAAGAAACCAGCGGCGACTTGTGGCTCGACCAGGTACTGGCGGGCGGCAACATCGGCATCAAAGTGCGCAACGGCGATCTGCTCGACGGCAACACCACGGTCAGCTACGACGAGCGCAAGCTCAGCGAAATGCAGGCGTTGTGGAACAGCATGGGCCTCACCGGCACGCAGGCTGCCGACGCACTCGCCGCGCAAAAAACAGCCTTGCTCGAAGCCGGCAACCAGCGTTATTCGCAGTACTGGGCCAAGCGTGGCCTGAGCCTCGACAGCAACACCGGCGTGTGGTCAGCGAATGCCTTCGACGCCAATCAGGCCTTGCTCAGCGCCACCCAGATCACCCAACTCAAGGGCCTGGGCTGGACCGATGCGCAAGTGACCAGCGAACAAGCCCGTCGCGTGGCCGATTACACCGCCATGAACGCCGAGTTCGGCGGCCAGAGCTACAACGAGAATTACCAGTACGCCCTGAGCGACGCGCAGCTGACGCAAATGAACAGCACCGCCGCCTGGACCACCGACCAGCTGCAATTCTCCATTGCCGCCAGCTTGCTTAACCGTGGCAGCAGCTCATCGGCCACCCACGAAGCGATGAACATTTCCGGCAAGAACGTCACCCTGCAGGCCAACCGCATCGGCAAGGCGCTGGACGCCGACGTGCAGTTCGACCTCAGCAACGGCGGCGGCGCCAACCTGAGCACCGCACAACGTGCGGCCCTGGCCGGTGCCGAGCAGGACGACATCTACTTCGATGACACCAACCCGCTGAAATTCAGCGTGGTGCAGCGCGACGACGTCAACGTCACGGCCACCGGCACCATCACCGCCACGGCCAATGGCGACGTCTACCTGGGCGGCCAGCAAGACTTCAACATCTACAACGTCAAAGGCCAGACCGTCCGCATTAAAACCGACGGCAACATCGAAAGCGCCAACGGCAGCAACGTGGTCGTCACTGGCCATGATGTGGTGCTGGAAGCCGGCAACGGCGCCATCGGTGGCACCGGCGGCTTGAACATGCAAATCGACGGCAACCTCACCGCCCGCGCCAACCTGATCAACCTGATCAACCATGGCGACCTGTCGGTGCAGCGCCTCACCGGCGTCGACTCGCTGACCTTGAAAGTGATCGGCAACCTGAAGTCGGCCAGCCAACTGGGTGAAAACCTGTTGGGCGGCGCGGTGAACCTGAACGTCAGCGGCAGCGTCGGCACGCTCGCCGATCGCATTCAGATCGGCACCGGCGGCGTTAACGACCGCATCAAACTGGACGTCGGCGGCAACGCCTACATCGGCGGCCTGCAAGGCACCGCCAGCCAGGCCGGCGTGCTGCGCATGGGAGATGTGAACGTGGGTGGTCTGCTCGATATCGGCCAAACCCGCGACCTGCTGCAAAGCGGCGACTTCAGCCTGGGCGGCCTGTACCTGAGCCTCGGCGGCCAGTGGAACATGGCCTCCGGCGCCTCGGTAACCACCAGCAACGGTCTGTTTGCTGATGTGACCGGCACCGCGACCCTGGGCGACCTGACCACCACCGCCAGCGCCGCCGACCTGGACATCAGCGCCTACAGCTTCGCCGCCAGCGACGCCAACAGCCTGTGGAAAACCCAGAACCTGCTGCGCCTGAACGCCTACGGCGGCAACATCGGCGCCAGCAGCCGCTACCTGACCCTGTCGGGCAAGGCGCTGGACGTCACCGCCACCACCGGCGCGATCTACGCCAACCTGGCCGCAGGCATCAGCAGCGGCAGCTTGATCAGCGCCGGCAGCCAGTTCCTCAACAGCCTCGGCGACCTGAGCCTGACAAGCGTGACCAGCAACAACGCCAGCGTGCAATTGCGCGGCACCGGCCTGGTCAACATCGGCAGCCTGAAAGCCAACAGCAACCTCGACCTGCAAGGCGCCAGCCTGACCCTGGGCAGCGCCGAGGCGACTACCGGCAATCTGCTGATGGACCTCAGCGGCGACCTGATTGCGACCACGTTGAAAACCGGCGGCGTGTGGACCCTGACCAGCGCCAACGCGGATATCGGCACGGCCACCGTTACCGGCACGTCCAGCCTGACCACCGCTGGCGATCTGAAACTGAAGTCGCTGACCAGCGGCGGGAATGCCGACCTGAACATGAGCAGTGGCTCGGCGATTGGCGATCTGCACGTCACCGGCAACCTGGATCTGCAAACCGCAGGCCTGCTGAACCTGACCACCGCCACCAGCAGCGGCTCCATGGCCCTGCGCCACACCGGTCCGGCGCTGACGCCTGCGACCCAGCTGACCTACGGCGACCTGAGCGTGGGCACCACGTTGAATGTGAATGGCCTCGGCGACTGGAAAGGCGGCAACGCACTCGTCGGCGGCGATGCTACTTACGACGTCGGCTCGGCGGACCTCACCCGCGTGGTGAGCAACACCGGCAAGCTGTCGCTGAAAGCGGGCGGGTTGTTTGCGGCGGATGCGTTGGACAGCAAAACCCAATCCATCGACCTGCGCGCAGGCTCAGCAGACCTGGGCACCGTCAACGCCCTGACCACGCTGACCAGTTTGACCAACGGCAACCTGACCGTGCTCAAGGCCTACAGCGGCGGCGACATGAAGCTCACCACAAAGGCCGGTTCGCTGGGCACCATTCGCTTTGGCGTGTTGGCTGATCCACTCGACCCAACAGTGCTGAACGCCAACAACTGGCACCTGAAATCGGCTGAGAACCTGTACGTCGAAACCGACGGCGATGTGTTCGGCGGCAACGCTGAAGCCAACAAGCAGGTGGTGATCAAAGGGCGCAATCTGTTCTTCGGCCGCGTGCAGAGCCTGGATGAAGATGTGTTCCTGCAAAGCACTGGCTTGCTCGCCAATGGCGACGGCGATATCACCGGCCTGAAAGTCGAGGCCAAGCGTGACGTGTCGATCATCGCCAACGGCGACCTGTCGATGCCGGAAGTGAAGTTTGGCGGCAAGTATTCGCTCAAAGCCGGCCGTGACCTGACGGTGGGTGTAGGTGGCGACTTGAGCCTGAACGGTGATGCAGAAGCGGGCCGCGACCTGAACTTCATCATCGGCGGCGCAGTGAACCTGACCAACGTGACGGCGGGTCGTGATGCCAGCATCGTCTCGGGCAAGTCGATCACCATCGGCAATCTGGTGAAAGCAGGCGGCAACATCACCCTCGATGCGCAGAACGGCGCGATCAACGTCGGCGATATGAGCACGGGCGTGGGCGGCATCGTTTCCACGGGCTTGCCTTACAGCGGCATCAGCCAGACCGGCGACATCGTGCTGAACGCCTCGGGCGACATCAACACGCCGCTTATCACGGCTGGTAACGGCCACATCTCCGCCACTTCCGGCGGCGTGATGAAGGTTAATGACCTGGCGTCCAGCCGCTTTATCGACCTGCTCGCTCGCGGGCTGATCGAAGTGAAGGGCACCAGCAGCAGCCTCGAAAACCAGACCTGGCGCTCGACCGACGACAGCATTTTCTTCGACCGTCTGGTGGCGGGCGGGCAGGTGCTGCTCGACAGCATGACCAACACAACCGGCCGCGAGCTGAGTGCCGACCAAGGCGCCCGTGTGAACGCTGGCTGGCGCAATAGCGTGGCGACAAACGCCAGCATCGTGCTGAGCAAAGCCACCGCGCCGACCTTGAGCTTGTGGTCGGGCAACTTGGTTCGCGTAGCGGATGCACGCATCGGCAACTCGGTATCGCTGCACGGCGCCGACATTGAGCTGTACGGCCGCCACACCGGCGCCGGTCAGTTGAACCTGTGGGTGGAAGGCACCGGCGCGGCCGATGCCACGCGCTTTGTGACCGAGCTGAATGCGGCCGACATCGTCTCGCCGCGCTTGCACGCCGTAAACAGCAGCATCACCACCACCGGCCAGAAAATCGACCTGCGCGATGCCGCTGGCGTCGACTTCCTCAAGCTCTACACCGCCGCCGCCACCGTGCTGATGGACAACCTGTCGCCGCTGTATCAACCGCTGGCGGATGTGCAGCTGTATGAACTGGATAAAGCCTTCCAGCTCAAGCAAGACGCCATCACCAGCACCACCGACGCCTACGTACTGCACCGCAAGTACACGCACTTGGTGTTGCTGACCAACTTCAGCGAAACCCACGCGGCCACGCCGTCTGAAACCGGCGTGACCACCCAGCGCACCACGGCCGCCAGCTTTAGCGAAGGACAGATGTCGCAGGGCCTGGCAGCACAGCGTCTGGCGTCCATTTTGAATACGTTCAAAGCGGGCAAAGCGCCGGAACAGACCTGGCAGCCGAACTGGAACCAGATGCGGATGGATTCGCGCATGAACATGAATGACAGCCAGCAACCGCAATACAGCGTCGTGCCCGGCCAGGAAACAACGGACGGAGCAACCAAGTGGGATCTGTAATCAAGCGGGTAGTAATCGGTGGGCTGACGGCGTTATGGCTGGTGGGTTCGGTTCAGGCCGCGACGTTGCCCAGCGGCGTGCCTGCGGGCATTCCGGGGCAGGTCGACCCAACGCTGCAGCGTCAGCAGATCGAACGCATTCAGCAGCAACGTATCGACGAAGAACGCGCCAAGCGCACGCAAGTGCCGGCGCTGCGTGGCGACATGCCGGCCGACCAAGTGCTGCCGGAGCAGGGCGAGCAGTTTCAGCTCAGCGGCGTCAGCTTTAACGCATCGGGGTTTCTGTCCAAGGAAGCGCTGGAAGGCATCGCTCAGAAATACGTGGGGCGGCCGGTCAGTTTTGCCGATTTGAATGCGCTGTTGCGTGAGGTCAACGCCTTGTACGAGGCGGGCGGCCAGCTCACGGCGCGCGCCATCATCCCGCCGCAAAACCTGGAAAACGGCGTGCTGAAAGTGGTGCTGGTGGAAGCCAAGGTCGATGAAGTGACCTGGCAGGACCGAAAATCCGTGGACGAGGCGTTTTATCAAAATCGCCTCAGCGTCAGCAAAGGCGAAACCCTGGATAGCACGGCGCTGATGACTTCAATTCAGCGCTTCAACGCCACCACGCCGGGCCCGCAGGTAAGCGCCAGTCTGGCGCCGGGGCAGAGCTTCGGCACCACGCGTGTTGACTTGCAGGCATTCGAGCCGGACCCGTTGCAGTGGTCGTTGTTCGTCAACAACTACGGCAATGAAAGTACCGGGCGCGAACAGTATGGCGGCACGCTGAACTGGTTTTCGCCAACGGGCGTGGCCGATGCCTTGAGCGCCGTGGCGGTGGCCACCGATGGCTCGGAATACGGCAGCCTGCGCTACAGCCGTCCGGTGAACCGCTACAACGGCGTGGTGTACGTGGAAGCGGGCGCCAACACGTTGCAGATTCAGACTGGTCCGCTGGCCGCACTGAACATTGAAGGCGAATCGCAAACCTACGGCCTGGGCTACGACCATCCGTACTGGGTGAACGAGCATTGGCAGTGGCTCGGCGGCGTGGGCTACAACCATCAGGAATCGGAAACCACCATCGAGAGCCTGACCCTCAGCGAAACCAGCGCCGATGAAATGCTGCTCAAAGGCCAGGTGGAATACCGCGACGCGCCTTGGTATGTGCGCTACGAACAGCGTCTGCGTCAGGCCAATACCGACAACCAGACCACCGGCGAAAGCGGCAGCTACCAATTGTTGAATGGCAGCGCGTACGTAAGCCGCAATGTCGGTAAGGAGTTTCTGATAGTGGGGCGCTTCGGTTGGCAGTACGCCAGTGATACTGAGACTCTGCCGTCCACTTTGCTATACCAGTTTGGTGGTATCAGCAGCGTGCGTGGTTACGAACCAGGAGTTATCGCATCGCCGCAAGGCATGACGCTGAATCTGGAGAGTTACTGGAACCTCAGCGAACGTTGGCAGCCTTTCGTGTTTTTTGACTACGGCCGCGCCATGGAACTGGGCACCGCCGATGTCGACCTGCAAAGCGTCGGCGCCGGGCTCAACTTCAATTGGGGCAAACATTTAAGCATCAGCCTGGTTGCAGCCAACACCCTCAAGGACGTGGTGGCGGATCAGGACAGCGGCCAGGTTCTGGCCCAGATCGTCATTCGTTAAAACAGAATTTTCAGGAGTTACTGCATGACCACCTTGTTGCTTTACAAAGACATCAAAGCCCTCAACCGCGACGAGCACAAAAGCCTCAAGCTCGCCGGCCTCAACAACAGTGAATTCGCCGCCAGCACCCACCTCGTTCCGCTGGCCGGCCTGGAGTTTTTCCAAGCCGCACGTCATTACCCAATCGTATTTATCGGCGAAGGCGAAAACGCCATGCCAATCGCCTTGCTGGGCCTCAAAGAAGGCCACAACGGTTACGTCGGCGCCGACCAGCAATGGGCCGAAAACACCTACATTCCTGCCTTCGTGCGTCGCTACCCGTTCGTGCTGGCCCAAGACGGCGCTGAGAACTTCACCGTGTGCTTCGACGCCGCCTACCCCGGCTGGAACGAAGCCGAAGGCCGCGAGCTGTTCACCACCGAAGGGCAGAACAGCGAATTCCTCGAAGAGATGATTCAGTTCCTGCAAAACTTCACCGCCGAAATGGAGCGCACCCGCCGCTTCGTCGCCAAACTCAACGAACTGGAATTGCTGGCCCCACGCTCGCTGAAACTGAGCCACACCAGCGGCGAATCGTTTGTCCTGAGCGACTTCCTGGCCGTTGACGAAGAGAAATTCCTGGCCTTGGCGGACGAGCATGTTCTCGATCTGCACCGCTCGGGCTTCCTCGGCTGGATCTACGCCCACTTGACCTCGCTGGGCAACGCCAACCAACTGTTCGTGCATTACCTGGCCAAGAAAGCCGGCGAACAAACCAAGCACTGATACTGCTTTGGATGTGAAGAAAACCGGGCGTTGAGCCCGGTTTTTTTATGGGCGTTACCCCGGTTTTTTCGTCGCTCATTCGCGGCCAGAACAATCCTCGGGGAAAGCCGCGCTCAGAGTGATCCTGCTTATTTTCAACACCATTGGCTTCAACCTGCTCCCTGCCCAATGGGCCGCCTGGCACCGCCTTGCGGCCATAGAGGCAAAGGACAGGATGTTGAAGTCAATGGAGCAGAATCAACGTGAATTTTCCCCTCGAAACCACTCAGGCAACGTCGTTGGGTTGGGTGCACAAAGACAAAGCAACTGGCACTGAGCCGACGTTTGCACCGGCCGCTGCCCCAAGCGCGTCGCTGGACATAGCACCGCAAGGCGCCTATCCCGCACCGGGGCTGCGCGAAGCGCCTTCGGACCAACCGGTTACGTTGCACCTGGGCTTGTTCTTCGATGGCACCGGCAACAACAAGCTCAACGCCGCTGCTGCTCAGTCCCCGGCCAGCGCCGTGAACCTGGACCCAGACGCAGCAAATACCCTGCGAACGCTCGGATGCACCGACGCCGGCGCCGCGCCGAATACCAGCTATGGCAACGACCTGAGCAACATTGCGCGCCTGCATGACCTGTATCCCAATCATGCCGAGGAACCGTTGCCGGCCGATGCCGAGACGGCGTATCTGCCGGTGTATATCGAGGGCATCGGCACCCGCAGCGGTAGATCCGACTCCCTTTTCGGTGAATGTACGGGCCGTGGCAGCACCGGTGTGCTGGCCCGCGTGGAGCAGGTTCCGGAGTTGGTGGTCGAGCAAATGCGCAGGCTGCGAAAACAAAATCCGAGGCTGGTCATTCGCGACATTGTCGTCGACCTGTTTGGCTTTAGCCGGGGAGCCGCCGCAGCCCGGTATTTCGCCAACGATTTACGCAAAGGCCCGGCGTCTGCACTGGCGCGTTTCATCCCCCCCGGCTCGGTGTTGCTGCCCCAGGAGTTTGACTGGCGTATCGGCCACGATCTGGCGCTGAACTTCATTGGCCTGTTCGACACGGTCGCGCACCTATCCGAACCGCTGTTGATCGCCTTTAACGCCTCAAGTGCCGACAACGCCGGGGTCCCGTTGCATCTGCCAATGGGCTGCGCGCGCGCCATCGTGCAGTTGGCGGCCCGCGATGAATACCGGCGGAACTTCGCGCTGACGCGCACCGACTACGATGTCGAGGTGCCGGGCAGCCATTCCGATGTGGGCGGAAGTTATCGGCCCGTCGTGACGGAAAGGGTGCTGCTGAGCAGACCAGACAGTGCTTGCTGCCCCGTCACAACCGCAAACGAACACAGCCAAGCCTGGCAGCGAACGCAGGCCCACTTTGAGCGCACCCGGGCGCAGTGGTTGAGCTATTTCGCGCCCGAAGAATTGAGCGTTGTGACCTGGGATGTGCCTGTGCCTGGGCGGGAAAAGGGGCAAGTCGCGCAAAAGCGGGTGTATGCCGCCTTGCGTGGTAGCCGGCAGGTGCGCGGTGAGTTATCGCTTGTGTACTTGCACGCTATGCGGGCAGCGGCCGAGCGTGCCGGGGTGGCGTTCAAGCCCATCACCGCTCCTGGCCTCGCGGTGCCCGCAGAGCTGCACGGCATTGCCGATAAGCTTCAGGCCGCCGTGCTGGGCGAAGCCGGAACGGGGTTGTCCGATGCGGAGTACGCGCTACTGCGGCGCCACTACATTCATCTTTCAGCGAATTGGAACGCGGCGCTTGGGCGCGGTAACAGTCGTTTCGACGCGGTCTTCATCAACCGCCCCGCCAAAGGCAATCAGCGGACGTTTTATGGCAACGAATAACGCGCTGATGCTGGCGTCGCGTCGGCGACCGACGCGACGCCAGCGAGCACCGTTACTGCAATACGACGATGCTTTCCCCCGTCATTTCTGCAGGCTTGGGCAAGCCCATCAACTTCAGCATGGTCGGCGCCACGTCGGCCAACACGCCGCCTTCGCGAATCGTCAGCGCGCGTTTGCCCACGTAAATGAAGGGCACCGGCTCACAGGTGTGGGCGGTGTGCGCTTGCCCGGTGCTTTCGTCTTCCATTTGCTCGACGTTGCCGTGGTCGGCAGTAATCAGCGCTTCGCCACCCACTTTGTCCAGCGCGGCGACGATACGACCGACGCACTCGTCCAGGCATTCCACCGCTTTTACCGCCGCCGAGAACACGCCGGTGTGGCCGACCATGTCGCCGTTGGCGTAGTTGACCACGATGACGTCGTAGCGCTGTTGTTCGATGGCTTCAACGATGCGGTCGGTGACGATGGGCGCGTTCATTTCCGGCTGCAAGTCGTAGGTGGCTACTTTGGGCGACGGGATCAAAATGCGCTCTTCACCTTCGAACGGTTCCTCACGGCCTCCCGAGAAGAAGAACGTCACGTGGGCGTACTTCTCGGTTTCGGCGATGCGCAGTTGGGTTTTGCCATTCTTCGCCAGGTATTCGCCGAGCACGTTGTCCAGGCTGCTGGCAGCGAAGGCGATGGGCGCTTTGATGCTGGCCGCGTACTGCGTGAGCATCACGAAGCTCGCCAGCTTTGGCGCACGGGCGCGGGCGAAGTCAGCGAAGTCTGGCTCGACAAACGCGCGGGTCAGTTCGCGGGCGCGGTCGGCGCGGAAGTTCATAAACACCACGGCGTCGCCGTCTTCAACCTGGGCGGGCGCGCCAATGCGGGTGGCCTTGACGAACTCGTCGCTCTCGCCACGGGCGTAGGCCGCTTCGAGCGCGGCTTGAGCGTTGGCCGCTTCGAACTCGGCCTTGCTGTCGACGATCAGGCTGTAAGCCTGCTCGACACGGTCCCAGCGGTTGTCACGGTCCATGGCGAAGTAGCGGCCAATAATCGTAGCGGTGCGGCCTTTACCGAGTTTGGCGAAGGTCTCGTCCATCAGTTGCAACGAAGGCTGGGCGCTTTTTGGCGGCGTGTCGCGGCCATCCAGGAAGGCGTGCAGGTAGATTTTTTCCGCGCCACGCTGAGCCGCCATTTCGGCCATGGCCGCCAAGTGGTCTTGATGGCTATGAACGCCGCCGTCAGACAATAGGCCAAGAATATGCACAGCCTTGCCGGCGCTAACCGCTGCGTCGACGGCGGTGATCAAGGCGGGATTGCTGAAGAAGTCGCCGTCACGGATGGCTTTGGTCACGCGGGTGAAGTCTTGATACACCACGCGGCCGGCGCCGAGGTTCATGTGGCCGACTTCCGAATTGCCCATTTGGCCGTCCGGCAAACCGACGTCCATGCCGCTGCCGGAAATCAGCCCGTTGGGCTGAGTGGCGCGCAGATGGTCGTAGACGGGGGTGTTTGCAGCATAAATGGCGTTGGACTCGGGGCTGTCACTGTGACCGAAGCCATCGAGGATGATTAGCACCAGTGGTTTGGGCGTGGCAGTCATTATCCGGCTCGCTTTTGGCAATGGGAGATCGAGGTTTTACCTGAGGAAATGCGGTGAAGGATTGTTCACCCGCGTATTAGTTTTCCGTCAGGCTAAAAAGGTTCGGCATTTTAAAGCGAAGTTGGCGGCTACGTCACCGCTGGACGGGGTTTGGCCACCCTTGGGGGCTGTGTATACTGGCCGACATTTTGCCGTTCTGGGACTTATTGATGCTCGCTCACCTGATTGAATTTGCTACCAACCACTACGTGCTCAGCAGTATTTTCGCGGTGTTGCTGGCATTGCTGATTTACACCGAATTGAGCAAGGGCGGCGCCAGCTTGAGCACGCGCGAGCTGACCGCGCTGGTCAACCGTGACGAGGGCATTGTGCTCGACGTACGCCCCAACAAAGATTTCGCCACTGGGCATATCGTCGGCGCGGTGAATATTCCGTACGACAAAGTGGCCACTCGCGTTGCCGAACTGGAGAAGTACAAGGCGAAAACCATCATCGTGGTCGACGCCCTGGGCCAACACGCCGGCGCCGTCGCCCGCGATCTGAAAAAACTCGGTTTCAATGCGGCCAAGCTGTCTGGCGGAATCTCCAGCTGGCGCAGCGAAAACCTGCCAGTGGTGAAGTGATATGCCTGCCGTCATCGTTTATTCCAGCGCTTGGTGCCCGTACTGCATCCGCGCCAAACAGTTGCTCACCAACAAAGGTGTGGCGTTCGAGGAAATCAGCGTCGACGGCAAGCCCGATGTGCGCGCTGAGATGACCCGCAAAGCCCGCGCCACCTCCGTTCCGCAAATCTGGATCGGCGCCACCCACGTCGGTGGCTGCGACGACCTCTACGCCTTGGAGCGCGCCGGCAAGCTGGACGCGCTGCTCAAGGGTTAACGTCCCGAACGAATCTGTACGCACTTAACGATAAGAAGGTTTTGCACATGACTGATCAAGTGACCAACGAAGGCGCTGCTCAAGGCGCTGAAAACCCACAATTCTCCCTGCAGCGCATCTACGTGCGCGACCTGTCGTTCGAAGCACCGAAAAGCCCGGAAATCTTCCGTCAGGAATGGGCGCCAAGCGTTGCCATGGACCTCAACACTCGCCAGAAAGCGCTGGAAGGTGACTTCCATGAAGTGGTGTTGACCCTGTCGGTTACCGTTAAAACCGGCGAAGAAACCGCTTTCATCGCTGAAGTGCAGCAGGCCGGTATCTTCCTGATCAAGGGCCTGGACGCCGCGTCCATGAGCCACACCCTCGGTGCCTTCTGCCCGAACATCCTGTTCCCGTACGCGCGCGAAACCCTGGACAGCCTGGTAGTTCGTGGTTCGTTCCCGGCACTGATGCTGGCCCCGGTTAACTTCGACGCCCTGTACGCCCAGGAACTGGCGCGTATGCAGGCCGAAGGCGCCGGTGCTGCTCAGCACTAAGCGATGCCGATACAAAAAAGGCGCCCCGAGGGGCGCCTTTTTCGTGTCGATGAGAATAGAAGCTTCGCGAGCAAGCTCGCTCCTACAGGTCGCGCTTATTCGTCGCCCGCCGCGAAGTCGTAATCCATCGACTGACTCGGACCCTGCAAGTAGTAACCCTGGATGTAGTTCACGCCCGCCTGCCACAAGGTGGCGAGCACGCTGGCGCTTTCCACGAACGGCACGATGGTCAGCTTGGCTTGCGCGTGCAGGCTGCTGAGCAGGGTTTTCAGCGCTTCCTGAGCGTCGGCGTTGCTCAGGTCCTGAGAGAACGAACCGTCTACTTTGACGAAATCGACGCTCAGGTGCTTCAGCGTGTTGAACGGGTTGAGCGCACAGCCGAACTGGCTGAGGGCAACCTTGCAATGCAGTTCCGCCAGCCCCTGAGTCAGCGCCTTGGCCTGTTTCAGGTAGGTGGTGGCATCCGGCTCGCTGAGCTGGAACGCCAGCGCATCGGACGGCAAGCGGGCAGCTTTGAGCGCCACACTCAGCCAAGGCAGAAGCGTCTGGTCTTGCACACTGGCTTGCGACAGGTGCACGAACAAGCACGTGTTGTGGCCTTTGGAACGGTGGTCGGCGAGCAGCTTGATGGAGTTAAGGATTACCCAGCGATCAATCTTCTCGGCCAGGCCCGCGTCGCGCGCCGCTTCGAGGAATTCGCCGGGTGGTACTTCAACGCCTTGGGGATTGAGCAGACGCAACAGCACTTCGTAGTGCTCATTGCTGTCGCCGCGCAGGCTGATAATCGGCTGGAACAGCAGGCGAAAGCTGTTGTTCTCCAGCGCCTGCTGAACCATAGCGACGATATTGCCGCGGTTGGCAGCAGCCGCCAGCTCCTGAGCGGGGTTGTACAGTTTTATGGCATTGCCATCACCCAGTTCATCGGCGCAGCGGTGGGCGCGGTCGATGACTTCCTGAGCTTTTGGAGTCTTCTCGTTGAGGCCAGCGACGCCGATAGACAGGCTCGTCTGCACGGTGCGGCCGCTGACGTCGAACATGTGCCCTTCAACTTTCTTCAGCAGCGCGGCCAAGTCGCCTTGCGCCTGTTCCGGCGTCTTGCCCGGTTGCAATACGGTAAATACGTCGTCACCGAAACGGGCCAGTTGCGAGTCATCACTGAAGTGCTCGCGCAGCAGGTTGGCCAGGTCAGTGAGCAGCAGGTCGATGCCCGCCAGCCCGGTTTCTGCCAGCAGGTTGCTGTAGCGGTCGACGCGGATATAGCTGAGCGTGCCCGGTTGGCCGGCGTTGACCGCGCGCTCGGCGGCGGCGTCCATCAGCTCGATGAAATGGCTGCGGTTGAACAGGCCGGTGACCAGATCCTGGCTGCTGATTTCACGCAGCTTTTCTTCCAGCTCGGCGTTGCCGGTTTCGGCGCGGATCACCACCTGAATGCAGGGTTCGCTGTCGTAGGTGGCGGGCGAGAAACTCATGCGCGCCTGGAACGTCTGACCGTTGGCTTTTACGCCGCTGCAGGTCAGCTCGGCACTGCCTTCAGCGCTTTGGTAGTTCTTGAGGAAGTCTTTGAAATTGGCGTGATCGCAACCGGAGATCAGGTCGATCATCGGCATGCCTTCGAGCTCGTCGGCATCTTCGTAGTCGAACAGCTTCAAGTACGCGCGGTTGGCGTAAATGTGCATGCCGTCGTGAACGTAGGTGATGGCATCCACCGAGCTGTCGAGCAGCAACTGGCAACGTTTCTCGGCTTCGCGCAGGGCAATTTCCGCTACGCGGCGGCCACGACGTTCTTCGAGGTTGGCCAGCTCACGGTTGGCGACCAGAATCAGGCGCTCGTCTTCACCTTGCGGCAAGGCGTCTTGCGCGCCGAGCGCGAGGGCTTCGGTGATGGCGTCAGGGTCGTTGTCGGCGGTGAGCTGAATCAGCGGAATATCTTTGGCCTGACGGCGAATCGCATTGATCGCTTCGCTGGGCTCAAGGTTTTCACTGCTCGGCGCGGCAATCAGCAAATCCCAGCTCTGCTGGAGTGCTGTAGCCAAGTCGTCACTGGAGGTCAGACGGTGCACGCGCGTGGCGCGACCGGCATTGCGGAACAGGCTGACGAGACGCTCGGCCTCGTTCTGCGAGTCCTCGAGAATCAGCAGCCGGATGGTTTTCTTTTCGATGGCCATGGCGTGTGCTTAGACTGCGCCGAACGGGCGCGAAAAGGCGACAAAAGGGGGTGTGCGGCGCAATCTACAGTGACTTCCAAAGTGAGTCAAAGTCTTCCTCGCCGCCCGCGCTTTGGGTTTTCGGCGCTGTGACCGGCTTCCCTTGTTCGGGGGTCGCCTGCTCTACAACGCGGTACTCGAACTGGTTAAAACTGCCGGTACTGGTTTGTTTACGACTCAGCACCGCGCGGCGTTCTTCACCGTTCAGATTGATCTGCACCTTGTTGCCTTCCTGGAATGGCAAGCGGGCTGTAATGACAGTGGCGGGGCGCGAAATAGCGCTGATTTCGGGCAGCAGTAGCGCACGCAGGTATTGGCTGTTCTGATCCGCTTTACGCAGCAGTTGCAGGCCGCACGGCTGGGCGTGCGGTGCGATGAGCTCAATGCCCATTTGCGTGCCGCCACCGCGCACTTGGCGAATCCAGCGCACCAACGCCACGCTCCAGCTCTGTTCGGGCGAGTCTTGCACGCCAAGCAGTTCGCCGGCTTGCAGCTGGCTGGGTACTTCTTTTGGCCAGCTCAGGCAATAGCCGCCAGGGCTGTGGTTGACGATGGGAAGCTCGAAGGTCGCGTAGTTGTTTTCCGCAGAGCCTGTGGCGGACTCGGCTTCACCCGCCGGCCGTTGGTATTGGATTTCTTCGTGGGGCAGGCCACCGTTCCAATCCACGTTGGCTTGCGCGTCGAAGGCATTGCGCCAGATGTCTTTGGCGTCGGCATTAACGGCTTTGAAACTGGCGGTCTGACGTTCTTCCTGGCGCTTGAGCACTTCGTTGAACGGCTTGCCGCCGGCCAGGAAAAAATGCAAAGCGCTCATGCCCAGGCACAGTCGCAAGCTGCCGTGGCCGGCGTTGCGTTGGAAGGTGCGTTCGGCGATGTCGCCCCAGGCCGAGCCGAGGTGTTGCAGCAGGTCGATGCTCATGCCTTCGGGCACCAGCAAGCGCGACGCCGCACGGCTCTCGGGCTCCATCATCAGGTGCTCTTTGATCGCATCCACCAAAGGCTGCGGATCAATGCCGAGCAAGCTTTGCAGTTCGTTGTCCTGGAACAGCGATTTGTAGCGCGGCGGGCCGTCCACCTGCGAAGGCACGGCGAACAGACTGCCGGGTTCGTCGGCCGCCTGAAGGTGCACCAGCGAACTCCACGCACCAAGTACTTCGGCCAGCTTGGCGATGCCGTTCTGGCGCATCTGGTTGGTGCGCGCGCAGCCCAGCAGCAAGGCGATCAGGTAGGTCTGTTCAACGCTCAGCCCTTTGGTGTGCAGCGCCATGTCGTCGCGCACGACGATGGTTTGCAGCGCACTGTTCTGGGCAATTTGGTAGAGCTTGTGCAGTTCTAGCCAGAGCCCCTCGGGCACCGGGCAATACAACTGGCTCGCGCGAATCAGCGGGCCGCACAAGCAATGGCAGGCGCGTTGAATGGCGATGGTCAGCAGCTGCATCTGGCTGCGCTCGCGGCTATTGCGCGGCGCTTCCTGGGAGACGATCAGTTTGTAGCCGGCCGCGAGATGGTTTTCCAGGGCCTGGCAAAGGTTGGCCACTTTGCGCGGACGCTCATCCAGCACGATGGCTTGGTTGAGGAAGTGACGTTCCAGGTGCTTGCTGACGAAATAGACTTCAGCGCGCAACAGTTCAAGCAACTGCAGGCGGTTTTCAGCAGGGGTGATCAGTTGGTTGAGCTCGACCAGGCATTGATAAAGCTGGCGGGCTGTTTCGCCCAGATTGGCCTTCGGCAGGCCGGCGATCCAGCGTTTGAGATCGCGAGGGCTGGAGTCACAGAACGAAAGTTTCTGCTGGTTTGGCGTCGGTACACGTAGCAGCAGGTGGGGATTCTGTTTATCCATGTAACTCGTAATCCATCTGGCTGGACACTCCTGCGCACGGTGGCGTGGCGAGTCGATCTGAATGTCGGTTTTCCGAACTCTAGCAGCATCTTGCCATACCCGCAGCCAATCGGGGGTATGGCCAAGATGGCGATTTGCCTTTGCCGGTCGAGGTTTGTAAAGCGTAAGACCTCAAGCCGGACTCAGATGTTCAACGGCACTGCACGGGGCTCGTGCCGTGCACGCATTTCAGCGCGCGTCGGCCAGGCGCTCGCCCATGCGCGTTGCGCTGCCGGCAACCATATGTTCGGCCCACTTAACCTGGTTCGGCCCGAACAGCACGATGGCCGTGGAGCCCAGTTTGAAGCGGCCCAGTTCGGCGCCTTTTGCCAGTTCAATGGGGCCGCGCGCCGCTGCGTCATAGCGGGTGGTTTTCAGCAGGCGTGTCGGTGGCGCAACCTGGCCGGCCCACACCGTTTCGATGGCCGCAACGATCATCGCGCCCACCAGCACCACCGCCATGGGGCCGCGCTCGGTGTCGAAAATGCAGACTAAACGCTCATTGCGGGCAAACAACTCCGGCACATTTTCCGCTGTGGTCTGGTTCACCGAGAACAGTCGCCCCGGCACGTAAACCATTTCCTTCAACGTGCCTGCCAACGGCATGTGCACGCGGTGGTAATCCTTGGGCGACAGGTAAATGGTGGCGAACTCGCCGCCCATGAACGGCGCTGCGCGTTCAGCCTCGCCGCCCAACAGCTCCACGGCGCTGAAGCTGTGGCCTTTGGCTTGGAACAGGCGGCCGTGTTCGATCGGGCCAAGCTGGCTAACGGCGCCGTCGGCAGGGCAGAGCACCGCGCCAGGGGTTTCGTCCAATGGCCGTGCGCCGTCTTTCAACGCGCGAGTGAAGAAGGCGTTGAAGTTTTCGTAGGCGGTCGGGTCTTCGACCTGCGCTTCGCTCATGTCCACTTGATACTGTTTGACGAACCACTTGATGAGCGGATTTTTCAGCCACTCAGCGCGGCATTCGGCAATGCAGCCAATGGCGCGCGACAGTAGGTGATGGGGCAGCAGGTATTGGCTGAGGATAAACAAACGATCTTTCATGGATGTTCCTAAACGTTGAATAAGTAGCCGAGGTTTACACCTCGATTGGCGTATCCGGCAGATTGCCCCACTCGCCCCATGAGCCGGCGTATGCCTTCACTCGCGGATAGCCCAGCGCCTTGGCCACCAGATAGGTGAAGCCGGAGCGGTGATGGGTTTGGCAATGGGTGATGATTTCTTTGTCTTTGCTCAGCCCGAGGCTTTCCAAGATGGCGGGCATGTCTTGGCGAATGCGCAGGGCGCGGGCCTGGTCCATGCCGGCGGTCCACTCGAAATTCACCGCGCCGGGAATGTGGCCGCCGCGTGCTGCGACAACTTTCTCGCCGCGGTATTCCGACGGCGCGCGGGCGTCCCAGATGCCGAGATCGTCACTGCCCAGGCGGCTTTGCAGGTACTCGCGGGTGGCGGTTGGGGCCTCGTGAATCTGCACGGCAACCGGCGCTTGTGTGGTCGGCGCCGGGGTGTCGGTGCTGAGTTCAAGCGCTTCCGATTGCCAGGCCAGCAGGCCGCCGTCGAGGTAGTGGTAGTGGCCATGGCCGATCACATCCAGTAACCAGATGAAACGTCCGGCCCAGCCGCCGCCTTCATCGTCATACACCACATAAACAACGTCGGGGTTGTGCCCCAGTTCGGCGAACAGCGCTTGGAGCTGCGCGGGTTCTGGCAGCAGGCCTGGCGCGGGTGGTTGGCCAAGTTGCGTGCGTTTGGGGTCGACGAAACGGGCGCCCAGAATGTGCCCTTGGGCGTAGCGGGCGGCGCTGGTGAGGTCGACCAGAATCAGCTCGGGAGCATTCAGGCGCGAGGCGAGTTCAGCGGGTTCGATGACCAGCGGCAAACCAGTGAAGGCAGACATGCATGGCCTCCGGGCCAAATGAATAAGGGGGCAAATTGTAGCGGAAAGGTTAGCGCCCGCGTTTGGCAAAGCTGGCCAGGGCGCGCTCGATGCATTGCGATATTTTGCCAAACGCCTGCACACACGGTTCGCTCAGCGGCGTGCCTTGCTGGTCGACCACCAGAATCATGACCACCTTGCCGTTGTTGGCCAGCGAGCGCAGCAGGGTGTGCTCGCCGGGAAACAGGGCTTTTAAGGTGCCGGGCAACAAGGCCGAGAATTGGGCGATGTTGTCCGGGCTCAAGCGCAGTTGCCCTGGCTGCGAAAGCAAACGTTTGAGCACCTGACTCTGCGTGGCATCGAGGGTTAGCGCTTGCGCTTCTTTGGGCAGGCCGACGATCTGTTGCGTCACCAGGCGCGTTTGCGTTTTATCAGCCAACAACACCAGCGCACGGCTCATGCCGCAAGCGTCCAGCGCGTCGCGAATGCAGGCGGTCAGTTGCAGCAGGTTGGCGAAGGCGCTCGGTTCGCGCAGCAGCTCGCGGCAGTATTGTTGCCACGCGGGCGAGGTGTCCTTCGGCGGCGGCGCGGGTTCAGCTATGGCTTGCAGGTGACGGGCATTCCACGGCCAAAGCAGGGCATGAGCCGGGTGCCACAAGTCGGTTCCGGGAAATTGCCGCGCACTGGTGACTGCTTGTTGGTGCGTCAGTTGCTGCAGGTCTGCCAGCGGCAGCTGCAAATAAAGCGCAGTGATGCGCTGCCAGCGCAGGCTGTGCGGGCACTCCCAGGCTTGGTGGGAGCTCAGCGCTAAAGCATTGGCGAATAAAATGGTGTTGCCCGGATGCGTCAGCCAACGCGACAGCGCCGGGTCGGCGTCGAGTAATTGTTGCTGGTGCAGCGGCTCTTCATTATTGCGCGCGATGTGAAGCGCTTTAGCCAGCAGGCGGCGATCGGTCGCGAGCAGGCGATACGCCTGGATGATCCATTCCGGCAGGCGCCACTGCTCAGCAAGCGCCAGGCAGAGCGTGGGTAGCGTGACGCCGAACAGTTCGCGCTCGACCTTGTGGGTCGGCTCGCCCTTGCCGAGCACCCGCTGTTCCCATTTATCCACCAGCTCGGGATGCGCCGCAGCCAACGGCCAGAGTGGCGACAGAAAGAGCAGACTGCTCCAGTGAATTTCCTGCCACAGCCGTGCCAGGCGATTGGCAAACAAACCGCTGGCCTGCTGCGAAGCATGCTGACTGATGAGCTGGATTTGTCGCAGTGCCTTGGGGATTTTTTCTTCGGCAATCACCGGCAACATATTTAGAAGGTCTTCGGTGCGCTTCAAACCCAGGCGCGTGATGGCTATTTCGAGACTCTCCGCCGGCTCGCTCAAGCTGTTGTTGCTGCGGTTGGCTTCACGCAAAACCAACAGGGCAAGCGAGGGGCTCGCTTCGATCACATTGGCCACATCGCGCAACGAACTGCTGCTATTGAGCAGGGAACGCCGAACCCGTTCATGGGTCGTCGCCAGTATTGGCAGACGCACATTGTCGAGGTGCTTAAGCCAGGTTTTCAGGCTTGATGGTACGGGTGGCAAGGTCGGCATGTTGTTGTGAGCCCATTGGCTTTTAACCTTAACTGGCTATAGTCTGGCGTATAAGTTCCGATAATTAGAAGGGGTGATTTTTATGCCCTTCTCATTGGCTGCGTCTTCCTGACTTTTTAAGTAATCCTCTATGGCAAAAATCATCGGCATCATTGTTGTGTTCGCTTCGGTACTGGGCGGGTACATTTTGTCCCACGGCAAGATCGCGGCGCTTATTCAGCCTTTCGAGGTGATGATCATCGGCGGCGCGGCACTGGGTGCATTTCTCCAAGCCAACCCCGGCAGCACGTTCATGTCAGTGTTCAAAAAAGCACTGAAAATGTTCGGCAACCGCTTCACCCACGCGTTCTATCTTGAAGTGTTGAGCATGCTCTACGAGATCCTCAACAAAAGCCGCCGCGAAGGCATGATGGCCATCGAGGCCGACGTCGAAGACCCCGCCGCCAGTGCCATTTTCAGCAAATACCCAGGCCTGCTCAAAGACGCCGGCATGACTGCTTTTGTCTGCGACTACTTGCGCATCATGTCGTCCGGCAACATGGCCCCGCATGAACTTGAAGGCCTGTTCGACATGGAACTGGGCAGCCTTAAAGAAGAGCTCGAACACAACTCGCATGCCGTAACCCGAATCGCCGACGGCTTGCCCGGTTTCGGTATCGTGGCAGCGGTACTCGGTATCGTGGTGACCATGGCCCTGTTGGGGCAGGTTGAGCAATCGGCCCTGGGCCAACACGTGGGCGCGGCGCTGGTGGGTACGTTCCTCGGTATTCTCGCGGCCTATGGCTTCTTCGGGCCATTGGCCACTTGCCTTGAGCACGATGCCAAGGAAGAGCTGAACGTGTACGAAGCCATTAAGGCTTCGTTGGTTGCATCGGCCTCGGGCATGCCGCCGTCGTTGGCGGTGGAGTTCGGTCGTAAGGTGTTGTTCCCGGCGCATCGACCCAGTTTCAGCGAGCTGGAACAAGCGATTCGCGGTCGCTGATAGATGGACAACAACCAACCCATCATCGTTAAGCGCGTCAAGAAATTTGCCGCCGGCCACCACGGTGGCGCATGGAAAATTGCGTTCGCGGACTTCGCCGTTGCCATGATGGCGTTCTTCCTGGTGCTGTGGCTGATGTCCTCTGCCACGCCAGAGCAGAAGAAGGCCATCTCCGGTTATTTCCAGGACCCCGTCGGTTTTAGTGAAAGCGCCAGCCCCTATGTGATTGACCTGGGCGGCACGCCAACGCCGGCGCCGGACAAAACGCTCAATCCCGACGTGAAAGACGCCAAGGCCGCCACCGACACCGCGTCCGATACCGAAAGCGATATTTCTCCGAGCGAAACGCAAGCGGAAAACATCGCCGAAAAACTGGAAAAAGAGCGCCTGGAACTGCTGCTGCAAGAACTGCAAAACAAGGTTAACGAGAACCCGCAGTTGCAGCGCTTCAAGGATCAGATCCTGTTCGAGATCACCCAGGACGGATTGCGTATTCAGATCATGGACGCCGCCAATCGCCCGATGTTCGACAGCGGCAGCGCCCGTTTGCAAACGTACTTCGAGGACATCCTCATCGCCATGGCGGACACCATCAAGGCGGTGCCCAACAAGATCAGCGTCAGCGGCCACACCGATGCCAAACCGTTTGTAGGTCGTGGTGATTACGGCAACTGGGAGCTGTCGGCCGAGCGCGCCAACGCGGCGCGGCGCACCTTGGTGGCAGGCAGTTACCCGGAAGAGCAAATCGCTCGCGTGGTCGGCTACGCCTCCTCGGCGCTGTTTGATCGCGAAGACCCGATGAACCCGGTGAACCGTCGGATCGACATCATCGTGCTGACCAAAAAGGCTCAGCGCGCTATTGAAGGCGAGCAGGGCGGTGAAGAAGGTGAGGCGCCGCCAGTCGAAGGCGCTCCGGCCGCACCCGGCGCAGCGCCTGCGCCAGGGGCCGCTCCCGCGCCGACCGGAACCGCGCCCGGCGCGCAAACCTCGCCAGAGCAATTTCGCGAAAAGCTCAACGTGTTTGATAACGGTGCGTTGCGCGTGGATCAGGCGCGCGAGAACTGAGTGCCGAGCCCAACGAAAAAGGCCGCGTATCGACGCGGCCTTTTTGTTTCAGTAATCCGACTCGGGAAGAGTCGAGATAATGTGCCGGTAGCTCGCCATTCGCTGCGGCTGAATGCGCCCGTCTTCAAGCGCTTTGAGCAGTGCGCAGCCCGGTTCGCGGTCGTGCTTGCAGTCGCGGAAGCGGCATTGGCCCAGCAGGTCGTGGAACTCGATAAAGCCGGCTTCGACGTCATCGCGGCTAACGTGCACCAAACCAAATTCGCGAATGCCCGGGGAGTCGATCAACTCGCCGCCGTTGGGGAAGTGGAACAAGCGCGCCGTGGTCGTGGTATGCGTGCCCTTGCCAGTCAGCTCGGACAGCGGGCCGACGCGGGTGTCGACTTCCGGCAGCAAGCTGTTGACCAGCGACGACTTGCCCACGCCCGACTGCCCAACGAATACGCTCACGTGTCCATCCAGCTCGGCTTGCAACAACTGCATACCGTTGCCGTGGTGGGCGGATACTTCCAGTAGCGGGTAGCCCAACTGCCGATACACGCCGAGCAGCGCGTTAAGCGCCACGGCGTTTTTGTCATCGATCAGGTCGGCTTTGTTGAGCAGCAGCAACGGCCGGATGCCGGCGTGTTCGGCTGCTACTAAATAGCGGTCGATGAGGTTGGCGTGAGGTTCGGGTAGCGGGGCGAAGACGATGACAATCAGGTCGACGTTGGCGGCCACGGGCTTCAGCTGGCCGCGGGTGTCGGGCCGGCACAGTTCGGTGTGACGGGGCAATTGCGCCACGATCACGCCAATGCCTTGGTTGCCGGCGCGCCACACCACTTGGTCGCCGGTCACCAGCGTTGGCAGGTTGGCCCGTAGGTGGCAGCGGAAAACCTGTCCGGCCAATTCGCCGTCACGCGCCTCGACTTCAACTTGCACGCCGAAGTGCGCAATCACCAGGCCCACCTGCTCGGGGCCGAGATCGCCGCCTTCCAGTGCCTCCAGTGATTGCGACTCCCGCTTGGCGGCGCGGGCGGCGCGCTCGCCTTGAATCTTCTCGATGCGCCAATTTTGACGACGGTTGAGCTGGCGTTTGGCCATGGGACTTCCGATTAAATAAGCAACAAATTGGCGAGCGCGAGCTGCGCTGCCTGCAACGATGCAGATGGCCGGCGAGTTTAGCACGCCGCCCGAGATCGCCGCCGCGCGCCATGGCTGAGCTAAACTGCGCAGCTACGCAGAGGAGCCGCACCATGCAAAACCCGCAGAATCTTATTTGGATCGACCTGGAAATGACCGGCCTGGATCCTGAAACCGACGTAATCATTGAAATGGCCACCATCGTCACCGACAGCAACCTCAACGTGCTGGCCGAAGGGCCGGTGATTGCGGTGCATCAGAGTGATGAAACCTTGGCGGCCATGGACGAATGGTGCACCCGCACCCACGGCGAAAGCGGCCTGACCCAGCGCGTGCGTGACAGCAAAATCAGCGCCCAGGAAGCCGAAGCCCAGACCATCGCGTTTTTGGAGCAGTGGGTACCCAAAGGCAAGTCGCCCATCTGCGGCAACAGCATCGGCCAGGACCGCCGCTTCCTCTACCGCTACATGCCGAACCTGGAAGCGTACTTTCACTACCGCTACCTCGACGTGTCGACCCTGAAAGAGTTGGTGGTTCGCTGGGCGCCGCAGATTCGTGATGGCTTCAGCAAGAAGGGCAGCCACTTGGCGCTAGACGACATCTACGACTCGATTGCCGAGCTGAAGTACTACCGCGAGCATTTTATTAAGCAGTTTTGATGCACTTGGACTCACCTCGTCATTCCCGCGTAGGCGGGAATCCAGCGTCGTTCAGGCATTCATCGCCCGTTCCGGCATTCTGGGTCCCCGCTTTCGCGAAGACGACGGGGGGGCTGATACTAGGTGGCCCAGCCGCTCCTCCAGAAACCAAACTGCGCAGCTAGGGACTTACACCGTCATTCCCGCGTAGGCGGGAATCCAGAGTCGTTCAGGCGTTCATCGTCCGTTCCGGCATTCTGGGTCCCCGCTTTCGCGAGGACGACGGGGGTGGGCTGATGCTAGGTAGCCTGTAAGAGCGGCTGGGCGGCATTCCGATTAGCCGCGATGCTTTTTGCCCTCAAGAGCATCGCGGCTAAAGCCGCTCCTACAAAAATCAAACGCGCCAGCGGCCGTGCCGCGCCAACGCCCACTGCACGTGCTCGCGCACCATGTCTGACCCATCCTCCCGGCGCAGCTCCAGCGCTTCGATGACCGGAATGCTCGAAGGTGCATTGCCCAGTCCTACCGCTAAGTTGCGCAACCAGCGCTCGTAACCCGCACGCCGCAAGGGCGAACCTTCGGTACGGCTCAGAAATTCTTCTTCGTTCCAGCGAAACAGTTCAGCCAGTTGCGCGTTGTCGAGGCTGTGGCGCGGGGCGAAGTCGCTCTGTTCAGTCGGCTTGGCGAAACGGTTCCAGGGGCAGACGATCTGGCAGTCATCGCAGCCAAACACCCGGTTGCCGATCAGGGGGCGCAGGTCGGCAGGAATCGGACCTTTAAGCTCGATGGTCAGGTAAGAAATGCAGCGGCGGGCGTCAAGCACATACGGGCCGACAAAGGCGTTGGTCGGGCAGATATCCAGGCAGGCGGTGCAGCGACCGCAGTGTTCGCTGGCGTGAGGTGCATCGACCGGCAGCGGCAAGTCGACAAACAGTTCGCCCAGGAAAAAGTAGCTGCCGGCCTTGCGGTTCAGGACCAAGGTGTTCTTGCCGATCCAGCCAAGCCCGGCCTGCTCGGCGATGGCTTTTTCCAGCACCGGCGCGCTGTCGACGAATGCGCGGTAGCCAAACGGGCCGATGGCTTGTTGAATGCGTTCGGCCAGTTGCTGCAGGCGTTTGCGAATCAGCTTGTGGTAGTCGCGGCCCAGCGCGTAGCGCGACACATAGGCGGTTTCCGGCTGGCCCAGACGCTGCGCCATCAGCGTGTCGCCGGGCAGGTAGTCCATCCGCAGCGAGACCACGCGCAAGGTGCCGGGCACCAACTGTTCGGGGTGCGAGCGTTTGCTGCCATGGGCGCCCATGTAGTCCATCTCGCCGTGATACCCCGCCGCCAACCAGCGCTCCAGGTGCGCTTCATGCTCGCCCAGGTCCAGCCCGGCGATGCCGACTTGCTGAAAGCCAAGCTCGCGCCCCCAGTCTTTGATCGACTGGGCGAGGCTGACAACATCAAGGGCAGGGTTGGACATGGGCGCAGGCAACTAAGGCAGAGGTGCGTATAATTCTGCCAGACATCCGAGCCGACTGACGCATGCCGCCTATCAACGACACCCTCCCCACCGCTTTGCACAGTGCCGCCCAGGTACGTGATCTCGACGCCCGCCTTATTGCGGCGGGCACGCCCGGCTTTGAACTGATGGAGCGTGCCGCCCATGGCGCTTGGCGCGCGTTGCGTCAGCGCTGGCCGCAGGTGAATGAAGTCACGGTGGTGGCGGGGCATGGCAATAACGCGGGCGACGCGTATCTGCTCGCGGCTTTGGCCCAGCGTGCCGGGTGGAAGGTCCAGGTGTATGCCGTCGGCGATTTGGCGCGACTGGTTGGCGATGCCGCCTCTGCTTACGCTGAGGCCAAGTTGGCCGGGCTGACGGCGCAATCGTGGTACGCCGATGCGCCATTGGCCGGCGTTGTGGTCGATGGCTTGCTTGGCACGGGGCTAACCGGCGAGGTTCGCGCTCCCTATGCCGACGTCATCAGCGCAATCAACGCCAGCGGCCTGCCGGTGCTGGCACTGGATGTGCCGTCGGGGCTGTGTGCCAACACCGGAACCGCGCTGGGCGAGGCCGTGCGCGCCGACCTCACTGTCACCTTTATTGCGTTAAAAGTTGGGCAGTGCACCGGAGAAGCGCCGGCGCTGGTCGGTGAGTTGGTATTCGATGACCTGCGCGCCGAGCCGGAGTTGGTGGCTGAAACGGCGTATGTGGCCCAGCGACTAAGCGCTGCAAACCTTCCGCAACTGGCGCCTCGCTCGGCGACCGCCCACAAGGGGCAGTTCGGTCATGTGCTGGTGGTCGGTGGCGATCGTGGCTTTGGCGGCGCCGCCTTGCTTGCCGCCGAGAGCACCTTGCGCTGCGGCGCCGGCCTGGTTTCCTTAGCAACGCGCCCGGAACATGTGTCGTCCGCGCTGGTGCGTCGCCCGGAAATCATGTGCGCGGGCATCAGCTCGGCCAACCAGCTAATGGCGCTTAGTCAGCGCGCCAAAGTATTGGTGGTGGGGCCCGGCTTGGGGCAGGAAGCCTGGGGGCGTAGTTTGTTTTCCGTCGCCCGGCATGCCGATTTGCCTCAAGTGTGGGACGCCGATGCGCTGAATCTGTTGGCGCACAAGCCTGCAGTGCTTCCTGCCAACAGTGTGATCACGCCGCACCCAGGTGAAGCGGCGCGCCTGCTCGGTATCTCCACTGCCCAGGTGCAGGCCGACCGGCCAGCGGCGGCGCGTGCTTTGGCGAAAAACTTTGCGACCGTGGCGGTGCTCAAAGGCGCAGGTAGTCTGGTCGCCGCGCCGGATGGGCGGCTGTGTGTCTGCGATCACGGCCACCCGGCGATGGCCGGCTCAGGCTTGGGCGATGTGCTGGCCGGAGTCGTCGGCGCACTGTTGGCTCAGGGTATGTTGGCGTTCGATGCCGCGTGCTTGGCAGTGTGGCTACACGCCCGCGCCGGTGAGCAATTGGGCGAGCAGGGCCGCGGTCTGGCCGCCAGTGATTTAATTGCGGTAATTCGTCAGCTTTTGCAGGAACAGTCGCCATGTCTGATGTGAGTGTGGATATCTATAAAGCAGACGAAGCGTCGATGCTGGAGCTGGGTGCGCGAATCGCAGAGGTCACCGGCGGGCGCGGCATCATTTACCTGCATGGCGACTTGGGCGCGGGCAAGACCACGCTGTCGCGCGGCATTATTCGCGGGCTGGGTCATACCGGTGCGGTGAAAAGTCCGACGTTCACGCTGGTCGAACCCTATGAGCTGGGCGAGGTTCGCGCCTTTCACTTTGACCTTTACCGCCTCGTCGATCCCGAAGAGCTAGAGTTTCTGGGCATTCGCGATTACTTCGAAGGCGATGCCCTGTGCCTGATCGAATGGCCGCAGCGCGGTGTTGGCGTTTTGCCAAAGGCGGACATGGACATTACCATTAGCCCCCACAAGAGCGGGCGCCTGCTGCGTTTTACGCCGCACAACGGATTGGGCGAGGCCTGGTGTGCCGCCTTAGCCAAATACGAAAAGCATGAATAAGAGAGTGGGGTTGGGTATGCGCATGCGCGCGCTTGTTACCGGGGTTGCTGTGCTGCTTGCCGTATTGGCTGCCGATTTAGTGGCTGCGGCCGATATCAAAAGCGTACGGCTGTGGCGCGCGCCGGATAACACCCGGCTGGTGTTCGACCTTTCAGGTCCGGTTACCCATAGCGTCTTCACCCTGACGTCCCCCAACCGCATCGTGATTGACGTAAACGGCGCGACGCTGGCGACCAAGCTTGAACAGTTGTCGATTGCCAATACGCCGATCACCAGCGTGCGTTCGGCGCAGCGTTCGCCCACCGACCTGCGCATCGTTATTGACCTGTCCTCCCCGGTCACGCCCAAGAGCTTTAGCCTGGCGCCGAACCAGCAGTACGGTGACCGTCTGGTAGTCGACCTGTTCGACCAAGGCGCCGACAGTTCGCCAAGCCTGCCGTCGACCACCACCGCTGCCGCGCCGCAGGTGCCGGTAACGCCGACCCAGCCGCTGCCCAAGCTGACGCCGCCGGACCCAAGCGGCAAGCGCGACATCGTTATCGCTATCGACGCGGGTCACGGCGGCGAAGACCCCGGCGCCCTCGGCCCGCGTGGTGCTCGTGAGAAGGATGTGGTGCTGGGCATCGCCCGCGAGCTACAACGCCAAATCAACGGCACCAAAGGCTACCGCGCCGAGCTGGTGCGCACCGGCGACTACTTTATTCCGCTGCGCAAACGCACCGAGATCGCCCGCAAGAAGGGCGCCGACCTGTTTGTGTCGATTCACGCTGACGCCGCGCCGAGCAAGTCCGCGTTCGGTGCTTCGGTGTTCGCCCTGTCAGATCGCGGCGCCACCTCGGAAACGGCGCGGTGGCTTGCCGACAGTGAAAACCGCTCCGACTTGATCGGCGGCGCGGGCAACGTCAGCCTCGACGACAAAGACCCGATGCTGGCCGGTGTGCTGCTGGACTTGTCGATGACGGCGTCGCTGTCCTCCAGCCTCAACGTCGGCCAGAAGGTGCTCACCAACCTTGGCAGCGTGACCTCACTGCACAAGCGTCGCGTTGAACAGGCCGGGTTTATGGTGCTGAAGTCTCCGGATATTCCTTCCATCCTGGTCGAGACCGGGTTTATCTCCAACCCGAATGAATCCTTGAAGCTGGCCAGCGGCAGCCACCAGCAATCGCTGGCGCGCTCGATCTCCAGCGGCGTGCGCCAGTTCTTCCAACAGAACCCGCCACCGGGCACCTACATTGCCTGGATGCGTGACTCCGGCAAGATCGCCCCCGGCCCGCGTGACCATCTGGTGACCCCCGGTGAAAGCCTGGCGATGATTGCCCAGCGTTATCAGGTGACGCAGGCCGCGATTCGCTCGGCCAACAATTTGAAAACCGATTCGCTGAAAGTTGGCCAGCATCTGCAAATTCCACCGACGGCTTTGGCGGCGCAGCCATGACGGTGGCGGAGTTGACGCAAGCGCGTATCGAGCTGCTGAGCCCTCGGCTGGCGAACCAGATCGCTGCTGGCGAGGTAGTTGAACGTCCGGCATCGGTAATCAAAGAATTGCTGGAAAACAGCCTCGACTCTGGCGCATCGCGTATTGATGTGGACGCTGAGCTGGGCGGCACTAAGCTGCTGCGCGTGCGCGACGACGGCAGCGGCATCGCAGCCGACGACTTGCCGCTCGCACTGGCGCGCCATGCGACCAGCAAGATTCGTGAGCTTGAAGACCTCGAAAGCGTCATGAGCATGGGCTTTCGCGGTGAGGCGCTGGCCTCCATCAGTTCTGTAGCGCGCCTGACCCTAACGTCTCGCACGGCAAATGCCGAGCAAGCCTGGCAGGTTGAAACCGAAGGCCGCGACATGGCGCCCCGCGTACAGCCGGCGGCTCATCCGGTCGGCACCTCGGTCGAAGTACGCGACCTGTTCTTCAACACCCCAGCGCGGCGCAAGTTTCTCAAGGCGGAAAAAACCGAATTCGACCATCTTCAAGAGGTGGTCAAACGCCTGGCATTGGCGCGTTTCGACGTGGCGTTTCATCTGCGCCATAACGGCAAAAGCGTGCTCGCTCTGCACGAAGCCCATGACGAGGCCGCACGCGCTCGCCGAGTTGCGGCGGTGTGTGGCCCGGCATTTTTGGAGCAGGCGCTGCCAATCGAAATCGAGCGCAACGGTTTGCGCATGTGGGGCTGGGTTGGGCTGCCCACGTTCTCCCGTAGCCAGGCCGACCTGCAATATTTCTATGTGAACGGCCGGGCGGTGCGCGACAAGCTGGTCGCCCATGCGGTGCGCCAGGCGTATCGAGACGTGCTGTTCAACGGTCGTCATCCGACGTTTGTTCTGTTCCTCGAAATTGATCCGTCGGTGGTCGACGTCAACGTGCACCCGACCAAGCATGAAGTGCGGTTCCGTGATGGGCGCATGGTGCATGACTTTCTATATGGCACCTTGCACCGCGCGCTGGGTGAGGTTCGCCCGGAAGACCAACTGGCCGCGCCGGCAGCGGTGGCCGGCATGCTGCGGCCTACCGGGCAGGCGGCGGGGGAGTTTGGTCCGCAAAACGAGATGAGCCTGTCGGCCAATGTGTTGGAGCGTCCGGCATCCGACAACGTCTGGCGTGCGCCGGGCAGTGGGTATCAGGGCGGCTATCAGGCGCCGCGTCCCTCGCAAGGCCTTCCTGCGGCAGAAACCCAGGGCGTGTATCGCGACTATTTCGCTCCGCTGGCTGCCGGCGGGGCGCCAACGGCCTTGCCGGAAAACCAGGGCGACATTCCGCCGTTGGGCTATGCGTTGGCGCAGCTTAAAGGCGTGTACATCCTCGCCGAGAACGCCATCGGCATGGTGCTGGTAGACATGCACGCCGCACACGAACGCATCACCTATGAGCGCCTGAAAATCGCCATGGCCAGCGAAGGCTTGAGCGGACAACCGTTGCTGGTGCCTGAATCGATTGCCGTGAGCCAGCGTGAAGCGGACTGCGCCGAAGAGCACGCGGTGTGGTTCCAGCGTCTGGGCTTTGAACTGCAGCGGCTTGGCCCGGAAACCCTGGCGATTCGCCAGATACCGGCGTTGCTCAAGCAGGCTGAGGCCAATCGACTGGTGCATGACGTAGTCGCTGATCTGATGGAATACGGCACCAGTGACCGTATTCAGGCCCATCTCAACGAGCTGTTGGGCACCATGGCCTGCCACGGTGCGGTGCGCGCCAATCGGCGTCTGACTATTCCGGAAATGAACGGTCTGCTGCGGGATATGGAAAGCACCGAGCGTAGTGGGCAGTGCAACCACGGTCGGCCGACCTGGACGCAGCTGGGCATGGACGATCTCGACAAACTCTTCATGCGCGGCCGCTAAAGGACCTTCGTTATGTCCAGTCGCCTGCCTCCGGCGATTTTTTTGATGGGGCCGACGGCCGCCGGCAAGACCGACCTGGCCATTGAGCTGAGCAAGCATTTGCCTTGCGAGTTGATCAGCGTCGACTCGGCGCTGGTGTATCGCGGCATGGATATCGGCACGGCCAAGCCGTCCAAAGCGCTGCTGGCCCAGTATCCGCACCGGCTTATCGATATCCGCGACCCGTCTGAGCCCTATTCGGCAGCAGACTTTTGCGCCGATGCCCTTGCGGCGATGGCTGACATCACGGCGCGGGGCCGGATTCCGCTCCTAGTGGGCGGCACCATGTTGTATTACAAGGCACTTCAAGATGGCTTGGCGGATATGCCGCCCGCCGATGCGGCCGTTCGTGCGCAGCTGGAACAGCGCGCCGCAGCGCACGGTTGGGATGTATTGCACCGCGAATTAGCGGCGGTAGACCCGCAGTCGGCGGCGCGAATTCACCCAAACGACCCGCAGCGACTGTCACGCGCGCTGGAAGTGTATTTGGTCAGCGGTCAGACCATGACGTCGCATCGAGAGCGTCAAGCCGCTCAAAACGGCGGTTCTAGCACAGCTGGGGGCTCGCAATTCCCCTATACTGTCGCCAGTTTGGCCATCGCACCGGCGGAGCGCCACGTACTGCACGCGCGGATCGCCGAAAGATTTGTGGCCATGATGGAACAGGGCTTTGTCGAAGAGGTCGAAAACCTGCGAAATAGAGGTGACCTGCACGTGGGATTGCCGTCTATACGGGCTGTGGGTTATCGACAGGTTTGGGATTACCTCGACGGCAGCCTGACGCGAGAGCAAATGGTCGAGCGTGGCATTATCGCCACCCGTCAATTAGCCAAAAGACAGTTCACCTGGTTGCGCGGATGGTCCAATCTGCACTGGCTAGACAGTCTGGCTTGCGACAATCTACCGCGCACCTTGAAATACTTGAAGTCGGTCTCCATATTGGACTGAGACCTTGCTTATAGCCGTCTATCCTTGGGGGTACTGCGGCGAAGTCCACCACTTTCCATACTATAACTATCGATCTCCAAAGGAGTGCGGCACATGTCAAAAGGGCATTCGCTACAAGACCCTTACCTCAATACCCTGCGTAAGGAACGCGTACCGGTTTCAATTTATTTGGTTAACGGCATCAAGCTGCAAGGCCAGATCGAATCCTTCGACCAGTTTGTTATTTTGCTGAAGAACACTGTCAGCCAAATGGTCTACAAGCACGCCATCTCCACCGTGGTACCGAGCCGTCCGGTTCGTCTGCCTAGCGCGACAGAAGGCGAGCAAGTCGAAGCAGAACCAGGTAACGCCTGATAGGAGTCTGCTTTGTTCTTCGAGCGTCATGAAGGTGGTGAGC